>Ga0315338_1000705_pt1 | contig 61987 bp, 55 predicted proteins | sample ASW8metaG_FD_204518 | JGI IMG/M metagenome (GOLD analysis project Ga0315338, IMG submission 204518) | Ammonia-oxidizing marine archaeal communities from Monterey Bay, California, United States - ASW #8 | ecosystem: Environmental > Aquatic > Marine > Coastal | place: USA: California | collected...
GTGGATTTGAAAGTGAGTTGCTCGAGCGACTGCAATTTATCCGCGCCAAACTCCGAGTGGCTAAGAAAAAAAATCCGCCGGAAAAGATTCCCCCAGTCGATGTGTCTGTTAACGACTAAAGACCCTTTTGCGGACATATATCGACAACTACTGACATGCTTTCCACAGCGATCAATCTGAAATTGCCAGCCTTCCGGAGGCGCTCCTAGATAACTGGAGAATTGGGCCGCTGGCAAAGCCCCAACAGGTCATGGTACTTTATCGTCATGGATCATTTGCAAACGGAACAACCAGTTGAAGCTGTGGAACTTGCTGGCAGGCGATTTGTCTTGATCGGTAAATTTGCGGGAATGAGCAAACGCGCCGCGCAGAAATTAATTCGACAGCACCACGGCACCATTTGTGAAAAACCTGACGATACCGTCGACTGTGTCGTGTTCGGTGAGGCGGAACTCCTCGTCGGTGGCGATGGAAGGCTCGATGACCGATTGGATGATCAACTCAAACAACGCGTACACGATGGTTCTGTATCGATTATTGGAGAAACCGAGCTTTGGCAACAGCTGAGATTGTTGGGTTCACACGAGGATACCAATATTCAAAATCTCTACACTTCTGCCATGTTGGCAGAACTGCTTGATATCCCCACCGCTACCGTCCGTCGCTGGCATCGAAGAGGACTGATTCAACCCAAACTTCAAATCCACCGTTTGGCATATTTTGCGTTTCAAGAAGTTCTCAACGCGCGTGCACTCGCAGCGCTACTGGCCAAGGGTATTTCACCCAGACAACTCGAAAAAAAGCTCGCCTCGCTCGAAAAAGTTCAGCCGGAAGTCAAACGGCAAATTGCCCAACTCTCTGTGATCATCGAAGGTCGCGACATCTTGCTGCGTCAGGATGGAGAATTGCTGGATGCCCGGGGACAGATGCGTATCGATTTTGATACTCTCACACAAAAGACAGCGACCGACGAAGGGCATGCCACGCTGGCATTTCAGCCGGCGCAAATGGAAGATGCCGATCATGTGGCCAAGGAGATGACACCGACTGAGATGCTTGAGGCTGCAACACAATTGGAAGATGAAAATCGCCTCAGTGAGGCGGCCCTACTCTATCGCACTGCGTTGGCTGCCTACGGCCCTGACGCAGATGTACATTTTCGGCTTGCCGAACTGCTCTACCGCATGGGCGAAATAGAGGCAGCTCGCGAACGCTACTATGCTGCAATTGAGTTGGATGAGGATTTTGTTGAGGCGAGGGCTAATCTTGGCTGCGTACTTTCAGAACTCGGTGAGACCCATTTGGCAATGGCTGCTTGGAACGGGGCACTTGCTTTCCATCCAGACTACGCTGATGTCCATTTGCATATGGCCAGACTCCTCGACGAACTTTCCCGTGAACGTGATGCGGAAGAGCACTGGGAAAATTTTCTCACCTTAGCCCCTGAGAGTCCCTGGGCCGAGCAGGCTCGACAGAGGCTAAAGCGTAACGAGGCACCATCGCAACCATAAGCCGATATTGCCGACTGGGGGCAGCATTCTCCCTGAGATGGCATTGAGAAAGATCACCATGGCAAATAATTGGACAAATTCAGTCGCTGCCGCCCGCCACATCTAAAAGCGATAAAAAGGGTGCACAAAACGTTATAACTGCTACAAATTCAACTTAATTTGCACCACTCTTCCCATCGATGTGACGTTCTTCGTCTGAACCGCAACTCAATAGGGGTGTAGGCAAACCCCCCCCGGTTACATACTCTTCTAGGCGGACGCAGGCGAGCCCGATATGCAGGAAATTCTCTTTGACTACCAAAAGATACACCCCATGAACTGGGTGTATCTTTCGTCGCTGCTGACACTCTGCGTCTATTTCAAATTTAGCCGTTTTTGGAGCGTGCGCAACTTGGACTTGGTGGGCTTGATTCTTTTTGCCCCCGGTCTGGTATTGGTCGCTTACAGCACAGCCTCGCCTGCGGAGATTACAACAACAGCTATCGGACAGATTGGCTATATCTGGCTCTTTGTCATTGGAAGTCTTTTTTTGGTGCGGATGTTGATGGACTCCATGATGGTCCGTCGCCCACTGCTCGAACCGAACCTCTCGGTGGGCGGTATGACTGTTTTGGGCATATCCTTGTTGCTTTTTCTCATGGCCAACGTTGCCAACAGCGACCCGGCTGAACTCGATCCTCAAGCCCCGGCACTGGTAGCTGCTGTTAACGAGGAAGTCGATGAAAACGAGTCGCCCGCGAGAGATGACTCTGGTGTAAAAACGGGGCTTGAAAGATACGGCCCACGTAATCCGCTACTCTCACTACTTCCAGAAATTTCGACACAAACCTTTTTTACAAGTGGCCTGGAGGAATCATCACATTCTATAGATCGCCTGTATGATCCACGGCGGATTGCCGCCGCGAAAGGCATTGCGATCCTGTCGCATCTTGCGGTTGTGATCGGAATGATCGTGATTGGCTATAGACACTTTGACAATATCAAAACAGGAATTGCCGCCGCTGTTCTCTACCTGTTAATCCCCTACACGGCGGAAATGACTGGACGCGTTGCTCATGTCCTACCTGCGGCACTACTGGTCTGGGCCGTGGTGACCTACCGAAGGCCAATGATTGCGGGATACTTTATCGGAATGGCAATTGGCGTCATCTACTATCCACTTTTCCTTCTGCCACTCTGGATCAGCTTTTATTGGCGACGCGGAGCGCTTCGTTTCACGGGTGGTATTGTACTTGCACTGACAATCTCGATCGGTATTGTTGCCTTTTATTCGTCGAACGATGCCTTTATGGCAGATGTGCAGCAGATGCTCGGCATCGCAACACCCAAACTTAGTAACCTCCAAGGCTTTTGGAAACACATTGATGCTGTTTATCGTCTTCCCGTTATTGCCACTTTTGTCGCTTTGGGAGGGAGCTTTGCGATCTGGCCAGCACAAAAGAATTTGGGCACCCTAATGAGTTGCACCGCAGCGATGATGCTTGGTAGCCAATTTTGGAATGCCCATGGTGGGGGGCTCTACATGGCATGGTATCTGCCCCTTTTACTTTTAACGATTTTCCGGCCCAATCTCGAGGATCGTGTGGCAGTAAACGCCCTTTCGCAAGGTTGGGGATCCCGACGTCATTCAATGGACGTAAAAGAGGGTACCGCGAGATAAACGCGGCAGCGACAGATCAGGAAGGTAGCCCTCGCAAAGTTCTGTTCATCCCCGCGGCGTCAATCCCCGCGGCGTCAATCCCCGCGGCGTCAATCATCACGGCGTCAATCATCACGGCGTCAATCATCACGGCGCGAATTGATCTTGGGTGCTGCAGGTTTTTGACTGGCATACCAGCCTCTCCACGCACTTTGATCGAAATGAAAGTCTTTGCCGGTTAATTCATACAGAGCTTGATTGACCTGTTTGTTTTGGTACCGGCGAATGACAATCTTTGCGGCGCCACCACTGGAAAAGCTGCTGCTCTGAGGGCCTCCCACAACGCCACCGAAACTTGTCGATACGGCTCCCGGACTACTACCACCTTCTTTGCTCCGATGTTCCGTAATGAGTGCATCGATCAGCGGACCAATGACCGACGCATTACCAACGTATTGCAAGCCCCTAGCAGCCCGATTCACGCGCTGATTATCCTTATCCTGCAAGGCCTTCACATAGAATGCCACCGCTGATTTGGGTTTATGTTCTTCAAGTAATTCAAAACAGTGCTCGCGGAAGTCTTCGTCGGAATTTTTTAGTGTTGCTGCTGCCAAAATTTTCAATGCCTGCTCGGTACCGACATTAGCAAGGGCACTCGCATAGATTTCCTGCTGTTGGCGAGACCTTGACTTCCCATAATAGTGAGAAAGTGCTTTTGTTGCGTGCGGGTCCGTTATTCCCAACAGCGATTCCTTGGCAATAACACCTTTATTGCCTACAAGCCAGCTATGGTATCGTTTTATCTTTCCATGCCACTCTTTATCAATTTGCTTTTCTTTTCTCTTCTTCTCCTCAAGATGAACCTTTTGGGGCAGCATCCAACGGCCATTGTATTTGACATATCCTCGGGCCTTCATTTTTTCATCCCGAGTCATCCATTTGTTGCCAACCCGCTCATACCCTAAAGCTCGGCGCGCATCTGCATGATCGCTATCCAGTTGCAGGACTCGTTCCAAATGAAATTGCTGCTTCTCTGTTAATGTATTAGCACGACACCACTCAGCCATCTCCCAGTGATCCTGAACCGAATCGCCATGCTCGACTAACCGTCGATGATACTCTTCCTCAACAGGTCGCTGAACAACGATGCTGACCACCTGAGATGCCGGTAGGGTAATTTCTCCTCCGACATAGGGGCGAATGACATAACGAATCCGGGGAGATTCATCCTGGTTGATCAAGTCACCATAGATTTCACCACCCGTTGTTAATTTAACGATTTCAGCCTGGGCAGTTGCCGACGCCACACCAAATTCCCAGAGGCCAACGACCAGGATGGCAATCGTCCAGACAAGCTGGCTGGATTTTCGAAACATCTGCATTCTCACGAACGACCTGGAACTTCTGGGATAGCGACTTGCCGATCTACCGGGAAATGTCATACTCTACCCGTTTCTCTAGTATACGTTTTCAAAGGCTCTAGTTACAGAAAATCCAGATTTTTTACTCACCACAGCCGGGTATTCGGGCCTATATTCCGGCTTAGACAAAAGAACCTTAAAATTGACACCGTGAGTGATTCTGTCTCAACGCACCGTGAAAATGCCCCTGCGAGTGCCTCGTTTGCGGTTCTTACTCTGAGTGATACCCGTACGATAGAAACCGATATCGGGGGTGCGACAATTATTGATCTAGCAGTTGCATCTGGCCATCGGATCCTCGAGAGACAAATCATACCGGACGATTCGGCTCTCTTAACCGACCAGATTCTGCGACTGACCAAAGAGCCGAACGTGGATGCCATTTTGGTGACTGGTGGTACGGGAATCAGCCACCGCGATCAAACCTACGAGACCATCTCAGCATTGCTAACCAGACCGCTTCCTGGCTACGGGGAGTTATTTCGTCATCTGAGTTTTCACGAAATTGGTCCAGCTGCCATGCTTAGCCGCGCTCTTGGCGGTATTGTCGACGAAACGTTACTCCTGACCATGCCCGGCTCTCCGGCAGCCGTACGCCTAGCAATGGAAAAATTGATCCTACCGGAAATCGGACATCTGTTGGCCGAAATCTGCCGGTAACCCAGAAATATTCAATTAGCTAGCACGCGAGCAGGCTTTTCAACGGATCTAAATTGATCTGGAGTGGTCCGGGCACGATCGCTATTCTCCACACTCTCGAGAGGCTTCCAGAGGAATTGAAGCCGACAATGGAGAAGTATCGATGCGCAAGTGTGTCTCGCTATTGCTATTGCTGGCTGCTGCGGCCGGCGGCTATCTGCTGCGCGACTATACAGGTTCGATGCCGTTCGAATTTAACCTCACGGACAAATCCGATCGTAAGGCATCGATCAGCACTTTAGAGATTCCCCAAAAATCACTTTTTGGGGAAAACACTCCAGAAACAATTCGCATTGCCTCATTCAATATTGAGTCTTTCGGATTGACCAAAGCGGGCAACAGGAACGTTATGGATATACTCGCCCGCATTGTGCGCCAGTTTGATATCGTTGCAATTCAAGAAATCCGCTCCAAAGATCAAACTCTCATTCCTTCGTTTGTTTCCCAGATCAACGCTAACGGTTCCAAATATGAATATGAGTTGGGCCCGCGATTGGGTCGTACCAGTAGCAAAGAACAATATGCGTTCATTTTTGATTCGGAAACTATCGAAATTGACCGGCAAGCAACATACACCGTTTCCGATCCACACGACCGAATGCACCGAGAACCACTGGTTTCTCTCTTCCGAGTACGTACGAACAATCCATCAACCGCATTCACATTCAAATTGATCAATGTCCACATTGACCCCGACGATGTTCAAGAGGAGATGAATACCTTGCGCGATGTTTATCGAGTGGTTCTGGAAGACGAAGACCAGGAGGATGACGTGATCCTGTTGGGTGATTTTAATACCAATGAAAAAGAGCTGTTCGGACTCGGAACCATTCCGGGACTTTCGTCTGTCATTGAGAACAAAACCACGAACACAAGTCGCACTCAATGCTATGACAATTTCTTCTTCCGCGATCTACACACACGCGAATTCAATGGCAAAAGTGGTGTTGTGGATCTCGTACGGATATTCAATCTCACTACCGAACAGGCCTTCGCTGTGTCTGACCACTTTCCCATTTGGGCCGAATTTAGCATCTTCGAGGGGGGGCAACGTGGCCCAGCTGTCACGACGATCAATAATCGTGACCGCTTGCAGTAGAGGATATATGTATCCCGTCCTCGCTCCGCTCTGGGAAATTTCCGCGCGAGTTGCAATTCTATGCGACTGCATACTTACCGCTTGGCCGCACCCTGCGCAACAGGTAAAATAGTTCACTGGACTTGTGCCGGTATTTGTAATCGATTGTCCTGCCTCCGTTGTGATACCAGCCTCCAAAGTACTCCTGCTTTTTGCTCGTGTGTGACGGGATTCTTGACGCACTGTGATCACCTCAACGCATTCTGATCGTTATTGCATCATCGGCGCAGGCTCCTCCGGGATGGCCGTTGCCAAAAACTTTCTTGGGGCAAACATTCCCTTTGATGTCATTGAGCGCGAAGATGACGTGGGGGGTAACTGGTATTACGACCGCCCACACAGCAGCGTCTACCGGTCGGTACAGTTGATTTCATCAAAACGATTGACTGAATACACCGACTTTCCTATACCGGATGAGTATCCCGAATACCTCAGCCAACAACAGGTGGAGGAATATCTTCGTTGCTACGCAAACCATTTTGGGCTCTACAAGCACATTGAGTTCAACACCTCAGTCGAGGACATTGCTCCGGAGGACAACCATTACCGAGTAAAGCTTTCAGGTGGCGAGTTGCGACATTATCGCGGCATTATTATTGCAAATGGTCACAACTGGGATCCGAATTGGCCCAAAATCCCAGGAACTTTCAATGGCGAGATCATACATTCGGCTGAGTACAAGTCGCCAAAATTGCTCGAGGGCAGACGCATCCTGGTCGTCGGTGCCGGCAATTCGGGCTGTGATCTGGCAGTCGAATCAGCACATCATGCCACCGCAACATTTCATAGCACGCGACGCGGTTACCATTACTTGCCAAAATTTCTCCACGGCAAGCCGATGGATATGTGTGGCGAACGTCTTCTCCGGTGGCACTTACCTCTTTGGCTCCGGCGCACCATTGCGGCCCTTGCCATTCGTATCACGCTCGGACCACATTGGCGAGTTGGCCTGCCTAAGCCCGACCACAAGCTTTTTGAAACACATCCGATTATCAATTCCCAACTCCACTATTTCCTCGGGCATGGTCAGATACGCCCGAAAGAAGATGTGGCGGAACTCTGTGGCAATTCGGTCCGTTTTGCAGACGGCAGTAAGGAAAAGGTGGACTTGATCATCTATGCGACCGGATTCAAGATCAGTTTCCCTTTTATTGGCAACCAGTATTTAAACTGGCACCAAGGCCGCCCGGACCTCTACCTCAACATTTTTCATCCCAACAATGATCAATTGTTTGTCGCGGGGATGATTCAACCGGACAGTGGTCAGTGGGGATTGGTCGATTATCAATCCCAGTTGATCGCCCGAGTTATTCAACTACAGAGTGTTAATCCTGTCCTAGCTGCGCGCTTCCGACGACTGAAAGAATTGAACTCCCACGATCTTTCTTCAGGCATCCGGTACATACAATCAACTCGACATCTTCTGGAAGTGGAACATTTTAGTTATCGCAAGCGCCTGCAGAAATTGCTCGCCCAGTTTGCTTAATTCAATCTACTATTGGTCATGGACAAACCCCTTGTGGCTGATCTGATTTGTGCCGATTGTGGGACCACCCTTCCGGGAAACTCTGTTTCCTGTCCAAGTTGTGGCGAACGATGTGATACTGGTAGATTGTCAGACCCGCTTCGCTGGGAAGAAAACCCTACACTCATCATTTGCATATTGGTTTTTGTTACTCTGTTTATTGGCTTTCCGTTGCTCTGGAGAAGCAAACGATTTTCTCGCTTTTCAAAGATCATGTGGACCATCCTGGTCACGCTGGAAACGGTTCTGATTTTCTGGTTGTTTTTCTGGTTTCTTTCCAGTCATCTGTTTCCAACCATTCGCGAAGCATTGATGCATTGGTCATGATCGCTTGCCTCTATGGATGGCTAGCAATCGACGGGACCGATGGACTCCGCTAAGATCAGGGGTGGTTTTCGCAAATTACCTGTTCCAGTGTTTCAGATGTCAACGTATCCAGAAATTGCAACTGTTCATCAGCTGTTTGATCGCACCAAGATCAATGACGTCGCCAAGACGGTTCATGATGAACTCAAAACACTCGACCTTGAAAGCCATATCCGCGAGGGGCAAACAATTGCTTTAACGGCCGGTTCTCGCGGCATTGCTAATATTGAGACTATTCTCCGAACCACGGTGAAGTTTCTCAGGGGCCTCGGAGGTAAACCCTTTATTGTGCCTGCAATGGGCAGCCATGGTGGGGCTACGCGTGAGGGGCAACTTGAAGTCCTAGCTTCGCTCGGTTTGAGTGAAGATCGACTCGGTTGTCCGATTCATTCCAGCATGGAAACCGTGATTTTGGGTGAGACTTCCGATGGGATACCGGTCCATTTTGATCGCATTGCAAGCCAAGCCGATCATGTGTTCGTTTGCGGGCGCATCAAACTCCACACTGGTTTTGATGGCGTCTACCAAAGCGGATTGATGAAGATGCTGCTCAATGGCTTGGGCAACCATGAGGGTGCCCAAATCTACCATCGGGCCAGTGTCACTATGGATTTCGACCGCATTGTGCAGACTGTCTGCCCCATGATTCTCGAAAAAGTGTCCATCGTTGGCGGCTTGGCAACCGTAGAGAATTGCTTCGGAGAAACTGCAATAGTAGCCGCCGTCGCGAGCGACGATTTTGATAGGCGTCAGAGAGAATTGCTTGTTGAGTCTCGCTCTCGGATGGCGAGACTTCCTCTCGACCAAATCGATATCCTCTTGATCGATGAAATTGGCAAGTCGATCAGTGGGACGGGAATGGATACAAACGTTATCGGCCGTAAACATAATGACCATGCAGCAGTCGCAGGTGAAACACCTGCAATCCGAACTATTGCTGTGCGCAGGGTCATTGGACAAAATGCAAATGGAATTGGCTTGGCCGAATTTTGCACAGCAGGTGCGATTGAGCAAACCGATCTACAAGCAACGCGTATCAATGGAATTACAGCAATGCATCCCGCCGCGGCAATGATGCCTATCGATCTACCCACAGATCGCCTGATGCTTGATGCGGCACTCAGGACGATCGGCCTAAGGAGGCCCGTCGATGCTCGACTTGTCTGGATCAAAAACACCAGTGAACTGGAGACGATTGCCTGCTCTCAGGCGTGCCTGGAAGATCTACACCAAAATGTTGCGATCGTGATCGACCGAGAGCGACGGCCGCTGACTTTTGACAAGGAGGGAAATCTTCCCGCAAGTGTATTACTCCATTAGTATCAAACCAATACCCACTCGCAGCTGCGGGACCAACCATTGCATGCAGCAGATTTAGGAATTTTTTTATGAAACACCATCCATCTAGAAAGGGGCTCGAAGCCCCTGCCACCCGTTCGCTGGCACCGCCTATCTATCCCGCCACTGTGTATTGCTGCGATTCACCACAACAGGCATCTGATTTACTCGCCGGAAACATCGATGGGTTTGTTTACTCTCGAGACGGGCACCCCAATTCCGACATGCTTGCTGACCGCTGTGCAGAGATACATGATGCTGAGCATGCCGCCATTACCGGCTCAGGGATGGCTGCCCTAGCATTGGCGATTGTCGCCCACCTTAAACAGGGCGACCATGTCGTCGTTAGTCACCAATTATATGGCAGGAGCCTAGCGCTATTTACGTCAGAAGTTGCCCGCATGGGCATCAAATCAACACAAGTGGACACACAGGATTTGGATTCTGTGCGGAACGGTATGAAAAGCTCGACCCGCATGCTGATTACGGAAACCATCAGCAATCCGATGTTGCATGTTGCGGATCTTTCCTCGCTGTCGGAAATCGTTCATGAGCACCAGGCCCTTCTCCTTGTAGATAACACACTGGCATCCCCAGCATTGTGTCGACCCCTGCAATTGGGTGCTGATTTAGTAGTTGAAAGCATGACAAAAATTATGAATGGCCATAGTGACGTCATTCTCGGGTGTTTGTGTGAAACGAGCGGATCCTGGGATCGCGTTGCAGTTGCTGCAAGCACTTGGGGACTCTTCGCCAGTCCTATGGACTGTTGGTTGGCAATGCGAGGAATGGCAACATTGGACCTGCGCATGGAACGGGCTACAGCAACTGCCCACATTTTGGCTGAACAACTCGTCGCTAACCGGGCCATCGCTGCCCTCCATTATCCTGGATTGGCCGACAGACCAGACCATAAGGTCGCTACGCGACAACTCTCGACAGGTACCGGCAACCTTGGTTTCGGCAATATGCTGACTCTTGAGCTTGCTGGTGGGCTTAAAGCAGCAGAGCATTTTATTCAGGCCGTCGCTCCCGATATTCCGTTTTGTCCCTCTCTCGGAGAACTCACAACCACACTCAGCCACCCAAAATCGACGAGTCATCGAGACATGAGTGCGGAAGCACTCCGTGCTGTGGGCATTACCGATGGCACCATCCGCTTGTCGATCGGCATTGAACCTGTGGATGCCATTTCAACGGCACTCAAACGCGGGCTGTAGCTGAAAGTCTGAAAATCCCGATTGGCATAGAGATACTAGAGGGTGGGCCACCTGGGAGCAGATGTGCTCTAGACGCGGACGGCCTGAGAGATATGATATTGCGTATGTGGATTTGCGTTACCTGTGACGCACAATGTTGAGAAGGAGCGAACGCTTTGGCGAAAGAAAAAGAAGAAGCACTTGAAGTGGAAGGGACCGTGACGCAGGCATTGGCCAATACTCGGTTTCGTGTTCAGATTGAAGGCGGGCATGAGGTCATTGCTCATGTCGCTGGTCGCATGCGCAAGTATTTTATCCGCATCGTTCCGGGTGACAAAGTTCGGGTCGAACTCTCACCTTATGATCTGACGAAGGGGCGGATTACGTACCGCGAACGTTGATCTTCCGATTCTGCTCCCCTCGTAATTCCAGCCCGTTGCCATTGGCCTCTATGGCATCAATCGGGCTCAGGCCGACTTTTCACCTCCGAGAAGAGGTTGTGCTAAATAACCGAGGTGGCCCTAATTACCAGAACTTCCGCAAAGGCTGTTTCATGTGGCACGGATGGCCGAGGCGCCTTCGCCAGCGGTACTATCTAGCTGGGAAACCAGAGGGGAAAACGGCCCCAATAATTTTCACCGCAAATTTTTCTGTTTACTACTCCGCAGTTGGTCCCGGTGCGTTAAAATAAAATCGTTCACCCACATTTGGAAGCCGGTGAACCGGTACAGAGATCCACAAACACAGGCATTTACAAAGGACTATTCACCATGCGATCACCTTGTCGCTCTTTCATGTTATTGATTTTGACTTTATGGCTCAGCATTGCGGCACCTACGTCGTTTGCGATCGCCGAAGAGGATCCGACGGTTGGTGTCATCTCCCTCGGCAGCTACGAACAAATCATGCAACATGCCAACGTTTTGGGTGCGATCGTTGGCTTTCCCAACCTGGACAAAATGATCGAACTTCAGTTGCTGCAAGCGACGGGTGGACAGGCTTTGCAAGCAATCGACAAAACGAAACCGATCATGCTCGATGTCCGGCTTGGCAAGAAAGAGCCCTATGCAGTGGTCTGCCTGCCGGTTACTGGCCTAAAAGAGTTGCTTGGCACTTTACCCAATCCCCTTGGCCAAACAGATGATGTCGGCGATGGCGTTTTGCTACTCAAAAACACCCCCGAGCCGATGTATGTCAAAGAAGAAAAAGGTTGGTCCTTTTGGGCACAGCAAAAAGAATATTTGGCGGATCTCCCGAAGGATCCCGAAAAGCTTGTGGGAGATCTTCCGGAAAAATATCTGGTCGGTGCCCGTGCTTTTATGCAAAAGATTCCACCTGAGAAACGGGCCGAAGCGATCGGTTTTCTGGAATTGATGGCGCAGATGAGTCTAGCGGGTGGAGGTGGAGCTGAATTTGGTCTGGAGGAACAGCTTGCTGCCACCAAGCAGCAGATTGGGATGTTACGGCAATGGATTGACGACACAAAGGAGGTAACCTTAGGTGTCGGATTCGATAAGGAAACACAGAGCGTTCACCTCGATTTTGTAATGACGGCAATGAGCGGTAGTGAAGCCCTGAAATCGTACAAACGATTTAAAAAAGGAAAATCGGATCATGCTGGTTTTCTGCATGAGGATGCCACATTAGCTATAGCGGTCAACATGGAGGGACAACCGATCAAAGAAGAGATTGCACTTCTTGATGCTCAAGAGAAGATGTTTCAATCGCAAATGGCCGAAAACATCGATACCGATAGTTCGCTCGATGATGAAGAAAAGGACAAAATAAAACAATCTGCGGATAAAATGATCGGCGTCTTGTTTGATACACTGCGCTCCAAACAATTTCAGGCTGGAATGGCAGCCTTTATCAATGATCGATCAACATTTGTTTTCGGGGGCCAGGTCACTGATGGAAATGTCCTAGAGGGCGCGGTCAAACAGCTTATAGAGATCGCAGGAAAAAAGCTTGACTTTCCACAACCGAACTGGGAAGAAGAAAACCATGGTTTTTATCGAATCCACACTTGGAAAACACCCGTTCCCGATGATGACGCCAAAAAAATGTTTGGCGAACAATTGGAATTTGCACTGGGGTTTAACAAAAGTAGCATCTATTTTGCATTTGGTGGAAATGGGATTGCTGACCTCAAAAAAACACTCGACGCTGCAACTGCGTCGAGTAAAAAACCAATCGACCCGCTACAGGCCTTTGTCAAACTCGGGCCCTTGCTTGCTGCGGCAGCGACACAGGAGGGCGGGCAGAATCTCGCACCGATCGTGGGAATGCTTCATGATAAGGATCAGATTCTTTACACAATCCAACCGATTGAGGAAGGTATCCACGGGCGGATCGTTCTCCAGCAGAATCTACTGCGAGCCATTCCTTTGATGAGTATGATCATGGGAAGTGGTCCTGCAGGAGTTGGCGGTGGTCCCGGGAACAACCCATTCGGAGAATGAGGCAAGGGGGGAAACATCGAGCTAATAACGTCGAGCCGCTGTAGACTCAAATCTTGAGTTGTACGCTCTCTGTCGACTTCCCCTGTGGCCCCATTCTTCGCAATTGGCCACAAGCAGCGTCAATTTTCGAGCCTTTGCGGCGGCGGAGTTGAATATTGATGCCGCGGTTCTCGAGGATCACGACAAAATTGTCGATTGTCTCTCGATCGGGCGTTTGGTAAGGCAGTCCCTCCACTCGGTTGTAGGGAATCAAGTTTAAGAGCGCCATACGGCCCGCGAGCAGGCTCGCTAGGCGCACTGCATGTTCCTTCCTATCGTTGACACCGTCAAGCAACACGTACTCGAAAGTAAGCCTGCGACGGGACGCCGCAAAATAATCATCTGCGGCTTTCAGGACCGGCCGCAGTCCGATCGTTTTATTGACTGGCACCAATTGGTTGCGGATCGCGTCATCGGCGGCATGTAGCGAAACTGCCAGATTATAGTATGCAGGTCCCCTGGCCAATCTATTTATCGCATCTGGCAAGCCGACCGTAGAAATCGTCACCCGCCGGGGGCTGATCCCTAGGCCATCTTTTTTTCCTGCCTGAGCAAGTGCGGGCAGCAACCTGTCGAGGTTTGCCAATGGTTCGCCCATCCCCATAACCACAATGTGACTCAGACGTTCACCTTCCGGAAGCAGACGGCCAAGCCGCAACATCTGTTCAACCATCTCTCCTGCAGTTAGGTTTCGTACAACTCCGTCGAGCCCACTTGCGCAAAAAACACATCCCATCGCACAGCCAACCTGCGAACTAATGCAGGCGGTGTGGCGGTTTGCTTCCCTCAAGAGCACACACTCGATTTGCTGCCGGTCTGTCAACTCCAGCAGCAATTTCTCGGTCCCATCTTCAGCACGAGAGTGGGTCACAATTCGGGTGGTCCAAAATTGAAAATCGTGAGCCAAGGCCTCCCGAAGGTCACTTGGTACATTCGTCATCTCCCTGAAATTTTCAATCTTTGAACCAAACAACCAGCGACGAATCTGTTTGGCGCGAAAGGGAGGCAGGCCATGATCCGATAGCCAACGCTCCAGCAGGGGATTTTCGGGCTCAAGAATATGCATTTGTCCATTGTGTACCAACAAACTGCATCTGAACAGTGAGACACTGGTCCGCCGCTGTGTCTGCCCCTGTGTCTGCCGCTGTGTTTGCCGCTAAGCCACAAGATATTGCAGCCACAGCACCACGAAAATAGCAACGACAATGAGGAGGAGTAGCGCCGCAACCATCGCCCAGGAGACCTTCGCGTATTGAGACAACCCGGAAAAATCCTTTTTCAAGGCGGGAAGCTGCGGGGAAATACTGTCACTTTTTTTCTCAAGAAGTTCCGATAAGAATCCCTGGACATAGCGTGCATTGAAAGGTCGCTCTTCGGGCTTCTTTGCCATCAGGGATACGATCATTTCTTCGAGTTGTTCGGGACAATCGGGGACTGTCTTGCGAACACATGGTGGCTCATGGTGCAGATGCTGTTCGAAGATCTGGGCAAAGTTGGCGCCTTCAAAGGGCTGATGACCGCTCAACATCTCATACAACAGACAGCCAAGCGAATAGAGGTCTGCCTTGTCCGAAATGGCACTTTCAGCGCAAATCTGCTCTGGTGACATGTACGCATAGGTTCCCACAGTCAAACCGGCATCGGTCAAATCTGCCTGGTACGTGTCACGGGCAACACCAAAATCACCCAGTTTCAGTTTTCCAGATTCGTCCATAAACAGATTTGAGGGCTTTAGGTCGCGATGGACGATCCCGTGATTGTGTGCATATTGCAGTGCGGAACAGATCTGAATTCCGTAGCTACAAACCTGTTGCCAGGAAAGACGACCGTGAATGGTTAATTCGTCCTTGAGCGAACCGGAATCAACCAGTTCCATTACGTAATAGAGTCGCCCTGATTCTTCGCCGCCGCTCAGATAACGAACAATATGGGGATGTTCCAGTTTTTCGAGAATCGACATCTCACGCTGGAATCGACTCGCTATGTTTGAGTGCACTGAGATTTGTGGAAGGAGAATTTTGATTGCGATATTCTGGCCGGTTTCCAAATCCTTGCCACAATAGACCGTACCGACCGTACCGACACCAAGCACGTCTCCCAATTGGTAGTGTCCGATGCTGGCCATAGAATCACCATCCAGTCGTACTCAAAGCCACACACGTCCGCCAGGAAACCAACCACTAGTTTCATTCGGCCTCCGTTCAGAATGCAGCTTATCGTGTAGCCTTCAAAAAAAGTAGTTGAATGTGTTAGATCCTCGCCGGTACTGCATTATCCCTAATATAAGTCGCCATGAAAATCTAATTTTTTATATCCCGTAGACTTCTTAAAACCACCGTCTTCCGAACAGTAGCGGTCGACTTTGGCCCCGTACCACTTGAATGACCCTAATAATGCTGCTGTAATAGGGCGTTTGCAGGATGGATCACCATCGGCCAGGACCCCTCAAACCGAAATTCGCTCTGATGTGCACGTTTGGGCGAAATCGACCGCAAGCCATCCGGCCGGTCATCCGCTTTCCCGGGCAGAGAACGTGGCAAAGGCAGAAGTCAGCATGAATGCAAGTATCTTCATTTTCGCCACGATATTGTTCGCTGCAGGCAATGCCACAGGAGAAGTGCCCGATGGTTTCATGCCGCTTTTTAACGGCAAGGATTTGACCAACTGGCGTGGCCGAGGACATGTCGACCCAAGAGAAACAGCAGCTCTCTCACCGGAAGCGAAACAGAAAAAACAAGCGGACGACAATGAGAATATGCGAAAGCACTGGCGTGTTGAGCAGGGTGTGATTGTCAATGATGGCCAGGGAGTCTTTCTCACCACAGCAAAGGACTATGCTGATTTTGAACTACTCTTGGATTGGAAAATGGTCAGTCCAGGAAGTGATAGCGGAATCTATCTGCGGGGCTGTCCGCAAATTCAGCTATGGGATCCCGATAACCCACGAGAAATAGACAACGGTGCCGCTCGTGGATCAGGTGCGATGTGGAATAACAACCCTGGCAGCACCGGACAATTTCCCTTAGTGCGTGCCGATCGGCCAATCGGCCAATGGAATCAACTCCTTATCCGGATGGTTGGCGACCGAGTGACCGTTTACCTGAATGACAAACTTGTGGTCGAGAATGCTGTGATGCACAATTATTTTGATCGCAAAAGGCCAATGTTTGAACGTGGGCCAATCCAGATCCAGACCCACGGTGGAGAGATGCGATTTCGAAATATATATCTGCGGGAAATCACGGGAAACAACTAGGGCATTTCGCTGCGAAGGATGTTTTGCATGGAGAGTTGGCCGCTAGGCGTTTTTGCCAGTATTGATGCAGGACTGGGGGTTTGCCTGGACGTAGCGCATCAATTGGGCGTGAAGACCATCCACTTGCATACCCCACAGCAGGAATCGCGAACCGAGGGACAGGCGAGAGAATTTTTAGCGCAGCTGCAGGATATTGGCATCACGATCACCTGTGTGTTTGGCGGCTTTGAAGGAGAAAGTTATGCCGATATCCCCACCGTCAAAGAAACGGTAGGGCTCGTACCGCCGGCAACCCGTAGTGCACGGCTTGCCGAGATGAAAGAGATTGCGGACTTTGCCCGGCGACTCGGCGTCGATGTCGTCGGACTGCACATCGGCTTTGTGCCGCACGAGGCGAGCGACCCGGATTACCGCGAGATTGTCGCGGTCACCCAGGATTTGTGCGACCATGCAGCCGCTCAGGATCAGGCGATTCATCTGGAAACTGGCCAAGAGCCGGCCGATGTGCTGCTCAAGTTTCTGGGCGATGTCGACCGAGAGACTCTGTTCATTAATTTCGATCCGGCCAATATGATCCTCTACGGGGTCGGCGAACCGATCGAGGCACTCGAAAAACTCGGCCCACACGTCCGGAGCGTCCACTGCAAGGATGCTACCTGGTCCGACGAGCCGGGCGTGAGTTGGGGAGCCGAGGTTCCCTTGGGCGAGGGCGACGTGGGAATGGAAGCCTATCTGCGAACGCTGCAAACCATCGGCTACACCGGTCCACTAACGATCGAGCGAGAAATCCCGCAAGAACCTGCGCGACAAAAGGCGGAAATCGCTGGCGCACTCGACTTGCTACAGTCGTTAAAAACGAACATTAAATCCTAAAAACGTGATGAGGATATACATTCGATGATTCAAACACGACTTTCGATCATGATGTTTTTGCAGTTTTTCGCCTGGGGGGCTTGGTTCGCAACCTTGTCGCTCGCCTTGAGCAGTAATGGTCTGGGTGATTTCACAGGCGGCGCTTACGAAAGTGCGCCCATCGCTGCCATATTCGCACCTTTGTTTCTTGGTTTGATTGCGGATCGATTCTTTGCCTCGGAAAAAGTGATGGGATTACTGTTAGTGCTCGGCGGTGCGATCATGTGCGCAATCCCCTATTTTGCTATGGAAAAATCAGGGAGTGTTATGGTTTGGTTGATGACCGCTTACATGTGCTGCTATATGCCCACGCTGGGCCTCAGTAACACGATTGTATTCGCTCACATTCCTGACCAAAATCACTTTCCAAAAATTCGTGTCTGGGGAACGATCGGCTGGATCGTAGCTGGCTTGGCATTAGGCTTTAGCGGTTGGTCAAGTTCACTGAATATCTTTTGGTTGGGTGCCGTTAGCAGCATTCTGTTAGGCATCTACAGTTTCACCCTGCCCCATACACCACCACCAGCAAAAGAGAAACCACTCGACTTGAGATCACTACTTATGCTTGATGCCTTCCAAATGATGAAAAATCGGAGCTTTTTTGTGTTTGCTGTTTGTTCAATGCTGATTTGCATTCCGCTGGGCTACTACTACGGCGAAACATCGCGTTACCTTGGGGATAGTGGATTCACGGAAGCCGGTTCCACAATGACACTAGGGCAGATGTCCGAAATCTTTTTCATGCTGCTGATTCCGTTCTTCTTTCGCAAGTTAGGTGTAAAGATGATGCTGATGATCGGCATGGCATCGTGGGTTTTACGCTACGTGTTGTTTGCTTTCGGAGCCCCAGACCAAGTCACGTGGATGTTATTGCTTGGCGTTTTACTGCATGGAATTTGCTACGATTTCTTCTTTGTTACCGGGTTTATGTATACCGACAACAAGGCTCCGGCAGAGATCCGTGGTCAGGCGCAAAGTCTGTTGGTTTTTCTAACACAAGGGTTGGGTTTGTTCTTCGGTTTTCGCTTCGCCTTCGGTGGTACCTTCCCTTTCACCAAAATCGCCTTGCCAAATCGCGTTGACGCATATGGGGCAACAGTCAGCAACGAATTAACCGAGAAACTCAAATCATTGCGAAGCGAAGCGGACACTCCGACTTTCCTCGAGAGTTTGTTAAATATGTTCAACAAACACTTTCCCGAGAATCTGAATATCGAGGAATTCGTAACACCAGCCATGGAGGCATGGAAAAACTACTGGATATTCCCGGCAATCATGGCTTTTGCAGTCTTATGCCTGTTTACCGTCGGTTTTTGGGACAAAATGACGCCACAAGAGCAAAATATCGAAAACGAAAGTGCCAAAGAGACCGCTTAGGAACCCTTTATGCTTCGCGTAGGAATTGCCGGCCTCGGCTTTATGGGCATGATCCACTACCTTTCGTACCAGAAGGTACGGGGCGTGAAGGTGGCTGCGATTTGCGAACAAGCGCGCAAACGTCTGACCGGCGATTGGCGGGATATCAAAGGAAACTTTGGCCCTGCGGGCAGGCAAATGGACCTCTCGGGCGTCGCCACCTACGATGACCTCGATGCGATGCTCGAGGATCCAGGGCTCGACATGATCGACATCACCCTGCCCCCTTCCCTGCATGCGGGGATCGCCTGTAAAGCGTTGCGAGCTGGCAAACATGTCTTCTGCGAAAAACCGATGGCGCTCAAGTTGGCCGACTGCCAGCGGATGGTCTCAGCCGCAACGCGCGCGAAGCGACAATTGCTCATCGGCCACGTCCTTCCGTTACTCCCTGAATATGCCTGGGCCCGCAAAGTCATTCAGAGCGGTCGCTATGGCAAACTCCGTGGCGGGAGTTTCCGCCGCGTCATTTCGGACCCCGCCTGGCTCAAGCATTACTGGAAAGCAGACGTGATCGGCGGGCCGATGCTGGACCTGCACATCCACGATGCCCATTTCATCCGCCTGCTCTTTGGCATGCCCCAATCGGTCTCCACGACCGGACGCATGCGGGGCAAGTTGGCCGAAAGCTGGACCACGCAGTTTCGCTTCAAAAAGAATCTGGCCGTCACAGCCACCAGTGGCACGATCGATCAGCAGGGACGACCGTTTGACCATGGATTCGAAATTCATCTCGATCGGGCAACGCTCATCTTCCAATTTGCCGTGATCGGTGGCGAAGGAAAATATCTCTGTGAACCGACTTTGCTCGATGACCGCGGAAAGGCAAAACCCGCAACCATGCCGGCGGGCGATCCGATGATGAACGCCTTTGAGGCGGAACTTCAAGCGGTCTGCAAAGCCGTTCGCACGGGAAAAGGTGCGGAGATGCTTGCTTGCAACTTGGCCAGAGATGCCATCGCCATCTGTCAGGCCGAGACAAAAAGCTTGTCGACCGGTAAATCCGTCCGGCTCTAAAAAGGAAAATTCAATCCACCAAACCAGGAATATGACTTTCACTCCAAACGCATCGCTCCGACAATCACGATTTGATCTCGGAGGAAAAACACCATGAAGCATTTCTTACCGCTCTTTCTATCGATTCTCGGCCTACTCCTCTCCTTTGCGAGTTGCCAACGTGCTACCGCGACCGGTGATGAAGAAAATTTTACACCTCTGTTTAATGGGCGCAATTTTGAGGGCTGGATCGGTGCAACCGATCAATATTCGGTCCGTGACGGAATGATCGTGTTACCAAAAGGCAAGGCGGGAAAATTGCTCACCAACGAGGAATATGGCGATTTTGTCCTCCGTTTTGAATTCAGGCTCACGCCGAATGCGAACAACGGCCTCGCGATTCGTGCACCGGTGTCTGGAGATTCTGCCTACAACGGACTGGAACTACAGATTCTCGATGGTACCTCGGGAAAGTACACAAATCTCAAACCGTATCAAACACACGGATCGATCTATGGAGTTGCGCCGGCAAAGCGGGGCTTTCTCAAGCCTGTCGGCGAGTGGAACACCCAACAGGTCGAATGTCGCGGGCGAAACATCCGGGTAACGCTCAATGGACATGTCATTCTTGATGCAAACCTTGACCAGGTAGCACCTGGTGGAAAAACCATCGATGGGCAAAACCATCCCGGTTTACAAAACAACAAAGGGCATCTTGGCTTCCTGGGACATGGAGATGAAGTCGCCTTTCGCAACATCCGTATACAACCTCTAGATGCACCGGCAACATTGAAAGGCAAATAGGAAAGACCGTGACAAAGACTGCAGTGATCGAACAGCAGGAAAAGATTCCCTGCCGCATATTCAAACATGCCCACGATGCGAGTGTCGCAGTGGCTCAACAAATTCGCACATTGATCGAAACCCGCGCAGCCGAAGGGCGCCAGTGTGTGCTCGGTCTTGCCACCGGTAGTACTCCCGTCGGCGTTTACAACGAATTGGTCCGTATGCACCGGGAGGAGGGCCTTTCCCTGGCCAACGTGGTCACATTCAACCTCGATGAATATTTTCCGATGCAGCCCAATGAGTTGCAAAGTTATGTCCGTTTCATGCAGGAATACTTGTTCGAACTCGTTGATATCGATCCAGATAATATCCATATCCCGGATGGCACCCTTGCCGAAAAGGACATCCAGGATGCCTGCCAACAATATGAGCAAGCCATCGTTGATGTTGGTGGAATCGATATTCAGATTCTTGGAATTGGCCGGACCGGACATATTGGCTTCAACGAACCTGGTTCCGGAAAAGCAACGCGGACACGACTGATCACGCTTGATCGCGTAACGCGCCGAGACGCAGCAAGCGACTTTTTTGGCGAGGAAAACGTTCGTCAGCGGGCCATTACGATGGGAGTGGGCACAATCCTCGAGGCACGACAGATTTTTCTGATTGCTTTCGGCGAACACAAAGCACCGATCATTGCCGAAGCTGTGGAAGGCCCTATCACACCTTCGGTCGCAGCAAGTTTTTTACAGCAGCATTCCAACGCACATTTTATGCTCGATGAAGCGGCCGCCGAATCCCTCACCCGTCGTCAGTGTCCCTGGAAATTAGGGGATGTGGATTGGAACAGCCACAAAATCCGAAAAGCAACCATCTGGCTCGCCCGTCAACTTCGTAAACCGATTTTGAAACTGACCGCAGAGGATTATAACGAAGAAGGTCTGCAGGACCTCCTGGCAGAGCATGGGTCCGCGTACGATCTCAATTTGGCTGTCTTTCGCCACCTGCAGGGAACCATTACCGGGTGGCCCGGGGGCAAACCCGACCATGAAAAACAACCTGGTGATCGACCACAACCATATGATGATATCTTCCCCAAGCGGATTCTCGTCTTTTCTCCGCATCCGGATGACGATGTCATTTCGATGGGAGGGACCCTCATTCGTCTTGTCGACCAAGGTCATGAAGTCCACGTCGCCTACCAGACTTCGGGGAATATCGCGGTCTTCGATGACGATGCCATCCGTTTTTCCGAATTCGCTGCCGAATTCAATCACTTGTTCGACGTCGCACCCGATCGCACCTCCGAACTTGAATCGCATATTGATAAATTTCTCAAACACAAAAATCCAGGGCAGGTGGACAGCAACGAGGTCCAAGGGATCAAGACGATCATCCGCCGTACCGAAGCACGAGCTGCCGGTCGCACCTGTGGTATTCCCAGCAAGCAGTTGCATTTCCAAGACCTGCCATTCTATGAAACCGGCCGGGTGCGAAAAAAACCGCTCAGCGAGGAAGATATTCAGATTACGGTCGCGTTGCTGGAACACATCAAACCCCACCAGATCTATGCCGCCGGCGATCTCTCAGATCCGCACGGGACCCACCGCACCTGTCTCGCGGCGGTCCTCAACGCATGCAATCGGGTCAAAGACGAGCCCTGGTGTGCCAACACCCAAATCTGGCTCTACCGGGGTGCATGGCAGGAGTGGAGCCCCCATGAAATTGAAATGGCGGTACCCCTAAGTCCCAAAGAGGTCTCGCGAAAGCGTAATGCCATCTTCAAACACGAATCGCAGAAAGATCGTGCCCTGTTTCCGGGCGTCGATATCCGGGAATTCTGGCAAAGGGCCGAACAGCGCAATGCAGAGACTGCCTGTATATATGACAACCTGGGACTGGCCGAGTATGAGGCAATAGAAGGGTTCGTCCGCTGGAATGGCCAGATCGACCTCTAGCCAGCAAAGATGTGCCTCGTTTCCGCTACTTTACTGTGCGCAATTCAGAAGGCCCTGACTCAGTTCAATCGCTTGAGTTCGCAATAGCTCCATCTCTTTGAACATCGCCTCAAGCTTTTTCTCACTGTTGGCCTTACACATGCGGGCCGTTGCCTTCTCATAGGTCCGGTTCCAGCTAAGCCAAAGCATGATCGCTTCGCTCCATTGCTGCTTGTCGTCACTCTTCTCATCTGGGCAGGCACTGTCGTTGGACAATGCATTCTGCTCAAGAACATCCATCGGGCTGAGACGGGGATTTACAAGCGGTATACGCTTGTTACGGCGTTGATGCATTCCAGAGAAATCAGTTTGTCCACCCTGCCTGCGATGACGACGCGAGGAAGAAGATGAAGAAGATGAGTGTCTCAAGCGACCGTGCGTTGCAGCTTTCATTACGCCTCTCCCAGTTCTAAACCAAGCGTCGGCCAGCGAGGGGCACACAATAGCCACCAATACATCGCTGTCCGCTAGAATCCCCTTTCCTATTAGTAAATGCGCTAAAACGCCTTAAATGGGGCAGCAAAAAAACAGCTTTTTTTGCAATCCACCGGTTTTTCATCGTTAGTCCTTATGGTATTTATAGTTAGGTTGAACGTTTTTCTTGGGTTTTTCGTCAGCGGGCTCCCTTTTTGATTGCCCAGATGTGATGAAACATTTCTCTACTTTCCAGAAATGCGTAGGATCACTAGTGGGCACTCCGGACAAATCGGATGAGTGACGCAAAAGAACAAACAATACAACTTCTCAGGGCCTGTCAAAAGCTTGAAGGCCCTGCTGCTGAAGCGCTGCTGACCCATCTCTATGCCGAATTGAAGGCGGTAGCTTCGCGACAACTTCGTGGTGAACTACCGGGCCACGAATGGCAAACCACCGACGTGGTGCATGAGACATTCCTAAAATTGATGGATCAGGTCCAGATCAACTGTACCGACCGCGCCCACTTTCTGGCTTTGGCTGCTACCGCCATGCGACGACTTTTGGTGGATCATGCTCGGCATCGGAACCGGGCCAAACGTGGAGGCGATCGTCACCGAGTGGATTTGCTACTCAATCACATTCCCGCTGCGGGGAGCGACCAAAAGGTTGACATCGTTACACTCGATGAAGGCTTGAACGAACTGGCACAACTTAGTGAACGACAGGCACAGATTGTGGAAATGCGTTATTTTGCAGGCATGACTATCGATGAAACCGCTGCCGCCCTTGAGGTCTCTCCACGAACCGTGAAAGGAGACTGGCGGCTTGCCCGGGCTTGGCTCAAGCGATATTTGGATGGAGCCTAAACCGTGACACCCGAACGCCACCAAAAGATTACCGATCTGTTCTTGGGAGTCTGTGATCTATCGCGCGCGGAGATCGCAGATAAACTTGACGCCTCGTGCAGCAACGACCCAGAAATGCGCCAGCATGTCGAGGCCCTATTGAAGATGGATCAATTACCTGGTTTCGAAGGCGACGTCGACCAAGAGAGCATATCGCAGGATTTTTACGAGGATCCCGAATCATCCTCGGATGGCGAAGACAAAAAACCGACCATTGCTCCGCGACGCCCGATCATTCCCAATTATGAATTAATCGAACTGATTGGTCAGGGCGGTGTCAGTCAAGTCTGGCGGGCGCGTGAAAACAGCACCAAGCAGGAAATTGCACTCAAGGTGCATAACTTGACAGCCTTCTCTTCGGCAGATGGCCTGACGCGGTTTGAACGCGAAATCAAACTCGCAGCAAGTCTCAACCATCCCCACATCACCACCATTTATGATTCTGGACATTACGGGGATATCTATTTCTACACCCTCCAATTGATTCAGGGTGGCCGCCTCGACCATTATGTCACCGAGCATGCACTCCCCGACGAGGCAATCCTTCGCCTGTTTTCCATCGTCTGTGATGCGGTAGAACACGCGCATTCGCAATCCATTATTCATCGGGATTTAAAGCCTTCAAATATCCTAGTCACCACGAATGGACATCCCTATGTTCTTGATTTTGGATTGGCCAAGGCGATGGAAGGTGCCATGAAAGAGGCAAGCCTCACAATGGAAGGTGACATTCTCGGCACACTGGAATTTATGGCACCGGAACAAGCTATGGGAGAGCAAGAAAAAATCGGAAAGACCACCGACACGTACAGCCTTGGCTTGATTTTATATCGACTCTTAACGGGAAATTCGCCCATCGATACCACTGGGACACGCTACACTCTGCTCAAACGGATGCAAAACGGTGATATTATTTCCCCAGAACAATACCGCGATGACCTTGACCCAAAAATTTCGGCGATCGTCATGAAAGCACTACAGCGGAAACCGGAAGACCGATACAGTTCTGCCGGGGATATGAACACGGATCTACGAACCGTTATTAGAAACCTGCGGTTTTCTTAACCGTCGGTTGCTTTAGCATAGCTGCGTCAGAAGCATAGCTGCGTCCGATATCAGCAGACTTCGATCTGATTATCAACAATCACCAGATCTTCCACCATCCGCATAGCAGCGTGTTGGGCCAACTGGAAAGCGTGAAACGTCGAGCAAAAACCCTCGAGAATCACATGGGTTCCTGTCAGGACCACGCCGAGATTCTCAATCCGTCCGCTTGTTACGTGACGTACCTCGCTCTTTATATCTGCCGCTAATTGCTCGGCACCCGGGACGAGTGTGGGTTCGGATACTTTTAAATCCATGCGATCAATGGGACTGGCGACTGCGGTCTCTGTCATCTGTCAACCTTCCGATAATACGGGGGCCTTAACATTGAATTTGTGATAGTGCCACCCTGAAATCCTACTGCGAAATCCGTAAGAGCCTAAGAGGCGACTCTAGAAAAGCAGCCTTCGCAGATCTTAATTGCCATCCTTGCAGATGACGCCCTGAGCACGTTCCCTGCCCAACAGCGTTTTTCATGGTACAAACCACCGTTCCCATCAATACTCTAAGAGAGATTCACTCAATTTTACAGCTTCTTGTCGCACTTGATCCATTTCATCCATGAGTGACTCAAGCTCTTGCGTATCCTCGCCATCGCGATACATGCGACTTGTGATCTCCTCGTAAGCCTCACTCCAACGGAGCCACATGGAAAGTACCTTGTTCCATTTGGCACCCTTATCGGAAGAATCATCAAGGGCAATATCGGTTGCTATCGTTTCCAGCCGCTCACGAATATCAAAAGCGACAACGGGGCAACCATTCAGACCCGGATAAGGCTTTACCTCTCGATTGTCGCCGGGTGTGATGTTGTCACGCGGATCACAACGATCCACAAATGTCTGCTCTCCATGCGGTACCGAGAAATTCTCGTCGACAGCCCAAGAAGTACCCACTGTTACGATCATTGCTCTCTCCCTCCCAATGGAAATCCGAAAACCAAATAAAAACCTCTTCTCCGCTCACCCTATAAGCGTCAAAACCGAAGAAAAAGGGCAAATAAAATCTATAATCCAAGCCATTACCGTATCGAAGGACCTACAGGTTGCTTCGCAACCCCCAACAGGAAAGACACTTAGAGAAAGCTTCCGAGAACCCCGGCTAGGAACGATTCTCCTCGCCAGCGAGCAGTCGGGCCGCGATCTTCTGGTAGATAAACGAGACGCCCAACAGGGCAATACCGAGAGCAAAGGTGGCCAAAATTCGCGCGAGCGACTCGAGTTGGCTCAAATCGACCAAAAATACCTTCAGTAGAATCGGGCCGAAGGTGAGCAAACCGAGGATTCTATAAAAACGACTTCTCACCAAAAATCCAAGGACCACGATGGCCACAGCAAAAACGGTCGAAACGATCGAATAGGTCGCCTGCTGGGCCATCGCCATGTTTTCAAACGGCGGAGTTGGACGGTGTGCCGCAACAAAAAACCAGGTATCGATCTCCATGCAGATGGCAACAAACAGGATCAGACACCCGAAGAATCCCGTAATATACTGCAATCCATTCTCAAGATTCGAAGCGGTGTGAACGGGCAATTCCGGGGGTTGCCGCTCGAGACCAAAATGCCGATAGCCCCAACTGATGAGAAAGCCACTGAATGCCAGGAAGGCAAGCGAGCCGAAACGAGCATTCACAATCAGATGAAAGGGCGTCTGATACCCATCTCCCATTGAGAGGGCCGCTATCAGAACCGGTGGAGTGATGATGATCGCCGCATACCAGCGGACCGCTCTAGTGTGCAAATACAAGCCCGAGAGCCAAACGGCCAATAGGTCCAACGTCCAGAGCGTCAGCAGAAAACGCCCCTCCCACTGGCAGCCTGAGGCAAAGAGCAACAGAACGTTGCCGATGGCGAGCGTAATGCCCGAGATCTGCAATTCAAACGGCGTCGGTTGCCTGCGCTGGAATCTCTCAGTCCGATCGTGCTGAGGGCGACGCGGAAGCCACCAGGCCAGAGTCCCGCCAAAAAACATGATGATGCTGGAAATGAAAAAATGCATTGCAGAGAGTTTGATGTCGGTCTCTAAAAAACTCGCATCTCCGTACATATCAAAAGAGAAGAGCCGCAAACTGGCCAGAACAAACACGGTCACCGCCGCAAAGAGCATCTGACGGTCGGCATACAAAAGACCGATCGCCATACAGGCCAATCCCTCGAGTGACCAGGCCATTGCCAGATACGATAGATCGCTCAGTTGTAGGGGCGGGAAGAGCGCGAAAAACAGCATCGCCAGGGCAAGATGTATCCGCGGCATCCGATCGTTGTCGGTCACCCGAAGCCGGGTAATGAAAAACAGAGCCAGATGGATCAGACCCAGTCCCCCGCAGACGAGACCGAGCTGCTCAGATGCAAAACCCTCAAAGAGATACCACGTAAAGGCCATGTATCCCGTACTCGTGCCGGTGAGTGTCACCAGATCGACATCATTGCTCGGTCGTCGCCAAAGGACCGGAGGCAGCGTAACGCCCACCAAGAAGATTATCGCGTGAAGCACCGCTAGCCACTCCAGCGGCCAGGGGGCGATTGTTGCAGCCTGATTGATCCAGAGCATGAACATCATGGCTGTGGCAACGAGCGCGAGTAGCTTGAGAAAGTTCCACCCGCGGAGGATGGCCGATGCGATCAGCCCCACATTGAGAAATGCCAGATAACTAAAAAGAACAATATAATTTCCATCACCACTGCTAGTGAGAATCGGATTCAAATAGCCTCCCAATGCTCCCACCAAAATGATCACTACACTCCGCTTGCGGACCGCAAGAAAAATAGCAACGAGCGTGATCAGCGAACCTTCCATCGCCGTAAAGACGTATTTTCCATCACCAAACATCTCCGCATAGAAATTGAAGGTCCGCAAAGCCGCAAAGGCGGTTCCGTACCAGGCAAAAATACCGAGACCGATCGTCGCCTGTGCAAGGAAGCTCAGACGATGGCGATAGAGCCAAAGACCAAATCCCACCACTGAGAAACTTGCCAGATGCATGCCCAGCACTTTGAGCCAATCGGGGGCGGAAAAGTATTTCCAAGCCCAGGGGATAAAAAAGGCAATGGCAACCAGCATCGTCAGGGCACCCGCCCAGGTGAGCCACCGGCCTCCCACGACTTTTTCAAAAGATGCAAGATTCCTCGCAAAGGTATCCCACCCGGGATCCGTTGGGTGACAAGGAGGCTTAGTGGCTGCGGGTCCGACTTCCGCGGAGTCCTTGGTCGGTGGGATCGGCGGACTCAAATCCGTCGGCTCTGGAAGATCTTCAACAGTGGTGGCGTGAACAATGGGAACCGCATCGAGAGCCGATGGGGGTGTTTGCTCCACTGCTGGAGAGACCGTTGCCGAAGAAGTTGGGGACAAACCTTGCCCATCGGGCCGGGCAAGTTGCTTCCATTGCCGCTCCAGTGCTTCCAGTCGCTCGGACACCTCTTTGAATGCCGCTTGCAACTCAGCAATCTTTTTGGCGTCGGTTTCGTTGCTCATGCTCCAAACTCTCGGGATTTTGGCGGCACCCGGCAGCCCATCTATTGGAACACCGAAAGATGTGTAATTCAAGAACTAAAATGGCCACGAATCAGACGATCCGAGTAGGTGCACAAAGAATACGTTATCAAAACATACAGTGGACGAGAATCAATCGATCCGACAAGCGACTCACCGGCCAAAGAGGGCCCGTTGCATCAACTGCCCAACCTCGGTGGCATGCATCATCCGGCCAAAGGAACGTACGGCCGACTCGGGACCGAGCGCGACCACAACAACAGGCGTACTGGTATGCGTACCAGTGCCCCAGACGATGTTCTGGTCAGCAGCCACAGCACGGGCAAGAAGATTCATCCGAAGGTTGTCCCCAAAAACATAGAAATCGGAAAAATCGCCGACCTGAGGAGAGGTTTTGCTACCCAGATAACGGTGGTCCTTTACGTAGAGAGGATTGGCACCGCGCTTGAGAATCTCGGCAGCCTGTTGTTCGGTAATCGGAAACGGCAGGTTCGCGGCCACAAGTTCAGAAAGTTTTGCTGGGGTCTGCTCTTCTTTCGGCAGCGCATCGAACTTTTGAAAAACCGAATAGTAACTTTTTTTCTGGTTGTAGAGGCGGTCCAGAATTTCTGGTCGCCCAAAGTTAAAGTCGGGGGCATGACGAACATCTTCAAACGCACTTCCCGGGAGTTTTTTTGGCGGTGGGAGCGCACTACCGGAGTAACTAAATCCGAAAGAACCCGTTTCGTGATCCGCAGTGACCACCAGAAGCGTGTCGTTGCGCGATTCCATCCACTGGAGTATTGCTGAAAGGGCTTTGTCAAAACGGAGCATCTCCTGGAGCAGGGCGCCCGCATCGTTATTGTGACAAGCCCAGTCAATCTGTCCCGCTTCGACCATCAGAAAAAAACCTGCTTTGTCCTGCGACAAAAGTTCTAATGCCTTTTCCGTCATCTCATAAAGAGTCGGTTCGTGGAAATCTTTTCCGGCCGCTCTTTGCACCAGGGCATCCGAGAACGACTCGTTTCCGAAAATGCCCAATACCTTGCCCGAGTGGACACGCTCCATCTGCGCATCGGTAAACGCCAGTTGATACCCTTTGAGACGAGCCTCCAAAAGCAGGTTGCGGTTGTCCCGCCGACGCGAAGAAAACTCAAACGCCCCACCGGTCAGATTCTTGATCTCATCCGCCGCGGCGCTGTCCGCCTCCGTAGCCTGTTGGGGAATCCAATACCTCAGCCCGGCACCGAGCAAGACATCGGCATCCGCGCCCAGCATCTCTACCGCAATTTCGTTCTCTTCGGAGCGGTGCGGTCGATGGGCCAGAAAGGCGGCCGGCGTGCCGTGCGTCAGACGGGTATCGGTCACCAACCCGACCGCTTTACCTGCATCGCGGGCCTTTTCCAAAATTGTCTCGACCGGATTTCCGTGGCGATCGAGACCGACCATCTCCGGTCCGGCATCGACACCCGTCGCCAAATGGGTCGCCGCCGCAGCTGAATCGGTGACCAGCACATCTTGTGGGGCTGTCCGCACGAGGCCCATCGTCCCCGCCCGCATCGCCTGCTCGATCGCTGTCTCCCGACCGACATATTCGCTCTGGCGAGCCTGGTGCGCATAGGTCGTGAGCAGTCCGATCTGCTGTGGCCCCATGCCATCGCCAATCAAAAGGATCAGATTTTTAACCGCCGGTGAAGTTGGAGCCGATTGCGGCTTTTTCGAATGTGTCTCTTTCGCGGGTGGCGTCGCAACCACGTGCGAGCAAATCGCCAGCAGGCAGAAAAAATTCAGGATGATCCACCCGGCCCCACGCAGCATCCCGATTTTGTGTCGATCCATTTTTTATCCTCTAGCTAAGGATGATCGCTTCTGTCCGAATTCGTCTTCGCAGTTTTCGTCAAGTATCTTTTTCTCAGGCGGTGCATTCCCAAATGCAGGTGGTCGCCGGTCATCCTTGAGCCCGACTCCGCTACAAGCTTCGCTGCGGGCCTTCGTAAGCAGATAAGCAATTGTGTCCGCTTTGACTCGGCAACCCAACCCCGCTGAGCATCATTCTCGGCAGCAAAACCCGCTAACGGATCCCCGTTCACAATGGCCAAGCTTTGGCAAACAGTACAGTGAGAGCCTCAAATTCGTAGCGGTGGTTGCCAAGCATACAGCAATCGGACTTCATAAGGCCGAGAATACCCTCCGCCCGAAATCGCTGCAAGGAAAGCCGCCCGGGAAAACAACTGGGGGCATACAACAGAGATGCGCAAAATGTCGATTTTGATGCGCTTTTTGTACTTGCAGAATGGGGCGGTGGGTGTTCAGATAGGAACCATGCAGTGGCAACTTTCCGATTCTTTTCTCCGGCGGGAACGGGCTTGAACGATTGCATCGACCACAAGAGGCTGCAGGCACTTGCCAGTGCCCACCATGCAGGCCGCGGCCTCGCTCGAGATTTTTATTTTGACCCGGAAATCTATCGCGCAGAAATCGAGCAGATCTGGCGAGGAGGCTGGCTCTTCGCGGGACACACCTGCCAAATTCCCGAACCGGGCGATTTCTTCACCTACGAGATTGACCGCGAGTCCGTCCTGATCCTCCGTGATGAGGATCACTGCATCCGCGCCTTTTACAATCTCTGCAGGCATCGGGGCATGCGACTTTCCTCTGGCAGTGGCAACGCAACGCGTATCGTCTGCCCCTACCACCAGTGGAGCTACAACTGCAGAGGCCAACTCTGCTCAAGTCGGGGCATGGGTCCGGATTTCGACAAATCGGAGTGGTCGTTGCTGCCTGTCGCGGTCCATGATCCGGCAGGGTTTGTCTATATTTCGCTGGCCGAGCAGCCGACCCCGTTTGATCAGGTCGGACAGCAACTCGTCAAATTCGCTACCACACAGGGACTCGAGAGGGCCCGCATTGCAAAGTGCGTCGATTATAAGATCAATGCCAATTGGAAAATCATCTGGGAAAATAATCGTGAGTGTTATCACTGCAACGCCAATCACCCACAATACATCAAGGCCAATTTTGATCACTACAATGCCGACGACTGCACACCCGCCATTCAAGCGAGAATCGATCAGCAGGTGGAACACAACCGGGCCAAATGGGAGGAGGCTGGTCTTGCCGCAACCCACCACCAGACCGGCATGGCATCATTCCCCGACCCCGAATCGGCGGCAGGATGGTGCGGGATCAACCGCACGGTCCTCGTCGAAGGCTATATGAGTGAAACGATAGATGGCCAACAAGCCGCACCGTTGATGGGCGATTATGCCGATGCGGACGTCGGCACGTTGCGAATGCGGACCATGCCTAACATGTGGAACCATTCCAGCTGCGACCACGCCGTCACGACCCGCCTGACACCCGCCGGTCCGCGCGAAACCCTGGCCCAGGTCCTTTGGCTGGTCGATCACGATGCGGTCGAAGGCCGCGACTACCAACTTGATCGGTTACTTCCCTTCTGGCAACTCACCAGCGAGCAGGATTGGGATATCTGCGAGCGGGTTCAAAAGGGAATCGAGTCTCGGGCATATCGGCCTGGGCCATTTTCGACGGACAAAGAGAAAAACGTCGAGGCATTTGTCCGCTGGTATCTTAAACAACTCACCCGCGATTGAGACCGGTACAGAGAGTGACTGTTAACTTTATAAACCATGGGTAAGAGAGGCGAGTACTTCTGATGAACAAACAGGTTGCCGATGTCATCGTTGTTGGGGGTGGAGTCGCTGGTTTGAGTACAGCCCTGCAGTTGGCCCGTCGCGGCAAAAGTGTTCTGGTCCTGGAACAAGGCCAGCTCGGGAGCGGATCGACCGGACGCGCCGCCGGCCTCTTGGGACAACTCCGCGGCACCTCCGCATCGACCAAGATGCTCATGGACGGTGTCGAAACCGTTTTGGAACTGGAACGCGAAACGGGTGAGGAAATTTTTCTGCAGACAGGTTCACTTCGAGTCGCTGCCACACCGGAACGTGCGCAGGAAATTGTCGATCTGGTCGAGATGGGCCGCGCGATTGATTTCGACATTACCCATCTCACCGCGAGTGAAGTCCGCCAGAAGCTGCCCTATATGAAGACCGATGATCTGCTCGACGCCTGCTACTGCCAGACCGATGGACACCTACAGCCGGCCGAACTGGTCTCCGCTTACGTCAAATGGGGCCGCAAAATCGGAGTCGAATATCGCACACAGACCCGTGTCGAGAGGATTTTGGTTGAGGGCGATCACGCCGTCGGGGTAGAGACGAGCGACGGACCGCTTACCTGCGGGGCACTGGTCAATGCCGGCGGCCCCTGGTCCTATCTAGTTGCCGAGTCGGCGGATACAGTACTGCCAACTGCAGCCATTGGACACGTCTACCTCACCACCCGGCCCGATGATGAGATGCAAATCGACCGCCTCAGTCCCGGCGTTCGGGATCGAGAGAACCGGATCTATTCGCGGCCCGAGGCGGGGGGACTGATTGTCGGGATGTATGAAGCAGAGCCGGAACAGTACACGATGGAAGATTTGCCGGCAGATTTCGACATGGCCCTGATGAAGGCCGCCCGCGACGACATTCACGTGGCAATGCTGATCTACTCCGCCCAGCAGCGGTTTCCCTGGATCAACGAGCGGACTGCGATGACCATCACCACCGGAATCATGACCTTCACTCCCGATGGCAAGGCGTTTTGCGGCACCATGCCCAACCTTCGTGGACTCTTCCACTGCAGCGGATTTTCCGGCCACGGGATCGTGCAGAGCCCGACGATTGGCGTCATCATGGCCGAACTGATTTGTGATGGAAAAACCAATTACGATTTAAACGAAATCGAAGCCGACCGTTTCTTTGAGATGCCGGGCTATCTCGATCGCAAAGAGATCAAAGACCGCTGTTTCGAGATGGCCGGAAATTATTATGGCCGTGTCGAAGGAAAAACTGCCACTAAAAGTTAATCCTTAGCAGCACAGATGGATATTCCATAAACAACTCCCTGTACCAAAGTGAGTCGCCCCCGCCGATGAAAATACTTGTTCCCACCAAACGAGTCCCCGACACCGACCAGCGGATCACGCTCCGGGAGGACACCCATCAAATCGACGATGCCCAATTGCCCTACATCGTCAATCCCTTCGATGCGATTGCAATCGAAGAGGCGATTCGCATCCAGGAGGCGGGACCGCAAGAAGTCGAAATTGTTGCGGTAGGCATCGGCACACCGGAGTACGAAAAAGAACTCCGTACCGCCCTGGCCATGGGAGCCGATCGGGCCCTGATCATTCGCTGCGATGCGGTTCTCGACCCCTGGAACGTCGCCGGCATCCTCAAGCGGGTCGTCGAGCGAGAAACACCCGATCTGGTCCTGATGGGAAAACAAGCCGTCGATGACGATGCCAACCAGGTAGGCCAATTTCTCGCAGCCCTACTTGAATGGCCACAGGCGACATTCGCCTCAAACATTGAATGCACCGAAAATGGTCTCCGGGTCGAGCGGGAAATCGATGCCGGTATCGAAACGGTCCAGATCCCACTTCCGGCGGTGGTTACGGCGGATTTGCGACTCAACGAACCGCGGTACGCCTCGCTGCCGAGCATCCTTAAAGCACGTAAAAAACCGATTCAAGAGATAACAATCGAAGAACTCGATTACTCCATTGAACCCCGTGTGGAGCTGATCAACCTCGAAGCGCCGAGTCAGACCCGCAGTTGCCAGTGGATCGATTCGGTCGATCACCTCGTTGACGCCCTCCAGGAGGTGCTACCATGAACGTTCTCCTGATTGCAGAACTTCAAGATGGAGAGATTCGCCCGGGCAGTCTTTCGGCACTCACATTTGCACGTCAGGTGGCTTTGGAAACCGATGGCTCTGTGCAGTGGCTGCTGCTGGGAGAGAATCTGGAGGAAGCGACAACAGACGCTGCACGCTATGCACCAGTGCTCTTTTGCGATGCGGCAATTTTTGCAACCACAGCGGCTGACAGTTGGGCAACGGCAATCGCCGAAGTTGTCTCTGCGGGAAAATTCGATCTGGTCGTGGCCGCATCGGGAACATTCGCCAAAGATATCGTTACCCGCTCTGCAGGCCTGCTCGGCGGAGCAATGGCAAGCGATGTGTTGGGGCATGCCTTTGTCGATGGCAGGCTCCAATTGCAGCGCGGGATGTATGCAGGTTCTATCCTCGCCACCGTTGCCCTCCTCGGCAGCCCGCAGATTGTCACCGTCCAACCGTCCGCCTACGCCGCTGCGGAGCCAAGCGAGACTTCCGCAACGGTCACGAACGTCCAACCTGACACCTCGCGGCTGCCGCAAAACATCCGGCTCGAACATTTAGCGTCCAAACGGGGTGGCCGACCCGACGTCACGGAAGCGGCTGTGGTCGTCTCCGGGGGTCGGGCAATCAAGAGCAGCGAAGATTTTGAATCGCTCGTGGGCGGCTTGGCCGATACGCTCAATGCAGCAGCCGGAAGCAGCCGTGTCTTGGTCGATGCGGGCATTGCACCCAACGAGTTGCAAGTGGGGCAGACCGGCAAGATCGTGGCCCCCGAGGTCTACCTGGCACTCGGCATTTCAGGGGCAGTACAGCATATGGCAGGCATGAAAAACTCCAAAGTGATCGTGGCCATCAACAATGATCCCGATGCACCGATCTTTGAAGTGGCCGACTACGGTATGGTCGGCGATGTGTATGAGGTGGTTCCACAACTGATCGAGCGGCTTGGCTAAAGGAAAAGAAGGTGTCCCCTTGATCCCACTGCTGCTGGCTACCGATATCGGGCCCCAACCGATGCGGGAAATCCTCGGTAATGTACCGTCGAGTTCACGCTGGATCTTTGCTCTTTTGGGAACAATATCGATCGGTTGCTTTCTCTGGGGTTGCTGGAGGCGGATCCGGATCTGGCGACTGGGACGACGTGCCGCTGCTCGAATTCCACTGCGACTGGCAGCGACGCGATTCGTGCGCGAAATCGTTCTGCAGAAGCGCGTCCGTGGCCGCGGTATCGTGAGCGTGGGCCACCTGCTGCTCTTCAGCGGCTTTTCGGTACTGCTGATCGGTACGTTTCTCATCGCAGTTGAGCACCTTCTGGCAGATCTCCTTGGCCGCCAAGCCAATCATCCGGTGTTCCATTACGGCCTCTACTACATCATCTATGAATTTGTGCTCGATACGTTTGGCCTCGCCCTGATTGTCGGTTGCCTGATCCTTTTAGTGCGCCGGTTCGCACGACCGAAGAGCCTGGACCACCGGCCGCTCGATATCGTTGTGCTTCTCTGCCTTCTGTTTTTGGGCATCTCCGGTTACTTCGTCGAGGGACTTCGTATTCTGCTCGCCGACACCGAGCAGAGTGGCTGTTCCTTTGTCGGGCTTGCCACTGCCCGCCTGCTCGCCGTGGCCGGCATCGACAAACCATCCTCTTCTCCGATGCACCTTTTACTCTGGTGGCTGCATGCGATACCCGCCTTGGTATTCGTAGCAGCTTTCCCGTACACGCGGTTATTGCACAGTATTGCTGGTAGCCTGAATCTATTGAGCGAGCCGGAAAGTTTGGGGGAGATGATTCCTGTCAGCCTAGAAGAAGTCGAAGAGACCGGCCGAGTCGGCGTGGGTCGCGTTGTCGATTTCAGCCGTGAGCGACTCCTGCATCTTGATGCTTGTGTCGCCTGCGGAAGGTGCGAAGAGGCTTGTCCTGCGTATGAGGCCGGCAAGCCGCTCTCACCGAAAGCGATCGTACAGGATGTACGCCAGCACATCGACGCGCAACCGTTCGCTGCCCTTGCCCGTCTGGCCTGCAGCGATGAAGGGGAACTCACAAGTGGACTTCATGGCGATGTCATCAGTGCAGAAACGCTCTGGTCCTGCACGACTTGTGCCGCCTGCGTCGATGTCTGCCCTTTGCGGGTGAGCCCCCTGGGAATGATCACCGACATGCGCCGGCACCTGATCGGCGAGGGGGAACTGAGGGGCGCACCCGCAATGGCGCTGCAAAAGACGCAGCGGAGCGGGAACCCCTGGGGCCTGCCGCAACAGGACCGCTTCGACTGGGCAAATGGATTGGATGTACCGACTGTAAAGAGCGTGCCCGATTTTGAGTACCTCTACTGGGTCGGCTGTGCAGCCTCCTACGACCGCCGCGTGCAGCGGGTCGCCCGCAGTATGGTCTGGCTCCTGACGCAGGCGAACATTCGGTTTGCCGTGCTCGGGCCCGAGGAACGATGCACGGGCGAATCGGCTCGAAGGATGGGGGACGAATTTGTTTTTCAGGAGCTTGCTGAAACGAACATCGAAGTCCTCAAAGAACATGCGGTTCGCAAAATCGTCACCCACTGCCCGCACTGTCTCAACAGCCTCCAGAACGATTATTCGCAACTTGGGGGTGATTATGAAGTGGTACATCATTCCGTACTGCTTGCCTCACTCATCGAGTCGGGCCGACTCCCGAAAACATCCCGCACAGTCGCTGAAAAAATCACCTACCACGATCCCTGTTACTTGGCGCGCACCGGCGGGGTCACCGAACCACCACGCACGTTGATTCAAATTGCCACAGGCTCTGGGGAGCAGCGAGGCGAGATCGCAGAAATGCCGCGCCATGCTCGAGAGACGTCCTGTTGCGGCGCTGGAGGAGGCCGCATGTGGTTTGACGATTCAGCCGATGAGCGGATCGGACGATCCCGCGTGGCCGAGGCGGTCGATACCGGCGCCGATACGGTCGCCGTCTCCTGTCCGTTTTGTCTGATCATGCTCAAAGATGGAATTGCCGATGCCGCAGCTGAATTAGAAATCCGAGACGTGGCCGAAATTCTTGCCGCCTCACTCGGCTATGAGCAAGGGTCATCAGTAAGCGGCACACGCACAGAGTAAAAATATTTTCATGATCGATTTGGACGGACCGGAAAAGGAATGACACAATGGCTGGGCCCGACGATGCGGAAATCGTAATTATTGGCGGGGGTGCGGTCGGCTGTGGTGTTGCCTACCAACTGGCCCTTGCAGGTCAGAGGGATGTGCTGCTTCTGGAAAAAGAAAATTCGGTAGCCACGGCTACCACCAGTCAAGCCGCAGGACTGGTGGGACAGGTCCGCAGCAGCATAGAGCGGGTTGCACTGGCCAAGTGGTCGGTCGAGACATTTACGCAACTGCAAGAGGATCCGCAGGCCAATCCCTCCTGGCGTCAGGTGGGCTCGCTACGGGTCGCACTCACCGATGAGCGGGTTGATGAATTCAAACGCTTGGCAAGGGTCGCAAGCGACGCTGCACTGGAGGTACACTTTATCAAGAATGCGGAGGCGCAGCGACTCTGGCCGGCACTGAATTTTGAGCGGGCAAAAGCAGTCCTCCATTGTCCCACCGACGGCTACCTGCAACCGTACGACCTCACAATGGCCTATGTCAAAAAATGCCGCTCCCTCGGCGTCCAGTTCGAGACATCAACGGAGGTATTGGATATTGACCAGCATGAAGGCCGCATCACGGGGGTGCAAACCAATCGCGGCCACATCGCATGTCGAACTGTCATTAACGCCGCAGGCGCCCATGCCTACCATGTCGCCGGGATGGTTGGCCTGGAGTTGCCGATTGTCCCTGTGCGGCACGAATTTCTGATCACGGTCGGGTGCGATGGCATGGATCCCCAATTGCCGGTGGTACGGATTCCCGATGGCTCGATCTACTTGCGGTCGGAAGTTGGCGCACTGCTGCTCGGCGGCTGGGAATCCGGTGCGTTGGATGCCGATCCCCGCACATATACATCAACGGTCCCTCCACTCGAAGCCGACTACGATGCGATGGCGTTTTTTGTCGAGCAGCTCGCACCGCAGTTTCCCTGCATCGAAGAGTTAGGGATTCGGAGTATTTTCAAAGGCTGGCCAACGTTCACGCCGGATGGGCGTTTCATCGTAGGAGAGAGCCGACGCGTGGGGGGATTTGTGATGGCGGGCGGCTGCAATGCTCACGGCGTTTCCGGTTCGGCGGGAATTGGCAGACACGTTGTCGAATCGATGCTAAAGCCGGATCCCTCGCCCTATGTCCGCTCTCTCAGTCCCGACCGTTTTCTGGACCATTCGTGGAACTGGGATCAGGCGCGGCGGCAGGCGCGCCACGTGTACGAGACGTACTACGGAATCGACAGTTGAAAAATATTTGATCCGGAGATTCGCTATGGCCAGACGCCGAACACCATCCGGAAAACAATTCCGCGTCGCACTGCTCATTGAAACGTCGACCTCCTGGGGTGCTCAAATTGTCAAAGGCATCAGTGAATATGCCCAGCAACAGAACCAACCCTGGACTTTTTACATCGAACCGCGTGGTCGCAATGAGCAATTGCACCTTCCAATGGGATGGCAGGGGGATGGCATCATTGCGCGTGTCACCACACAAGCACTCTGCGACGAAATCGTTGCGGCGGGTGTTCCCGCAGTCAACGTCTCCTGGTTCGAATTCAGCCGTGATCGACTCGCTACCTGTACCGTTGATGAAGCCCAGGTCGGACGAACGGCAGCCGAGTATTTTTTAGATCGCGGTTACCGTCACTTTGCGTATTGTGGACCGCTTAAGAGGCCCGGATACACCGATCGCATGCAGGAACACTTTGTGGCGGCCATCGGAGCCGCCGGGCTGGCGTGTGCCTGCTACCGTAGTCGGCATCAAGGTCTGACTCCCAAGAACTGGCAAACCGAACTGACCGATCTCGGCAACTGGCTCCGTGCGCAGCCCAAGCCCATCGCCGTCCTCTCCTGGAGCGCAACCCGCGGACGCCACGTCACCGAAGCCTGCCAGCATGCATCCTTGAGCGTACCGGAAGAGGTCGCGGTCCTTGGTGGAGAATTTGACGAGCTGATGAGCAGCATGTCCAGCCCGCCCCTATCCACCATCGATGTCTCTGCGCGAGAGGTCGGCTTAGCGGCAGCTGCACGTCTTCATCGAGGCATGACCGGAGGGCGGCTTCCGAAGCGACCCCAACGCATTGCACCCCGCGGCGTCATCACGCGGCAGTCGACCGACATGACCGCAATCGACGAGGCCATGTTGGCCGCAGCACTTACCTTTATTCGCGAACATGCCCACGAGCCCATTCGTGTGGATGATCTATTGCAGGCACTTTCGCTCTCTCGACGCCGACTCGAACAGCGTTTTATCGAGTTGCTCGGACGAAGTCCTGCTGCCGAAATCCGTCGCACCCGGCTCAGTCGCGCTGAGCGGCTGCTGGCCGATACCGATCTGCCGATTCCCCAAGTGGCCGCGGCAACCGGTTTTTCCCACCCAGAAACTTTGACGCGAACCTTTCGCCGGGAACGGGGCCTGACACCGCTCGCCTACCGGAGACGCCACCGCTAAGTGATCACTTTTACGGAACGAACACCCGGACGCCTCTCCCCCTGGATCAAAAACGTCGGTCATGGTAGCCTCATCGCTTGCTTTGGGCCACTTCCAAGAGGTGGCTCGCAGAGTTCTCTTTTGGGAAAATCGTTGATGAAGCAGGCAATTGCAGGAGTGGCGCCAGTCGGCGACAACGAAGTAACGTCGATGACAGTCTGGCCCGGGAATACCTCGGTGCATACACCCCCGCTCGGCCGCCTCGGCTGCTTGCTCGGACGCCTCTACAATATCCGCTTCGGGCTGGGGAGTATCCTCACAGTTGGCAATCTTCTGGCCCTGGCGTCGATACCGATCGCATTACAATTGTTTGTGGTGAGCCTTCTTCCCGGTTTTGCGCGTCGGTATGTGCTGACCAATCGACGCGTCCTCGTCCAGCGAAAGAAGTTTTCCTGGAAAGCCCCCTGGGTCGATGAAATGTCGGTCTCGCTCGATAACTTTGACCAAATTGAGGTCGTTGTGCAAAAAGGGCAGGATTGGTATCCGGCTGGAGATCTGGTCTTTCGCAATGGCGATGTAGAGACCCTCCGTCTGTTGGGCATTGTGCGTCCCGAGACATTTCGAAGAACGTGTCTCAAAGCCCACGCTTCTTATGTCGGCGTCCAGAAAGCAACTATATCGTCCCCGTAAAGGGCCTGCTTGAAGGCGAACCTTAATCGAGGGTTCCATTGCCCGCTTGCCGCCTGACGAGGAGATCTTCTCTTACTGTCGTATGCTGAACAACACGCTCTGTGGCAAGGTGGCTCGACCATATCTGTGCCGATTCGAATTCGGGGTCAAATGCCAGCGCCTGTCGAAAGTGAATTGCTGCCTGTTTCTGCTCTCCATTTGTCCGCAGCAGATATCCCATATTGTAATGAGCAACTGCAGGAGGGTGTACGGTTGCAAGCTGCCCGAGTGCCTCTTCACGACGACCCAATTCAAGGAGAACGTGCGCAATGTTATTACGATAGAGAACACGATCGGGCTGCAACTCGACTGCCTGCGAAAGCGGCGCAAGAGCGTCCTCCTTCCTGCCACACTGCACATAGCAGAGTCCTAGATCATTGTGTGCTGCTGCGTTTTCAGGATGTTCCTGACAGCTTTTCTCAAACCAAGCAGCAGCCTCTTCCTCGCGACCGGTGCGGGCGAGTAGCCGGCCATAACCCAACTGGGCATCCAAATTGTCCGGTTCCAGATCGAGCGATTTCTGGTAATGGACTTCGGCGCCGCCATCCTGTTCGGCATGCTCGAGCAACCGCGCCATCGAGGTATGTAATTCCGGACTTGGCGCCGGCAACTCTGTTGCCAATCTTGTCGGATCCGGTGCCGGTGTCACCGCAACAATAGGACGCGCCCATCGCGTTGTCCACTGCACCAATGCACCTGCCGGCGTCAGGGTCGACCGAATACTTTGGCAACCGGTCGCAGCCAACAAACCAAAAACCAATAGACACAATTTGGATGGAGATGCCAAAGGTAAAACCCCACTATGGTTTGCCACGATTCTCTATAGGGCGATCGACCGATTCTCTCTGGGACTCCCAGGTGCGGGAAGACGCATCGGGTGGTACGGGGGAAAAACTCTGTTCGAACGGCACTAACACTACCTGGACCGATTCGCCAGCAGTTGCATATTGCTGCGCAGCCCGGCGGACCGACTCGAGCCGCTCGGAGGTTTCTCGCTCTGTTTCTGCTGGCTGCACATAGAGAATCTGATGGCGTGGCAGTTGCGCCATGATCGAACGAACGTGCCGCTTTCCCGCTTCGCTCAATTGCCCTGTTTCGATTTGATAGTAACGGGGACCGATCGTGTTCCGTTTTTGCCAGCCGTTCTGAACCATTAGGCCAAACGGCATGATGACCGCCTGCCGGTCCATCAAGTTGAAAGGCTGGGGCCAGCAATGATTGCGGTTACAACTGCGGTTCATATCTCGCATCACGGCAGTCATCCATCCGGCTTCTGCCAGCGATGCTACCAGAAATAATGTAAGGCTTCCAAAAAAAAGCGATGTCGATCGCATGGGCCGTGAATCTTTCACCCGATAAGGATCATCCAAAAATTGCAAGAACTGCGAAAACGGACCGCTAGCAACCGCGCAGCATAAAACAACACGGATGGCTATCCTTCTTATATCGGCTTCAAGCAGGTAGAAACTCCTTGCGGAATTGCGGCCTGCGATAGATCCAGGCCCCGTTTGGATGCCCAGGTAAAACGTCGGCGACAGCGCTATTCGACGGTAACGCTCTTGGCGAGATTGCGCGGCTTGTCGACATCGCAATCCCGCAAGACTGCGATATGGTAGGCAAGCAATTGCAGCGGGACACTCATCACAATCGGCTGGAGAAAATCGTCAACCGACGGAACCTCAATAATATCGTCTGTGAGTTTGCAAACTTCGGTATCCCCTTCGCTCACGATGGCAATGATCGGACCGCCACGTGCTTTGATTTCTTCCATGTTCGCCATGACTTTTTCGTACACAAAGTCGGGAGGGATGACAAAGACACTGGGAGTTTTCTCGTCGACTAGGGCAATCGGTCCGTGTTTCATTTCAGCAGCCGGATACCCTTCGGCATGGATGTAACTGATTTCTTTAAGTTTCAACGCACCTTCCAGTGCCGTAGGGAAGTTATACTGCCGGCCTAGGTAGAGAAAATTGTTGCAATGCTGGTATTTCTTGGCAATTTTCTGGACGGTCTCATCGCACCCGAGTGCCTGCTCCACACGTTCAGGCAGTTGTTCCAAATGCTGGATGATCGCCCGACCTGCGCCATAACTGACATGCCGCTGTCGGCCAAAAAAGAGTGCGAGCATCGCCAAAACAGTACACTGCGCGGTAAAGGCCTTGGTCGAGGCAACCCCGATTTCCGGACCGGCGTGCAGATAAATACCCCCTTCTGATTCCTGTGCAATCGTACTGCCCACCACGTTGCAGATTGCGAGCGTATGGTGTCCCTTGCGTTTGCATTCGCGGAGGGCGGCGAGTGTATCGGCAGTCTCGCCACTTTGGGTGATGGCAAAGACAAGTGTCTTGTCGCCCAGGGGGGGATTGCGGTAGCGGAGTTCGCTGGCGTATTCCACCTCAACGGGAATACCCGCCAGTTCCTCAATCACGTATTCGCCCACCAGGGCGGCGTGCCAACTTGTACCACAGGCCGTAAGAATAATCCGATCGACCTGCCTGAGTTGCTGTGTACCAAGATTTAAACCCCCAAAAACGGCGGTTGCATCGTCCTGGCTCAAACGGCCCCGCATCGCATTGCGGAGCGACTGCGGTTGTTCGTGAATCTCTTTGAGCATGTAGTGCGCGTAGCCTGCCCGGCTCACACTGCTGCCGTCCTGTTCAAGGGTCTGCACCGCGTGTGCGATCTGGCCCTGATCGCGGTGCATGACCTGAAGCGAATCGTGGGTAATCACCGCCAGTTCATGCTCGGCCAGATAGACAATCTTGTCCGTATGGCCAACCATCGCCGTGGCATCGCTGGCGATAAAATGCTCACCATCACCGACACCGATCACCATCGGGCTGCCAAGGCGGGCACAAATTAAAACATCGGGATAGTCCCGGAAGAGGACCACAATCCCGTAGGTGCCTCGAAGTTGTGCAATCGCATGTTTCACTGCCGCGACCAGGGGCGCATACGTACCGGCGACACTGTGGGTTGCGATTCCGTTGATCTCAGCCTCACTGGCATTTTGCAGATAGTCGGAGATCAGGTGACCGATGATCTCGCTATCGGTCGCCGAGTGGAAGATATAGCCTTTCTCGATCAAATGTTCTTTGAGCTGTTGATAATTTTCGATCACTCCGTTGTGGACGATCGCCAGCACCTCGGAGCCACCGATGTGCGGGTGCGCGTTTTCGTCGCTCGGTTGTCCGTGGGTTGCCCAGCGTGTATGTCCAACGCCGATCTTGCCGCCAATAGGATTTTGGGCCAAGCGTTCTACAAGATTATCAATCCGGCCCTTGGTCTTGGTAACGGTCATGTGTCCACCGCTATCGATGGCGGCCACACCGCTGCTGTCGTAACCGCGATATTCCAGTCGACGCAATCCTTCAATCAGAAACTGCGATGCCTCACGATGCCCTACGTATCCCACAATCCCACACATAAGCGAACCTGCTCCCCCAATGGTTTCTCGCCGATCTTGGCAATGCTGGCCACTGCACCCGCTGCTAGCGGTGCTGCAGAATCCCAACCCCGCTGCTCGGCCCGTTTATTCTTACTCGTTGGCGACCTAAAGCAAGCCGCCCACTGCCCCCACAGGGGGATCGATCTTTGCGACCTAGCCAAGATCGACTACATAATCATACAACGGCGCATGAATTTGTGCGAATAAATGGTCTACTTCTCAGCGCGTGCGGCGTGCGGAAGAAACCGATTGCGCGGAAGAATCGGGAAAGGAGTCCCCCAAGTTGGTTCATTTAGGCACCCCCCCCACAGCGAGCGTGGTGATTATTCCGGCCCGCGCAGCTTCGAGACGCCTGCCGCGGAAACTGCTGCTCCGAAAAACTGGCAAGAGCGTGCTCGAACATACCTACCAGGCCGCTCTCTCAGCGAGAAAGCCGCTTGGGGTCTATGTGGCAGCGGGTGACGAGGAGATTGTCCGTGAGGTCCATCGCTTCGGGGGTCAAGTCGAGGTGACCGACCCCGCGTTGCCGAGCGGCACCGATCGGGTGGCCGAGTTGGCCGGTCGCGATGCATTTCGTCATTTTGACATTTTCGTCAACGTGCAGGGAGACGAGCCTGAGATCGCACCCACCGCAATCGATACCCTCATCGAATGTCTTCAAAACAATCCCACTGCAGCAATGGCCACGCTCGCCACACCCATTGAGAATGAACAGGTGTGGCGCGATCCGGCCTGTGTGAAGGTGGTCTGTGATAGTGCGGGCCGGGCACTCTATTTTAGCCGCGCGGCAATCCCACACATTCGCGACGCAGAGGGCTGCGGCCCGGAAAACCTCCCACAACCGCCGCTTGCGCACCTCGGCCTGTACGCCTACCGCCGTGAGGCCCTGCTCCGCTTTGCTGCCCTGCCCCCTTCGCCACTGGAACAGATCGAACGACTCGAGCAGCTCCGTGCCCTTGAGGCCGGTTTGTCGATTGCAGTAGCGGTCGTGGATGAAGCGGTCTGCGGGATCGACACCGCGGCTGATTATGAAGGGTTTGTCGCCCGTCATAAATCGGCTTGAGCGACTACAAATTCGCGCCGCTCCGTTACCCCGCCTCGCGGATGATCCGCCAACAGCGATGGATCCGCTTGTTGCGAAAGTCCTCGGGAACCGTCTGGCGGCTGATCTCCCGGATGGTAACACCGGCAAGTGCCTCCTCGTCGAGTTGGAAACGTCTGAAATTTGTCGAAAAGAAAAGGATCCCTCCGGGACTCATCCGCGTCAGGACTTGATTCAAAAGTGCTGCGTGATCGCGTTGCACTTCCCAAAACGTTTCAACCTTCTTGCTGTTGGAAAACGTCGGCGGATCGACCATCGCCAGATCGAAACAGGCGTCGCCCGGCAAACCCTTCAGGAAGTCGATTGCATCGTTGCGAATCATCCGCTGCCGTGGACCCTGCATCCCGTTGAGCGCGAGGTTCCGTGCGGTCCAGTCGAGATAGGTCTGCGAAAGATCGACTGTCGTCGTCTCGGCAGCCCCACCGTCAATCGCATAGACCGTAAACGCACCGGTATATCCAAACAAATTCAAAAACCGTTTGTTGCACGCAGCGTCACGCACCATTGCCCGGGTCATGCGGTGATCGAGAAACAGGCCTGTGTCGATGTAGTCGGACAGATTGACCTGAAACTCCAAACCGCCCTCCTGCACGGTGACAATTTTTTTCTTTTCGGCCACCTGTTCATGCTGCCGCGTGCCACTCTGCCGCACGCGTTTCTTGAAAAAGATTTGATCCCGCGGAATTTCAAGCACCTCACCGGCCGTACGGGCCATGAGGTCGAGCCAGTCACCATGCTCTGCCGGCGTGTGCTCGTGAGGCCGCTCATACTCCGAGATATGCAGGTACTCTTCGTAACGATCCACCACCAGAGGTACTTCGGGGATATCTCGATCGTACAGACGGTAACAGGAAATTTCCCGCCGCGTCGGCCAACGCCGCAAGTGCCGGGCCCGTTTGACAAGCCGGTTGCCAAAAATTTTCGCTTGCGATTGTGCTTTTTCGGAAATTCCTCCAAACGCCTGCTGCACCTTGCGGTTTTCTCCAACTCCTGCATCCTGCTCCGGCTGGCGCGGCCCGTGGAACTGGTAGTAGGTGCATTCGATCCGACTGTTGTACAGTTTGCGGCGGCGGTCGGCATCTTGACCGACCAATTGTTCAAACCCCCGATAGGCAGTCAATATCCCGTGCGACCAAGTGGGCAGACGCCTGAGGACATCAGGCATTGTGCGATAGAGCGCGGTCACCTCGCGATCGGTACCCAACTTGTGGGCATAGGGTGGATTGGTGACCAAACAGCCGTACTGCCGCTTGCTGGAAAGTTCGCCAAAATCGCGCCTTTGAAAGTGGATATCATCGGCCACTCCGGCAAGCTCAGCATGGTAGCGGGCCTGCGAAAGCGCTTCTTCACTGATGTCCTGCCCGATCAACTTCTCCTCAATTTCTCCTTGCGCCAGTGCGAGAGCCTCTCTGCGGGCGGCTTCCCAAAGAGTCGTCGCACAGCCTGGCCAGGCTTCGGCAGCAAACTGTCGATGACGACCCGGTGCTAGATGACGTCCGATCAGAGCCGCCTCGATCGGAAGCGTGCCGCTACCGCAAAAGGGATCGACAAAGGGTCGTCCCGGTTTCCAAAAACTCAGCAAGATCAGACCTGCAGCGAGCGTCTCGCGCAGCGGTGCGGTACCACGCAGGGGACGATAGCCGCGCTTGTGCAATCCTACACCGCTGGTATCAATGAGCAATTGTGCCTGATCGTCCACCAAACGGACCTCCACCGCAAACGAGGCTCCGGTCTCGGGAAGTTCGCTCGTCCCATGGGCGGAGGTTAATTTCTCAACGATGGCTTTCTTGACTGTCCGCTGGCAGGCTGGCACGCTCGAGAGTTTTGACTTTCGGCTCCGTCCACTGACAGGAAACATGGCATCGGCAGGCAACCATTCTTCCCATTCGAGCGATCGCGTCTGTTCGAAAAGTTGATCAAAATCGGTCGCCTTAAAACTACCGAGTTGTAAAAGCACACGTCCCGCCGTACGGAGCCAGAGATTGGCTCGGCATATTGCAGACACATCGCCACGAAACAGGACCTGGCCGGTACCGATGATCTTATTTTCGTAACCAAGTGCGTCCAACTCGCGGGAGAGTACCGCTTCGAGACCCATCGTTGAGGTCGCGATCAAATCAAACACCATTCGTACATCTTCTCCAGCTCGCTACGGGGGAACGCAATCTGGTCCATTCTCGCAGACGAACGCAGGAGAGGAAAGAAACCCCGCTAAAAAGAAAGAGTCCACTTGGGCAACTGCTGGCACCGCACCGAGGCGAGCAAGCGACCGTTATGCTGCCTGTGCGGCCTCTCGAAATGTCACCAGTCGATTTCGTCGGATATCCCACAATTTCAATTGTAGACAACGGTAGATCACTCGTGGATGTAGCGAAATCGTAGGGGGCGACTGCAATTCTTTAATGCCTGCCATCGCTTCCGGTAAGCGATAAAATGGAATGCGGGCGTTCAGATGGTGAACATGATGGTAGCCGATATTGGCAGAAAACCACCGCATCAAAGGCCCCATTTTCATGTAGCTTGAAGAATGCAACGCAGCGAACACGTAATTCCATTCTCCGCGATCACGAATCTTGACCCCGGGAAAATTGTGCTGGGCATAAAATAAATAGGCTCCCAATGCTGCAGCGACTGTGCTAGGCACGATGACACCCAACAACATGATATCCCACGCAACCACCGCTAGAACGACGACAATACTAAGATGTACGATCAAAGAGAGGGCCGAGTCGATGTGGCGTCTGGGATTCGTCAGGACTGAACGAAGGCACATACCGTAGAAAAAAATCGTGACATATCCGAAGGCAATGGTCGCCGGATGTCGTGCCAGACCATATTGAAATCGTTCCCATGCTGTAGCACGGGCATAGGCATCTGTCGTCATCAATGGATAAGAACCGATGCTGGCTCCAAAAGATTTTGAATTGTTCTTGTGATGGTGATTGTGTGAACGGTTCCAGATATTGGCCGGGTTCATCGTCACCATCCCATAGACGGAAAAAATTACTTTCGCGACCCACGATCCTTGCAAGATTGCCTTGTGTTGATAATCGTGATAAATCACGAACAATCGTGTCGTCACAAATCCGGCCAGAATGCTCGCTGGAATGCGCAGAGCAAGGGGCAGATCGAGACAGGCAACGGTGAGCAGGCCGGCAAAAATTACCAAGGTCGATAGAAGATGCCACCAACTCAGATAGACCTTCTCGACGGCATATTTTTTGGTTGCAATATGGAAGGCTTTCGTGTCACGCATACGTTGTATTCTTTTTCTCCCTGCAGAGGCAATTCAAAACTACCAAGCAAAGACAACTAGACCCCAAGAGAAAAGGGCGTTACGAGGATCCTTGCATGGAAACCTGACGGGGCGCGCAAATCGTGGCAAGGCATCCTCCATAAATGAATCGTTTCATACAATGGCACTTCTTGAACAATTTGCTGCAATCCGAATGCTAGCATAGTCCATCTTGCCTTCGAAAGGCAAAAATGGGGTGACCATTACTTGCCAGCACCCACCGTACCGGTCTGTGCAACCCCCATCGATACTAGCGCGGTCTTGATTGCCTCGAGCAATTGCTCAACATCACTGCGACCGATACGGCCAATGTTGCCGATGCGAAAACAATCGGCATCGCTCACTTTGCCGGGATAGATCACAAAACCAGCTTCGTTCAAAAGGTCGTAAAAACGCTGAAATTCGAAGTTGGCATCTTGCGGGTAATGGAATGAAGTGATGATATAGCCCTGCAAATCCGGATCGACATATTCTTTAAAACCGAGGCCGCGCATTCCGGAGACCAGCGTACGGTGGTTTTCCCGATAACGGTCACCACGTCCCTCCACACCACCCTCGTCTTCCAGTTCCTGCAATGCCTGACGGAATGCGAGGATCGCGTGGGTCGGTGGGGTAAAGCGAAACTGCCCGCTCCGCTCGAGTCCTTCCCACTGAGCAAGGAGATCGAGGCTTAGGGTACGTGACCAACCTCGCGTCTCGAGCAGCGCATCGCGGCGGCAGATACAAAAACCAAAGCCGGGGACACCCTCAATGCACTTATTGGCTGAGGAAACAAGAAAGTCGATGTTTGCACCCGCTAAATCGAGCGGGACCGCACCAAACGCGCTCATCGAGTCGACGAAGTAACGCCGGTCGTGCCTCGCAACTACTTGGCCGATCTCTTCGATGGGATTGATGATGCCTGAAGTCGTCTCGCAATGGACCGCCACGACCATCTTGATCTCGCCATCGGCGGTGAGCACCTCTTCTACGGCAGCAACCGAAGGGAGTTTGTTTTCGCCAACCTTCTGGACCAACGTTTCGATCCCGTAGGTCTGGGCAATTTTCACAATGCGATCGCCATACGCGCCATTCACGATCGCCAGCAGTTTGCCCTCCGGGGGCATGGCGGAACAAATCACCGACTCCACACTGAAGGTACCACTGCCCTGCATCAAAATGGATTCATAGCCAGCCTCCTGCGAGACCCCGCCCACCTCAAGCAATTTTTCACGGACCTCGCGAAGGGCACCGATGAACTCACTGTCCCGCGAGCCGAGATCCCGCAGCATCGCCTTTTTCACCGTCATGCTGGTGGTGAGTGGCCCTGGCGTGAAGAGTGGCTTGTCTTTCGCTGTCCGATTTTCCATGGTTTTCAAACTCCCAGATGTTGATTAACAGCGACCAGCCTGCAGATCGTGTGTCGCTGCAATAGATTGTTTCAAGATAGCCACCGCCTCGTCAAGTTGCCACTTTTGTATGACCAATGGTGGGGTGAGCGTGAGCACATTGCCACCAGAGACCTTGAAGCTCAGGCCTCGGCGGAGGCAGTCGTACATGATCCGCTCGGCCGCATCGTGCGAGCCCCGAGAGGCGGTGTTGATTTCTATGCCGATCGACAGGCCGATTCCACGAACCTCCGCGATCAGCGGCTGCTCGCGGGCAAAGGTCCGCAACTCCTCGAGCGCATATTGACCGAGCGTGCGGGCATTGAGCAGTAACTCTTCGGCTTCAATCACCTCAAGCGTGGCCAAGGCGGCAGCCGATCCGAGCGAACTTTTCTCGTGCGTGTAGTGTCCCACCGAACGGTCGGCCATCCGGTCCAATGTGCCGCGCATCAGTACTGCAGCGAGCGGAAATGCCGCGCCACCCAAACCCTTACCGAGTACGAGCATGTCGGGAACAACCGTTGTCTGCTCCGTACAAAACCAGCTTCCAGTGCGGCCAAGTGCCGTCGGAATCTCATCAAAAATGAGCAACGCCCCATAATGGTCACACAACTGGCGCACCCGCTGCCAATAGGCAACCGGCGGTATCTTCATGGTCGTACATCGCATCGGCTCGGCGATCACCGCGCCAATGTCACCATGTGTCGCTAGCAGCGACTCGACGGCAGCAGCATCCTCGGCCGCTTCGGGCCAGGGCACATGGAGCGCGCCGGGTAACAATGGACCGAGGCCATCGCGAAAATGCGCCTCACCACCAATCGAGATCGCATCGAGCGAGGCTCCGTGGAACGAGTCCCACATTGAAATTGTTTTGTAACGGCCGGTCGCATAGCGGGCGATCTTCAGTGCGATTCCAATCGCCGCGCTACCAGAAGGCGCAAAGAGTATTTTGTCGAGCCCCTCCGGGGCAAGTGCAATGAGCCGCTCCGCCAAGAGGACTGCAGAGCGATTGGTATAACGTCTCGGGCAGAAGGGCAACCGGTCGAGTTCCTCTTTAATCGCGGCAATCACCCGTGGATGGCCATAGCCGACCTGATGGGCACTGTTGCCATGAAAATCCATCAACCGGCGACCGTCTGTGTCGATTAAATAAATTCCCTCACTCCGTTCGATCGCACCGAGACAGGGTGTGGAGAGGGCTTGGTGCATGAACAGACGGTTGTCCTCTTCGATCAATTTCTGTGCCGACGCGCCGAGCTGCGCGTCCCAACTTTGCCGGTGGGGCGAGCAGTTCATATCCCCCTCGCTCAGATCGGGTTGCCAGGTCAGGGATGATTCCTCTCCGAGTACCGGATCGGGAACCGGCGTCGATCCCGCCGTCGATTCCGCAGTCGTGTAGCGGGCAAGCAATGCGGCATTTTTGACATCGCGGGGCAGCTCACCATGGACCAGCGCACGGATCTTCTCCAAACAATCCTGTTCCAGTCGCGCATGCGCTTCGCGCGAATAAAACGCAAAATGGGGAGAGCAGACTACCCGGTCCGACGCCAGGAGCGGATGTCCCTTGGCAAGCGGCTCGCAGGCAAACACATCGAGCCCGGCAGCGGCAATCTGGCCCCCTTCGAGCGCGGCGATGAGGGCCGCTTCATCGATCAGGCCTCCCCGCGAGACATTGACCAAGATCGCAGTCGATTTCATCTTTGCCAGCTCATCGGCACCAATCAGTCCAGACGTCTCATCGGTTAGGACACAGTGCAACGAGAGAAAATCGGACACTTCGAGCAGCATATCCAGCGAGCCAAACTCTAGATCGTCCCATCCGAGTTGCGCTGAATCGAGATACGGGTCGTAGACCAACCGCCGCATATCGAAACCGGCAGCGCGGCGGGCCATCGCCTTTCCAATGCGTCCGAGACCGACAATGCCGATCGTCTTTCCTGCCAGATCGACTCCACGATATTTTTCCGCTGGCCAGAGCCAGCCCTCCGCTTTCAAATCACGATCGACTTGCGGAATTTTTCGGGCCGCGGCAATCATCAAGGCAAAGGCCTGATCGGCCACGGTCTGCGTACCGTAATCGGGTGCATGCACCACCGGAATGCCGCGGCGGGCGGCAGCCTCAAGATCGATGCTGTCGACCCCTACGCCATATTTCACGATCCCGCGCAATTGCTCTGCCGCCGCAATCACCCGAGCGGTAATTGGGGCGTAACAGGTGTAGATCAGATCGACACCTACCGCTGCCGCCTCGAGGGTTTCTTCAGAATCGTCCGGAGCGGTCTTGATCTGACAGAGCGCCTCAAGCTCGTCGAGCACGCTTGCGCCCATCTCCAGTTCAGCATCGGTCCGCAATAAGACGGGTCGGGCGTTGCCAGCAGCAGGTCCTCGCTCGTTTTGCATGACGGGCAAGCCTTACCAGGGCAGCGAAAATGTCTTGACGGTCGTCATGAACTTGATCGCCTCGATCACGCCCTCCTTGATGCCGAGCCCCGAATCTTTGACACCGCCGAACGGTGAGCACTCAATCCGATAGCCGGGCACCTGATTCACATTCACCGTTCCACTGCGAATTTCCTTGACCGCGCTGAGGGCCGTATCCATATTCTGGGTCACGATACCGCTCGAGAGGCCAAAGGGTGAACTGTTGGCCAGCTCAATGGCATCCTCCAGATCTCGCACTGCGAGAATCGGGGCGAGCGGTCCAAAGGACTCTTCAACCACCATCTCAGCGGTCCGCGGCACATCGGCGATCACGGTCGGTTCGAGCAGCGCACCGGCGCGGCGACCACCGGCGAGTACCTTTGCTCCCTGATTCACCGCATCTTTAACGCGATCTTCAAGCTCAATGGCTGCTGCCTCATCGATCACCGTACCGACCCGCGTTGCCTCGTCTGCCGGATCGCCTGCCGGATACTCTTTAACCTTCTCCACAAATCGTTCGGTAAACTCGCCAAGAATCTTTTCGTGCACCAGGAGTCGCTTGACTGCGGTGCAACGCTGTCCTGAATTGCGAAAGCACCCCTCAGCGGCAAGCGTCACGGCCAAATCCATTTCGGCGTCATCCATAATGATCAGCGGCGCGTTACCACCGAGTTCCAGACAAAGTTTCTTGTAGCCGGCTCGCTCCGGCAACTGTTTCCCGATCCTGGTGCTACCGGTAAAGGTGACGAGATCAACCCGCTCGTCCGCCACCAACGGGTTGAGGAGTTCATCGACTGAACCAAGCAACACGCTCAACATGTGGCCGGGCAACCCGGCCTCGTAGAGAAGTTCTACAAAGCGGATCGCAGTAAGTGGCGTTTTTCTTGCCGGTTTGAGAATCACCGGCGCCCCGGCCGCAATCGCGGGGGCAAGTTTGTGTGCCACCTGATTGAGCGGATGGTTGAACGGAGTGATGGCAGCAACGAGAGAAAGCGGTTCGCGAATGGTAAAAATTTTGCGGGCTTTGCCTTGTGGCGAAACATCGCAGGAAAAGATCTGACCGTCATCTCGCAGAGCTTCCATGGCGGCAAACTGCAACACGTCCTGGGCCCGGCCCACTTCGTAACGCGTCTCCCGCATGCAGAGCCCAGCTTCGCTACGGATCAAATGGGCAAATTCTTCGGCACGTTCTGAAAGCAATGTTCGGGCCCGCTCAAGGATCTCGTAACGCGCGTAACGCGTGAGTGCTTCGCCGCCAGCTAGGGCGACATCAATCGCCGCATCAAGCTGCTCGCGTGCGAGCATCGGCACGGTTCCCGCAACCTCACCAGTGTAGGGGTTGAGAACATCGAGGCGGTCATGCCCGAGCACCGGCTCTCCAGCGACATAACAGGGCAATTCCAATCCGGTGACGGTGGGCGCGCTTGCGCTCATTTGTGGGCTCCATTACAGGTAAACTGAAAGATATCAAAATTTCGCGGGTCGCCCGCTGCAAGGGCGGCATATTCTTGGTTGAGCGGCTCGGAGAGCACCAGCGGAACCATCTCCTCGTAGCGGCCCCCGTGCGAGCGGAGCCCGCCGGTCAGTTGCGAGAGATCGTGATCCTCGCGAGTGCGGCCGATCACAAAGTCGCGACCGGAAAGAACAACAAGATCACCGATTCGGTCGGCCGGAAGTTCGCATTTCTCAGCAGCACTCTCCCGATCATACACCTCCGTAATGCCGGTTTTAGAGAGAATCCAACGGGCAATTTTTTCCCGGTCACTCCCCTCTGCAAGATGGACCATGACCAAGGAGCCGAGCGCACCGTGGTGGACGACATAGGGATCGGTAATCGGACAGATCACGCGGTGTCCAGGACCGAATTGCTCGCAGAGTTCGGTTTCCAGATACAGCACATTCACTTCACCTGCAGCATTGCACTTGGCATTCATGCCGTGATCGGCCGTTGCCGCAAGGCACGCGCCGAGATCCAGAAATCGGCCAATTTCATAATCCATGGCAGCGTAAAAGTCGAGCGACTCGGACGCCTCCGGAGCAAACTTGTGCTGCATGTAATCGGTCAGCGAGAGATAAAGAAAGTCGGCCAACCCCTGTTCAAGAAGTGCCACTCCCGCTCGGAGCGCAAAGAGACTCGCATCCGCACTGTAAATTTCTGGCGTTGGTTCGCCAACCAGGGTCTCGACGTCGTCGATGCCATGTGTGGCAAGCTGAGCCTTATCCGCCTTCTCGCTCGAAAACGCGATCCCGCCATTGGGCGTTTCTAAATCAAGGCCCGCGGCGAGTAGATCACGGAGTTTTTCCTTGGCGGTAACGATCCCCACCTTACGTCCGGCAGCGGCAGCGGCCGCAAAGATGGTATCGGTGCGAAGAAACTCTTTGGAATTCATCATCACTTCCTCACCCGTTTCCGGGTTGAGAAAAAAGTTGCCACTGATACCAGTCTGGTTCGGCGGGACACCGGTGGCAATCGCCGCATTGTTGACGTTTGTGAAGGTGGGCACGGCAGCCCGCACGAGTCCGCGATAACCCTGGGCCACCATCTCCGTAAGCCGCGGCATGCGGCCGCGGGCCATCGAGACATCAAGGTACTCACTACCGCAACCGTCAATACAGATCACCACCACGGGTGCCGCGGGCGGCTGGTAGGTGCGACCCGAGGCCGTAAAGGCAGTCGTACTGTCGTTGGCATGATCGGCTGTGGAGGACGAACTCATGGCAAAACTCGTTGTTCCGGCAGATGCGCAACGGACTGGGGGATTGTTGGCTTTACCCACCAACATACCGCCGCGCGTGCAAGTTCGACAGAGACCCCCATGCAACGGAGGAGACGAACGGGGCAAATTAAGAGGAAAAGATTCTGCCGAAGGCCCTTTTTTGATCCAACATTTTTTGTCGGCCCATTTTCAGTTCAAGCAACGTCCGTTTGAGAATCATCGGTTCACGCCAATTCATCGAGCAGGTCTACTGCAGCGAATCGCTTGCCCTCGAGCATAGCCAGACTTGCACCCCCACCGGTACTCACATGGGAGACTTTCTCAGCAAGGCCGAATTGCTCGATTGCCGCCGCGCTGTCGCCACCGCCGATGATACTCACCCCGTCGCTTGAGGCAATCGCCTCGGCCACAGCGCGGGTTCCCGCATCGAACGGGGGCATTTCAAAAACTCCCATCGGCCCGTTCCAGACCACCGTTTTTGCGTTCTGGACCAGCTCGGCATACATGCGGGCCGTTTCGGGGCCGATGTCGAGACCCTGAAAACCCGCGGGGATCTCGCCTGCCGGCACAACCCGTTTGTTGCAATCGCCACTAAAGGCATCGCCACAATGGGTGTCGATCGGGAGCACCAGCTTTTCACCGCCTGCCGCTAAAAGCTTATGGGCCAAGTCGACCTTGTCCGGTTCCACCAAACTCTCTCCCACAGAACCACCCTGGGCGAGAGAAAATGTATACGCCATCGCACCACCAATCAGAATGCGGTCGCAGATGCCGAGAAGATTCTCAATCACGTTGATTTTATCGGAAACCTTGGCCCCGCCGAGAATCGCGACAAACGGCCTCTCGGGCCGCGCGATGGCGTCGGTGAGATACTGGATCTCCCGGGCCACCAAAAAACCAACGACCCGTGGTTTGCCAGCAGCCGCCTGGGGCACTGCGACCATCGAGGCATCGGTCCGGTGGCAGGTCCCAAACGCGTCGTTGCAATAGACATCGGCCATCGCAGCAAGCTTTGCGGCAAATGCAGCATCCCCCTCTTTTTCTTCCGGGTTGAAGCGGAGATTCTCGAGGACCACGATTTTGTTTCCGGCAGAGACTTTTGCTTGTGCGTCAGGACCGACCGTATCGGTAGCAAACGCCACAGGCTCATCGAGCAGTTGTGCTAAACGCTCGGCCACCGGCTTGAGGCTAAATCGGGCATCACCCGCATCACCGATGGGCCGCCCGAGATGGCTCATCAGGATCACCCGCCCTCCATCCTCGAGTACCTTTTCGATGGTGGGCAGTGCCATGCGAATCCTCCGGTCATCCGTAATCTTCCCCGAGTCATCGAGCGGCACGTTGAAATCGACCCGCACAAGCACCGTCTTGCCCGCCAGCTCCACATCCGCAATCGTCTTTTTCGCCAAGGTTCTACTCCGTTGGGTTACTTGCTGTTTTATCCGCAGCACGTCCACGTTTTGGATTTGAAAATAAATTTTTTATCAAAGACTAAGTTACCACGATGGGACTTTCCTCTGTAGAGACCGCGCCATGCATAAGATTGGCATTACGACCACAAGTTCCACCCACCCCCTACACCTTTACTTTTAACCCACGGCGCGGCATTATCAGGGTCACCCTAAAAACAGTATGCTCGCCAGGCCGCCAGAGGCTAAAACTGCCCGCTCCCACCCTGCTTGAGAAAACCAATCGCATGTTCCGTGCCCTCAAACAGCGAGCCACGTTCATCAAACAGTTCACCACCCGCTTTGAAACAACCGGATCACTGGTCCCGAGCAGCCGTTTTCTTGCAAAATCAATCACGCGTTACTTGAGGGAACGGGCGGAGTCCCCGATCCGGGTTCTAGAATGTGGTCCGGGTACCGGTGCGTTTACTAATCGCATTGTCCGCCTCCTGCAGCCCGGCGATACCTACCACCTCGTCGAATTGAATGAACGTTTTGTCCAAACACTCAAAAGACGGTTTGAGGAAGAGCCCCACTGGCAGGCCGTTGCCAAGACTGCCCAAATATTTGAAACACCGCTACAGGAATTTCAGCCGGCTGAAAAATACGACTTTATCATCTCCGGGCTTCCCCATGTCAATTTTCCTCCAGCTCTTCTAGAGCAAATGACTGCGACTTATGTTCGCATGCTCAAGCCGGGAGGCATGTTCAGTTATTTTGAATACATGTGTGTCCTCCGGATACGCAAATCGATCTCCCTCTTCGGCGCACGGCAGCGGATGCGCAAAGTGAATAGCATCCTGCAAGACTTTTGCAACAAATACCGTATTGGTCGCGACAGCGTCTGGATGAATTTTCCACCCGCGTGGGTGCAGCACCTGAACAGCCCCGGTGATGACTGAACTTGGCGACAACCGCAGAAATCTTTCAGGAAACAATGCCTTAGCCCGCCGGCAAACGATGCCCTTTTCGGTGGGGACATTGACGCAAGCCCCCCGCTCTTCTACCTTCCATGACTGGGATCGCTGAAATTCGGTGTTCGTGTTCCTCCTGGTAATGGTCTTCTGGTGGAAAAAAGCGAGTGCGGGCTCTTCAGCAGACTGGAAGAACATTAACCGAAAGTATCGCCGTGACAGAAAAGATTGAGGTTCCCGCCGGTGCCGAAATGATGATCGGTGCACCGGCCAAGCCGATGCCCGAGGCAACCTCTGGTGCGATTGCGGAACTGGTGGCAAAAATCGACGGAATTCAGGAGGCCCACCTTCCGCAATGTTATGTCCCGAACACCATGGCGCAGCCCGGGCAGATTCTTGTTCTTCTGCTCACGCCGGGCGCAAATATCCAGGCAGTGATGGAACGCATCGGCCAGGGGCTACACGGTATCCTCTTGGGAGGTGAACCACTCGATATCTGGCCCCTGCAGCCACCACCGGACGCCCTGCTCGCCGAGGTTCGCAAAGCAGATTGTCAAATTTACCAGCGGCACAAATCGTGGTGGAAGTTCTGGTAAGGAATCCTGCGGTTTTCAACGATCTGCTATAATCTTTTGCAGACGGTGGCTCCTTGACTGGCAGGACTAAAAATGTCTTTTGAAAATAGACAAAGCATTTTTGTGCTGCACCGCACTCTGGCAGGGATAATTCTGGTAGGGATATTTTTCTTTTTAGGCATTTTTTTTGGCACTCAAATCGATGCCAAAGCCCTGGAAGGATCCCGGCCGAACGTGATTCTGATCATGACCGACGATCAGGGCTACGCACCGGTAGGCCGCCACGGGCACCCTTGGATCAAAACCCCTAACCTTGATGCGCTGCACGATACGAGTGTGCGTTTTACCTGCTTTCTGGTCAGCCCCACCTGCTCGCCCACACGATCGGCACTCATGACAGGGCGACATCCGATGCGTAATGGCGTCACCCATACCATCTTCGAACGCGAACGGCTCACGCCCGATGCAACAACCTTGGCCGAGGTTCTCCGAAACGCCGGCTACAAGACGGGCATCTTCGGAAAATGGCACCTTGGCGATGAAGAACCCTACCAACCGCACCGGCGCGGCTTTGATGAAACGTTTATTCATGGCGCCGGTGGCATCGGACAGGCGTATGACTGCAGCTGTGCCGATGCACCTGGCAACAAGTATTTTGACCCTGTGATCCGCCAGAATGGCTCGTTCGTGAAAACGGAGGGATTCTGCACCGACATCTTCTTTCGCGCAGCACTGGGTTGGATTCATAAAGCCAAAGACCACCAATCGCCATTCTTTACGTACATCGCAACCAACGCTCCGCATGGACCGTTTATCGCACCACCCAAGAACCGTCAGCGATTTACTGATCTCGGCTTCAGCGAGCGGCACGCCGGTTATTACGGGATGATCGAAAATATCGACGAAAATATCGGTCGCCTCCTCGACCAACTCGCACAATGGAAATTGCTAGATGAGACTGTCGTTATCTTTATGTCCGATAATGGCATGGCCCCGGGCGGTTCGGGAATTCCGGGTGAAAAACTCGGCGCGCTGGCTGACGGCACACCACTGCGGTGTTTTAACGCGGGCATGAAGGGGCTCAAGGGAAGCACCGACGAGGGTGGGGTGCGGGTGCCGTTTTTCATTCGTTGGGACGGGCACATCCGTCCAGATCGCGACATCGATCTTGTGGCCGGGAATATTGATCTTTTTCCGACGATCGCGGCCCTGGCCGGCGCCAATGGACCTGTCGACCAGGTGGAGGGACGTAGCCTGCTTGGACCGATCCACAATCAACAAGCCGCCTGGCCAGACCGTTATTTGTTCACCCACAAGGGACGCTGGCCCACTGGCGAAAATCCGGACAGATACCAGTGGCACGATTTTGCAGTTCGCGACGGGAGGTTTCGCCTCGTTGACAACAAAGCCCTTTTCGACATGCAGCAAGATCCCGGGCAACGTAACAACGTTCTCAAGCAATATCCCAAAGTCGCCGCGCAAATGCGGGACGCATATGATCGTTGGTGGAAAACAACACGACCGCTAATGGTGAATGAACAGGCAACACTCTCCCCAACACGTCCCTTCCATGAGCTCTATAAACAGCAGGAGCTGGCCGGTGGTATCCCGGCCTGGCGGGATCCGCTGCGCTAAAGCGTGTGCAAGGAGCTATGGTTTTACTGCTTGACGCTTGCCAAAGCGGCAACCTATCATGGCCCGATGGAATGCACTCTGAAATATGGTGGGAATGCAACGATCGCACTGCAGGTTCCCGACGAACGCTTTTTGGGCGAGTACGGGCAACCGGTGGAAGATCCCCTTGAAGATGTCTCTGCGGCGATGGCCGCCGCACTGGTAGAACCGATCGATTTTCCCTCCCTCGCAGAGGCCACCGTAGCTGGGGACAGAATCACCATTCCTTTGGATCCTGGATTGCCACAAGCCCCCGCACTCGTCGCCGGTTTGGTACAGGCGCTCTGTGAGGCTGGCATCAGGCCGAGCGATATCACGGTGCTCTGGACCAAGGACGAGAGTTCCGGTGGCGGGATTGATCCCCGCAGTGGATTGGATGAAAAGATTGCTTCTGAGGTGCAATTCGTCATCCATGACCCGCACGACCGCAATGCAATGGGATATCTTACCGCTTCTACAGAAAGCCAACCGATTTACCTGAATCTTGTGTTGCAGGATGCCGATGTCGTCCTCCCTATTGGTTGCCTGCGTGTCAAAACCGCTACCGGCTATCATGGGATCCACAGTGTCGTATTTCCCACCTACTCTGACAACGAAACACTCGGCCGCTATCGGGCCCCGAGCAACGAGGAGTCTGAAGTTGCCCGTCGTCGTCGCGACAAGGAAAGCGACGAAGCCGCTTGGCTGCTCGGTGTGGTCGCTACGATCCAGGTGATCCCCGGCTCGGGAGATTCCATTCTCCATATTCTGGCCGGAAATCCACAAAGTGTCCTCGCAGAAGGCCAGAAGCTATGTGCTGCGGTTTGGCAATATGAGGTACCACAACAGGCACAGTTAGTGATTGCCGGAATTGAGGGGGATGCCCGCAATCAGACCTGGGACAATGTAGCACGCGCCGTCACCTCGGCACTCAACGCCGTCGATGAGGGGGGCGTTATCGCGATCTGCAGCGAACTGGCGATTGCGCCGGGGGAGGCGATGCTACAACTATCGGCTGCGGATAACTATGAAGAAACATTACATGCAATCCGGCGGCAGCGATCGAGCGATGCGGTACCCGCGTCCCAACTCTTAAAAGCAATGCAACAGAACCGCATCTTTTTGCTCAGTTGTCTCGATGAAGCGGTCGTTGCAGAACTGGGCCTTGCGCCGGTGGCCGATGCGAGCGAAATGATCCGACTTGTGAGTCGCTTTGAATCATGCATCGTCCTGGCCAATGCGCAATACGCCCAAACGACCATTACCGCATGAACAGGTGTTCTTTTCCGCAGACGAAGCGGGCTAGCCACCGACATCGGCCGAGAGAATCAGCAAAACGTCGCCCTCATGCAGCGGTTCACCTGGATTGGTGAGAAATCGATCGCCGCCGAGGTTGGCAGCAAAACCAGTGGCCAGATTGCCACAATGCAAACATGTCCGGGAAAATTTTGGGTAACGCACACCAAGTTCCTCAAGCACATCCGCAAGCGTGCCAACGGCTGCTTCGGTATCGGCAACGCCGGCCCGCGTTCTGGGAATACCGTAAAACTCAACGTGCAGAGGCATGTATGGCTGTCGGAGAAAACAAAGAGCGCAATCCAAATCCAAGACACAACCATCTTACATCCCGGTTCTTTGCTTGTGTAGGATAGTACCAATGTTCCGATTCGAATTGCCTTAGCCCGACAAATCCACCAATGGCCCGGATGATCTTAATCGCGATTGGCAGTCACGGCGATGTCCATCCCATGCTCGGCATTGCAGGCAAGCTAAAGCAACTCGGTCACGAGGTGATCGTCCTCACCAACCCGTATTTTGAATCGCTGGTTCAGCAACTCGGATTTAGCTTCAGGCCCCTCGGCACCGCTGAGGAATTTCAAACGGTGAGCGACAACCCGGCCGTCTGGCGACCGGTAAGCGGGTTTAAGTTACTGGCACGTTGGGGCATACTCCACACGATGGAGCCGCTGTATCAGCACCTGGAGAAACTCTACATTCCGGGCAACACTGTCGTCGCCGCACCGATCACTGCAACCGGTGCTCGAATTGCCCAGGAGAAACTTGGCCTGCCGTTGGCCACAATCCACTTGCAACCCGCAATTTTTCGCAGTATCTACGAGTCGCCGCGATTGCCGCCGATGCTGTTGGGTCGGGGCGTTCCCAAATGGTTCAAAAAATTTCAATTCCATCTAGCCGATCGACTCCTGGTCGACCCTGTCCTCGCTGCTGGAACGAATCGGTTCCGTGCAACTCTCGGACTGACTCCGGTCCGGAATATCCTTGATCGATGGTGTCTTTCACCCCAGCGGATTATAGGGTTATTTCCATCCTGGTTCGCTGCACCCCAACCTGATTGGCCCGCGCAGACATTACTGACTGGATTTCCGCTCTGGGACGAACGGGAAATCAGCAAAGCAAATCACGAAGTCGAAGCC
>Ga0315338_1000706_pt1 | contig 61843 bp, 53 predicted proteins | sample ASW8metaG_FD_204518 | JGI IMG/M metagenome (GOLD analysis project Ga0315338, IMG submission 204518) | Ammonia-oxidizing marine archaeal communities from Monterey Bay, California, United States - ASW #8 | ecosystem: Environmental > Aquatic > Marine > Coastal | place: USA: California | collected...
GGGGATCGACCCGTAGTACCGGGTTGGGATTCTCAGACGGAAATTTCGCCAGCTCGCGCGAGCGTGCCTGGGCCCGGCGCTCCTCGGTGACCTCACGCCCGTAGACGTTGACGTACTGTTCGCCCGGAACCGGCGTGAGGGCCATCGCGAAAAGCCGCTGTCCGGTCGCGAAGTCGAGCTCCTGGGTCTCACCAGTTCGGAAGGTTTCGGCGACAGCCTTGACCAGCGGGTGCGCAACGATGCGGCCGTCGGCCTCGGCGAGCAGCCCGCCGAGCGCCTCGGCTGCCGCGTTCGCATAGAGAACCGCCCCGGCGGCGTCGAGCCGGAGGACTGGATTTGGGTTCTCCGAGGGGAACTTGCCCAGATCCTCGATCGTTTGCATCTCGGGTTCGTTTACCTCTAGGCGCGCCAGCCCTGTACGGACCAATGAGGACGAGCGCCGCTGCCCACGGAGTTCCAGAATCACCCGGCGGCCTTGGCCCGCAGCCGGTCTAGGTCATAATACGGCATGAGCAGCGGCGAGGAAACGCATCGAGGCAGCAGATGAGCCGCGCGGGCGCGATCACGCGCGCGGAGGCCCATTTCGATGGTGGCGCGTACATCGACGACCTGGCCCGTCGAGTCGCGATTCGCACCGAGAGCCAGGTACCCGAAAGCCGGCCCCATTTGTTCACATACCTGCAGGACGAGATCGGCCCCAGGCTCGAGGAGATGGGATACACGGTCGAAATCCTTGTCAATCCGGTGGCGGCAGGCGGGCCGTTCCTCGTCGCCCGTCGGGTCGAGACTCCGGCCCAGGCCACGGTGCTGACCTATGGCCATGGCGATGTTGTGCGGGGCCTGGAGCGCGAGTGGCTCGACGGCCTCTCGCCGTGGACGCTGACGGCCCGCGGCGACAGGCTCTACGGGCGCGGCGTTGCCGACAACAAGGGCCAGCACTCGATCAACCTTGCCGCCCTAGCGCTAGTGCTCGCCGAACGTGGGCACCTCGGCTTCAACTCGACGATCTTGATTGAAACCGGCGAGGAGATCGGTTCGCCGGGCCTGCGCGAGCTGTGCGACCAGAACAGCGATCGGCTCGGCGCCGATCTCCTGCTGGCGTCGGACGGACCTCGGCTCAGCGCAGATCGGCCGACGCTGTTTATGGGCAGCCGCGGCGCGCTCGATTTTGACCTCAAGGTCGAGCTGCGCGAGGACGGCCACCATTCGGGCAATTGGGGCGGCCTCCTCGCCAACCCTGGCATCATCCTCGCCAACGCCATCGCCTCGATCGTCTCGGCCAAGGGGCGGGTGAACGCGCGCGATCTCGTGCCCCAAGCCATACCTGACTCGGTGCGCGAGGCGCTGGCCGATTGCGCGGTCGAACCCAGCGAGTCCGATCCAACGATCGACCCCGACTGGGGAGAGCCTGGCTTGACGCCGGCCGAGAAGGTGTTCGGTTGGAATACCTTCGAGGTGCTGGCGTTCAAGACCGGCAACCCGGAGAACCCGGTCAACGCGATACCGCCGCGCGCCAACGCCCATTGCCAGATTCGCTACACCGTGGACACCGACCCCGACGCGTTCATGCCCGCCCTACGGCGCCATCTCGACCGACACGGATTTGAGACGGTGAGGGTCGAGCCCTCGTCTGGTAGCCTCTTTCGCGCGACCCGGCTCGATCCCGACCATCCCTGGGTGCGCTGGGCGGCGCGCTCGATTGAGCGGACCGTCGGACGGCGGCCGGCGCTGTTGCCGAACCTCGGTGGCTCGGTGCCCAACGATTGCTTTTCCGAAGAGTTGGGCCTACCGACCGTCTGGGTCCCCCACTCCTACGCCGGCTGCGCGCAACACGCGGCTAATGAACACGGCCTCAAATCGATCCTGCGCGAAGGCCTTTTGATCACTACTGGCCTATTCTGGGACCTCGGCGACGGCGAGGTTCCGGTCGAGTGCCCCCGAACCACGCCGCCACAGGATGGAGGAGGACCATGATGTCCAATGCCTGCGCCAGACTTGGCGTCTTGTTGGTCACATTGTTGGCCGTTGCGAGTTTGTGGCTGTCAGGGGGCGCCGCCGCTCAGGAGCGCACCTACATTCTCAGTACGGCGACTACGGGTGGCACTTACTATCCGGTCGGCGTGGCGATCGCGACGCTCGTCAAGGTCAAGCTGGTACCGCGTGAAGATATCGCCATGGCGGCGATCAGTTCGGCCGGTTCCGGCGAGAACGTCAAGCTGTTGCGCGAAGACCAGGCGCAGTTCGCGATCCTACAGGGTCTGTTCGGGCGCTGGGCGTGGACTGGGACCGGCAAGGTCGCGGCGGACGGCCCGCAGGAATATCTGCGCTCAGTCACCATGTTGTGGCGGAACGTCGAACACTTCGCGGTCCGCTCGGAACACGCCGCGTCAGGGACAATCGCGGATCTGGCGAACCTCACGGGCCGGAAGTTCTCGATCGGCAAACGGAACTCGGGCACCGAGGGTTCCGGCCTCGAGATCTTGGCCAATCTTGGCCTCGATCCCGAGGCGACGTTCGACATCGTGAACCTCGGCTACGGGCCAAGCGCCGATGCGCTACAAAACGGCACCATCGAGGGCTTCAACATGCCTGGCGGTGTGCCCATCGGCGCCATAACGCGGGCGTTCGCCTCGGTTGGCGACGGTCTCGTCGTCCTCGATTTCACCGACGACCAACTTGATCGGGCCAACGGTGGCGGCGAGCTATGGACCCGCTACGTGATAGCGGCCGGCACGTATCCCGGCCAGGGCACGGAGATCAGGACCATCGCGCAACCCAACTTCCTGGCCGTGCGGAACGATGTGGACGCCGACGCTGTCTACCTGATCACTAAGACGATTTACGAGAACCTCCCGTTCCTCCACAGTATCCATAAAGCGACCAAAGCGATGTCCCTCGACCAGGCCTTGGCGGGCTTGCCCGCGCCGCTACATCCGGGCGCCGCCCGGTACTATCGCGAGGTCGGCATCGAGATTCCCGCCGCGCTGATCACGCCGTAGTTGACGCCGATGGCGATGCGCGGTGACGGCCTCCTGGGCGGGTTGGTCTTTTGGTTCGGCGTCGTCGTTTCGGTCTTCCACCTCTATGCCAACACGTTCGGCACGCTGCCCGAACTGTGGCTCTCGGCGCTGCATTGGGGTGGTCTCGCGTTTCTCTGTGCCCTAACCGTTCCTATCTCGGCGCGCTGGTCCGCGCGACGTCCCGGCGCGGTGATGGCGATCGACGCTGGTCTCGGCGTCTTGGCGATACTGTGCGCCGTCTACGTCATCCTCAACCTCGACCTGCTCTACGATCGCGGAGTCACGTTCAACGCAAGCGACTGGGTGTTCGCGATCCTCGCAGTGCTTCTTGGGCTCGAGTTCGCACGCCGTACGGCGGGCTGGTTGATCCCGGCGCTGTGCGTAGTAGGGCTCACCTATGTTTTCTGGTGGGGTCATCTGATCGGCGGGATGTTTCGCTTTCCCGGCCTGACATTTGAGACGACCCTGTTTCGCAGTTATTTCGAGGTCTCGGGCATGTTCGGGCCGATCGCCCGCATCTCCTCGACCTTCGTCTTCATGTTCATCCTGTTTGGCGCCTTCCTGGTCCGTTCGGGCGCTGGCAATTTCGTGGTCGACATGGCGCGCGGCGTGGCCGGGCGCGTAGCGGGGGGGCCGGGGTTGGTCGCCGTCATCGCATCGGCGCTGACCGGGACTGTTTCCGGCTCGGCCATCGCCAACACCGTGTCGACCGGCGTCATCACCATTCCGCTGATGAAGAAAGCGGGTTTTTCACCCCGCTTCGCGGCCGGGGTCGAGGCATCGGCCTCGACTGGCGGCCAGATCATGCCGCCGATCATGGGGGCGGGCGCGTTCGTGATGGCGAGCTACACCCAGATCCCTTATTTCACCATCGTCGCCGTCTCGGTCCTGCCGGCGTTGATGTACTTCCTGTCGGTGGCGTTCCTGGTGCGGATCGAGGCCAAGAAGCACGACCTTCGTGGTCTCGACGACGATGCGCCGCCGTTCATGGCGGTCATGCGCCGGGGCGGCTTGACGTTTTTGGCGCCGATCGCCGTCCTGATCTCCATGCTCGTCTTCGGCTTCACCCCGACCTACGCGGCGGCCGCAGGCATCGTCGCGGTGATCGTCTCGAGCTGGCTCACGCCGAACCGGATGGGACCACGCGCGATTCTGGAGGCGCTGGCGCTGGGCGCGCGTAACATGGCTGGCACCGCGATGCTGCTGGTCGCGGTCGGCCTGATCGTGATGGTCGTCGCGGCGACTGGCATCGGCAACACCATCTCGCTCCTGATGGCCGACTGGGCGGGCGGCAGCCTGATCGTCGCGATCATCCTGATCGCGCTGGCCTCCCTGATCCTCGGCATGGGGCTGCCGGTCACCGCAGCCTACATCGTGGTCGGCACACTGTCGGCGCCCGCGCTTTACGGGATGATCGCCGAGGCCCACCTGATCGAGGCGGTCGCCAGCGGCGCGCTGCCCGATGGGGCCAGGGCCATTCTCGCGTTGGCGGCGCCCGACCGGACGGCGCTCCTGGGCCAGCCGATGGGCTCAGCAGACGCAGCCGCGCTGGTCGCGCTAGTACCCCCCGACCTCGTGCTAGTGCTTGTGGAGCAGGCGCTCGATCCGGCGCTGCTGACGACCGCGCTGTTGTCGGCGCACATGATCATCTTTTGGCTGAGCCAGGACAGCAACGTCACCCCGCCGGTCTGCCTCACCGCCTTTGCGGCGGCGGCGATCGCCGGTACTCGGCCGATGGCGACGGGTTTCACGGCCTGGCGGATCGCTAAGGGGCTCTACGTGATTCCACTGCTATTCGCCTACACACCGTTCCTGTCAGGCGACTGGGCGGTGGCGATAGAGATCTTCATTTTCGGCACCATCGGCATCTATTCCTTGTCGGCCGCCTACGAGGGCTATAGCGAGGCCCCTGTCGCGCTCGCTTGGCGGCTGGTCTTGGCGGCGCTTGGGATCGCTCTGCTGTGGCCGCTCGACCTATACTGGCACCTCGGTGCGCTCGCGAGCGCGGTCGCCGTACTAGCTTTCACCCATGTATCGGAACGCCGGCGCGCGGCGTGAAATTCGCGCGTCGCGCGCGATGGGTTGAACCTGCCGTGCCAGGGCTGGCACAGTCTCCCGAGTGCCCCCCCCAACACCGGTTCCGATGATGCATTCCGACCCCAGCGGCCGCCACTTCCTGCAGATCCCCGGCCCGACCAACGTGCCCGACCGGGTGCTGAGAGCCATCGCGCGCCCGTCCATCGACCATCGGGGGCCTGAATTTCGGACGATGACACTGGAGGTGCTCGACGGGCTCAAGCAGGTCTTCCGCACCGCCGAGCCGGTGATGGTCTTTCCGTCCTCGGGCACTGGCGCCTGGGAGGCTGCCCTGGTCAACACGCTCGCGCCCGGCGCCCGGGTGCTGATGTACGAGACTGGCCACTTCGCCACCCTATGGCACGCCATGGCGGCACGCTTGGGCCTCGATGTAGTGTTCATGCAGGCCGATTGGCGCTCGGGCGTCGACGCGGCGGCGATCGAGGCGGCGCTGGTCGACGATCGGCAGCATCTGATTCGAGCGGTATGCGTCGTTCATAACGAGACCTCGACCGGTGTCACCAGCGACATCCCGGCGATCCGCGCCGCCCTTGACGACGCCGGTCATCCAGCGCTGTTGCTCGTCGATACCGTCTCCTCGCTTGGGTCGATCGAATACCGGCACGGGGAGTGGGGCGTGGACGTGACCGTCTGTGGCTCCCAGAAGGGCCTGATGCTGCCGCCGGGGCTCGGCTTCAACGCCATCAGCGGCAAGGCCCTGGCCGCCTCCCACGACGGTGGGACTCCACGGTCCTATTGGAACTGGCAGGACATGCTGAGTGTCAATGAACGCGGCTTTTTCCCCTACACGCCGTCCACCAACTTGCTGTTCGGTCTCCGCGAGGCTCTCGCCATGCTACTCGAGGTGGGACTCGGCTCGGTGATCACCCGGCACGCCCGTCACGGCGCGGCGGCGCGGAACGCCGTCGGCGCCTGGGGATTGGAGCTGGTCTGCCGCGATCCAGCCCAGGGCTCCAACGCGCTCACGGCCGTGTTGATGCCCGAGGGCCACGACGCTGACGCCTTCCGCCGGGTGGTGCTCGAAAACTTCGACATGGCGCTCGGCAATGGGCTCGGCCGGCTCGCCGGCAAGGTCTTCCGCATCGGCCACCTTGGTGACTTCAACGACCTGATGCTGATCGGCACCTTGGCAGGCATCGAAATGGGCCTCGCGCGCGCCGGCGTTCCCCATCGGCCCGCCGGCGTGCAGGCCGCGCTGGATTACCTCGCCGCAGTATGATCCTGCCGGCCGGACCCAGGTCAACTGGGTGGTGCGGCCATCGGCCACCAGCTGCCATGGAACATCAACGGAATCGCCCGGGTCGACTGCACGCGGATCTGAGGTGTGAGCGTCCGCGCATCCAACACGGCCACGTGGCGTCGCGACGTGTTAGGCGCCCGTGGCCTATGCCGCCACCGTGACCTTGCCGCCGGCCTCGATGATCTCTCGCGGCCTCTCCACACCCTCGAAACTCACTTCTATCTCGATTCCCTGGGGATCGTGAAAAAAGATTTGGTAGAGCTCGATATCCGGCAAAGTGGCCTCCCGGTACGCCACCCCGAGCTTCTCCAGGTGAGCCTTGAAGCCGTCGCCCCCGCGTGCGGTGAAGGCGAAGTGATTGAACGCGGCGCTGCCTTCGCCAACATCCTCCTCAAAGGTAATGACATGGACGCGCGGCTTGCCATCGGCGGGATAGAGCCATATCCCCTTGACTCTGTCCGCAATCGACGGGGGTCGAAAGCCCACTTCAAGCCCGAGAACATCGCAATAGAACTTACGGGTCGCCTCCAGATCGTTGGTCGAGATCGTTACATGATCGAGCGTGTTCATTTCCATTGCCGCCTCCTAACCGCTTGGCCTTGGGATATCGAGCGATGGTAGGGAGGAGCGAGCGGCGCGGCAATGATCCAGGTTACAAGGCGCTTCAAGGAAACCCGAATAGCGCTGACGAGCGTCTCGTCATGGCCTAGGCTCCGCTGTCGTCCCCGCCATTGGCGGCACACCTGGGAGCCAGCGCATGACAGAGATCACTTTGCAACAGCAAGTCGAGCACCTCACGTCCATCGAGGCGATCAAGGACCTCAAGGCCCGGTACTGCGCGTTCTGCGACGACGGCTACGATGCCGATGGAATCTGTTCGGTGTTCGTGCCCGACGGCGTGTTCGACGGCGGCGAGGAGTTCGGGGTCCACCAGGGACACGCCGCGATTCACACGTTTTTCAGCGGCGTCTCGAGCCAGATCACGTTCGCCGCGCACTTGGTGCTGAACCCGGTCATCTCGGTCGATGGCGATCGCGCCAACGCCAAGTGGTGGCTGTTGATGCCCTGTACCCTTCGCGACGAGGGCGGGCAGTCGGAAGGGCGTTGGCTGGTATCTCAGTACAACGACGACATGGTGCGCCGCGACGGGGTGTGGCGGTTTCAGGCAGTCCGCGCGGTCGTCCGCTTTTTCGTCCCCCATCTCGAAGACTGGGCCGAGCGGACCATCGCCCGCGACGGCTAAGCGCCTGAGCGAGGGACGACAATGGACCGCCAGCACACCACCATCCACTTCGCCCATGCCGCCTATCAACTGTCGACGACGTTCTCGCGTCGCGACCCGGGCGTGCCGCACTTCCAGACTTGGAGGCCCGAGGATACGCGTGCCCGGGTCTCCGAGGCCGAGGTCCTGGTCATCTCGGGCTTATGGCACAACGGTCTGCTCGCGGACGCCCACCGGCTGCGCTTCATCCAGTCATGCGCCGCTGGTTTCGACCAGTTCGATCAGGATGCGATCCGGGCGAAAGGCGTGCGCCTCGCCCATGCCGGCGGCGCCAACGTCAATGCGGTGAGCGATCATGCCCTGGCGCTGGTCTTGGCGCTCACCCGCCAGCTCCATACCGGGCGCGACAATCAGCGCGCACAACACTGGCGGGGCATGATTTCCGAGGTAGCGCGCCGCGAGGAAGAGCTCCCCGGCAAGATCATGCTCATTATTGGCCTCGGCAGGATCGGCGGGCGCATCGCCCGGCTCGCGAGCGCGTTCGGCATGACGGTGATCGGCGTGAAGCGGGACACGGCGGTGCCGATCGAGCATGTCGACGAGCTTCATACGCCGGACGCTCTGCTAGAGCTGCTGCCCCGCGCTGATTTCACCGTGCTTGCCTGCCCCCTCACTCCAGCGACCCGCGATATCATCGATGCTGACGCATTGGCAGCGCTGGGGCCCTCGTCGTACCTGGTCAACGTCGCCCGTGGCGGCTGCGTCGATGAGCAGGCGTTGATCGATGCCTTGCGCAGCCGATCCATTGCTGGCGCCGGCATCGACGTTGTGGCGGAGGAGCCGCTTGGCCCCGATTCGCCGCTGTGGTCGCTCGAGAACTGCTTCCTCACGCCGCACACTGCCGGCGAGACCCGCAAGTACGAGGACAACGTCCTCGATATTCTGACCGAGAACCTCGACCGCCTGTCGCGGGGCGCCGACCCACTGCGCAATCAGGTCGTTTAGTGACGTTGTCCCGGATCGCAGGCTCGCGGCCCGAAAATGAGCGATTTCCGGGCTCGCCTAACGTCCGGGATGACTGAGAAGTCCAATATGAGTTCACGGCCTAGTGCGTGGCCCTACGTTGGGGGCCGGTGATGTCGATGATGATGGGACGCGGGCTCCGGACTAACGTCTTTCGTAGACGAATGTGTCACGATCCTCAACGAACGTCAGCGTCAAGGTGTCCCCGTCATGGCTCAAAGTGACTCGGAGCACGGTAGTACCCCACCCGTATCAGTGAGGGTGATGGTATTACCAGCAAGTGTAAATGAACTGGTTTGAGAGAACGTCAGAGCAAGCGTCACCGTATTTCCCGCGATTTCGAGCTCTCCCGAGACGAGAAAGACGAAATTCGTGACCGTGGTGTTGGTCGCGTCCAAATCATAGGTTCCCTGCAGATTGGCCTCGGCCACCTCATTGGACGTGCCCGGCCCGTCTGGTGAATACGCAGGTCTCGACGTCTTCATCGAGTCCATCGATAAGCATCAGCGGATTCCCGGTATCGCTCAAGGTCGCTTGTACGACGTCGGTATAGTCACCAGTGATTCTGAGCCCATTCCCAGCAAGCGTGAATGGTCCCATTCCCACAAACGTTGGGGCGAACGTCAGAGTGTTGGCGTCAATCTTGGGGATTTCCGGGATCTTGTTGAAGCCATCATCATCGACCGGCATTGCATCCGTTTTAAGATCCCAGGTACCCTGGAGATTCCTGACCGTGAGCGCGCTCGGTTTCTTAATCACCGGCGCCGGCACACCCGATCACCGCGAGCCAAAACACCGCGACGCCGCACAACCGCAAGGGCGCCGCTTTCATTTTAGTGCTGCCATACCGTGAGGCCGCCATCGACGAGGATGGTCTGGCCGGTCATGTAGCGCGCCTTGTCAGAGGCCAGGAAAACCACGACATCGGCTATGTCGTCGGGCTCGCCCACGCGCCCGAGCGGGATACGGTCCGCCGCCGCCGCGACCCCCTCGGGTCCGAGCGAGTGCTCCGCCGAAAGCGACTGGGCGGTGCGGATCAGGCCCGGCGCAATGCCCATGACACGGATGCCATCCTTGGCAAGTTCGATCGCAAGTCCACGCACCAGCCCCAAGACGCCGGCCTTGGCGGCGTTGTACTGCACGTGCTCATCCCAGCCGTAACATAGGCCCGAAATTGACGAGATGCACACGATGGCGCCGCTGCCGCGATAGCGCATCGCCGGCGCCAGCGGCCTGACCAAGCGCATTATCCCCTTGAGATCGACCTCGAAGGTGTGATCCCACTTCTCGTCGGTCATCTCGGCCAGCGGCACGCGGTGGGCGATGCCAGCGTTGGCGACGACGCAGTCGGGCGGTCCATGCGCCGCTAGCACCGCCGCTGCCACCCGGTCCGCGTTCTCGGTGCTCGTGACGTCGAGGTGGTGAAATTCGGCGGAGCCGCCGGCCTGGGCGATCTCGTCGGCCGCCGCCGTCCCCTCCGCCGCCAGGATGTCGGTGACAATGACGTGGTAGCCCGCGCCGGCGAACGCCGTGGCGGTAGCGCGGCCGATGCCGATACCGGCGCCGGTGATGAGAACCGTTGGTTTTGTCATCTCTTCACTCCGCTTGATCCGCTGATGGCCCCGACGTCGACAACCCTGGGGCCAGTATACAAATTTGGCGACCGCGACGCCGTCGCTAGGCCCCGCCCCGATGGAGCCGGTGGTGACGTAATGCGGGATCGGAAAAACGACCCAATTTGGACAACGATGCGGCGTCCTCGCGCAGCGGAAAATTTACAAAAGGGGCGCAACACGGACACCGTTGCCTCCATGTCATCGAGGAGAGAGCCATAATCGATGCGCAGTAGCCGCCGCCCCCTGGTGTCACGATCGATGTGCACTTCGTATTTGTCGTAGAGGCGCGCCACTCGCTCAACCGAGAATGCACCGGAGAGGTATGGCGTCCGTACAGATTGTTGTGCGGCTCGGGCCATTCGCCGTCGGCCGGGAGATGCGCGTGGGCACTCGGGCTGAGGTGTTTCCTCCATCGCCCACACGCCATCATAAGCGGATTGAGTGCCGCGGTGAATGTATCGGCTATCTCGCGTTCTAGACGGGAAACAGTAAGATACTGTCCGATGCAGCCGCCGGAGAATGATCACGACCAAAAGCGCCAGGTCTTGCAGGAAGTCTTCGGCTTCGACGAATTCCGTCCCGGCCAGGAGCAGGCGGTGGATACGCTGCTAGCTGGACGCAGCTTGCTGGCGGTCATGCCGACCGGGTCTGGCAAGTCGCTCTGCTTTCAGGTGCCGGCGTTGGTGCGCGGCGGGGTCACCATCGTCGTCTCGCCGCTGGTGGCGCTCATGCACGATCAGGTGGCGGCATTGCGTCTCGCTGGGATCGCCGCAGATACCATCAATTCTTCGCGCGACCGTGACGACAACGTCGCGGCCTGGCGACGCGCCACCTCCGGCGAACTGCGGCTGCTCTATATGTCGCCCGAGCGGCTGATGACCGGGCAAATGCTGGCGGCGCTCGGACGGCTCGATGTCCGCCTGATCGCTATCGATGAGGCCCACTGCATTTCGCAATGGGGGCCTGCATTCCGCCCGGAGTATCAGGACCTCTCGCGCCTGCGAGATATTTTCCCCGGCATTCCCATCGCCGCCCTGACGGCGACAGCCGATCAGGTCACCCGCAAGGACATCGCCGCTCAGCTGTTCGCGGGCGATGCGGAGACCATCGTTCTTGGCTTCGATCGCCCGAACATCAAGCTCGCGGTGGAGATGAAGCGCGAGTGGAAATCGCAGCTGCTCTCGTTCGTCGAACGGCACGGCGGCGAAAGCGGAATCATTTATTGCCTATCACGCAAGAAGACCGAAGAGACCGCCGCCTTGCTCAATCAGAAAGGCATTCTCGCCCTACCTTATCACGCCGGCATGGACAAGGCGGTGCGCGACGCTCACCAGAACGCCTTCATGACCGAGCCTGGCGTTGTCATCGTGGCGACCATCGCCTTTGGCATGGGAATCGATAAATCTGATGTCCGGTTCGTCTTCCACGCCGACCTGCCCGGCAGTATCGAAGCGTATTACCAGGAAATTGGCCGCGCCGGTCGCGACGACCAGCCGGCCGAGGCGCACATGCTATTCGGGCTCGGCGACATCCGCATGCGGCGAATGTTCATCGCCCAGGAGGAGGCCGGCGAGGAGCGCAAGCGTCGCGAGTATCAACGCCTCGACGCGCTGCTCGGCTATTGCGAGGCGGCGACCTGCCGCCGCCGCGATTTGCTCGCCTATTTCGGGGAACGGATCGAGCCGTGCGGGAACTGCGACGCCTGTCTTGACCCGGTCGAGATCGTGGACGGCACGACGGAGGGGCAATGGGCGCTCGCGGCGGTCGAACAGACCGGGCAACGCTTCGGCGCGGCTCACATCATCGATGTCTTGCGAGGGTCGCTGACGGAGAAGGTGGTCAAGGTCGGCCACGACCGCTTGGCCCCCTTCGGGGTCGGCGCTGGACACAAGAAGGAGACGTGGCGGTCGCTGATGCGCCAGCTTGTGGCCGGCGAATTCCTCCGCCTCGACGCCGAGGGCTTTGGTGGGCTGACGATCACCGACAAGGGCCGGATGCTCATGCTGGGCGAGGCCAGCTTCCAATGTAGACAGGAGACCATGCACCCCACCCCACCCGCGCGGCGCGCTGCCCCAAGCGCCGCGGCCGCCGTGGAGCTGTCAGATGCTCAGGCAACGCTGTTTGGCCGGCTCAAGGAACTGCGCCTGCGCCTCGCTAAGGCGCGGGGCGTGCCGGCTTATGTTGTCTTTTCGGACCGATCGCTCGCCGACATGGCCCGGCGCCAGCCACGGAATACCGATGAATTCGCTGCGGTCAACGGGGTCGGCGCGGCCAAGCTGAAGGATTTCGCGGCGCCCTTTCTGGCGGCTATCGCCGCGAACGGAGGACTCGCAGCCGGCGAGTAGCCTACCGGTGCCCACCGCGCCAATCGGGCCGTCACGCCGCCGCTTAGGGTGTTGCGGCAGTCCAGGTGCTTGGCACGCCGCGGCCCAGCTCCGCCACGATTTCGAAGGAGCGCAGGCGGTTGGCGTGGTCGTATATGTGCGAGGTGATGAGGAGTTCATCGGCTTGGGTGCGTGCGGCGAAGTTCGCCATCGCGGCCCGCACCGCTTCGGGCGGACCCACGGCCGAGCACGACAGGCTGTTGTCGAGCATCTGCTTTTCCTGTGGCGTGAGCGTTTCTTCGAACTCCTCCACAGGGGGTGGCAAAGGGCCGGGCTGTCCCTGCCGGAGACTGAGAAAGCTCTGTTGATGGGAACTGCGCAAGACTTTCGCCTCTTCAATGGTATCGGCCGCGAATACGTTAAGGCCGACCATCAGATACGGCGCCGCTAGCTGCTCCGAGGGCCGAAATTCGGACCGGTAGAGCTTGATTGCCTGCATCAGCGCGGCGGGCGCGAAATGCGAGGCAAACGCATAGGGCAGGCCGGCCAAGGCTGCGAGCTGGGCACCAAACAGGCTCGATCCCAAGATCCAGAGGGGCACCCCAAGGCCAGCGCCCGGCACCGCCTGAACGGCCTGACCTGGCTCGGTCGCGCGAAAATAGTGCTGAAGTTCCATGACATCGCGCGGAAACTCGTCGGGATCGCTCTGCAGTGTGCGGCGGAGCGCCCGCGAGGTTAGCTGATCGGTGCCCGGCGCTCGGCCGAGACCAAGATCGATACGGCCAGGATATAGCGCCTCCAGGGTCCCAAACTGCTCGGCGATCACAAGCGGAGCATGGTTAGGAAGCATCACCCCGCCCGCACCGACGCGGATCGTTGACGTGCCTCCCGCGACATGGCCGATGACGACAGCGGTCGCGGCGCTGGCGATGCCGGTCATGTTGTGATGTTCGGCCAACCAATAGCGGTTGAAGCCCCATTTCTCGGCGTGGCGCGCGAGATCCAGAGTATTCGTGAGTGCTACCGAGGCGCTGCCCTCCTCGGTGATGGGCGACAGATCGAGAACCGACAGCGGCGGTAGGTGCGGCATGGTCATCAGGGTTCACGCCTATCTTCGATGTGCTTGGGGGCGTTTGTGAGCCGCTTCAGCATATGAAAGTCGAGGTCGACGCGGCCGATACTAGCCGCCTCGCTACGCCACAACCACGGCGACGCCCACGGTTCAAATCGGCAGGGATTCGGCTTTGGTGTATGCTTGGCGAGCGTCGTCGTACTCACCTAGGATGCGTGCGGCGGTGGCCATGGTGCGTCCGGGAACCACGGTCACGACGCTAGATTCTCATACATTCGATGCCGACACGACCCCAGACGTGGCTCGGTACCCTTCTGGGCTCCAATGGTGCTGCGTAGCAAGAGGCGCGCGAGCCAAGCGTGCCCCAGATTCCGCTGCATCTCCGACGCGAGCAGGCCTCGCTCAACCACGTCGCCGCGACACGAACTCAGGGTCACACGGATTGTGCGCGATCGAGCACCTCCGCGCGGTTGTCGAGGAATTCGGTGGCAGCCATGACAAACTGGTCGAGGTCGGTTTGTTCGAGAGCGAGCGAGAGGCTCATGAAGCCGCGCCGGGCGAGGTGCTGGCTCTGGGCGAGCATGTCGAGATGAAAGAGCGTCAGCGCGTCCTTGTTGGCGGAGGCGACGTCTTGCGGGCGGGTGATGGGCGCGCGCCGAACGTGCACGTTCATCATCGAGCCATAGCCTGTCACCTGGAACGGTAGGTCGCGTTCCCGCGCGGCGCCGTTGAGCGCCGTCCGAAGATCATCGCCGCGGTCGTTGAGGGTTTGGGCCGCCTCGGCGGTGTAGACCTTGCTCAAGCCGGCGAGTCCAGCGGCCATGCTCAGGACGTTGTTGTTGAACGTGCCCGCGTGCTGAAAAGCACCCTCCCGGGTCAAGTCGAAGCGTCCCATGATGTCGGTGCGGCCGCCGAACGCCCCGAACGTCATGCCGCCGCCGACATACTTCCCGAACACGGTGAGGTCGGGGAGGATGTCGAGGGCCGCCTGCATCCCCCCGGGCGACAGCCGCGAAGTCATCACTTCGTCGAACACGAGGACGATGCCGTGCCGGGTTGCCGCCGCCCGCAGCGCCTCGAGGAACTCGCGATCCGCCGGGATGCACCCGCCGCCGCCCATCACCGGCTCGATCACGATCGCCGCCAGCACCTCGGCGTGAGCCTCGATGGCCGCGAGCGTGCGCTCCGCGTCGTTGAAGTGACCCATGACGTAGTCGAGGGGCACGTTCAGCTCCGAGTGGGGCGGGGCGAACATGAACACCCCGCCGTGGTAGCCGTACTCGAACACCATGACATGGGTGCGCCCTGTGAACGCGCGGGCGGCAAGCACCGACATCAGGCTTCCTTCGGTGCCCGAGTTGGTGAAGCGGACCAGCTCCACCGACGGGAAACGTGCGCACATCGTTGCGGCGAGACCCGTTTCGTAGACGTTGTTGGCGCCGAGCGAAACGCCGTCGTCGAGCGCCTCTTTCACCGCCGCGCGGATCACCGGGTCCGAGTGGCCGTACAGGCCGGCGGTGAAGTCGTTGAGAAAATCAGTGTAGTGGTGGTCGTCGACGTCCCACAGGTTGGCCCCTTCGGCGCGGCGCACGGTCAGAGGGAACGGCGTGTAGAAGAGGGAAGTGCGGGTGCTGCCGCCGGGGATCAAGGCCCGAGCCTCCTGCCAGCGCGCCTCGCTTCGCGGGTTGGCCACCACATAAGCGCACTCGGCCTCGTAGATCGCATCGTGCAGTGTGAAGTTCGGGTCCGCCATGATTCGTTGAAGCCTCCGGCTATCAGTACGGTTCACTCCGGCACGACGACGCAATCCTCCTTGGGCCACCACAGGTGTGTAACCTGGGAGATATCGAGGGTACGATCCCAGATTCGCGCGCTCACCGTGCCGAGCGTGGTGTCCGCTGGCTGATCGAGATACTTGCCTTTGTAGATCGTGTTTCCGGGCCGGCAAGCGACGAGGTTGGGTCGATCGTTCGCGGCCGCATCGCCCAGCTCCAAACGTACCCGCTCGGCTCGAACGCCAACACACACGCGATCACCCCGCGCCGGCTCGGCCCCTCCGCACCACATTCCCTGCAGGGACACCTCGCCGACGCTGACCACCGCGCTGACCCCGTCCTGGCGCTCTAAAACGCCCGAGAAGAGATTCTCGACGCCCATGAAATCGGCGACGAACCGGCTCGCGGGGCGATCGAACAGATCGCGCGGCGGCCCCTCCTGGACGATCCGCCCCTGACTCAACAGGATCACCCGGTCGCTCATGGTGAGCGCTTCTTCCTGGCTGTGGGTCACGTAGATGAAGGTCATGCCGAGTCGGCGATGGAGATCGAGCAGTTCAACCTGCATCTCGAGGCGCAGCTTCTCGTCGAGGGCGCCAAGGGGCTCGTCCAGAAGTAGAATGGCCGGCTGAGTGACGAGCGAGCGCGCGAGAGCAATGCGCTGGCGCTCTCCGCCGCTCAGCTGATGGACACGGCGCTCGTATTTGTCAGACAGCCGGACGAGCTGTAGTGCCTCCATGGCCCGCCGTCGGCGTTCCGGCTGCGGCACCTTCCGTACCCGCAGGCCATACGCGACGTTCTCGCCGACCGACATATGGGGAAACAGTGCGTAGTGCTGGAACACGGTCGTGCAGTTACGATCCGATGCCGGAACGTTTGAGACGTCCTGACCCGCGATCGACAGACGTGCGATCTCGCTTGGTGTCTCCAAGCCTGAGACGATGCGCAAGAGTGTGGTCTTGCCGGAACCGCTCTCGCCCAGCAGAGTCAGGAACTCACCGGGAGCGGCCGTCACCGAAACGCCGTCGAGCGCGACTACGTCGCCAAAACGATGGGTCGCGCTGACCACTTCCAAGATGGGCGGTGAGGCGGATTGGCTGATTTCTCGATCGGGCGTGTTCACGACCCCCCCCCCCTTTGCCCTCTGCCGGCCTTTGCATGGGCTCTCTTCAGACGGCGATACTGAGGCTCTGCGACTCCCGGGAAAGGCTAGCCCCTGGGAGCTGTCGCCGCAACGTGGCTCGCCACGCGCCGGAGAGAGGCCTGACAACGTCAGTCGCCGAGCGTAGTATTTCTACACGGCCTCCTTGGAACGACCAATATGGACGTTTGTTGGGGGCTTAACAAAGGGAGGCAATGTCATGGACGGACCGACCGAACATCGGCAGTCAGGTGCGACGCGTCGAAACGTGCTTAAAGGCGCGGCGGCGACCGGTGCGGCGCTTGCTGCGAGCAGCATCCCCGGTGCCGCAAAGGCGGCCGACAACGTGATCCGCGGGTATGGTGTGAACACCGGCGCACTCAAGGACTGGGGCCTGTTCGCCAATTCGACGGGCCTTGTCATGGACTATACCGAGACCAACACCGATCCGGGCGTCTTCATCCGCGATGTGGTCGCCAACGAGATCGGCGAGGACTACGACTTCTTCGTCTTTGATGGTGGCATGGAAGACGTGCTAGGTCCTCAGGGTATATTTCTAGAGGTCGACCAGAGTCACCCCGAGCTCACCTTGTGGGATCGCACGTCGACGGACTTCAAGTACGCCGGCATCACCCAGGACGACGAGGGTCGGCAGTGGGGCTTTCCCATGGTCAACAACGCCGACAGCTTCGGCTTCTGGCCGGAGGACCTCGACATCGCCGATCCGCTCGCGCCCACGACTTGGGAGTTCATCTTCGAGAGCGAAAAGACACGCGGTCGCGTCGCCGTCGACAAGGAATGGGCGGTCACCATGGTGCACGCGGGCTGGTGGCTGAACACCTCGGGCCAGGCCAAGATCGCCGACCCCACCAATATGGCAGGGGAGGATGCCAAGCTGGTCGCCGATTACCTTGTCGGGCGCAAGAAGGCCGGTCAGTTCCGCACCTTCTACGGCGGCTTCGACGAGCAGGTGGAGCTCCTCGGCAACAAGGAGGTTGCGGCGATCACCTGCTGGGAGCCGGCTGTCATCGAGGTCAACCTCCAGAACAACAAGGAGGTGGTGTTCTACGCGTTCGCCGAATACCACTACAAATGGGGCCACGTGTTCTACATTCCCTCGCAAGCCGCCAACCGGGCGAACCTCGCCGACATCTACAAGACGGCCAACTACTTCCTCGGCGGCGAGTACTGCGCCTACCAGGCGATTGAACGCGGCTACGTCGGCCCCAACTCGGACCTCGCCATCGAATACGCCAAGGCGAACGACTGGCCGGCGGAGCATATCGAGATCATCAAGAAGTCCGGGAGCAAGGTGAACCGGAAGTACGCGATCCCGCCGTTCTGGGGCGACTACGTACCGCCTAACGGGGACGTGATGGAGGAGGAGTTCCAGCGCGTCCTGAACGCTTGAGCGTTTCGATCGCGGGCGATTTGTTTCCGCCCGCGTCCGTCTGTCTCGGTGCTGGGTCAAGCGTGATCCAGCGCCGGGCGGGAGGCGCGTGGCCGTGTTCGCGATGAAGATGCGTCAGGATTCGGCGTTCGCGCGGTGGCGTGGCGCCCCATGGGTCTGGCCGGTGACCGGGTTCGTGGTGTTGTGGTCGATTCTTGTCGTCGTACCGCTCGTCCTTCTGGTCTTCTATAGCTTCCTGCAGGTGCGCGGCTTCAAGGTCGACTGGACCTTCAACCTCGACACCTGGGCCCGCGTGTTCGAGTCGGGTCGCTGGCAAGTAACCACCCGTACCCTGCGCATCGCTGTGACGGTCACGCTGATCGAGCTTCTGATCGCGTTTCCGTTTTCGCTGTGGTTGGCCAAGGCCTGCAAGTCGAAGATCGTGAAGGCGGTGGTGCTGACCCTCTTGACAATTCCGTTCTTCCTGGACGTGTCGTCGAGGACGATCGTGTGGCGCCCCATCTTCGGCACGCAGGGTCCGCTAAATTCGGTTCTGGTCGACTTGGGGCTGGTGGACGGGCCGATCGAGTGGCTGCTGTTCTCCGAATTCGCCGTCCACTTCGGGATGATCGCGCCCTACTTCCCGACCATGGTGTTCCCCGTCTTCCTGGTCCTGTCGCTCATCGATGACGAATACATCGAGGCGAGCCGCGATTTGGGCGCGAGCCCGCTCCAGACCCTGTCTCACGTCACCATACCGCTTGCGATGCCCGGTATCATGGCCGGTATCGTCTTCACCCTGGTGCCGACGATGGCTGAGTACGCAGTGCCGCAGCTCATGGGAGGCTTCACCGTCAATTTGCTGGGCAGATCGGTGGAGAGCGCGCTGACGGCGCTCAAGTACCCGACCGCAGCCGCCCTCTCGACCTTCATCATCGCGTTGTTGGCGGCGCTGTTGGCCGCGCTTGTGCTCTTGTTGCACCGTCGCGGCGGCCTCGCCGGCGTATTCGGAGCGCTCAGCCGATGACGGCGCGGCTGGCGGACAGCGCACCCGACCCTCTGGTCACGGCGGGCACCACGTTCTCGGGGCGCCGCTGGTGGCGGAGCCTGCAGCACGCGCAGGTGTGGATCCGGATCTCGGCCTGGCTGGGATTCCTGACCCTGGGGCTCACCTACATTCCGATTATCTGGCTTGCCGTGATGTCCTTCAGCGGCCGGCCACTCTCAGGCATCCCCAAGCCTCTCACACTGCGCTGGTACACCGAAATGACCGACGACCTGCGGTGGGTCGAGCCACTTGAGACCAGCATCGTGCTCGCGGTCATCGTCGGCCTGTTCTGCATGGTGATCGCCACGGCCGTCGGGCGGGCGATTCCCCGCCTACGCCGGCGCGGCAGCGTCCTGCTGCTGGCGACGCTGCCCATGTTTGTGCCCGGACTGACGATGGGCGCGGCGCTATTCTTCTTCTTCCGCTCCTACCTCACGCTCAAGCTCGGCGAGTGGTCGATCTTCTTCGGCCATTTGGTGTGGGCGCTGCCGTTCTCGCTGCTGCTGGTCCTGGTGCTGGCATCGCGGTTCGACCACCGCCTGCTCGAAGCCGCCGCCGATCTGGGCGCATCGGCGTGGCATCGATTCTGGCACATCGAGTTTCCGATCATGCGTCCGGCGATCGTTGGCGCCGGTCTGTTCGGGTTCCTGCTGTCTTTCACGGAGCTGCCGCGGACGATTTTTCTACACGGCCGGACCGTGTCGATGCCGCTCTTCCAGTGGACCCAGGCCTCGGCCCACCACTCGCAGGTGCCGCTCACCTTCGCGCTCGCCTCGGTCATGTTCGCGGTCACCCTGCCCATCATGGGCGGGTTCTTCTGGTTCCTGTTCGCGAAGCTCGATCGTAGCTGAGGCCTATCGGCATTCGACCAGATAATTGCCGTGGGAGTCGGTGGTGGCGACCTGATCGGGCAACAAGAGGATCGTCGTGGTCTCCTCCTCGACGATCGCCGGACCCTCAATGCGGGCGCCGGCACCCATGCCGCCGCCGTCGTACACCGGCAGCTCGACCAGCCCCCCGCGGTCGTTCAAGTAGACCTGGCGCGCGCCCTTGCGGGCGAGGGCTCCGGACTGAGCCAGTCGATCGGCGCCGCCTCGGCCGGCGCCGCCGACATCGCCGATAGCGCGCACCTTCCAGGTCGTGAACTCGACCACGTCGTCCTCGTCCTTGATGGTGTAGATGCGCTCGTGCATCTGGTGGAATTGGGCCACTAGTTTCGCGAGATCATCGTCCTCGAGGCGGTCACCCTTGACCGTAAACGGCACGTCGATCTCCCAGGACTGATATTCGTAGCGCCCCTGGAAGAAGTATTCGTAGCGCCGCTTGCCAGGTGGAACCCCCGCGCGGGCCAGGAATTCGTGGCCCCGTTCCAAGAGCGCGGCCAGCAGGGCGTTGACCTCGTTCCTGGCGAAGCGCCGATCGTCGGTGTGTAGCGTCGCAATCTCCTCCCAGCGGATATCGGAGATCAGTCCGCCGTAGGCGCTCAAACCCGCCGAGAAGCTCGGGATCATGAACCGCTTGATGCCAAGCACGTTGGCCATCTCGCCGATGTGGCAGGCGGTGGCGCCGCCACCCGCCACGAGGTAGCTGTCGCGCGGATCGATGCCCTCGTTGACCGTGATGTCCTCGATCGCAACGATCATGTTGTGGTTGCTGGTGGTGTGGATGGCGTAGGCCGCCTCGATCACGCCGATCCCCAACTGTACGGCGATCTTGCTGACGGCGGCCTCGGCGGCGGCCTGGTCGAGCTTCATGCGGCCACCGAGGAAGTAGTCCGGATCGATCACGCCCAGCACCACGTTGGCATCGGTCACGGTCGGCTCGACCCCGCCAGCGCCATAGCAAGCCGGCCCCGGCCGGGCGCCAGCGCTGCGCGGCCCCACCCGCAACAGGCCGCCGACATCGACCCAGGCGATCGAGCCGCCGCCGGCGCCAATCGAGCGGACATCGACCTTGGGGATGCCCAACAGGTCCTTGCCGATCATGGCCTCCGGGGTGACAATGAGCTGGCTGTCGCGGATGGCGGACACATCGAAGGTGGTGCCGCCCATATCGATGACGATGACATCGGGCTCGGTGGTGAGGTTCTGGGCGGCGATCGGCGCCAAGGTCGGGCCCGACATCACGTTGTAAATCGGCCGTCGGATCATCTCCTCGGGCGGCATCATGCCGCCGACGCAGTTGGCCATCAGGAGCTCGTTCTTGAAGCCGGATTCGCGCAGAACCTCATTAAGACTGTTGACATAGGAGCTGACGATGGGCTGCAGCGAGGCGTCGATCGCGGCCGAGATGGTACGGCGATATTCGCGCGGGATAGGGTTCAGCTCATGGCTCAGCGTGATTGGTATCTCCCGCCACTCCGCGTGAATGATCTCGCGCACGCGGCGCTCGTGGGAGCCGTCGACGATCGACCACAGGAAGCAGACCGCGATCGCCTCGACCTCGCATTTCTTGAAGTAGGCGACGGCGTCGCGCACGTCCTGCTCGCGCAAGGGTGTGATCTCGTTGCCGAGCGAATCGATGCGCCCTGATACCTCGCAGGTCCGGTTGCGGGGCACGAACGGATCCGGGTAGTCGATCTTCCAGTCGAAGGCGCGCTTTCGCGGCGCCTCGCGCAACGTCAGGATGTCGGGGTGCCCGGCGTTGCAGATCAGGCCGGTGGGTGCGGATTTGCCCTCGACCAGCGCATTGGTCGCTACCGTGCTCCCATGAACGATACTATCGACCTGCTCCAGGAACCTGCCAAGGTCGTGTCCGTAGTGCTCGGCCGCGAGCCGCAGCACATTTATGAAGCCGCGCTCGAACTCGCCGGGTGTCGAAGACGACTTGAAGATGTTAAGCCCGGCGCCGTGCTCGTAGACCACGCAGTCGGTGAACGTCCCACCGATATCGATGCAAGCGCTGAAAGTCACGTCTCTCCCCCGGCAGCGTGGCCATAGCCACCGTAGGACCAGCATGGGCCGAGCGCAACAGCGCCTTTTCCCGTGGCTTTGGCCCTCCTTGCGCAGTACCCTGGAATTTCCAAATCCACCCACGCCCCGCGCCCTTGGGCGCGGGGCGTGGACCAGCCGGGGAGGGGCGGGATGGTCGATCTGACGGCATCGAAAGCATCGGACGCCGAACCAGCCGCCGGCGCGCGGGCCTCCCGGATCGATCCGGTCCTGATGTCGGTGTTGTCGAGGCGTCTCGAGGCGATCATCCGCGAGATGTGCAACACCGTCATGAAGGCGAGCCGCTCGGCGGCGATCAAGAACGCGCGCGACATGTCGTGCGGCCTGCTCACCTATGACCACCGGTTGATCTGTGTCGAGGAGGCGATGCCGATCCACATCAGTGCGTTGGAGCTGACGACGCGGCCCATCACCGAGCTTTATCCTGACGATGTGAACGAGGGCGATGCCTTCTTCAACAACAGCCCCTACCACGGCGTCACCCACCATGCCGACATGACGCTTTGCGTGCCTGTGTTTATCGACGGCGAACCAATGTTCTGGACGCTCGCGCGCTCGCACCACACCGATACCGGGGCACATATTCCCACCTCGATCGATGCCAACGCCGCCACCGTGTATGAGGAGGGAATGCATTTTCCCTGCATGCGGTTTCAGCAAAACTTCGAGGATAATCCTGACTTAATCCGCTTGTGCCGCGCTGGCATCCGCGTTCCCCATATCTGGTATGGCGACTACCGCGCTCAAGTCGCCGCTTGCCGTACCGCCGAGAAGCGCCTGAAAGAGCTGGCTGCCAAATACGGCAAGGCGTTGATTGCCGAGTTTATCGAGGAGTGGATCGACTATGGCCGGCGCCGCGCCATCGCCGCTATTCGTGTGCTGCCGGCCGGCACCTGGACCTATGCACTACGTCATGATCCGGTTCCGGGAGTCGCCGAGGACGGCGTCCCGATCAAGGCCGTGGTCACCGTCGATCCCGAGGAGGGCATGGTCACCGTCGACCTACGTGATAACCCCGACTGCGTGCCCGGCGGCATCAATCTCTCCGAGGCCTGTGCTACCGGCTCGTGCCGTATCGGGGTGTTCTACAACCTCGATCCGACCATTCCGCACAACGAGGGGAGCGCGAGCCGGGTGGCGGTACGCTTGCGTGACGGCTGCGTGGTCGGGCGGCCGGTCTACCCGACCGGCACCTCCAACGCGACGATGGGCATCAACGACCGCCTCATCAACGCCGTCCAGTGCAGCTTCTCGCACATGGGGGAGCCCTATGGCCTAGCCGAGGGCGGCGTGGAATTCTCGTGCGGCATGTCAGCGATCTCCGGCATTGATGACCGCAAGGGCCTTGGCTACGAGTACGTGAACTACATCCTCATTGCTCTCTCGGGCGGCCCGGGGAGCTACGGTCATGACGGGTGGCTCACGTACGAGGCGCCCAACGGTGGCGGCGTGCTCGCGCTTGATTCGATCGAGGTTGACGAGGCGATGTTCCCGGTCTTGGTCGAGAGCCGGCGCATCGCACGCGATACCATCGGTTGCGGGCAATGGAACGGGGCGCCTGCGACCGAGGGCTCGTATCGTTCCCTGAGCGGCGCGATCACCATCATCTACTCCAGCGATGGCGACGTAAATCCGTCGCGAGGCGTCCTCGGTGGGCTCGGCGGCGCGCCGTCCACAAACGCCAAACGCATAGCCAACGGCGAGATCGAGAAGCTGCCGGGCTTCCACCTTGAGGTCTGCCAGCCCGGCGAGGCGATGCAGTTCCGGAGCGGCGCCGGCGGAGGCTACGGCGAGCCGCGACGGCGCGACCCGGCGCGCGTCGCCACGGACATCAATCGCAAGTGGCTGAGCGAGGAGCGCGCCGAGGAGGCCTACGGCGTGGCCGTCCAGCTCGCCGCCAACGGCGTCGATTACGTAGTCGATGAGGAGCGCACAGCGACTCTGCGCGGCGACTCCTAGACTCGGCCGTCCCGGCGGTCGGCCTGGCTTCGGACACGACCGGGCCGCGCGGCGGTTTAGCCGTGCGGCCTAACGACGGCGCAATGGGTCAGGTGTTGGCGCCTGCCAATACCGCTTCGAACTCGACTAACAACCTGGCGTAAAGCGTCCGTTTGAACGGGACGATCAGCTCGGGCAGCTGGCGCGGGGCGGTCCACCGCCATTCGATGAACTCGGGATGCTCGGTCTCGATGTTGATGTCAGAATCTCGCCCGGTGAAGTGCAACACGAACCACTTCTGTCGTTGGCCGCGATAACGACCGCCCCAGAGATTGGCGACCAGGTCCGCAGGCAAGTCGTAGGTGAACCAATCGCGGCTTTCAGCGACGATGTGTGCGTGGCGAGTACCGACTTCTTCTTCCAGCTCTCGTAGCGCCGCCTCGCACGGCGACTCGCCTGGATCGATGCCGCCCTGAGGCATTTGCCAGTGTTCGCTCGGCATGTCGCGACGGCGCGCCACGAATGCTTGGCCGTGGGCGTTCAGAAGCATCATGCCAACCCCATCGCGATAGGCGCGCGGGCCTGGCGGCGTCTCGCTGGCGTTCATTGGTGTCCGTTTGCCATCGCTAGCGCCGAGACCGGTACCAGGGCCAGCCCCTTCGCCTCCAGGGTCTCAGCCCAGACCGCGAGGCGCTCGATGGTGACGGGGTACGGAAGGCCCATCCCGACGGCGCTGCCGGCCGATTTGGCGATGCGCTCGAGCTCGAACAAGCGGGCATCGATCGCTACCCGCGAGGCCTCAAGGTCGAGGAAGCGGCTCGAGGCCGTGTTCGGCACACCGAGCTCCGTGGCCAATTCCTGCGCGACGCTGTCGCGACTGACCTTGGCGTCGAGAAATAGCAGGCCACGCTCCTTCAGCTCCCCGAGGATGGGCTTCACGTGATCTCTCGAACTGGTGAAGCGCGATCCCATGAAATTGGTGATGCCCACGTACCCCGAGCCCCGCCCGAGGAGCCACTCAAGGCGTCCGATATTGTCCTCGGTGGAGAGCGAGGTGAGCAGGGTGTACGGCCCGGGGTCGTTGGCCGGGTAGTTGTAAGGCTCCATCGGGATCTGCAGCAAAACCTCGTGACCCGCCGCTCGCGCCTGACTGATCCAATCGGCCAGCCGCGGCGCATAAGGCGCGAAGCCCAAGGTGATCGCACCGGGCAGTTGCTGGATCGAGGCATGGGTCGCCGATTGGCTGTACCCCAGGCGCCCGAGTACGATCGCGATGCGCGGTCGATCGCCGGTGTCCTCGTGGTATCGCGCATAAATTCGCCACGGCTCTCGTCCGTCCGGGCCAATGACGGGCAGGGGGCCGGATGGGCTTGCCACCGTGAGCTCCGGGTCCGGAACTATCACGCCACGGAACTCCTCCATAGTCCGGGGCACCCCGCGCAATGGCGCCGACACCGCGCCAGGCTCCGTCGGCGCACTTGACTCCGTCAATGCTAACGCGGCGATGTCTTCGGCGGCGATGTCTTCGGCGGCGATGTCTTCGGCGGGCGATCCTGCCGGCTCATGAACCTCGGGCGCCCCGGTGTCCACAGCCATGATGTCTTCGGCGGCGATGTCTTCGGCGGGCGATCCTGCCGGCTCATGAACCTCGGGCGCCCCGGTGTCCACAGCCATCTCCGTCGATGGCTCCAGCGCTGAGGGTGGTGGGGCCGGCAAGTCTTCGGTGTTGTCCGCTGACACCCCGGGCTCGGCGCGGCCTGTGATCTCGCCGCTGCCTGTGGTCGGTGTCGGCTCGGCGTGAAGGGTCTCGCCGGACGTTGACGGCATGTTGAGGATCACGGTCTGGCGCTGCCGGGCTCCCTCGGTCGCCGTATCGTCAAAAACGACCGCCGCCCAACTGATCAAGCCGCCAAATGTGGCGAGCAAAAGAAGCGATACGGTCGCCAGTACGATGGCCCCGCCGCCACCTGGCCGCGTTGGGCCCACCGGCGTCCGTATCGATTGCGCTCGGCGTTGCTTCCGGTCCGACCTGGGACGCCGCGCCACGCCGTCAGGTCCAGGCCGTCACTACGGCGTCGCGCTCAGTTCGTCGCCCTGCTGCCGAACAGCGACAAGCCGTGCAAGAGGTCGAGAGCGCGAGTGAGCTGATAGTCCTCTGGCGCCGCGTCATCGCTTGATGCTTCTCCCTCGTCCTCGTTCCGGGCCACCCCGTCTTCTGTTCCGGGCGCCTCCTCGCTGTCGAGGCGGTTCGGGAGGCTTGCCTCGCTGCGCCGCGGACCGAGATCGATCTCCTCGACACGGGCCTGGGTGACGGAGATGTCGGGGTCGATTCCCCGCGCCTGAATGGATTGGCCCGAGGGGGTGTAGTAGCGCGACGTCGTCATGCGCAAAGCACCGTGACCCTGGAGGGGGGTAACGGTCTGCACCGAGCCCTTGCCAAACGACGTCGTTCCCATGACGATCGCGCGATTGTGGTCCTGCAGCGCGCCGGCCACGATTTCGGCCGCCGAGGCGGAGCCGCCGTTGACCAACACGATGATCGGCTTGCCGCCGCTGATATCACCTCGCTTGGCGTTGTAGCGCGAGATGTTGCCCTGACTGCGTCCGCGGGTCGAGACGATCTCGCCACGCTCCAAGAACAGGTCGGAGACCTGCACTGCCTGATCCAGCAACCCGCCGGGGTTGTTACGCAGGTCGAGGACGTATCCCTCGAGCGTATCTCCTAGCTCTTTCTTCAGCTCGGCCACCGCCTTTTTGACGTCGCGAGCCGTCGCTTCGCTGAAGTTCGTGATCCGAACGTATCCAGCATCGCCCTCGGTGCGCCGGCGCACCGATTGCAGCTTGATGACGGCTCGGGTGATCACGACGTCGAAGGGTTCATCGACGCTTGGTCGCCGAATCGTGACCTCGAGGGTCGAGTCAACCGGGCCTCGCATCCGCTCGACAGCTTCCGTCAAGGTCAGGCCGAGAACCGGCTCCTGGTCGAGGTGGGTGATGAGGTCGCCCGGCATCACGCCCGCACGATATGCCGGGGTGTCATCGATCGGGGTGATCACCTTGACCAGCCCATTTTTCATAGTGACCTCGATGCCGAGGCCGCCAAACGAGCCTCGCGTCTGCACCTGCATCTCTTGGAAATTCTTGGCATTTAGGTAGCTAGAGTGTGGATCGAGCGATGACAGCATGCCGTTGATCGCGGCCTCAATCAGTTCGGCATCGTCAACCTGCTCGACGTATTCCGCGCGGACGCGCTCGAAGATGTCGCCGAACAGCTCGAGTTGCTCATAGGTTTCGGAACTAGCCGCCGAAACGGAAGCGGGCGTCAGTGCCATCAGCGCGGCGCCAGCCAGCAAGGCCACGATGCTCTTGCGTCGGATCGTCTTCATCAGCCACTCACCTTGTCATCGTCCTCAGACAACCACGCGCCCTCTGCTAACCACGCGAGGGGGTTCACCGGCTCTCCCTCCTGGCGCACCTCAACATACAGAACAGGCTTCTTTTCGTGGTCGCTCATTTGGCCAACCGGATCGCCGGCATGCACCCATTGACCTACTTCGCAGTCAATCTGGTCGAGCCCGGCCAGCAGCGTATGATATTCCTCGCCATGAGCGATGATCAAGAGTCTGCCGTAGGAGCGGAAAGTGCCGGCGAAAACTACATGGCCGTCATGGGGCGCGACCACTTGCGCGCTGGGACGCGTTTCGATCGAAACGCCGCGGGCTCGGATGCCGAGCTCGTTAAGTTCGCCAAATTGTGCCATCAGTCGGCCTTGCACTGGCGTTGGCATAGCGCCACGGTTGGCAGAGACGGGCGTGCGTTGCTCGGGGGCCACTGCGATGTCCCCCGAGACGACCGGCGGCGCGGGCGCGGCGAGACTGCTCACCAAAGCGCGCAGATCCTCTGCCTCGGCGGCCATCCGGCGCAATCGCTGTTCCATCGTCACAACCTCGGCGCGCGTGCGATGCCGCATCGTCGATTTGCGATCAAGCAGCCGGCTGATCAGTTGCTGCTCTTTGCCAAGGGCGGTCAACGCCCGAGCAAGCTGATGTTGTTCGGCGACAATCTCTTCGCGGAGTCGTTTGGCGACCTCGACCTCGGCGCCCAACACGTCGGCTTCGTCGACCAGTATCGGTATTGTCGCGGTGAGCAGCTTTGAAGTGCGCACGGTATCGACCGCTGCCACGGGCATCGTGATGAGTGCCTCGGTCGGTCGTCGGCTCAGGCGCATCAGGGCGCCGAGCGTCGCGCTGAGAGCGGCGCGCTGCCTTGCCAGGTCCGCCGACTTCGCCTGTTCCTCGGCCTCTAGCGACTCCAATCGGCGCTCAAGCTGCGTGACCTCCGCCTCGCGCTCTCGGGCTGAGGCCGCGGCTGAGATCAGTCCCTCGCGCAAGGCCGAGAGTTCAACCTCGGCGCGGGCCGCATCGGCCTCTAGAGATTCGCGCCGATCGCGCCCTTCATGTATGGCCTGCTGCAGGTCGCGCAAGCGGTCGGCTTCAGATACTTCTTGCGCGGCCGGGGCGAGCGCGATCATCGCGCCCACGGTCGCGAGAGTGAGCACACAGACGTGACTATGATGCGACGGCATGACGTTGTTGGGTCCCCGGCACCGCGATAAGGCTGCGGCCGGTCATGTCGCCTGGCGCCGCCAGGCCAAGGATCGCCAACAGCGTCGGCGCCACGTCGGCGAGGCGGCCATCGACGAGCGCGAGCGTCGGCTCGGCGTTGGCGACGATTAACGGGACTCTGCACGTCGTGTGCGCCGTCATCGGATGGCCGGTGGCCCGATCGCGCATGCACTCGGCGTTGCCATGATCGGCCGTGATGACGAGGACACCGCCTGCCCGCTCGACCGAGTCGAGAAGCCGGCCGAGGCCAGCATCTACCGCTTGTACGGCGCTGACAGCCGCCCCGAGCTGGCCGGTATGGCCAACCATATCGGCATTGGCGTAGTTCACGAGGACGAAGTCGTAGCGGCCCGAGTCGATAGCTTCCACCAGCTTGTCGGTGAGTTCATGCGCTGACATTTCAGGCATGAGGTCGTAGGTAGCAACCTTGGGCGACGGCACCAGAGTACGAGCCTCACCGGGAAACTCGGTCTCTCTGCCGCCGTTGAAGAAGAAGGTGACGTGAGCGTACTTTTCCGTCTCGGCGATGCGCAATTGTTGCAGCCCCGCGCCCGCTACCACCTCGCCCAGGGTATCGGCCAGCGCAAGCGGCGAAAACAGCGGTTCGAGAAAGTGGTCGAGCGCCGCCGAATAGGAGACCATGCCTACTGCCGCCGCGAATGCCGGGGGGCGAGGACGTTCGAATCCGTCAAACGCGGGGTCGAACAACGCAGTCAATATCTCCCGCGCCCGATCGGCCCGGAAGTTGGCCATCAATATCCCATCGCCGTCCGCCATCCCAGCGTAGTCAGCAATTACCGTAGGCGCCACGAACTCGTCAGTCTGACCGATGGCATAGGCCTTCCGAATGGCGTCCATGGCCGAATCGGCGTGTACCCCGTTGGCCGCCACCATGGCGCCATGGGCGCGGGCGACCCGCTCCCAACGGTGGTCGCGGTCCATGGCGAAATAGCGTCCCGACACGGTGGCGATCCTGGCCGCATCGGGCCACGCGCTCACCACGTCGGCTATGAAGTCGAGCGCGCTCTGTGGGGGGGTGTCTCGGCCGTCGAGGACGGCGTGCAGCAGGACGGGAATGCCCGCCGCGTCGAGGATTCGTGCGAGCGCCACAATGTGGTTCTGGTGGGCGTGGACGCCACCGGGGGAGACCAAGCCAATGATGTGGCACTTGCCGCCACTGTGACCCAAGGAGGCGGTGAAACGCTCCAGGGTTTGGTTGGCGGCCAGACTACCGTTAGCGATGGCGGTGTCGATCCGGGGCATGTCCTGCATCACGACACGTCCCGCGCCGAGGTTGGTGTGACCGACCTCCGAATTGCCCATTTGGCCGCTCGGCAACCCGACGTCTCCCGCCGATGCATTGAGCAGCGCATGGGGGCAATGCCGCCACAGGCGGTCGTAGACGGGCGTTGCCGCGAGGGCAATCGCGTTGTCCTCGGGGTCTTCGCGGTGCCCCCAGCCGTCCAACACGCACAAGACGAGGGGCCGGGGGCGACGTCCTATCGGCATGGCGCCAGCATATCACACCGCGAATTGAGTAGCCGCGCATGTCGCATCCGGCCCCTACTGGCGATGATAGGGGTGGCCGGTCAGCAAACACTCGGCGCGAAACAGCTGCTCGGCCAGCATGCCGCGCACCAAAAGGTGCGGCCATGTCATAGGGCCGAGCGACAAAACTAAATCGGCGCGCTCGACAACGCGAGCGTCATGGCCCTCCGCGCCGCCGATGACGAAGGCGATATCGCGACGGCCCCCGTCACGCCAGTCCTTGATTCGCTTGGCCAGGGCCTCGCTCGTGAGCGCGGTTCCGCCTTGATCGAGAGTGACGACCAGCACGCGCGGCGGCACTTTCCCCAGCAGCGCCGTGCCCTCGCGGGCGCGCCGCTCGCCAGCGCTCATGCGCCCCGCCACGTCCACTTCAATCAGCTGCAGCGGCCAGCGCAGGCGGCGCGAATACGCCTGAAATAGCGTGGTCGCGGTGCCGCTACGGGCGCGCCCAATCGCGATGATGGTCAGGCGCATTTCAGCCGGCCAACGCCGGGCTCAGATCGCCGCGCGTTCCGGCTCCGGTAGGTCCGCCGACCACATCTTTTCTAGATTGTAGAAGACACGGATGTCCGGGCGGAAGAGGTGCACGATGATGTCGCCCGCATCAAGCAGCACCCAGTCGTGCAGCTCGGCGCCCTCCGCCTTCACGGCCATGCCGTGGCGCTTCAGCAAAACAGAGAGATGCTCGCTCATCGCCCCCACCTGGCGGTGCGAACGGCCGCTGGCGACGACCATGAAGTCGGCGATCGATGTCTTGCCGCCGAGGTCGATCACCACTACGTCCTCCGCCTTATCGGCCGCGAGACACTCCTCGACGCGTCCAAGCAGTTGCCGGACCTCTCCAGGAACGTCTCTGCGTCTCCTCGTATCTGGTCTCGTCTTCACCACGGTTAACGTCGCCATGGCGATGTCACGAGTCAACCCCCGACCGCTTGGAACCGGAAGCACCCTGGCGGATGGCGGTCGCTGAGATCGAGTCGTGTACCGGCCACAGGAAAACCCATGCCGGCGGTCGCTGGTCGGCCAGTCGCTGCGCGAGTCGCGCGGGTAGACGGTGGCGGCGATACCGGCTCGCCGTCTGGCTAGCCAAGGCGGCGTACGAGAAAGTTGGCCGGTCGAAAACGGCGATCGGCACGCTCGCCACCAAATCTCGCCAGCGGTGCCAGCGCGGCAGCTGGAGCAGGTTGTCGGCGCCGATGATCCACACGAAGCGCATCCGCGGATAAATCCGGCGCAGGTGCCGCATCGTATCGTGGCTTCTGTGGCTCGCGAGGCTGGCTTCCAAGTCGGTCACACGAATGCGCCGATGTTGGGCGCAAGCATGGGCGCTGGCCATTCGCTCCGATAAGGGCGCCATGTCGGTGGTCGGTTTCAACTGGTTCTGCGGCGATACGAGCCACCACACCTCGTCAAGCGCCAACCAGCGCAGCGCCAGCAAACTAATACGACGGTGCCCGTCGTGGGCGGGGTTGAACGACCCGCCGAGAAGGCCGACGCGGAGGCCGGCGCGCGGCATATGCGCGGCGCCTCGTGTGCTGACCTCGTCGTCACGCGGGTTCACTTGTCGCCCACAAAATTCAGGGGCGGACTTGCCCGCTGCCGCGCACGACGTATTTGTAGATGGTTAGCTGCTCAAGCCCACAAGGGCCGCGGGCGTGCAGACGCCCGGTCGAGATGCCGATTTCGGCGCCCATGCCGAACTCACCGCCGTCGGCGTATTGGGTTGAGGCATTGTGCATGACGATGGCGCTGTCCACTTCGCGCAAGAACCGCTCGGCGACGACGGCATCCTCGGTGACGATGCTGTCGGTGTGGTGGGACCCATGCGCCGCGATGTGGGCGATCGCCTCGTCGAGCCCAGCGACAACACGGACGGCAATCACCGCATCGAGGAACTCGGTGTCCCAATCCGCCTCGGCCGCGGATCGGGCTTGTGGATAGAGCACCTGGACCCGTTGGTCGCCGCGAATTTCGCAGCCAGACGCCGCCAAGTCGTCAAGAATCAGCGGCAAATATGTAGGCGCGACGCGTTCGTCGATCAACAGTGTCTCGGCTGCTCCACAAATACCAGTGCGGCGCATCTTTGCGTTCAAGGCCACCGACCGCGCCATCGCGAGGTCGGCGCCGCGCTCGATATAGACGTGGCAATTGCCATCGAGATGAGCGAGGACCGGTATGCGGCTTTCCTCGTGAACGCGCGCGACCAGGGACTTGCCGCCGCGCGGTACGATGATATCGATGAACTCGTCGAGCCCCAGCATGGCGCCCACGGCGGCACGGTCACGGGTCGGCACCATCTGGATAGCTCCAGCCGGCAGGCCGGCCGCGATCATGCCGCCCCTGAGGCAATCGAAGATCGCGTGCGCGGAATGGAAGCTCTCCGAACCGCCGCGCAGAATCGCTGCATTGCCCGCCTTGAGGCACAGCGCGCCGGCATCGGCCGTCACATTGGGGCGAGACTCATAGATGATGCCGATAACGCCCAGAGGGACGCGGACGCGGGCGATCCTCAGGCCATTGGGCTGGGCCCATTCGGCCACGGTTTGGCCGACCGGGTCGGGGAGGGCGGCGATCGCCTCCAAGCCGGCCGCCATCGCCTCGATCCGGGAGTCGTCCAGCCGCAGCCGATCCATCATCGCCGCGCTCAGGCCGCGCTCTCGCGCCGTCGCCAGATCGGTCGCGTTGGCTGCCTTGATGGTCGTGGTGTCGGCACGCAGCGCCGCCGCCGCCTCTACGAGCGCGGCGTTCTTGATGTCGGTCGATGCCAGGGACAGGCTCGCGGCGGCGTCCTTTGCCCGGCGCCCAATCCGCACCATCAGCGCGGCGATGTCGCTATCACCATCACCGTCCGTTGCAGCGCGCTCGTGTCCGAGCACCGGCTCATGCATCGCCATCAGTCATCTCCGCCATCGGACCTGCGACCGGGCGCAAACCGGACAAAACGAGGTCGTCGCGATGGATCATTTCGTCGCGACCACGGTATCCCAGCAACGCCTCTATATCACAGCTTTTGTGGCCCATGATGCGCCGCGCGTCCTCGATCGAATAGGCGCAAAGACCGCGGCCCAGCGCGGCGCCGTCGGGATCTCGTACGATCACCGAATCGCCCCGCTGAAAGGTGCCCTCGACCTTGACGACGCCCGCTGGCAGCAAGCTCTTGCCGGCGTCGAGGGCGCGCGCCGCGCCGGCATCGACTGTGACCGTGCCAATCGGTTCGAGGCTGCCGGCGATCCATTGCTTGCGAGCGGCTCGTGGTGTAGCGCTCGGCACGAACCAGGTGCATGGGGCGCAATCCTCGATCGCCCGGAGAGGATGGTCCACACGGCCGTTGGCGATCACCGTATGGCAACCGGCGGCATGAGCGATTTGGGCCGCCGCGATCTTCGTCACCATACCGCCCGAACCGTCACCGGTGCCGGCGCCGCCCGCCATCGCCGCGATCTTTTCGTCGATCTCGGTCACTTCGGGGATCAGCGTCGCGGTGGCGTCGCGGCGCGGGTCACCTGTATAGAGCCCGCCCACGTCGGACAGCAGCACCAAGCAATCGGCGCTCATCATCTGCGCCACGCGGGCCGCCAGGCGATCGTTGTCGCCGTAACGGATTTCGGCTGTCGCCACGGTGTCATTCTCGTTGATGACGGAGACCGTGCCGAGGCGCATGAGGGTGCTGAGCGTATTGCGCGCATTAAGATAGCGGCGCCGGTTCTCGGAATCGTCGATCGTGAGCAAGACCTGGGAGACGCGCACGTCGCGGCGGCCCAGAGCCTCTCGGTAGGCGTGGGCAAGTCGGATCTGGCCCACTGCGGCGGCGGCTTGGCTCACCTCCAGCCGCAGGGGGCCGGGTGGCAGCGCGAGCTCACGACGGCCCAGCGCGATAGCCCCCGACGAGACGAGGACAACTTCCTGCCCCCGGGCGCGAAACGCCGCGACGTCGTCGGCCAGCGCCTCGAGCCAGACCTCGTGCAGCGTCCCGCTGTCGGGATGGACCAGGAGCCGCGAGCCGATCTTGACGACGATGCGGCTGGCGGCGGTGAGCTTGGAGGCAGGAAGCAATCGCGGGGTGGCTCGCGAGTCGGCCATCAGCTGACATTCTTGCTGGCGGCTTCGGTTTCGAGCTCGGTGGTCACGCCGATTGCCGCGACGATCCACCGCAATGTGGGTGTCACGCCCTCACCACTGGCGCCCGAAACGGCCAGAGGCTCGCCGCCACTCACCGCTTGCAAGTCGGCGAGGAGCTTGTGGCGCACCGGGACGGGCACGGCATCGATCTTGTTGAGGCCGACCACCTCTGCCTTGTCCTCAAGGCCACGGCCGTACGCCGCAAGCTCGCGCCGGATCGTTCGGTATTGTCCGGCGACATCGTCGGCCGTCGCGTCGATAAGGTGCAACAGCACTCGGCACCGCTCGAGGTGGCTCAGAAAACGATCTCCGAGACCGACTCCATCACTGGCGTTGGCGATCAGCCCCGGAACGTCGGCCAGCACAAAGCTGGCCTCGTCGACCACGACGACGCCAAGCTGCGGATGAAGTGTCGTGAAGGGATAGTCGGCGATCTTGGGTTTGGCCCGGCTGACGGCGGCGAGAAAAGTCGATTTGCCGGCATTGGGTAGCCCAACCAGACCGGCGTCCGCGATCAACTTGAGGCGGAGCCGCAGTCGTCGCTCCTCGCCGGGGGTTCCGGGCGTGGCGCGACGCGGGGCGCGGTTGGTGCTGGTTTTGAAACGGGTGTTGCCGCGGCCCCCGATCCCGCCCTGGGCCACGACCGTCCGTTCGCCCGCGCACGCGAAGTTGGCCAGCAACACGTCGTCCTCGATCGTAATCTCGGTGCCGACGGGGACCCGCACAATCACGTCCGCGGCGGCCGCGCCGCTGCGCTGGCGGCCCGCGCCGGATCGGCCGTGGCGTGCCCGGAAGTGTTGTTGGTAGCGGAAACCGATTAGGGTGTTGAGGTTCGCGACACACTCGGCGATGACGCTGCCGCCCCGCCCGCCATCACCGCCGTCGGGGCCCCCGAGCGGCAAATTGGCCTCGCGGCGAAAGCTTACACATCCATCGCCGCCATTGCCGGCGCGGACTTCGATAACGGCCTCGTCGAGGAATTTCATGACGCTATCGCGACAGTACCGAGTTGGGCGCCCCTGAACTCGGTGTCGGCTCCCGGCAACTCGCCACAATGGGGCGCTCGCCCCGGTTTATGCCGAAAGGGCGAGGGCGCCCCTACTTGGCGGGATCGACCGAGATGAATGTGCGGCTTGCCCCACGCCGGCTAAAGCTCACCCGGCCATCGATCACGGCGAAGATGGTGTGATCCTTGCCCATTCCCACATTGGCGCCGGGGTGCCACTTGGTGCCCCGTTGGCGCACGATGATGTTACCTGGCGCAACAGCCTCACCGCCATATTTCTTGACCCCAAGTCGCCTGCCTGCCGAATCGCGACCGTTGCGCGAGCTGCCGCCCGCTTTCTTGTGCGCCATTAACCGTTCTCCTCGGACGTGGCTTCCGTTTTCGCCCGGTCGCCCTTCACCGGCGCCGCTGTCTTGGTCGCGGCCTTGCCGGCGCTGGCCTTGATCTCGGTCACCCGCAGCAGCGTCAACGCTTGGCGATGTCCCTGTTTGCGGCGATAGTTCTTGCGGCGTTTTTTCTTGAAAACAAGCACCTTTGGTGCGCGGAATTGGTCGAGAACCTCCGCCACCACACTGGCGCCGTCGACGGCCGGCGTTCCCACGGTCACCGCGTCGCCTTCGCTCACCAGCAACACATCGTCGAGCGAGACCGTGGCGCCAACCTTGGCTTCCAACTTTTCTACTCGAATGATGTCGTTCTGGGCGACTCGGTATTGTTTGCCGCCGCTTCGCATGACCGCGAACATTGTAGCCAAAACCCTTTGGACAAAGGCCTGGGCAGCGATGCAAGTGCTCGCCGCCAGCCAAGGAGGCAACTATCCCCATGCCGGCTTGCTGTGTCAACGCCCAAGAGTGGTGACGTGGACCGAGATGGTAGACAAATGGCGGGAGAAGGGATGATAGGATAGACGTATCACCAACGAAAGCATCCCCACAATCATGACGACAGGCTACTTCTCCTCCCCAGGATCGATGCTGCCGCTGGTCGTGCCTATGACCATGGCGACGGCAGGTCGGCCGGCCACAGCGGCGGCGCCGGGCCAGGAGACGCTGGCTGCGGTGGTGAAAATTGCCGCCGAGATTCCGTCCACGGGCCGCACGGCGGAGGCGCTCGGGACCTATCGGGAGGGATGCGGCGTGGTGATCGGCGATGGTGGTCTGATCTTGACCGTGGGCTACTTGATCGTCGAGGCCAAGGCGGTGGCGGTGCGGACCCGGGACGATGCGATGGTGCCGGCGACGGTGGTCGGCTACGACCACGAATCGGGCTTTGGATTGGTGCGCGCCAACAAACCGCTGGGGGTCGCGCCCATCGAGCTTGGGGATTCCGATGAGTTGATGGAGCGCGAGCCGGTGGTCCTCGCCTCGGCCGGCGGCTCAGCGGCGGCGACCGGGGCCTATGTTGTGGCGCGCAGGGAATTCGCAGGCTATTGGGAATATCTTCTGGACCAGGCGATCTTCACCACCCCGCCCCACGACAATTGGGCCGGCGCCGCCTTGATCGGCCGCGACGGACGGCTCGGCGGCATCGGCTCGTTAATGCTGAACAACACCTTGGCCGAGGATCGCCCACTGCCCGGCAACATGTTCATGCCGATTAACGCGCTGGCGGCGGTCATGGGCGACCTGTTGGAGCATGGCAAACCGCTCCGGCCCCAGCGCCCGTGGCTCGGTCTGTTCGCGGGTGAGAGCTTGGGCCGTCTGGTAGTGACCCGCGTTTCGCCCGATTCGCCGGCCGAGCGGGCCGGTGTACGCGATGGCGACGTCATCCTCGGTGTCGCTGGGGAACCGGTGATAACGCTGGCCGCTTTCTTGCGACGGCTGTGGTCGCTGGGCGATGCCGGTATCGAACTGACCCTGATGTTGCTGTCGGAGACGACGGTTCGCGAGGTGACCGTGCGGACGGCAAACCGGCTGGACTATCTACAGATCCACCGATCGGATGAAAGCCCGGGCTGACCGCGCCCAGGCTCGTCAGCGGGAAGGGGCAGCGGAGTTAAGCCTGGGGCGTAATCTCGGCCTGCACTTCGTCGCCGAGGGAGTCGAGGTCCAGGCAACCTAGGCACATTTCCGGCCTCGACTGCCCCTTGGCGCAGGGTTACTTCATCGGCCGACCTATCGATACGCCGACCTCCGTGGAGCTTTGTCGGCGCCGATTCGGTGGGTGCGGCGAGATCGGCCTGACCGTCGCGCAAGGTCCTCGCAAAGAAAAAAGAGCGCCAGAGGGCGGTCTGACGTAGACCAACCTCTGGCGCCCAGGGCGCCTCTTTAAACGCCCTGGCACGGCCACGTATCACACCGCCCGCCAGACGCCGGCGCCCGAAAGGCGCAAGGTCGATAAGCGGGTGTCTCGCGACGGACACGGCCCGGGCGCCGGAGGTTGACGCTCTACTGGCCCGCTGCAGCCGCTGCCAGGGAGGAGACAACCGCACAGCTGAAGCCGTCGCGCTACTGGCCGCCCCCGAGTGGCCGCTCACGAGGTTGGCGGGCGCTACCGCGCGCCCCCGACTTAGCGGCTACACAAGATGGTCTTGCCAAGCCAGTCGCCCGACCTCGCGATGCGGGATCCTGGCCAGGAGCCTGAAGGACGCGGGCGGTGACACTAGGTCTCGTGTGCCCCATTCGCCACTCAACCGCGCAGCACAAGTATTCAAACAACGGGGAGTATTGGCAATAAATATGTTGCCGCGCCCACCAAATATCTGTGCACAACCCTGCTTTTTCTTGCACACGCCGTCCACAAACTACCCACATAGTTTTTCACAATGTCGACGCTCGAACAGGCGAACCGACGGCGTTTGCCAGTTGCTTTGGTCCTACGGAGATGAAAGCATACGCACCCAAACGATGGTTGGAGCGGGCCACCGTCGATGATTTCCCGTCGGGGAGCAGTATTGGGTTTGCTGACGTTGGCGGTCGCGGGGCGTGTTCGTCCGCTGGCGGCCGCGACGGGTGACGCCTCGCGCTTTATCGGCGAACTTGGCGACCAGGCGCTCGGCGAACTGGGATCGGACGGCGGCAGCCTCGATCGGCGCGAAGCGCGCTTCCGCGAACTGCTGCGCAATGGCTTCGACCTTCCGTTCATCGCCCGTTTCACGCTCGGCAAGACCTGGCGTCGCGCCACGCCCGATCAACAGAGCGAGTTCGTGGAAGCATTTGGCGCCTACGTGCTGCGGACCTATTCCATACGGTTCGGCGGCTACGCAGGTGAGACCATGACGATCGTTTCGGAGCGCGCGTCGGGCGATAAGGACGTTGTGGTGCGGACGCGCATCGCTCGTCCCCGTGGGGCGCCGGTCGACGCGCAGTGGCGTGTCAGAACGACGGGCGGGAGGTTGCGCATTATCGACGTGATGGTAGAGGGGATCAGCATGGCGCTTACGCAGCGCGATGAATTCGCCTCCGTGATCCAAAGCCACGGACTCGATGGCCTGATCGAGATCTTGCGCGCGCGCACGAACAAGATGACGGCAGTGTCACAATGAGCGGAATGGGTATTGCGAGATCTCTAACGCTGGCTCTGGGATTGGGGCTAGGCAGCGGGGGCGGAGGCGCGCTCGGGGCGAATTTCGAGGCCGGGTGGTCGGCCTACCAGCGCGGTGATTTCGCGACCGCGCTCGATGAATGGCGGCCCCTCGCGGAGGCCGGCGACGCGCGGGCGCAATTCAATCTTGGCGTGATGCATGACGACGGCCGTGGTGTCGACCAGGACTTTGAGATCGCGATCCGCTACTGGCGACAAGCGGCCGAGTTGGGCTTCGCGCCGGCCCAACACAACCTCGCGAGCAGCTATATTGCTGGGGTTGGTGTCGCCGAGGACCACCAACGGGCGATAGACTGGCTCCAACGAGCGGCTAACCAGAATTTACCGCGTTCTCAGTACACGCTGGGCAAGATGCATCTGAGGGGATTGGGCGTCTCACGCGATGCGCGCGAGGGTTTGTTCTGGATCCTCAAAGCGGCGGAAGCGGGGCTAGTGCCGGCTGCCTACAACGCCGGCAAGATGTACCGCGACGGGCTCGGCATCGCAGTTGACTACACCAGGGCGGTGCGGTGGTTTCGGGTCGCGGCGGAGCAGGACTACGCCAAGGCGCAGCGTGCTCTCGGTCAACGCTATGCCTTGGGCCAGGGCGTCGCGCGCAGCGATGTCGAGGGTTTGAAGTGGATGACGCTCGCGGCTCGGCACGGGATCGAGGCGGCCGAGCAGCTCCGTGAGGAGCTGGTCGCGAGCATGAGCGCGGCGGACATCGCGACGGCCGAGGCCTTGGTTCGCGATTGGCGGCCCGCCGATCGCTGATCGGCAATCTGGCATGGTGGGGAGATGGAGAGGGATTGGGCCGCTGGTCATGGCGGCTTGGGCGATGCTCGCGAGCACGTCGGCCGAGGCGGCGCTTCCGGCCGCGCTGGCGGCCCGCATCCAGGAGGCTGCCGCCCAATCACGGCATTTGGTGGCCCAGGAAGTGGCCTTTGCTGGCGGCCTCGACGACCAACGTTTGGGCGCCACCTTCACCTCGCAAGCAGGTCGCCGGGCTGAGATGACGCTCAACAGCGTCGTTATCGGCGCGATCGCCCAGTATCCGGCGCTCACAGCCGAAATTGTGGTGGCTGCGATCAGTGCGGCGCCGGAGCAGCGGGCGAGCATAATGCGCGACGTAAGCGACGCCTATCCGGGTTTCGCCGCCGTAGCTAGCCGTGCCGCTGGCGCGCCGCTCATGATCAGGCGGCGCTTCGTGGGCTGGACTGATTCTCCGTCGCACGAGGTCGACTTTGAACCAGCGAGGGAGTTCGCGGGCGAGACCACGGGCGCGCCCGGCCTCGAGGCGATCTCTGATCCGTTGGAAGGCCTGAACCGTGCCATCTTCACCCTCAACGATGGCCTCGACATTTTTGTCTTGCGTCCCGTCGCCGCACTGTACGGCTTTGTCATGCCGGCGATGGTCAAGCGCGGCGTCAGCAACTTCTTCGACAATCTGAGTGCGCCGGTCGTTCTGGCCAACGACGTCTTGCAGCTCGAGTTCGCGGACGCAGCGACGACGACGGGTCGTTTCGTCGTCAACTCGACGGTCGGGGTGCTCGGTCTGTTCGATGTGGCGGAGAACTTCGGCCTGCCCGACCATCCTGCCGACTTCGGCCAAACCCTGTACGCCTACGGAGTGGGGCCGGGACCCTATCTGGTACTGCCGTTGCTCGGGCCCAGCACCACTCGCCATGGCGTAGGCAAAGCCGTTGATACTTTCCTCGACCCACTCACCTACGTGCTCGAACCCGGTCCGAGCTTCGCGCGTGGGGCAGCCGAGGCAGTGGCGGCGCGCGAGCGGCTGCTGGCGCCGCTCGAAGACCTGCGTGCGACTTCGATCGACTACTACGCGGCGCTGCGTAGCGCCTATTATCAGGACCGCCGGGTGGTTTTGCGGAAGGGGAGTTTGGCGGATGCACCCGACCTCGACGCCATGTTCGATGCCGTCGAATGAGGCGACGAACAAGACGGATGAGGTGGCCGCCGACGGCGCACCCTCAGGCGCCGCCTTTGTTCATCCCAGCACCACGATTCATGGCGACGTGCACTCTGGCGAGGGGAGTTCGGTGTTGGTCAACGCGGTCATCAGGGCCGAGGTTCACGCGGCCCACATCGGACCATACGCCAACGTTCACGACTTCGTTATGATCCATGTCGGCGTTCGGATCGGCGCCTACTGCTCGATTACGCATCACACGACGATTCACGGCGCGACAATCGGTGAGAACTGCATGATCGGCATCAATGCCACGGTCATAAACGGTTGTCGCATCGGCGCGAATTGTGTTATCGGCGCCGGCGCTGTTTTGATCGAGGGCACAGAGGTGCCTGACAACGCGGTGGTGGTGGGAGTTCCGGCGAAGGTGGGGGCGCGGCGCGACAACTTCGTCGCCAGTCGCCTCAATGCTTTCGCTATCATCGCAACGCTTTCGGCTATGGCCGGGGCGATTACCGCGTCTGGGCGAGCGCGGCGTACCCGCGCGCCCAGACGGCGGAGTGCAGGCGGTTGTAGGCGATCGGGCAGCACAGTGCCGATCTCATCGAGGCGGGAGCAAGGGCGACATGAGCGAACCGGCGTTGAAGGCACCGTATCTTTTGTTTCTCGGCGATGCTCGCGACCAATTGGCCGCCAAGACGGCGAGTGGTGTGGCCAACTGGCGCCCCGAGTGGTGTCTTGGCCAAATTCGGCTTGAGGGCTGCAAGGCCGACCTTGGCCTCGACGACCTGAGTATAGCAGAGGCGGCCGCGCGCGGCGCGCGGACGCTGGTCATCGGTGTCGCTAACCAGGGCGGCTTCATGCCAATGACCTGGACCGCCACCATGGTAGAAGCGCTCGAGCGCGGCCTCGACATCGCGAGCGGTCTCCATACACGGCTTGGCGACATTGCTAAAGTGGGTGAAGCGGCGCAGCGCCTCGGCCGACGCCTATTTGATGTCCGTCACCCTAGTCGGTCCTTCCAGACCGGCACGGGCGCCCGGCGGGCCGGCCAGCGGCTGTTGACCGTTGGGACCGATTGCAGTTGCGGAAAGATGTACACCTCGCTCGCCCTCGAACGAGAACTGCAGGCGCGCGGCGTCAGTGCGGCTTTCCGGGCTACCGGGCAGACCGGAATCTTCATCGCCGGCAGCGGTGTGTCGGTCGACGCAGTCGTGTCGGACTTCATCTCGGGCGCCACCGAATGGCTATCGCCGGCGGGCCAACTCGACGCCTGGGATCTGATAGAGGGCCAGGGTTCGCTGTTCCACCCGGCCTACGCTGGCGTAAGTCTTGGCCTGCTGCATGGCGCCCAGCCAGATGCACTTGTACTGTGCCACGAGCCAACACGCACCCACATGAGGGGGCTTGCGGATTATCCCATCCCCGAGCTAGACGCGTGTATGAAGGCTAACTTGGCGGCCGCGCATCTCACCAACCCGAACGCCCGCTTCGTCGGCATAAGCATGAACACGAGCGCCCTCGATGGCGAGGCGGCGGCGCGGGTGCTCGCCGCGACCGGCGCGGCGACGGGCCTCCCTTGCGTTGATCCCATGGCCGGCGGCGTCGGACCGATCGTTGACAACCTCCTCTAGTCGCCGGCTGAGCGTGCGGCGGGAGAGCTGGCCGCTCAGAGGCACGTTCACGATCTCGCGCGGGGCTAAGACCACCGCCGACGTAGTGGTCGTTGAGATCGCCGAAGGTGACGCTGTCGGCTGCGGTGAATGTGTTCCCTATCCTCGCTATGGCGAGAGCGCCGACGGTGTCGTCGAGCTTATCGAGGGCGTGCGGCACGAGGTCGAAACGGGCATGACCGGCGCGGCGCTCCAAGCAGTCTTGAACGCCGGTGCAGCGCGTAATGCGCTCGACTGCGCGCTGTGGGACCTGGCCGCCAAGAAAACGGGGCGCGCGGTTTGGCAACTTGCCGGCCTGCTGCAGCCGCGAACGCTGACCACGGCGTACACGTTGTCGATGGACAGTCCGACAGCTATGGGCGCCGCAGCTCGCGCCGTGGCCACGCGCCCGCTCCTCAAGCTCAAGTTGGGCGGGGCGGGCGATCTCGACCGGATTAGCTCTGTCCGCGAAAACGCCCCGGCGGCCCGGTTGATTGTCGACGCCAACGAAGGTTGGAGCCCGGCGGCACTGGTCGAGCTCGCCCCGGCGCTGGCCGAGGCGCGAGTCGAACTGGTCGAACAACCCTTACCAGCGTCTGACGACGGGGCGCTCGCGTCCATGGACCTGCCCATCCCCATCTGCGCCGATGAGTCGTGTCACGATCGAGCGACCCTCGACGGGCTCGCCACGCGCTACGACTACGTCAATATCAAGCTCGACAAGACCGGCGGCTTGACTGAGGCGCTGGCGATGGCGAGTGCGGCCGAGGCCGCAGGTCTTGGCATCATGGTGGGCTGTATGATCGGTACCTCGCTCGCGATGGCACCGGCGGCGTTGGTGGGCTTACGCGCGGCCTTCGTGGACCTCGATGGCCCGTTGTTGTTGGCGGAGGATCGGGTTCCCGCGATCACCTACGACGGGAGCCAGATGGCCGTAGTGGCGCCGGCACTGTGGGGTTGATCGGGCGTGGCGGTGAAGGTGACCCGCATTAGATTTCTCGATGAGTTCGAGGTCCGCGGTCGGCGCGTGTTGGTGCGCGTCGACCTCAACGTACCGATGCGCGATGGCCGGGTCGGCGACGCCACGCGGCTGGAGCGAATCCTGCCGACGGTTGAAGATCTCGCCGCCCGAGGCGCACGGATTGTTCTGCTCTCGCATTTCGGACGGCCGAAGGGAAGGCGCGATCCGGCCCTCTCGCTACGACCCATCGCCGACGCTCTCGCAAGGTTTCTCAGCAGGCGCTCCGTCGCCTTCGCCGAGGACTGTGTCGGCGCGATAGCTGAAAGTGCGGTTGCCCGACTCACCGATGGCGATGTGGTGCTACTCGAGAATCTGCGCTTCCACGCCGGCGAGGAGGCTAACGACGGATCGTTCGCCGACGCCTTGGCGCGGCTCGGCGATCTCTACGTCGACGACGCTTTTTCCTGCGCTCACCGGGCCCACGCCTCGGTCGAAGCCTTGGCCCGCCGCCTTCCCGCGGCAGCCGGCCTAGCTATGCAGGCTGAACTTGAGGCACTCCATCGCGCGCTGGACGAGCCCGAGCGCCCAGTTATGGCGATCGTCGGTGGCGCCAAGGTTTCGACCAAACTCGCGGTGCTTGAGCATCTGTGCACCAAGGTTGACGCGATGGCGATCGGCGGGGGCATGGCCAACACCTTCCTGTTGGCGCGCGGCCACGAGGTTGGTCGCAGCCTATGTGAGCCGGCCCTGGTCGGGACGGCCCGCGGGATCGACGCCAGCGCGGCCAAGGCTGGTTGCCAACTAATTCTGCCGTTCGATGTGGTGACCGCAGCTGAGCTCGCGCCTGGAGCGCAGGCGCTCACGGTGGCTAGCGGCGAGGCTGACCCCGCGCACATGATTCTTGACATCGGCCCCGAGTCGGCAGCCGCGCTCGCGACCGAGCTCAAGTCATACCGCACGTTGGTCTGGAATGGACCGCTGGGTTGCTTCGAAACGCCGCCCTTCGACGGCGCCACCAACACGGTGGCGGCTGCGGCCGCGGAGCTGACCCGCGCTGGCGCGCTGCTAAGCGTCGCCGGTGGGGGCGATACGCTCGCCGCCCTCCATCATGCGGGGGCGGCCGCCGACTTCACCTACCTGTCGACCGCGGGCGGCGCGTTTCTCGAGTGGATCGAGGGCCGAGCGCTGCCCGGCGTCGAGGCGCTGGCCGGCGCCGACCCTTGTCACTCCGGGCTTGACAATATGGCTCTACAATAGGTGTCTGGGCGGGCGCTCATGAAACCTGTTCCCTGGTTTATAGCCGATATTTAGCGAGTTGTTTTAGGGGAGAAAAATGGACGTCCATATCATCGTGAAACTGAAGTCCTCTTACGAAACATGGAAAGAGCTCTTCGACATCGACGCTGACAACCGCTCAACAATTTGTGACGAGAACAGAACCTTGGTTGGTCAAGCAAATGAGACCACCGCCATTGTCACGCTTTTTAGTGTCGATATGGAAGCAATGGGGAAAATGATGACAGACCCTGAGTTCCAAAAATTGACTGAGGATTACGTCGAGGAGCACATTCCTTACACAATCACTCCTCTATCACCGCCTAACTAAACTCTAATTAGAAATCTCCAGAACCCGCTTGGCCCGCAATTGCCTGATGAACTCCGTCATCTGTGGAGAGGGGTGGGTTAGATAGAGCTTCATCAGCATCAGAACACCCGCCCTAGACACCAGCCACATGAACATCTTTGACGCCCTGTCGCTCGCGTAGGTCCTGTCTTTGATGTCGTTGTAAAACAGGAAGTCGGTTTTGTTATCATGACGGGATATCATCTTCTTACGGTTGAGACATGCTGCCATTTTGGGGGTCGTTCTGTCGATGCTGATTTTGGCGTTATTGGTCTTGGGCGTAGGAACGGAGATCACCAGTTTTTCAATACAGCTACCAGTGAAGGTCCTGACGTTCTTATGCTGAAGCAGTTCCCACTCACTGGGTCGTAGGAACGAGTGAACCATGAACACGATGAAGTCATAGAGTTCTCCAAAGTCCACCTCTGATCGTGCTGGCGATTACCCCTTCACTCAAAACCCGCCCGTTCACGACCTTGGAGTTGCCTTCGATATCATCCGGGAATGCCTGGGGTTCAGCGATTGGATCGATTTCCATTAGACAGACGTAGACTGGGTGGTAAAGACTAGTCGGTCTTTCTGGGCCTGGTGCCTTACTCGTTTCTTATTGATTTCTGCCCACCGCCTGACTTTCCACTTCCTATATATCGTGCCAGGGCTTTCCTATAAGAAACTCAAATGCCACGCCTTAACCCATCCTTGCGTTGTTGCTTGGAAGCACGGGGGCGGCTTGTAATATTTTATTAATCCCTAGATTAAAAGTTCTCATGGGGTTGTAATTTAACAAAATTACAAATTATAGATATTGATTGATTTAAAACGAAACTCAAAAAAAGAACTCGTTCCTGCCAATGGAATGCGGTCTCGCACGTCTTCCATCTATACGCCCCACCAGACTCGAAAATTCAAAATAAGCAGGAGCAAATTCTATGATTTTCTAACTTGTCCAAAATGTTTCTATCTCGATAGGGTGAAGGGTTTAGTTTCCCCTGGAACGCCAGGCTGGACCCTCAACGAAACCACCGACCTGCTTCTAACGAAGGAATTTGATGTATGTCGGGCAGCGCAAATCCCACATCGTCTGTTCAAGGAAAACGGATTAGAGCACCTCGTTCCATTTCGGCACCCAGATATGGATAAATGGCGAGATTCCCTTCGTCATGGATTGATGTCTAGATTTGAAAAATCGAACATTATTCTTGCAGGTGGAGTTGATGATATCTGGCAGGATACCACGGACGACAGACTGGTCGTTGTTGACTACAAATCTCAGGCAAACACCAAATCCCTTACTCCTGACTCCTATCTCTCTGACCCTTATCACGAGGGGTATAAAGTGCAGATAGATTTTTATTCTTATCTGCTACAGAAAATGAATTTCGACGTTTCCGAAACTGCTTATTTCCTTGTCTGCAATGCGGATAGGGGCGCAGACGGGTTTTTTGGAAACATGAGTTTCAGTGAAACCTTTGTGCCTTATACCTGGAGTTCGGACTGGGTTCCCGGAAAGGTTTCAGAGATGATTGATCTGATAAATAAAACTCAAGTTCCAGAAGGAAATCCAAGTTGCAAAAATTGCGCATATGCAAAGAGGAGGGCGGCGTTCGAGAGTGGCGTCTGACTCTCTCTCGACCTGCAGAATCACAGAAACTTGCCCGACCATGTATGAAGACTAACTACAAAGGGTGTAAGTAGAAGCCCGCCACAGTAACTTGACCGTGAATGTGTGAAGAAGAACTACAAATTGATAGGATAGTATCATGACTGATTACATTCCTCCCACTCCAGATTGGGTGCGTGAGCAAGTAGAATTGTATGAGAGTAGCGGTGGTACGGAGGGCATCACTTTGAGGGACACTGGTTTTCCGTGCATTATCGTCACACATGTAGGCAATAAAACTGGTGCAATGAGAAAAATACCACTGATGCGGGTAAAGGTGGAGAGTAGTTATGTGTTAATAGCGTCTAAGGGCGGAAGTCTCGAAAATCCCGGGTGGGTATACAATCTTAGAGAAAATAGAGATGTGGAGATACGCGACAGAACCCGCGTATCAAAAATGCGAGTTCGTGAAGTCACAAGTGATCAAGAACGCCAGAGATTGTGGAATGCCGGTGCAAAAGCGTATCCACCCTATAAAGATTATCAAGCAAAAACATCACGCAGGATTCCGGTGTTTATTGCAGAGCCCTTGTAAACTTCTGACATTCCACCTCCTCATCTCCCACATTTGCTGTCAGAAAATGCGTAGGATTAGATGCTGAGGGACTTACAACAGGAATCAATTCTGAAAACCTAAACAAGAGGTTGCATGGGGCGACGGAACTTTCCCCATTCCTTAAGAAAAAAAATATCTTCTTATCGTTGGTCAGTTATTGTTGATGACGTAATTTATGGTGTTCTCAAATCAAATCTATAAAGAATGGATTAACGAGCTTGAGGAAACTCAGGAAGCCGCCCCGCCCCTTCAAAACGGACAGGAATCCGTTTGAACTGTCCTAGAACAAATATGGGGTGTCAAAACGGGAAAGGGTATGCGTGAAACTTCCCTACCTCGTATCAGGTGCAGCCCCCCTCTGAAACACCCTCTAGAACGTCCTAGCACGACCACACAGACGCATCCCCGTGTGAGGGTGAGCCTGTGGGTATGGACGAAATTTCCCCGTGTTGAATATTCCCGATTTGACAGTATGTTGCACCTTCGCGGTGGGGTGCGAGAGTGGTTGAATCGGGCGGTCTCGAAAACCGTTGTACTCGTGAGAGTACCGTGGGTTCGAATCCCACCCCCACCGCCAACGTCTTTATTTAGTTGTGTATTATCAATCACTTAATCATACTCGGGATGTTTTTTTTACCCCACTCCTCAACCACGCGCAGACCAGCGCAAGAGCGGGCATTGCCAGAGTAAGCGAGGTCGGCCTGCGAAGGGCGCCGTGCTGAGGGTATTCAGGCCAACCTCGCTTACTCTGAGAATGCCCTTGAACCAATGCGGCGGCCGATTATATTCTTCGCGTTGGCACTCACCGAGAGAGAGTGATAATAATCGCGGACGATAATCAGAGGGATAGTCGCTATGCCTTTCAGACCATTGCACGACTGGGTCCTCGTTCGTCGCCTCGAGAGCGAGGATAGGACCGCCGGCGGCCTGATTATTCCTGACACGGCGCAGGAAAAGCCCATGCAGGGCGAAGTGATCGCCGTGGGGCCGGGTGTCCACGGCCCCAACCGCGAACTGATCGCGCTCGCGGTGCGACAAGGAGATCAGGTGCTATTCGGCAAGTATGCTGGCACCGAGGTCAAGTTTGGGGGCGAGGAGCTCCTGATCGTCAAGGAATCCGACCTGTTCGGGATTGTCACGGGTGCCGCCAAGACCAAGTTGGCGGCCTGAGAAGAAAGAACCAGAGAAAATGCCTGCTAAAAATGTAGTGTTCCACGATGCCGCGCGCGCCAAGCTGCTGCGCGGCGTTGATATCCTCGCCGACACAGTCAAGGTCACCATGGGGCCCAAGGGCCGCAACGTGATCCTCGACAAGTCGTTCGGCTCGCCGCGGATCTCCAAGGACGGCGTGACGGTCGCCAAGGAGATAGATCTCGCCGACAAGATGGAGAACATGGGCGCGCAGATGATGCGCGAGGCTGCCTCGCGGACCAATGAAGAGGCCGGCGACGGCACCACGACCGCGGTCGTGCTCGGCCAGGCGATCGTGCGCGAAGGCCAAAAGGCGGTCGCGGCCGGCATGAACCCGATGGACCTCAAGCGTGGCATCGACATGGCGGTTAGCGCTGTGGTCGAGACCTTTAAGAAGCGCGCCAAGAAGCTCAAGTCCGACGAGGAGATCGCCCAAGTCGGTAGCATCTCCGCCAACGGCGAGCGCACGATTGGCGACATGATTGCCAGGGCGATGGGCACGGTCGGCAAGGAAGGCGTGATCACGGTCGAGGAGGCCAAGGGCTTCGAGACCGAGCTCGACGTGGTCGAGGGCATGCAGTTCGACCGCGGCTATCTCTCGCCCTACTTCGTCACCAATGCCGAGAAGATGAACGTCGAGGTCGAGGACCCCTACATCCTCCTACACGAGACGAAGCTGTCGACCTTGCAGCCGATGCTTCCTTTACTTGAGCAAATCGTTCAGGGTGGTCGCCCCTTCCTCGTGATCGCCGAGGATGTCGAGGGTGAAGCGCTGGCGGCGCTGGTTGTGAACAAGCTCCGGGGCGGCCTCAACGTCGTCGCCGTCAAGGCGCCGGGCTTTGGTGATCGTCGCAAGGCGATGCTGGAAGACCTCGCGATACTGACCGGCGGTCAGGTGATCTCCGACGATCTCGGCATCAAGCTAGAAAGCGTGACCCTCGACATGTTGGGCTCGTGCAAGCGGGTGCGCGTGGGCAAGGAGGAGACCACGATCGTCGACGGGGCTGGCCGCAAGGCCGATATCAAGGGCCGTTGCGAGCAAATCCGCAACCAGATCGACGCTACGACGTCCGATTACGATCGCGAGAAGCTCCAGGAGCGTCTGGCCAAGCTCGCCGGCGGCGTCGCCGTGGTTAAGGTAGGCGGTACGACTGAGCTCGAGGTAAAGGAGCGGAAGGACCGCGTCGACGACGCGCTCAATGCGACGCGGGCGGCGATCGAGGAGGGCATTATGCCCGGTGGCGGGGTCTCCTTCCTCTACGCCCTCAAAGGGCTCGACGCGCTGGCGCCGGCCAACGACGAGCAGGCCGCCGGCATCGCCATCATCCGCCGGGCCTTGAGTGCGCCGACCTTCCAGATCGCGGCCAACGCCGGCGCCGAAGGCTCGATCGTGGTCGGCAAGGTGCTCGAGAGCAAGGACCGGAACTGGGGCTACGACGCCCAGACCGACACCTACTGCAATCTCGTCAAGGCGGGCATCATCGACCCGGCCAAGGTGCTGCGGGCAGCGCTTCAGGACGCGGCTTCGGTGGCCGGTCTGTTGATCACCACCGAAGTGACAATCACCGACCGTCCCGAGAAGGGCTCCTCGGCGCCTGCCATGCCCGACATGGACGATATGGATTACTAGCGGCGACATCGACCACGAGACCGCCACCAAGGGGTGTGGGGCTGGCCGGCCGTTCGGGCAGGCCCCACTCCGGCGCTCCACTGCGGGCCACGGGGCGCGGCGCTACCGCGCTGGCGATACGACTACCACCGCACTCGGACTTCCTTAACCGCCTGCCGGGTGGCCTTGACCACGGCGAAAGTGATGTCCTTATACCTAATGACTTCACCGACGGCGGGGATCTCGCCGGCCAGGCTGATCAGAAAACCGGCGACTGTTTCGTAGTCGCCGTCCGGCAGCGCCAGGTCAAAGGTATCGTTCAACGTATCGATCTGAACCCGCGCGCTCACGATGAGATGGGTACGGTCCACCTGGTGGATCTTGGGCGCGCTGTCACGCGTCGTGTCGAACTCGTCGTCGAGCTCTCCGACTATCTCCTCGAGCACGTCTTCGAGCATGACGATGCCGTCCGCCCCGCCAAACTCGTCGACGACCACCACGGTGACGTCGTCCTGGCTAAACTCGCCAAGCAGATCCTTGATGCTCTTGGACGCCGAGACGTAGACGACTGGCCGCACGAACGGCGCGATCGGCTTGTCCTCGCCCTGCAACAAGATGTCAAGAGTATTGAGCGCTCCCGATATGCGGTCGATCCTCTCATCGAAAACCGGCAGCCGCTTGTGCCCCGATTCGACAGCGAGGCGGACGGCTTCGCCGCAACTTGCTCCTCTCTCGACCCCCGCTACATCGATGAGCGGCACCATGATCTCGCCGGCATCGGTTTCGCTGAAATCGAAAATGCGGCGGATCATCGTCTGTTCTTCGGGAAGAATGTCGCCCCCGGCTGGCGACATATCGACCAGGGTCCGGATCTCCTCACGTAGCGTGAATGGGTTGCCCGTGCCACCGCCGGCCGCGCGTCTCAGTCCGCGCGAGACCATCGCGAAGGTCCACAATATCGGCGAAAACAGGATTGAGAAGAAATGCAGCGCGAAAACGGCCACCGGTGTGATGGCGTCGGAGCGCTGCTGGAACACGCTTTTGGCCACGATTTCGCCGAAAATCCAGACCATCGGCGTGATCACGACGATGGCGAGCCAGCTATAACTCTCGCCGAATAGAAATATTACCAGCGTGGTCGCGGCCGTGGTGTTGACGACTAACGCCACGTTGGTGCCGGTGAGAGTGGTCGACAGAAGCCATTCCGGCTTGTCGAGCATTTTCAAGGCAAGCGCTGCGCCGCGCGACCCCGACGCAGCGGCATGGCGCAGCTTCATGCGATCGGCGCTAACGACCGCGATCTCCGAACCCGAGAAGAAGGCCTGCACGGCCAAGCAGACCACAACGACCAACACTGTGAGCAATATCTCCATCGGCCTAGCCTTCCGTGCGCTCGCTCGGCTCGACGAGTTCGGCTTGGGCCGTTTCGTCCGCAGCCAGGGCGTCGACCGAGGGCTCGGCGAGGATGTTGGCGATGCGTTGGCCCGACACGGAGACCACGGTGAGCTCAATCCCATCGATGCGGACCTTGCTGCCCTCGTCAGGCAGATGGCCGAACTCGCTCAGCAGAATGCCTCCTATGGTCTCCGATCTTTCATCGCCGAAGTCGCAGCCGAGCAATTCGTTGAACTGCCGGACCGTCATGCGAGCGTCCATGCGAAAGCGTCCGTCGCCAAGTTTCTCGAAAACGACGCGCTGCCGTCGGCGGCGCTCCGAGCCACTCTCGATCTCGCCGAATATGCACTCCAGCAAGTCCTCCATGGTGACCAGACCGGTTATGCCGCCGAATTCATCGACGGTGAGCGCGAGGGACAATCGGCGGGTGCGGAAGGTGACGAACAGCGACGCAGCCGACAGCGTCTCGGGAACGAAATGCGCGTTTCGCACCAGTTTGGCCACCGCCTCGCGATCGGTTTCCTGCAGGTTCAAGCCCAAAAGATCCCGCGCGAATAGGATTCCCAGGATCGCGTCTTTGTCGCCGTCTTCGTGAACCGGCACCTTGGTGTGGCGCGTGATGTCGATCTCGGCGGCCATTTGGGCGAGCGGCATGCCGACCGGCACCATGAAAAGGCGCGAGCGCTGCGTCGCGATATCGCGCACCATCTTGTCGCCAAAGTTGAACACCTGATGGATGTATTTGGCCTCGCTCGCGTCGATCACGCCTTCGCCGACGGCCTCGGCGGCCAGCACCCTGACCATGTCCTCGGTCGCGATATTGGCGGCCGTTCTCTCTTCACCGACGATCATCGTGATGAAAAACTCCGAGACCCGCCTCACCACCCAGCGCACCGGTCCGATCAGGCGCGCGAATCGGTCGATCAAGACGCTCTGAAAACTGGCGAACCCGACGTTGTGACCGATGGCCAGCGTCTTCGGCGTGACCTCTCCGAACAAGAGCAGCACCGGCACCATGACGAACACGTTTATCCAGCTGAGCTCGGCGCCGACGAGGCGAACAATGATGACCGCCGAGAGCACGGTCGCCGATATATTGACGAGTTCGTTGCCGATCAGGATGGTGACAAGAAGTTGCCGCGGGCGGCTGAGCAGGCGTTCGATCAACGCGGCGCGCGGATGTTTTTCCTGCTTCAAACGCTCGATCTGCGTGCGATCGAGCGAGAACAGGCTCGTCTCGGAACTCGAAAAGAACGCAGATAGGGCCAGCAGGACAACGAGCCCAAGCAGTTGTAACCCAAGAGTTAGGTCCACGGCGGCTCGCTCTTTAGTCCCCTTCGGCCCATGTCGGTGGATGATCTTTCCAGATGCCGACTGCAAACACAACGGCCATGCTCTGGAGCGACACGCTCGACCCTAGACCAGTTGTTCGATCCTGGCCGAATCCTTGCGCGAATGCCCGGCCACCATGGGACCGAGGCAGTGGCGGGCGCGATGGCCTCGCTGGTCGGCCTGTCAGCCGGTTCGGCCGCCGCGACCGCCGCCGCCGAGGCGACCGAACGGCCATGGAATCTCGCGCCCGCCCATGATGCCCGCCGGTCGGAGTATCAAGATCACGATCATGGTGCCGGCGATGACGAGCTCTTGGGAGCCGAGCGGGACCGAGAGCACGACGCCAACATCGATGCCGGCCTCGAGATTGTTCAATATATCGATCATGGTCGAGATCACCACCACCCCGACCAGTGCGCCGGTCAAACTCCTCTGGCCGCCGACGATCAGCATGGCCAGCATGACGAACGTGATCAACAGCCAGAAGTTCCGGGCCGAGATGGTGCCGAGAAAATGCGCCTCGAGAACGCCGCCCACACCCATGAAAAAGGCGCTCAGAACGTAGGCGATCAACCGTTGTCGCGGAATGTTGATGCCGGCCGCCCGGGCTGCGAACTCATCCTCGCGGCTCGCCCGCAGCGCCAGGCCATAGCGCGATTGTTGGTAGACAAACGCCACGAACAGGGCGACCACCGCCCACGCCAGCCCGACCCACATGTCGACATAAATCGGAATGCCCGGCAACGTCGCGGCGCCCATGGTCCACGGGTCCCAGTTGATATAAAAGGTCCTGAACATACCGAGCACCGCGAGCGTCGCGATGCTCGCGGCGATGCCCGAAAGGCGCATTATCGGAATGCCAACGAAGAAGGCGACAACGGCGGCGAGTCCGGCAGCGGCGATCGCCGAAGGCAGCAACGGGTATTGATACTCGGTCAAAAAGGCCGGCAATTGTAGCGCGAAGGACTTCTTGAAGGGCGTCAAGGTCAGCCATGCCACCGCGTAGGCGGCCACCATCATGAAGGTCGCGTGGCCGAATGCGAGCACGCCCGAGTTGCCGATGAAGATATAGAGACCGATCACCAACACCGCACGGATCAGCCCATCGGTCACGGTTCTTGCCAATACCGCATCGCCGGTCGCCCAGACCGTCACGACGATGATCAACAATAAGAGCGAGAGCGAGACCGGCGTCCAGTACTCGCGCAGAAGGACGATAAGGCGGCCATTCGAGCCCATTACACCTTCTCCTCCACCGACTTCACCTTGACCAGGCCGGAGGGCCGCAGCAGCAAAATCAGGAGGATCAGGCCGTACACGAGCACATCACGTTGCGGCCGCTCGGCGACCGGCAGGATGATCTGAAAAACCACGCTGGCGATGCCCACCACGAAGCCGCCCAGAACCGCCCCAACCAGGCTCCCCATGCCACCGACCACCGTCGCCACAAAAGCGAACAGGACTAGCGGGATTCCCATCTGGAACTTCAGCGCGCCTTGCTGCGTTACGTAAAGCAGCGAGACCGCCGCGGCCAACAGGCCGCTGATCGCGAAGGCAGCGGCGATAACTCGATTTGCCCGCACGCCCAGAAGCCGCGCCATGACGAAGTCTTCCGACGCCGCGCGCATGTGAATCCCAATCGCTGTTCGCCGCAGAAACACGACGAGGAGAATCAGGAGCGTGATCGTTACGCCGATGGTGATGATCTGCAAACGCGGGATGCGGAGCCCCCAGACGGCGAGTGGCTCGATCAGTTCCGGCCACAGGTTGATGCTTTTCAGGCGGCCGCCATAGATCATGACGACCAGATGCTCGAGGAAGAAGCTCAGCGCGAATGAGGTGATCAGCAGCACCGACGGGTTCGCGCCGCGCAGCGGGCGAAAGGCAAGCCGCTCCGAGGCCAGCGCGACCATCACGACGATCAGACAAATGGCGCCGACCAGAAGCGGCGCCGGCCACGCCCCGATTAACGTGGTCGCCACCACGGCGCTCGACGGAACAATCAGCGCGTAGCCGCCAATCATAATGAAGTCGCCGTGGGCGAAGTTGATCAGCCTCATGATGCCGAAAATGAGGCCGATGCCAAGCGCGGTTAGCGCGAACAAACTGCCGAGCGCCAAAGCGTCGATGGCGTTCTGGATCACTCCCGTCACGGCCGGACCCCCGCGCCGAACCTAATGAAAACGTCCGCGTGCACAGCCGCGACAATCATGCGCCGCAGTGTCGCCAAAAAAGGCCGAGGAGCCAAACCCATATCGGACGACGGGCTTGGCTCCTCTTTGCCTAGTCTAGTTGTCGTAGAGATCTTCCGTGAAGTCGGGAAAGATCAGCTGCAGTTCGGGGTGGTGGTCAGGCACACCGTAGCCGGCGAAGCTGCCCTTGCCGTTCTGGATCTGTTGAATCGTCAAGATGTGCGTCAGATCGATGTGGGTGTCCGCGGTGTACGTCGTTGGACCCCACAGCAACGGCTCCTTGTCGAACTTGTTCATCACGGCCAGCACGGCGTCCGAGTCGAACGACCCGGCCCGTTCTATCGCGACCTTAAGCATCTGAATCACGCTGTAGCCGTTGACCGGGAAAGACGTGCTTACCGCCCCGTACTTGGCCCTAAATGTCTCAAAAAACGCGTTTATTTCCGGACGTGGATCGTCGCCCCAAATCGAGCCGAATGAGGCCTGGTAGTGATCGCTCAGGCCGGGAATGGCGTCGACCCAGTAATCGCCGTCCATCGAATCGCCACCGCCGATCGCCACGTCGATGCCGGCGCCGCGAATCTGCCGGATCGCGCTGGTCGCGCCGACGTCATACGAGCAAATGTACAGGAAGTCGGGATCGCCGCGCTCGGCAGCCTTTTGCTTGTAGCGAGTGACCTGCGAGGCAATCGAGGCGTCCTCCTGCATGAAGGAGTCGACGCCTATCACCTCACCACCATAGTCCTTCCATGCCTCCAGGAAGCCGTGGCAGATGCTCTTGTCGTATTCGATCGACGCATCCAACAGCAGGTAGGCCTTGCGCTTGCCCAATTCCTTCCACGCGAATCCGGCCATGCCGGCGCCTTCACCCTGGCCATAGGTGTTCAGGGTAAAGGCATAGGGACCGATGCCCTGGACGCCCATCTTGGCGTCGGAAGCGCACGGTGAGATCGAGATCATGTCGTGCTCGTTGGCCACCGTAGCCGCCGGCGCGCCCATGTCGTAGTCGCAAGAAACGAACATGAAATCGGCACCCTGGGCGACCACGTCGGCGCCGGCCTTGGCGCCTTGGACCGTGTCGGTCTTGGTGTCTGCCTGGACCGCCCGGATCTGGTGACCGAGGATACCGCCCGAGGCGTTGAACTCCTCGATGGCAATCTCCGCACCTTGGAATGGCGGTCCATCGTATTGGTTCATCCAGCCACTGAACGCGATGGCGAAGCCGATCACGACTTCGTTGTCGCTATTGTGGTCCGCGGCAACCGGGTTCGCCACGCTGATAGCAGCGCCCATAGCCACCGTGGCAAGCAAAGCTGTCAATTGTTTCATGTGAGGGTTCCTCCCTGGGACCTATTCACGCTACCGTGAGCCGCGCACCTAGCGACACACGAAGCTGCGATTAGTCTATCGGCGGCCGTAAGGCCTGTCCACAGACCGGTGCGGGCTCACCTTGGCCGCACCACGGCCAAGCGGCGCGCGGAGACTCGGGGCCGCGGCATTGTCGTGCGGCCTAACCCGAGCCGGCGAACAAGGCCTTGCGCAACCATTGTTCGAGTCAATCGACCCGCTGATCCATCGCGGCAGCGACCACCGGCTTGGCCCCGGCCAGGCACCCGTGGACCTTGAACGGATAGGCGGTGCGGATCCAGGTGCCAAGCGCTAGCCGACGGGTGGACAAGGGTCGCGAAGGGGACGCCGTGGCCCGTCGTAGCCACTGCCTGCCTCCCGGCGGACCGCCGCTCGATGGTCCGGCCGGCGGAGGTCGCCCGGGGTGCGAGGGTGATCGACGCACCCCGGACGAAGCGTGCCGCGCCGCCTCGGGCTAGATCAGGCCCTCGACGTTGTTGTGCTTTTGTAGGATGCCAGTGTCCTTCAGGTACGTGTTGGTGTCGTCCAATGGCGGCAGCAGCTGTACGTTGCCGTCCGCGTCGTAGTACTTGTCGACAGTGGCCGCAGTCAGCACGATCTGTGGGCACTTGGTCAACGGCGGCAGCGTTACGCCGTCCATGATGGCGGTGGCCATCGCGATCAGGTACTGCCCCCAGTGAGTCGCGAACACCGAGCCCTCAGCCACCCATTGCGGATTGGTGCGGAGCTCGCCGAGCGCCGCCACCGAGCCACCGAGACCAGCGACGAGGGTGTTTTCTTGGCGGTTGGCCTCGGTGATCGCCCGCCACGCGCCGAGAGTTGAATCGTCGTTGACCGAATACAGCAGAATGTGGCGATCGGCCGGCAAGGTTTGCAGCGCGTTCTTCACTGCCGTGTAGCTCTGCTCCAACACCCCCCCGCCATCGACCTGGATGCCAGTGTCGCCGATCGTGGTCGTCGTCGCGGTGATGTCGGCCGGCGCGACTTTGCTCATGCCGGCCATGGTGTCGGCTGCGGTGACGTAGAAGTAGCGGACGCAGTCGTTGACCTCGACGCCGGCGGCCGCAGCTTGGATGATAATCGCTGTTGTGTCGTTGCCAGACCAGCCTTTTGCCTTGGCCAGCGGCACCACCACGTTCGCGGTGTCGATGCCGATGGTCTGGTTCACGAGGTTGAACCAGTGGCCGCCGGGGATCGGCACGTTGATCGCGACGAACGGAATCCCGGCGTCGTCGAACAGCCGCCGTAGCGCTTCGCCGATGCCCTCGACGCCGTTGTACTCAAGGATCACGTCGGGTTGGTCCTGGACCATCAGGCGAGCGTTGGCGAGCGTTTTCGTCGCCTCGAATTCGTTGTTGTAGCGTTTGATGTCGTAGCCGGCGAGCTCGGCGGCGGCTTGGATGCCGTTCCCGAGTTGAACGAACAACTCTCCGGTCTCGAGCACGTTGGCGAAGCTAATCTTGAGCTTGCCCTGAGCCGAGGCCTTGCGGCCTCGTGCGGCGACAAGGCTCGTCGCCAACGGCAGAGTCAGGCCGAGCGCCGTCAGGCGCTGGATCATCTCGCGCCGTGAAAGCTGGCCACGAGGCTGCGAGAGTTGCCGTTTGTTGTCCTGATCGTGATCGTTCATCGGGATTTCCTCCGCTATGTTGATGTTTCGCGTTTGAAGTTTGGTTTGGCTCGATGTGTTCGAGTTGGCCGACGCGGCTAGTTCGCTACCGCCGGCCGCAGTTGACCGAAACCGACGGCGAGCAAGAGAATAGCGCCGGTCGCGATCTGTTGGTAGAATGCCGGCACCATCATTAGCGCCATGCCGTTGGCGATGGTGCCTAGCACCAGCACCCCGATCAGCGTCCCGCCGACGCCGCCGACACCGCCGAACAGCGCGGCGCCGCCGAGAATCACGGCGGCGATCGAGGTCAACGCAGCGTTCGCCCCTACCGTGGCCGAGCCGGCCAAGAGCTGGCTCGACACCACCACGCCGGCGAACGCCGCCAGGGCTGCGCACAGCACATAAATCACGATAGTGATCTCATCGACGCGCAGGCCGACCAGCCGACTCGCCTCACGGTTGCCGCCGATCGCATAGATGCGGCGGCCAAACAATGTGTAGCGCATCATGAACGCAATCGTCAGGCTCAAGGCGACTAGCACTATCACATAGTAGGAGATGCCACCGTAGGTCCGGTCGGCCAAGACGCCGGCATCGAAGTTCTGCATCGGAATGGTGACGCCGTTGGAGAGCGTATAGGCTAGGCCGCCTGCGATCGAAAGTGTGCCCAGCGTGGCGATCAGCGGGTTGATGCCGACCTTGGTGACCAACAAGCCGTTGGCGAGACCGACCGCCGCGCCGACGGCGATGACCAGCACAATCGCGAGGGGCGTCACCATGCCGAAGTTGCTGAAAATGACGAACGCCACAGCGCCCAGCGGCACCACCCCGCTTACCGAAAGATCAAATCCGCCCGAGACGATGGCGAGCGTTTGGCCGAGCGCGACGATGCCGATCACCGTGACGTTCGACAGGATGTTGAGCGTGTTCGAGTAGCTGAAGAAATATTCAGTGGCGAACGAGAAAAAAATCAATACCAAGACATAGAAGATACCGATGCCGAAGAACTGGGCGCGCGTCGAGTTCCACCGGCTCTTGACCGTGGTCGAGTCCTCGGCGCTCATCTACCGCTGGTTTCCCCCTCGCCCGCCTAGCGCCAAGCGGGTGCCGAGGGACAGTTGCCCCTTGCGCGAGATCATCTCGCCCATGACTCAGCTCCCCCAGGCCATCTCAGCTTCCTGCGTGGCCGGTTCCTCCCGACCGCGTATGACGACCGAACAAGTCACACAATAGCTCAAGCCGCAAGCTAATGCAGTATCGCCAGATCCTCGGCTGTCTCCTCTTCCGGCAACTTGCCGAGGATAATCATCCCCAGAACCTGATCCTTGGTGACCTCGTCGGTCGGGCGGGTGCCGACTCGCCGCCCGTTCGACATGACCGTGATGCGATCGGACATATCGAACACATCGTGCAGATCGTGGCTGATCACGAACATGCCGATGCCTTCGGATTTGAGCCGGAGAACCAGCTCCTTGAAGGTCTGCGTCTCGTTGTGGCCGAGGGCGGCAGTTGGTTCGTCCATGACCAGGACCTTGGCGTTGAAATGCAGCGCCCGGGCGATCGCGATGGACTGGCGCTGGCCGCCGGACAGACTCAACACCGGGTCCTTCAAGGTCGTGAAGTTGGGGTTGATGCGGTTGATGACAGCGGCCGCCGCGCGCTCCATGGCCGTATTATCGAGGGTGCCGTACCGGGTGAGGATCTCGCGCCCCATGAACACGTTGGCCGCCGAATCGAGATTATCGTGCAGGGCGAGATGCTGGTACAGGGTCTCGATGCCGTAGTTCTTGGCGTCCCGTGGGTTGTTGATGTTGGCCTTTTCACCGCCCACGTGAATCTCGCCCGAGTCCATCTGATAGGCGCCAGAGAGAATCTTGATGAGGGTCGATTTGCCGGCCCCGTTGTGGCCAACAATCCCCATCACCTCGCCGGGATGGAGCGAGAGCGACACATCCTCGACCGCGTGGATGCCACCGAAGCTCTTGTAAATGTTGCGCATCTCGACGAGCGGCGGAGCGGTCATCAGGGCTGCCTTTGGGGAAAGGGTCGTGGCCGGCCGCGCGATGGTGCCCCAATGGTTGAGCGCGAGCAAGGGGCGGGCGGGTCAGTGTCTCGGTTTGAGTTCCGGCCTGCGCCAAGCACGGCCCCATCGCCCCCGTGCTAGAATCTGGCGCGGTGGCCCCTCACCTCACTCCAACCGACACTGAACCGGCGGCGCGCCTGCTGGCGTGGTATGACCGGCAGTACGCCGCGCGGCGCTGGCGCGATATGCCGTGGCGGGCGCCGCCGGCCGAGCGCCCCGATCCTTACCATGTCTGGCTCAGCGAGATCATGCTGCAGCAGACCACCGTCGCCACCGTCGGCCCCTATTTCCGCCGTTTCCTTAAGCGCTGGCCGAGCTTGGCCGAGCTCGCTCGGGCGCCGCTCGATCAGGTTCTTCATGCCTGGCAGGGGCTCGGCTACTATGCGCGCGGACGCAACCTGCACGCCTGCGCGGGCCGGCTCATGGCCGAGCACGGCGGCTGTCTTCCCGACAGCGAAGCGGCGCTGCGCCGCCTGCCCGGCATCGGTCCCTACACGGCGGCAGCGATCCAGGCGATCGCCTTCGACCGCCCCGCCAACGTTGTCGATGGCAACGTCGAGCGGGTGATGGCCCGGCTGTTCGCGATCGAGACGCCGCTGCCGGCTGCCAAGCCGGAACTGGCGGCACTGGCGGGCAGGCTGGTGCCGCCGCAGCGCGCGGGCGACTACGCCCAGGCGCTGATGGACCTCGGGGCCACGGTCTGTGCCGCGCGCCGCGCGACTTGCGAGGTGTGCCCGTGGGCCGGGGACTGTCATGCTCACGCCGCCGGCCAGCCTGAGCGGCTCCCCCGGCGAACGGCGCGCGCCGCCCGCCCCCACCGCCACGGGGTGGCGTTCTGGCTAACGCGCGGCGATGGCGCGATCTTGCTCCGCCGCCGGCCCGCGCGCGGCCTGCTCGGCGGCATGGTGGAGGTGCCCTCGACGCCGTGGCGCGAGCAGCCGTGGCGGTTCGCCGAGGCCCGTGCCCACGCCCCCACCCGAGCGCGCTGGCGGTGCCTCACCGGCGTCATCGAGCATGGCTTCACCCACTTCACGATCTCGTTTGAGCTGTTCGCCGCCGCTGTCACCGGCGAACACAACCTCGACGGCTTCTGGGTCGAGCCGGCTGATTTTCCATGCCACGCCCTGCCGACCCTGACCAAGAAGATCATCGCCCACGCGTCCTCAACCCATCGGCGCGCCCGCCTGATATAGTTTAGCTCGCCCCCCCCTTGATGGGGGAGCGTCGGGTGGGGTGACGGGCGGACCCGTGCTTGCCGCCCTCAATGCAGCCCGGCGCGGACCTGTTGGCGGAGGCGGTCGATCGGGACCCAGGCGCCGTCGGCCTTGAAGTACCAGAAGGCCCAGCCGTTGCACGCTGGCGCGCCTTGAACGTGGGCGCCGACCTGGTGGATCGAGCCTCGGATCGGGCCGTGTGCGCCGTCGGAAATCAGGGTCCCGTCCGCCCCCACCTTGGCGTGGTGTGCGCCACGCGCGTCGGCCAGCACCGCGCCAGGCGCCAGTAACCCGCGCTCGACCAGAGCGCCGAACGGCACCCTCGGCTCGGCCCGTCGCGCGCGCGTCTCGAGGGTCGCGGGGTCGCCCGCCTGCACCGCCTTGAGGCGCTGTTGGGCAAGCTTGACGTAGGCCGCTTCGCGCTCGATGCCGATGAAGTCGCGGCCCAGCCGCTTGGCGACGGCGCCGGTCGTACCGGTGCCGAAGAACGGATCGAGGACCACTTCGCCCGGCATGGTGGAGGCGAGGATCACGCGATGGAGCAGCCCTTCGGGCTTCTGCGTTGGGTGCGCCTTGCGCCCCTCTTGCTTGAGCCGCTCGGCCCCAGAGCAGATTGGCAACAGCCAATCGGAACGCATTTGGAGGTCGTCGTTGAGCGCCTTCATCGCGTTGTAGTTGAAGGTGTAGCGCGCGCCGCGCTCACGCGAGCACCAGATCAGCGTCTCGTGCGCGTTGGTGAAACGCCGGCCGCGAAAGTTGGGCATCGGATTGGTCTTGCGCCAGATCACAT
>Ga0315338_1000708_pt1 | contig 61610 bp, 51 predicted proteins | sample ASW8metaG_FD_204518 | JGI IMG/M metagenome (GOLD analysis project Ga0315338, IMG submission 204518) | Ammonia-oxidizing marine archaeal communities from Monterey Bay, California, United States - ASW #8 | ecosystem: Environmental > Aquatic > Marine > Coastal | place: USA: California | collected...
AGTCGCCTCCTCGGACCCAGTCGCCTCCTCGGACCCAGTCGCCTCCTCGGACCCAGTCGCCTCCTCGGACCCAGTCGCCTCCTCGGACCCAGTCGCCTCCTCGGACCCAGTCGTCTCCCCGGATCCAGTCGCCTCCCCGGACCCAGTCGTCTCCCCGGACCCAGCCGTCTCCTCGGGCCCAGTCGTCTCCTCGGGCCCAGTCGTCTCCCCGGATCCAGTCGTCTCCCCGGATTCGCCGGCCTCCTCCCCCGCCGCCGTCGATTCTCCGGTCTCCTCCACACTCTCCTCGACTACCGCACTCTCATCCTCGGTTTCCTCTTCCACTTCCGGAACCACCCCACCGGTAGGACGATAGGTCACTCGCGTGGACATTTTCTTCAACCAGGCGCCCAGGGCCTCCTCGCCTCGCTCCATCTTGATCTTCCTCTTGTAGGCATCGAGCGACATGTTCCCGAAGCGCTCACGATGAAGTTGCATCAGCGCCGGTTGATAGCCGTGGTAGTTGGGAGGCCCCAGCCACTCGCCGCTGATGCCACACCGGGCCACGGTCTGGAAGTTTCCCCGCGGCGGATCTGTTTCTGAAACCACTTCCTCGTAGTAGTCGCCCCGCCAGTCCGCCCGCCAGAAATGCTGAAGTGCCTCCTCCCGGCTCAACCAGAGCGAACCATCTTTCTTGCAGCGGACGATTCCCCCGGACTCCTTGCCACTGCGGAAGGTCACGTTAAAACGTTCACGCGCACCAAGAACCAGCTTGGCGAGATCAAAAACCGAGTAGGTACGCCCACCCGCAAGGATCTCCTTGGCCAGACCGTCCAATCCTTCTTCTACCGGCATGACCGCTGCCGTAACCCCCTCCGGTGGCGCCACCTCTTCGCGCTCCCGCGAACCGTGGCGGTCGTCGTCGCGGCGACTTTGTCCGCCTTTCTGAAACCTCTTCCCCCGGTCACCCCGACCTTCACGCCGGTCGTCATGGCGACCCCGCCCATCGTCCCTTCGGCCCCCGCGCCGGTCATCACGGCGACCCCGGTTCCGATCGCGATCTCGCCCGTCCTGCTGTTTCCCTTCACCCCGGCCGCCATCACGTTCCCGGTCGTCATCGCGACGACGCCTGCCCTTGGCTTCCCCACTCTTCTTCCCCTCCGTCTCGCCCCGGGCCCAAGCCGGACCAAGATCGAGAGCGTTGAGACTAAGAAGGGGGGTCTTGGAAGACTCCGCTGTTGGGGCTTCGTCGCTCATCAGTCAGTGATGCTCACAGAAAAGACCTCCACCTTGGAACGCGCAAGAAGCAAAAGCAGACGTTCCCCTGTCACACTCAACCCATCGGATAGCGAATCTCGCGGCTCACTTCGTCGATCCGCTCCAGAACCCCGGACTCAAGTTCAAGTCCGGCCGCATCGAAAATCACGTCGAGTTGATCTTCATGGGTGGCCCCCACGATGGTGGAGGCCACAAAATCGTGCTGCTTGCTCCAGGCGATCGCCATGGTGACCGGATGCAGACCCGCCTCTGCCGCAATCCCCATGAAACGATCCGTCGATTCCAGGCAACGCCCGTTGGCGAAACGCTCCGCCATCGCACGCTGCCGCGGCTCGGTGGCATTCATGTAATGTGTGAAGCGAGCCCCCTCGGGTCGCTTCCCGTCATTGTACTTGCCACTGAGGACCCCCCCCGCGAGCGGGCTGTAGGGAAGCAGGCTCACCTGCTCACGCCGGCTGATCTCAGCCAGTTCATCCTCGAAACGACGATTATTCAGCGAAAAATTGTTCTGGATCGTGTCGTAGCGGGCCAGACCATGCGCGTCGCTGGTCCAGAGCGCCTTCATCATGCCGTAACTGTCCTCGTTGCTCACCCCGATCGCGCGCACTTTTCCCTCCTCTACAAGTTCGTCGAGAGCTCCCAAGGTGTCCTCCGGACGCATTCCATGGTCGGGCCAATGAACCTGGTACAGATCAATGTAATCCGTCCGAAGGCGCTGCAGACTGCCCTCCACGGCCTTGCGGATGTGATTGCGATCCAGTGCCGCCTTGTCGTTGCGCACCGGCGGGTTGAACCAGCCATGAGCAGCGCCCGCCACCTTGGTTGCGATGATGACCCCGTCGCGAGGCTTGGTCGCCAGCCACTCGCCCACCCAATCCTCGGTCCGACCCACCAGTCCCGCAGTGGGCGGAACCGGATAAAGCTCCGCGCTGTCATAGAAGTCGATCCCTGCTTCAAAAGCCCGATCCATGATCCGGAAGGACATCTCCTTCTCCGCCTGCGTTCCGAAGGTCATGGTCCCCATGCAGATCTCGCTCACCACGATTCCGCTCGTCCCCAACCGCCGCTGCTGCATGAATGCAATCCTCTCAGGGATCGGGAGAGGAGCAAGACCGGACCCGGCAACCGCGGGCATTCCGATCAGGAGAGTTGCCGGAACCCGGGAAGGCCTGAATCTGCTCCGGCGAAAATTCTTTCATCAACGACGAACTTTTCCCTATGGCCGGCACTGATACTGATTCACCTTGCGTGCAGGCTGCTCCCCGGACCGTTCTCTCCTGCAGCCTCGAATATCAACCGGCAACCGCAAATGAAGCATAGCAAGTTCATCCTCTTCCTTTCTCTCCTCTCCCTGCATGCCTCGGCCCGGGAAACATCAGAGGCCCACGGATTCGTGTTTGATGACCGCAATCGGAACGGCAAACGCGATGAGGGCGAACCGGGCCTCCCCGGGGTCCTGGTCTCGAACCAACGGGAAGTTGTCTCCACTGCGCCGGACGGCTCATGGTCTCTTCCGGTTCGCGACGACTGCATCTTCTTCGTGGTCAAGCCGCGCGGCTGGATGCCTCCCGTGAGCGACCAGCAACTCCCCCGCTTCTACTACGTGCACAAACCCAAGGGCTCTCCTCAGAGCCGCTTTCCCGGCGTGAAACCCACTGGTCCTCTGCCTGCTTCCATCGACTTCGCTCTCACGCGTGAGAAAGAACCCGACAAGTTCAAGGCACATTTCTTCGGTGACACTCAGTCGCGCGACGAAAAGGAACTCGGCTACATGGCCCGTGACACCATCCAGGAACTGATCGGCACCGATGCCAGGTTCGGAGTGACCCTGGGTGACATCCTCTTCGATGACCTCTCCCTCTTTGAAACACACAACAGCATTGTGGCTCTGGTGGGCGTGCCGTGGTGGAACGTGATTGGCAATCACGACCTCAACTTCGATGCTCCTGACGACAGGACCTCTGATGAAACCTTCGAGCGCGTTTACGGTCCGGCCTACCACGCCTTCCAGTGGGGCCCCGTGAATTTCGTGGTCCTGGACAATGTCATGTGGGGCGGCTCCAAGGAATCGGGTGGGACGGGCAGCTACACCGGGGAGCTGGGCGATGCGCAGCTGACCTTCCTTGAGAACCTCCTGCCCCATCTGCCCGAGGACGAACTGCTCATGCTGATGATGCATATTCCTCTCAAGACAACGGAGGATCCCCTCAAGCCCAGTCCCGAACGCGATCGCCTCTTCCGCCTGATAGAGAAGCGGCCCTACACCATGTCCATCTCGGGCCACACCCACTGGCACGCGCACATGTATCTCGACGAGAAGGATGGATGGAAGGGCAAGAAGCCCCATCACCACGTCGTGAATGTCACTGTCTGCGGAAGCTGGTGGCGGGGCGAGCCGGATGAACTCGGCATTCCGCACTCCCTGGGAAGAGACGGCGCCCCGCGCGGTTACTCGACCATCACCTTCGACGGAACCCGGGCGGTCGTCGACTTCAAGGCCAGTCGGCGACCGGCTGATTATCAGCTTCGCATCGAAGCGCCCTCAGCGGTGAAACCCGGAACAGAGGAGGTGACGGTCCACGCCAACGTCTTCAACGGTTCCCGACACTCCAAGGTGCGCATGCGACTGGGAGAGGACGGACAATGGATCACCCTGCAAAAGACCGTGGAGCCCGATCCCGATTTCCTTGCCCTTAAGAAACGTGAGAAAAGCCGCGGTGACAAACTGGAGGGCAGCACCCTTCCGGGAGTGGTTCCCTCCCATCATCTCTGGAAGGCCGCACTGCCCGTCAAAGGCTTAACCGGTGTCCACCGTCTCTGGGTTCAGACCGAGGACATGTACGGCCGCACTTACGACGCCTCTCATGTCATCCGCATCGAGTGACCGTGCGGAGCATCCCCTCTCGTAGCAAGAACCATCAGAACCCAACACCGTTCCCATGCCACATCTCACCCTGTCCGCCCTCCTTTCCGCCCTTCTGGTCCTCTCCGTGACGGCTGTTTCCGGACAGAAGGCAAAGCCCAACATCATCCTCCTCTATGCTGATGACCTGGGCTACACTGATCTCTCCTGCCAAGGATCGGATTACTACCGTACACCCAACATCGACCGCCTTGCGAAAGAGGGGATGACCTTCACCAATGCTTATGCGGCGGCCGCCAATTGCGCTCCTTCGCGGGCCTCCCTCATGACGGGACTCTACACCCCGCGCCACGGCGTTTTCACGGTTGGAAATTCGAACCGCGGGAAGGCCGCCCACCGCCGCCTCATTCCGATCTCCAACAAGATCGAGCTCACCAGAAAACTGCCCACCATGGCCCAGGTTCTCAAGGGCGCCGGCTACCGGACAGCGGTAGCGGGCAAGTGGCATCTCTCCGATGATCCCACCGCCTATGGGTTTGATACCAATTTCGGCGGCCTGACGTGGGGGGCTCCGAAATCCTACTTCTCCCCCTATAGAAATCCCAAGCTGAAGGATGGACCCAGGGGCGAGCACCTCCCTGCCCGCCTCGCCACCGACCTCTGCAACTGGATACGTTCGACCCAGAAGAAGAAGGATGGGCCCTTCTTCGTCTACTTCCCTTTCTATTCCGTCCACACGCCGATCCAGGCCCGCGCCGATCTCACCGCCAAATACGCGGGCAAATCAGGCACCCATCACAGAAACGCGAAGTACGCCGCCATGATCGAGGCCATGGACCTCGCGGTGGGACGAATTCTCGACCTGCTGGATGAACTCGAACTGGCGAAGGACACCCTCGTGGTCTTCACTTCCGACAACGGCCCCCACGGAGCAGTCTCGAATGCCAAGCCCCTGCGTGGCTCGAAAGGAATGTTCTACGAAGGGGGCATCCGTGAGCCCTTCCTCGTGCGCTGGCCCGGCAGGATCAGGGCCGCTTCGCGACTGGATACAGCCATCCACCAGGTCGACCTGCTCCCCACCTTCGCCGCCGTGGCCGGGACCGAGGCCCCTGAACTGCAGGACGGCCTGGACCTCAGCCCTCTCTTCCGCGGGGACTCCCTGCCCGACCGCCCCCTCTTCTGGCACTTCCCTGCCTACCTCCAGGGCTACGGCAAGGACCTCGGCTCGCCCTTCCAGCATTTCCGGACTACACCCTGCGGCGTGGTCCGGCAGGGATCCTGGAAGTTGATCGAGTACTTCGAGGACGGCACCCTCGAGCTCTATAACCTCCGGCAAGACTCCTCCGAGAAGAACAATCTGGCCGAAAAGGAAACAAAGCGCCGGGAACAACTCCACGACCTCCTCAAGTCCTGGCGCAAAACCACCAAGGCACCGGTACCCACGGAAAAGAATCCAAAGTTCCAGAGCAACTGATTCCCTGCATACCCTCTTTGGGCCTTCCCGTCCCTGCCCTTGATCACTTTCGGCAAACCTGACTCGGAAAACCTGGATGGTTTCCCGCTTGCCCGGGACTCCGGGCGGACTAAATTCAGAGACCCCCCGTGCTCTTCCCTCGACTGACCGCCAAAACTCTGCACCGGCTTGCCGAGGTCAGGATTCCGGAGTGCCTGCCGCACAGAGGAAACGGGTCGACACTTTGCGCTACCCTGCTCTCTGCGCTGCTGTTCCCGACTATTCCTTCCCCGGGCGCCGAACAATTCCTCGTCACGCCCACCGCGGTCACCTCCTCCTCCTCGGCAACCGACTTCTTTGCCGCTACCAATCTCATCAACAACAGCGGGCTCGACCCGGTGCCCACCCTGACGAACTACCAGAACGCGCAGCATGGCTCGGCCAGTCCCTCCCGGGCCTGGGCCACCGCCGCCCGGGGCCGTGACTACTTTGCCAGCGGCCAACCAAATCCCGCCCTCACCTTCACCCTCCCCGACCTCTATCAGATTACCCACCTCGTGGTCTGGGGGTTCTACTACACTTCGCCCAATAACTCTGAAGCCAGGAAATTCACCCTGGAGTTTTCGACCAACAGCGGGCGGACCTGGACGGGCCAGACCGACGTTACCCACAGAAAAACCGCCGATGAGGGCGAGGCCATCCCGCTGGATCGTAAATTCCAGGCCAACGCAGTGCGGCTCATCGTCACCGACAACTACTATGTTTTCCGGGGTGTCGGCGGGGAGCGCGTCGGACTGGGTGAAGTCAAATTCATCGGACAACCGCCCGCCGGCCCCGACCCATCTGTTTCGCTCCGTCCCCTCGTCGATTTCGGGAGCAATTCCCCCGGCGAACCGATCCTGTCCCGAACCCTCGCCATCGAAAACGTGGGAAGCCAGCCTCTGACCATCGCCCCCCTTGCACCGGTTCCTCCCTTCGTGATCAGCGGCGGACCGCTTGAAATTCCACCCGGTGTGTCCCGCCCACTCACCATTGACCTGCCGCCGGTCCCGGGCTGTCACCTCGTCACCCTCGAACTGGCCACCAATGATCCAGCTCGCCCCATTGTGCCAGTCAATCTCATGGGCGCCTACGACTGCCTCCCGAATGCACCTTCCCAACCAGATATCCTTCCGGAAGAGGGCACCTTCGTGGATCCCTTCGAAGTCACCATCACGAGTGAGGATCAGGGGGTGATCATTTACACCACGGATGGATCAATCCCCTCCTCTGACAATGGGATTCCCTACACTGGTCCGGTCGTAATCGACTCGTCCACCCAGTTGCGTGCTGCCGTGGCAAGGGCCGGAAGCGCTTCAAAACCCCAGACCAGAAGCTACCTCCGCCTCACTGGAGGACTCGAAACCTACACCTCTCCCATCCCCATCGCGATCATCGACAACTTCGGTGGCGGCACCATTCCCAACAAGGAATGGTCCTTCGCCACCCAGACTTCAGCAGGGCTCCAGCAACTTCCACGCCAACCCGCCAGCCTCCACCTCATTGACACCAACCCGGAGTCCGGCAGGGCCTCCATCACGGGCCTGCACGACCTCACCGAGCGCATCGGAATCAGGGTGCGCGGTTCCTTTTCCTCCACCTGGAATCCCAAGCCCTACTCCCTGGAGACATGGGACGAGTACGATGCCGACAAGAGCACCTCCCCCCTGGGCCTTCCTGGAGAATCTGACTGGATCCTCTACTATCCTCACCCCCTCTACGACCGCCAACTCATTGCCAACACCTTCTCCTGGGAACTCTCCCGACAGACCGGGCGCTACGGCACACGCTTCCGCCTCGTGGACACCTTCATCAATCAGGACGGCGGAGATCTCACTCCCGCCGACCGCGTCGGAGTCTACGCATTCGCCGAGAAGGTCACAAGAGACGACGATCGCATTGAGTTCGAACCGCTCTCCGAAGATGGCAGCACGGGGGGATGGCTCCTCAGCATCAATCGCATGGATCCCATCCCCGTGGGTGGCTTTCCCACTGAAAATGGCGCCCTTGCTCCCCAGTTTTTCCACACTGCCGGCCCCGATCGCATGCTGCAGACCCCTCCCAACCAACTCAACCGCGAAGGCGACGACGATATCCCGCGCCAGTACAATGGATTCTTTAATTTCGAGGATCCCAACGGCTACCGTATCAATGCCGCCCAACGCAACGCGATCGAGAACTGGTTCGAGGAATTCGAAGACGTGCTCTATGACGACGCCCGCTGGCTCGATCCCGTGGATGGCTACCGGCGCTACGTCGACACCCGCGACTTCATCGATTACTTCCACCTTCACAATCTTGCCAAGCAGGGCGACAGCATGGCGCTGAGCCTCTTCCCCTGGTTTTCCTCCAGGGACCGCAAGCTCCGTATCGGTCCGATCTGGGATTACAACCTGAGTGCCTACTGGACCGAACCCACCGAAGAGCTCTTCTACCGCAACGACCGGATCTGGTACCCGCGCTTCTTTGAGGATCCCCGCTTCATGCGGGAATATATAGATCGTTGGTACGAACTACGCCGCGGACCGTTCGCCACTCCGAATCTGACCGGACTCGTCAACCAGCAGGCCAGACAGTTCACATCAACCCTCGCCATCCGACAGGGCCTAAGCGCCAGAGCGTGGTCCACCGAACTGGCGGACATGAAGACCTACCTCTCCATCCGGACAAGCTGGATTGACTCGCAATTCTTCCGACCGCCCACCTTCAGTCACCCGGGTGGCACCGTCAGCGGGCAATTCACCCTCTCCATTCTCAACAACACCGGAGAGGTGGGTACCATTTTCCTTACCCTGGATGGCAGTGATCCCATCGATGGTGGAGGAACCGTCTACACCGATCCCATCTCCTTGAATGCGACCGCTCATGTCAGGGCCCGGGTTCGCTCGACAAACGGTGAGTGGTCCGCCCTTAACGAGGCCTCCTACGTGACCGGAACGCCGCCGAAACCCGGGGACCTCGTCCTCTCCGAAATCATGTATCATCCTCTTGGTGACCCCGGAGCGGAGTTCATCGAAGTCCTCAACATCAATCCGGTGGAGGCACTCGACCTCGCCCTCATCCGGTTCGCCGCGGGGGTGGAATTCACCTTTCCGGTGGGGGCCACTCTCGCCCCGGGCGAACGAATTATCGTGGTTCGCAACCGGTCAGCCTTCGAAGCCGTCCACGGCATGGCACACAACGTGGTGGGAGAGTTCCAACTCGACAGCGCCCTCGATAACAGCGGCGACCGGATCATCCTCCTCGACGCCAGTGGCAGTGTCCTCCTCGACTTCAGTTACGGGGACGATCCGCCGTGGGCCGAGTCCGCGGATGGGGACGGTGACTCTCTCATCCTGATCGATCCCCTCGCCAATCCCGATCACGGGGTTTTCTCGAGCTGGCGCAGCAGTACTACTACCGACGGAAACCCAGGCAACGACGACCGCGTGACCTTCTCCGGTGATCCCGTCCGCGATCGTGATAACGACGGCATTCCCGCCCTCGTCGAATTTCTCCTTGGAACCCCGGAAATCCGGGAAGACCTCATCTCCGACTTCTTCACCTGGAACCACACTCCCGGTGGCGAGACGGAACTTCTCCTCGCCTTCAGCCTCGCCACCCGGGCCATTGATATGCCCGCCATCGAGTTCAGCAACGACCTCGAGACCTGGCAGGAGGTGACCGTGGAGCCCGCCTTCGATGAACATCTCACTGCCGGACGCGCCCGTTACCGCTGGCTCCTGCCCGCCCCCCAGCCCGCGCAGCGCTATTTCCGCATCCAGGTGGCGGAAACAGGGCGTTGAACGTGACGCTCCACTCAACAGGGATCCTCGGGTGTTCCCTGCCCCACTCCCGACGCCTGTTCTCCTTTCCCCGGGATCGTCCGCGAATCCGTGATCTCGTCTACCAGATCCTGTGCACTCGGAGTGCGTCCAACCGCAGACACCACCGGCAGTAACCCGAGCACCACTGCGAAAAGCAACCGGGCAAACGACATCACCAGACAAACGTGATCTGCCTCCGGTGGTTGGCGAGGCCACAGTTCCACCATAATCCACCCGAGGACGCGGCGCGATACCGCGCGGCGCCACCTGTCTACCCTTCCAGCGGCATTGCATCCACGCAAACGGAGCTTGAGATTTTCTCCAGCCCGATTCACCCTCTCCCACCCCACAGACTCGAAACTGCTTTCCCCACAAGGTTCGCCCTGCCTCCTACCCTCCATGAAAACGCTTCTGTGCCTCCTTTCTCTTCTGATCCCGACGCTCACCCTGGCCGAAAAGAAGGAAACTCCGGCGACACCCACCGGGGAGGCCGCCACCATCAAGAAGAAGAACTGCCCCCTCTGCAAACTCCCCGGCCGGGCCGCCCTCTTTGCGGGCGCGGTCAGACCCTGCCCGGCTGATTGCACCAAACTCTGCTGCAAGGGCACGGAACTCGTGCTCCTCCTCGAGGGCATTGCAAACCAGGACGGCGCGAGGCAAGTCACCGCAGCCCTCGGCGGACTGAATGACGTAAAAGTAAAAGGCGTGCTTGCGGAGTCGGGGCGCACGATCCTCAACTACAACACAACGCAACTGACCGCAGCACAGGTGCGGGGCATCCTGGAGCGGGCAGGGTTCAAGGTAGCTGGCGAACTCTGCACCTTCAAGATCGCCGGCCTCGGGAAAGCCGGGGCTGCTGACGTTCTCGTTGAAGCCCTCGCCTCAACCACCGGCGTCAGCGCCATTGATACCGTCTGCCAGGCCACCGGCCAGGCGATCATCGAGTATGATCCTGCCAAGACATCTCCCCAGCGCCTCGCCGCCGCCATCAATGCCACTCCCTGCAAGGTGATTCCCTGATCACTACCCGCTCCACCGCTCCGCCCTTCCCGGACACCAGCCGGGCACACGCAAAACGGTTGGATCACCCGCGGAATGCGAGCACGTTTTTTCTAGCCACCGGCAGCCCTTCCCTGTTCGATGCCGGGAACCAGAAAACTCAACAAACGCACGCATGTCTCAGGTAAATATCGCTATTGTAGGTCTTGGCTTCGGCGCAGAGTTTATTCCCATCTATCAGCGCCATCCGCAGGCGAACATGTACGCCATCTGCCAGCGCACGGAGGAAAGTCTCAACGAGATCGGCGACAAATACGGGGTGGAGAAACGATATCAGGACTACGATGACGTCCTCCGCGATCCGGACATCACCGCGGTGCACATCAATACGCCCATCCCCAATCACGGGAAGCAGTCCATCGCCGCCCTGGAGGCCGGCAAGCACGTGGCCTGTACGGTGCCCATGGCCACCAGCCTGAAGGAGTGCGAGGAGATCGTTCGCCTCTCCAGGGCTAACGGCCTGAAGTACATGATGATGGAAACCGTGGTCTATGCCCGCGAGTTTCTCTACATGAAAGAACTCTACGACAGTGGGGAGCTGGGCAAGGTGCAATATCTCAAGGCCTCCCACCAGCAGGACATGGACGGCTGGCCCGGCTACTGGCCCGGTCTGCCCCCCATGCACTATGCCACTCACTGCGTCGGTCCCGTACTCGGTCTCACCCGGGGAGAAGCAGAGTATGTCTCCTGCTTTCCGTCCGGGACCATCCGCGAGGAAATGCACGAGTGCTATAACTCGCCCTTCGCGGTGGAAAGCTGCCACATCAAGTTCCACAACAGCGACCTCACCGGCTTCGTCTATCGCTCCCTCTTCGACGTGGCCCGGCAATACCGGGAGTCATTTGAAGTCTATGGCGAAAAGAAATCGGTGGAATGGCCCCTCATCGAGGGCAAGCCGCTGGTGGTGCACACCGCCAAGAAACCCGAGCCCGAGATCCCCGAGGAAGTCGAGTGTCCCGACTTCGCCCATCTTCTTCCGGACGAAGTGGCTCCCTTCACCACCGGTGGCGTCTATGGCGGCGATACCGGGGAGGATCACCTCTCCTTCACCCAGGGAGCCGGTCACGGCGGATCCCACCCACACCTTACCCACCAGTTCATCAATATGCTCATCACCGGTGAAGATGCCTATCCCAATGCGGTGGAGTCCGCCAACATCACCTGCACCGGCATCCTGGCACACGAGTCTGCCCTGAAGGGCGGCGAGATCATGAAACTCCCGAGCTGGAGCCTGCGCCAGGAATAGGCCCTGAGACCAGCAGCCGTTATCGCCAGAACGCTCACCATCGGTAGCATCGTCCTTTCAACGATTCCTTCGAACTCAGCATACCAGTATTCCGTGCCCCCCGGGAATTCACTGCTGGAATTCACCCTGTATCCCCCAAGCCCTCCGACAAATTGAGCTCCCTGCGATATTCCCTGTAGAAAAACTAGTTGTTCTGCGCAAATTCCGACCTTTCTTTCAGGATCATGTCCAAACCCTCCAAACTCCTCCGCAACCCTCTCGTCCTGATCGCCTCTGGCATCGTCCTCCTGGGCGTGGTGGTATCCATCGCAATTACCAGGTCAATGGGCCCGGACGAAAAAGAACGCGTGGAGTCCGGAGAAAAAATGGTAATCCAGCCTGCGAAATCCTCCGTGCCTCCCTCCAGATCCTCCGAGGGCAGCTCTCGCGGCGGCCCGCGCAAATCGCAGGGCAAGGAGATCCAGGGGGATGGACACATCGTGGCCGTGCCCGAGAAGTCCAGGCGGCAGGAGTTCATGACTGCGATCTCGGTCCGGGCCCGCAACGAATTGAAGGGACTGCGCGAGCAATACAAGACCGAGTTCGACTCCGCTGAGTCACGAAAAGAATTCAGTGATACGTTACGGAACGTCACCGACCCTGAGGAGCGTAAACGCCTGCTCCTGGAACGTACCACCGCATTACGCATGGCTCGCAACAAGATGGACGCTCAAAAGGGATTTCCCGGGCGTGCCCGGGAGAAACGCCTCATCGACCTCATGCAGGTCCAGAATCTCTGGCGCATGAACACCTTTGTCGCCCGAAACGCCTCCCTGACCGGGGAAGCCGGAAAATTCGACGACCGCCTTGCTGAGTGGGCGGTAAACTCGGAAGACATGAGCGACGAGGAATTTCACACGACCTTCAACGAGCTGCGCCATGACCTGAACGTCCTCCGGGGCCGCAACCAGAGCGGCGCCCGCCCCCAGCCTTCGGTACCAAAATAGGCCTTAAAACAGCAACGCGGCTTCCCCCGGCTTGGGAAACCCGCCGGTCCGGGCCTTGGTATAAAGCAGCTCTCCGTCCCGGCGCACCTCAAAGATGCCCCCGCCACCCGCCACGAGAGACACCTCTTCCCCTGTCTTCTCCCTGATCTCAGCCGAGACACGCTCGGCTTCTGGAAGATAGTTTCACTGTGCGCAGTATTCGATCTCGATCGCCATGCCCAAGTCTGAACCAGCAGGAGGAATGGATCAATCCCAGGGTCTTTCGATCTACGCGTCCTTGATTTCTTGCATTCAGGGACGGCAATGGATGAGCTTGGCTAGACCGTAGTCGTCACCCCATGCCCCCACGCCCTCTTGACAAACCTTCCTGAATCCACCCCGATGCAAGACCCGCCACTTTCTCGCGACCTTTCACGACAGCACCTGGAAGTAACCCGGCGTTATTTCATGCATCTGGGAACAGCCGGCTTCGCGGCCATGGGCTGTCCCTCCCTGCTGCGGGCTCAGGATGCGGACAGAAACATCTATGAAGAAACAATTGCCGCCCTAGAGTATCTGACCCATCAGAAGGAATTCGAGCTCGTTGAGCGAGGCAATCCTCTGCCATATAAATTGCCCCTGGAAAAACGTCTGGCAATCGGCATGGAGAGGGAAAGCTGGAAACTAGACGTGATCGCCGACAGCGCAACAACCGCCCAGGTGGACAATCCGCTTTCAAGGGAAAAAGGCACCGCGCTCGATTTCAAGGGTCTCTTGAAACTCGCCGGCAAACGCCCAACTCGCTTCCTCAAGGTGATGACCTGCAACAACATGGGAACTCCCCTTGGAATGGGCCTGTGGGAAGGAGTGCCCCTGCGCGAGGCGATCTGGGCGGCCAAACCCTCCGCCAACATCCGCCGGGTCTTCTATTACGGACATCACAATGAGGATCCGAAGCAGATATTCCGCAGTTCCCTTCCCATCGGTCGAGTGCTGGAAGATCCACCCGGAGACCACCCGGTCATCCTCTGCTACAAACTGAACGGCGAATGGCTGAGCGGTGAAAGCGGTGGGCCGGTAAGAATGATCGTACCTGAAGCCTACGGGTTCAAATCAGTCAAGTGGCTGAAGACCGTGGTTCTCACAAACGCACCCGCTGCCAATGACACCTACGCCAGTGGCAACAACGACATCGACAGCTGGATGAAAACCATGTGCCGGTTCATCCACAAGCCGACACAGGCAAAGGCCGGCTCCCCGATCCCGCTGACCGGACTGGCGCAAGTCGGCGTCGGCGGACTGGGAAAAGTGCAGGTCTGGATCAAACCCCGGCAGGATGGCGAATGGCCCAAGGATGATCCCTACTTCACCAAGGCCCCGTGGCAGGATGCCACGATTCTGCCACCACCCGAAAAGTGGGGCGGCGGACTACCCGGGGGCAAATTGCCACCGGATGTGCGCTTTTTCACCCCGGAAGGCAAACCGGCCCAGTGGCCGATGCGCTACACCATCGCCCACTGGGCGACCCTTCTAAAGGGCATGGTTCCTGGGAAATACGACATCTACTGCCGCACGATCGACCAGCAAGGTCATGCCCAGCCGATGCCGCGCCCGTTCCGCAAATCCGGACGCAACAAGATTGAGGAATCACCCATGACCATCGAGGGCTGAGGCAGCCAGCATGCCTCAGAGACAGTTGATTATCACCGAGACCTGACCGGGAATCCGTTTCATCATGTCCGCAGGGGCGTGCCATTTCCGACTGGCGGGAACGACAGGCTTATCGACCTTATCCTCCTTGATTTCTTGCATTCAGAAACGGTGAATGAATGATCCTGACCCGACCGTAATTGTCACCCCATGCCTGCCCGCCTCCCTGTCCTTTTCCTTGCCACCCTGATTACCGCATTCCTTGCAACCCTCTCGGCGGCAAAGCAGCAACCCAATATCATCTACATCCTCCTTGATGACGCTGGCTATGGAGACCTCTCCTGCTACGGACAAAAAAAGTTTCAGACACCCAATATCGATCGCCTCGCCAGGGAGGGGATGAAATTCACCAACCACTACTCCGGTTCGACGGTCTGCGCCCCCACCCGCAGCGTGATCATGTCCGGTCTCCACACCGGACACACCCCGAGTCGCGGGAACAGGGAGATCCAGCCGGTGGGACAGTTCCCCATTCCCGCCGCAACCTTTACCATCGCGGAAGCTCTCAAGAAGGCCGGTTACGCCACCGGGGCCTTCGGAAAGTGGGGCTTGGGTAATCCGGGCTCGGAAGGAGATCCCGTCAATCAGGGCTTCGACCGCTTCTTCGGCTATAATTGCCAGCGCAATGCCCATACCTACTACCCAACCTGGCTCTTCGACAATTTCCAGAAGATCAAACTCAACGGCGAAACCTACGCTCACGATCTCATCATGGACCGGGCCGTGGAGTGGATCGACAATCACCACAAGGCTCCATTCTTCTGCTTCCTTCCGGTCACTATCCCGCACGCCGCCATGCACGTGCCGGAAAAGTATGCCGCCCCCTTCCGCAGGAAATTTCCGGAATTCGAGAACAAGGTGGGACGCTACGGGAACAACAGGCCTTTCGCCAGGAACCCCGCCGCTCAATTCGCTGGAATGATGACTGCCCTGGACCATGGGATCGGCCGCGTGCTCAAGTCTCTCGAGAAATACGGCATCGAAGAGAATACCATCGTCCTCCTCAGCTCAGACAATGGCCCTCACAGGGAGGGCGGCCACATGCCCGACTACTTCAATTCCAACGGAGGCCTGAGGGGTCACAAACGCGACCTCTACGAGGGAGGCATCCGCTGTCCCCTTCTCGTCCGCTGGCCCGGCAAGGTGAAGGCAGGATCGACCAGTGACCATATTTCCGCCCATTGGGATCTCTTCCCTACCTTCTGCGAGCTGGCGGGCACGGAAACGCCCCGGAATCTTGACGGAATTAGCTTCCTGCCCACCCTCCTCGGCAAGAAACAAGAACAACACGAATACCTCTACTGGGAATTCTTTGAAGGCGGCGGAAAGCGAGCGGTCCGCATCGGCAAGTGGAAGGCCGTACAGAACCAGCTCACCCGGAAGGGACAAAATGCATCTGTCGAGATCTACGACCTGACGACGGATCGCGCCGAGCAGAACAACCTCGCGACCCGGAAACCCGAACTCATCGCTCGCGCCCGGAACATCTTCAAGCAAGCCCACACACCTTCGAAGATCTGGAAATTCAAGTGGGAACAATAGCCATCCGTCACCTTGCCATGAAGATCCTGACTCCTCTTTTCCTGCTCCTCGTTCTCTCCGCACCCCTACCGGTCCAAGCGGTGGGAGCGAATGCGCGGTTCGTCTCTGAAGTGGAATCCATCCAGCCCGGAGTTCCCTTTACAGTCGCCCTCCTCATCCTTCCGGACAAACATTACCATACCTACTGGAAGTACCCGGGCATCGTGGGGCTGCCCACCTCCATCAAATGGCAGCTACCCAAGGGATTCCGCGCCGGTGAAATCGCCTGGCCCGCTCCCGAGGTAGTCGACATGGCGGGCCACCCCGCCCACGGATTCCACCGTGACCTTCTTCTGCTGACGGTCATCATTCCGCCGAAAAAACTCCCGGTGAACTCTGTCACTCTCACCGGTGAACTGGCCTGGATGGCCTGTCACAAGGAATGCCACCCGGGCTTCGTCACCCGCAGGCTCACACTCCCCGTCAACCGTGACAGGGAGATCAGGCCTCATCCGGAATGGGCCGCTGCCATCGCCACGGAACGCGAGGCCCTCCCCCGGGAAACTGATCTGTGGAAAGTTTCCATTGAGTCGAGACCGGACGTCACTCCCGTCCTGATCCGTGTCCGCCCCAGAGCAGGCGCAGCAGTAGATCCCGGTGAGATCTACTTCTTCAGCGAAGACGGCCAGATCACCTCCGAGCCTGCCCAGAAGGTCAAGCGCCAGCCGGATGGCAGCTACCTCATCAGCGGAACCCGCTCCGAATTCAGCCCGAAGAAAAAGACAACCCTCCCCGGCACCCTGGTGGCTTCAGGGGGATGGGCCAGGGGAAAACCGCTGTCGGCCTTCCGTGCCGAGCCGGCCTACCCTGGAAAATAGACCCCGGCGGGACACTGCCCGGGATTCACTGCGATCCTCCGAATCCGGATCACCCGGGTGCGTCAGGAACACGTTCGGCAACGACATGCTCCCCGGCGGCGTCACTTTCCTATCCGCGCCCGGTCCCGGTCCTGTTTTTTCTTCGGTTCCGGCGTGAACGTACCCGTACCCGGCGAAAAATCCCACGGCTGGATGTCCTCTCCCAACCGATCAAGGAAAGCCCCCGCGGAAAACGCCAGGTAGAAAGGCCCATCACCTTTCTTGTTCCGGTTCCGGGTGTAAAGATCCTTCATGGAGGGCAGGGCGGCCCTGGCCTCCATGCCCAGTAACTCGATCGCCCGGCAGGCCCGCAGAGCCACCCACCAGTCGTCGTGGTCGAGTTCCTTCACCAGCCCGGCGAGGGCCATCTCCCGGTGCTTGCCCTCCTGAGCCAGCCAATCCGCAGTTTCCAGTCTGACCGCTGCAGAGATGTCGTCCAGGTAGCCCACCACGCGATCCCTGTCCTGGTAGTCTGCCACCCGCAGGGCAAGGACAGCCCAGTAACGCTCACTCGGATCAGCGGACTTCAGCAGCTTGAGCGCGGTCGGCACCTCCGCCCGACCGACCAGGTCCGCGGCACTCCACGCCTCCTCCAGGTTCGGTTGGTGGTCGCTCTTCCCAAGAAGGATATCGCGTAGAGCCTTGTCCTCATTCCTGACCCATTTCCACATCTCGCTTTCCGGTATCGCTCCGGGATCCCGCAGGCGCCTACGCTTGATCCGGTAAATCCGGCGGTGCTCCACGAGGGCCGCCTGCTGCTTGCCGGTCATCTCCCTCTCCAGCAGGTTGACCAGGTTGTGAGGATCAACCTCACAGTCGTAGAAGGCCTCCACCGGCTTGCCTGGTCCCGCGTAATCCAGCTGCGCCTTGTCGAGCAATTGTGGCTTGTCCCTCGCGAGGCGGGTGATCTCCTGCCGGGTCCGCCCCAGATCGGAAAAGACGCTGGGCTGGTTGTGGCTCAGATGCGGATGGTAGTTCCGGATGTAGAGGTATTTCTCACTGCGGAGCGAACGTGCACATTCGAAAACCTCGTCGACCCGGTCGCGACAGCCATAGACGTATTCGCGCTTCGGATCTCGCTCCCGTCCCAGAAAACTGTGTCCCTGCATGTAGTCCGGTTTCGCCAGTCCGGCCAGGTTCAGAACCGTGCAGGGAAAATCGACGAAGCTCACCAGTTCATCATTGACCGTCCCCGGCAGGGAGGGCGCGAGATGCTGGTAGCGCCTCGGGAAGCGCGTCATGAGAGCCACCCGCATCCCCGAATCGTGCAGCATCCTTTTGCCCCTCGGCATCCCCGTGCCATGATCGGTATAAAAGAAAACGATGGTGTTGTCCGCCAGCCCGTCCTCCTCCAGCTCCCGCAGGAGGCGTCCGGTATTCCGGTCCATCACGGTCACGCAATCGTACATGCGCGCCCACTCCTTCCGGATCACGGGTGTATCCGGATAGTAGGGGGGCAGCGGAACCCTGGCCGGGTCGTGAATCTCCTCTCTGGTGAGCCTGGACTGCACTTCGCGCACAAACACCTCGTGCGGCCACACCGTGGTGCGGGATTGGTGGGTGCTCATGTCGTTGAACACTGCAAAGAACGGCTGGCCTTCCCTGCGCTGATCGCTGCGCCAATGTGCCTGGCCGCTCGACTCGTGCCACGCTTCCGCAATCAGGCGCTGCGCCGCTCCATTGTTGTAGTCGGTCTTCACGTTGTTGGTGGTGAAATAACCGGCCTTCCGCAGATAGCCGGGAAAGGCCTTCACCCGGTCCGGAATCGGAAAGGCCGACCGCATCTGGTGCGCCCCCAGGCTGACCGTAGTCATGCCTGTAATGAGACAGGCCCGTGAGGGAGAGCAGACCGGCGCCGCCGCAAAGGCCCGGGTGTAGCGCACGCTCTCGGTTGCAAACTTGTCCAGGTTTGGAGTAGTGGCGAACTCATCACCGTAACATCCGAAATAGGGGCTCATGTCCTCGGCGGTAATCCAGAGGATATTGGGATGAAGCCGGCGCGCCCGGATGTTACGAAAACGGACCGTTCCCCCTTTGCCGTGGTGCTGGATGCCGAAATAGCCCGCAAGCTGCCGTTTCTCGTGCAAGTCCGCGACCAGCGTCCCATTGAGGTAGGTCCGCACCAGCGACCCCTGCGCCACGATCCGGAAATGGTTCCAGTCCTTTACCCTGAGCAGTCCCTCCACCCGCTTCTGGTAATCCTTGTTCTGCGCCCTGCCCGGATAGAGCCATCCCCCCAGTCCGATTCCGTAGATCGCGGCCGGTTTCTGCAGGTCAATCTCACACTGGTATCCCCTGGGCTTGCCCTGTTCCCCCGTGCAGCGATAGGCAAATCCGGAATTGAAGTTCACCTTGCTCGCATCCTCAGGCAGCAGCACCTCCAGCTCCGCCTCGAAATCCCCCATCGAAATCTCAGTGGTCACCCAGCAATTCGTCCTGGAATGAAGTTCGAGCACGCCATCCCTTGCTTCGAAGCGCACAACCTCGCTACGAGGCGTCCACCCCTTCGTGCTCTTTCCGTCAAAGAGATCCACCCACTCCGTCGCTCCAGCCGGCATGATCACAAGCAACAGCAACCTTGAGACAAACAACTGCGAAAACAGGCGAAGGATGATCTGCATGAGTCCGGTCTAGAACTTCCCGTGCGGAGAGAAAAGGTAATCTCTGCAAAATCGCCTCGCCAGCAGGCGTAGAGCTTTGGCAGCTTCCGACTGCGATCCCGTCTGCCATGAAATTCATCCTCTTCCTTGCTCTCCTTGCCCTCTGCCTGCAGCCTCTCGCAGCTCAAAAACGTAAAAAACAAGCTTCCAGGGGAGGGCCGGAGAAGTCCCCTGAGCTGGCCCGGCACTACATCAATCTCAAGACCTCACCCCGCGCTCCACAGGCAGAACCGGTCACCACCTCCCTGCCCCTGGAACTTCAACCGAAGGACCAGATCGCCTTCATCGGCAGCGGCCTCCTCGATAATGCCCGTCACTACGGTTATTTCGAAACGCTCCTTCACCAACGCTTTCCCGATCACCAGCTCGGCATCCGGAACTTTTCCTGGCCTGCTGACGAGGTCGACCTCCAGCCTCGCCCCGCCAATTTCGGCGACCTTGACCAGCATCTCACCTACTACCGGACCGATGTAATCATTGCCGCCTTCGGCTACAACGAATCCTTTGCGGGTCAGGCCGGCCTTCCCGCTTTCCGTGCGCGCTTCGACGCTTTCCTCTCCCAGCTCAAATCCCGGTCCTACAACGGCAAGAGCGCTCCGCGGATCGTGGTAATCTCTCCCGTTGCCAACGAGAACATCGAGGGTGTTCCGGCTGCCGATCGCAACAATGAAAACCTGAAGCTCTATGGTCAGGCCATCGAGAAGGCCGCCACCAGCCACAAGGTTGCCTTTGCCAATGTCTACGCCGCCACCGCCACCGCCATGGCGGAGAAAGGACGCGATCTCACCGACAACGGCACGCAACTGAACGAAGCGGGACAGCAGGTCTTCGCCAGCACGCTCTATCGCCAGCTCTTCGGCGAGACCGCCCCGCCCGTAAACGAAAAAGCACGCGCCCTTGTGGTGGACAAGTCCTTCCAGTTCTTCCACCGCTACCGCCCTCTCAACACCTTCTATTACACCGGAGGCCGCAACAGGAGCTACGGCTATCTCGACTTCCTACCTGCCATGCGAAATTTCGATCTCATGGTGGTCAACCGGAACAAGGCCATCTGGGCCACCGCACAGGGGCGGGAGGGCACGGCAGACGATTCCAACCTGCCTCCACTCGAGGAAACCGCACAGGGACGTGGCGCCAACAAGTGGCTCTCACCAGAGGAGGAACTCGCGGCCTTCCAGGTCGATGAACGCTTTGAGGTCAACTGCTTTGCATCCGAGGAGGACTTCCCCGACATGGCCTGTCCCATCCAGATGCGCTGGGATGCCCGCGGTCGACTCTGGGTCTCCTGCTCGACCACCTACCCACACCTCTATCCCGGACGCGAACCCAACGACAAGATCATCATCCTGGAAGATACCGACTGGGACGGAAAGGCCGACAAATCGACCGTTTTTGCAGACAACCTGGAAGTGCCTCTCTCCTTTGTCCTCGGCAAGGGAGGAGTCTACCTCTCGGAGGAACCGCACCTCATCTTCCTCGCGGACACCGACGGGGACGACAAGGCCGATCATCGCGAGATCGTCCTGACTGGCTTCGGGTGTGAGGATTCGCACCACGCCTTGCACGATTTCGTGTGGACACCCGATGGCGATCTCCTTTTCCGCGAGTCCATTTTCCACAATTCCCAGGTCGAAACCCCCTACGGTCCGGTCCGCGCCAAGAACAGCTCGTGGTTCCGTTTCCATCCCGGTTCGCAGCGGCTCACAGCATTCGGCGGCTATCCCAACACCAACCCGTGGGGCGTGACCTTCGACGACTGGGGGCAGCACGTGGCCAGCCATCCCGTCTTTGCCAGCGCCTTCCACGCCACCAATGCTCCCTACCCGACCCAGCACCCGAGAGCCAACGGGATTCCGGCCTACTCCGGCGTATGCGGTCACGAATTTGTTGACTTTGCTTCGTGGCCGGACGACCTGCAGGGGGGCTTTGTAAAAGTCCGTTACAAGCCCACCAACCGGGTCGAGTTCCACAAGTGGGTTGAACACGACGACCACTTTCGCGAGGAGTTTCAGTTCAACCTCATCTTCTCCACCAACCTCTCCTTCATCCCGGTCGATCTCCGCTACGGGCCACGTGGCGCGATGTATGTCTGCGACTGGTACAATCCGGTGAAAGGGCATGCTCAGTACTCGCTTCGCGATCCCCGCCGCGACCGCAAGTCCGGGCGCATCTGGCGCATCGTCCCCAAGGGTGCCCGGTTGCAGGATCCTCCCGGGATCACCGGTGCCTCAATCTCCGCTCTCCTCGACCTGCTCAAACGCAGGGAGTACCGCTACCGCTACTGGGCCAAGCGAGAACTGCGCGACCGAAACCCCACCGAGGTGCGTAACGCCCTGGACGTCTGGGTTCCCCTCCTCGATTCCAAGGACCAACGCTTCCGGCACCATCAGCTTGAAGCCCTCTGGACCTATCGAGGGGTCGGTGCCTCCAATCCGGACCTGCTGAAGGAACTGCTCTCCTGTGGGACACATCACGCACGCGCCGCCGCCACCCGCCAGCTACGCTACGCTGACTGTGGTCTGAGCAAAAAGGACCGCGGAATGCTCCTTCTCCAGAGTGCCAACGATAAAAGCGCTCTCGTTCGTCTGGAGGCCGTCACCGCCTCCACCTACCTGGCCACCCCGGCAGCCTTCCAGGCCCTCCTCTCCACCTTGGACCATCCGCGTGAGGCGCATCTCAGCTACGCCATCCGGACCGCCTTTGGTGCGAAGTCCATTCTCCCGTTCTGGACGGAAAAGATCCCTCCCGCCGTGGCGAAGTTCATGGCGACCTTCGACCGAAGCTCCAAAACAAAAGCGGGCACAACTCCCGGCAACGCCCGGGAGGCAGCCTTCGATTCACAGAACAATCTGGCAGAAGTGAAAATTAGCTGCATTCCCGAACGGCTCCTCTTCACCCGGGACAGGTTCGAAGTAAAGGCAGGGCAACCCGTCAAACTGATCTTCACCAATCCCGATGCCACCCAGCACAATCTCCTCATCCTTAAACGCAACACCTCCATCGAGACGATTGGCATCGCCGCCAATGAAATGGCCAAGAGCCCGGAAGGCGTGAAGAAGCACTTCATTCCCGACGACAAGCGCATCCTGCACGCCACCAGGCTCCTCAAACCCCACTCCTCGGAAACATTGCGCTTTCTTGCCCCCGAAAAACCCGGCATCTATCCCTTCCTCTGCACCTTCCCCGGACACTGGGTCCTGATGAAGGGTGAAATGATCGTCAAATAAACCCGCCCCTTCATCCTCATGAAATCCCTGGTTTTCCTCATCGCTGCCTGCTTCCCGTTCCTTGCTCCTGCCCTGACGGACAAGCCCAACTTCGTCTTCATCCTGGCCGACGACATGGGCTATGGCGATATCTCCCACGCAGGTGGCAAAATTCCCACGCCCAATCTGGACCGGCTGCGGGCGGAAGGAATGCGCTTCACTGACGCCCACACGACGTCCTCGGTCTGCACCCCCACCCGCTACGGCATTCTCACCGGCCGCTACAACTGGCGCTCTCCGCTCAAGAAAAGTGTCCTCTTCCCGCCCAAGCCCTCGATCATGGATCCCGAACGTCCCACTGTGGCCAGCTTTCTCAAGGAACGTGGCTATCGCACCTGTGTGGTAGGCAAATGGCACCTTGGGCTGAACTGGCACATGCTGGACCAGCCCGCCAAGGCCGCCAATGGCCCAACCAGGGGCACCTGCTGGAACATCGACTTCTCCAGGCCCCCACAGCAGGGCCCGCTCAAGTTGGGCTTCACCGACGACTTTCTCTTTCCCGCTTCCCTCGACATGGCCCCCTATCTCTACCTCCGGAACGACCGGGCGGTGGGAATTCCCACCGTGAGCAAGGGCTGGAAGCGACAGGGACCTGCCACCGCTGATTTTGAAGCGAAAAACTGCCTCACCGACTTCGCTCGCGAATCACGAACCTTCATCAAGTCCGCGCTACAGGGCAAGTCCCCGTTCCTCCTCTATCTTCCCCTCACCAGCCCACACACCCCCATCGTTCCCTCCAAGCAGTGGCAGGGGAAATCTCCCCTCGGCAAGTATGGCGACTTTGTGATGGAGACCGACTGGGTGGTGGGCGAGGTCATGAAGGAACTGGCTGAGCAACAGGTCGCCAGGAACACCATTTTCCTCTTCACCACCGACAACGGCTGTTCGCCCGCTGCCGACATCCCGAAACTTGTCTCTCATGGGCACAAGCCCAACGCCGACTGGCGGGGGCACAAGGCCGACATCTACGAAGGGGGCCACCGGGTTCCCTTCCTTGTCCGCTGGCCCAAGCGGGTGAAGCCCAACAGCTCCTGCAATCTCACAGTCTGCACCACGGACTTCTTCGCCACGGTGGCCGACATCCTCGGTGTGCGCGGACGCCAATTTCCTCAGAATGCCGCCGAGGATTCCTTCTCCTTCCTCTCCGCGCTCGATCAGCCGGACCGCAGCACTCCCCTCCGACCCTACACCATCCACCACTCCATCAACGGATCCTTCGCCATTCGCAAGGGACCCTGGAAACTCTGCCTCTGTCCCGGTTCAGGAGGCTGGTCCTCACCCCGGCCCAACATTGCCCTCAAAGACAAGTCGCTCCCGCCCATCCAACTCTTCAATCTCGATACCGACCCTGCTGAAAAAACAAACCTGCAGGCCGGACAGCCTGACATTGTCCGCGACCTCGTCGACGATCTTTACCACGCCATCCGGCACGGGCGGTCCAACTCCGGCCTGGTTGCCGGAAATGAGGGATGGCCCGGCACCTTCCCATCCCCCGTCCTCAAACTCTTCCCCCAGTTCGCTGGCAAGTGATCCGACTCAGCTAGGCAATGCGCTTTTCCACGAAGCGAAAGCGCTCGTCGTAGTCCCCCCGATTGTGCTTGAGACAGCAGGCGTAGCAGGCCGATGCCTTGTGCATCCGTCTCACCCGTTCGACCACCGCCCAGCACCCGGGACAGAAGTAGCGCCACTTGCGGCGCATTGCCCGCGCCGGAAGGGGCAGGCTGTGTCCAACCCGCTCCCCGGGAATTCCAAGGTCACAACAAGCCCGGCGCCATTCCGGCCCGTGTGGTTGGATTCGACGGTTCCCCGCCCGCTCATAAGCCACCAGATGGGCGAGCTCATGCAGGAAAGTTCGCTCGGTTTCAATTTCGGAAATCTCCTGCAGGGCGGGATTCACCTCTACCACCGCGTCCGGCCAGGTGGCCCGGCCCGCCGTCGATCGCATTCGCGAATTCCACTGCACCGTCACCTTCTCCGCCAGGGCTGACAATCCCAACTGCCCACAGAGAACCCTCGCCCGCATCGTCATCTCCGTGTCGCCCCCGCTGCGCAGGCGCGGCTTCTTCACCTTGCGCCTCTCTCCCTCACTAAACGAAAACCGCAATTGCAGGACCGCTTGTTCCACTACCAGAGTATCCACAAAAGAGGGCTGAAACTCAAGAACGGAGGCCCTCCGGAAGAAGTTTACCCATCAAGCAGGTAAGACAAGGGGTCCCATTCGCCGAAGGGGTCCACGATCTCACCAGCCTTCAGACAAAACAAGCCGGGGAATTCCCGGCTTGTTCCTCAAACGATCATCAGCGCCGGGAGGGCGATTTCCAGTCCGCCGCCTTAACCGGCTTGAACACCTTGGGAGGTTTCTCCCCCTCCACCGGAAGGCGCACTGAGATGGGGCCACCCTGGCAGATCGCCACCACCAGCAGGCCGGCGCGCTTCAGCGACTCCAGGTAGTCTTCCGCCAATGGATTCTGCCCAGTGGCCTGTTCAAGCGTGACCGGAAGGAGCCGGATCCATGAAGCATTCTTCGCGTAGAAGTCGCGCCAGCTCACCAACTTCCCCTTACGTTGGCCATTCACGCGGGTTTTGAACCGGCTCGGTGTATTCAATACCGAGCCTCGCGGAACGATCGTCCAGCTCGATGCTCCTGAAACAATCGTGGAACGCTTCACGAGACTCTCCCGGCTCTTGGCCGCCTTGGTGGACGTCTCGGAATCCTCTCGCAGGTTTCGCTGCTGCAAGTCGGAGAGCCTGACGGTTTGCCCCTTCAATTTAGGGTCCCGGGGCCGCTGAAGGCTGGCAAGCTGCTCATGGGTCATGCGGGGACGAACGTTCAGTGCCTTCCCCTTGCCTTTTCCGGGTTCCCCTCCGGGCGCAATCAGTTCCACCGCGCCTGGAGAACTCACTCCGATGGCGGTGATCCAGATGAATAATCCGATTCTGTTCATATTGAAAATGGGGAAAGTCTACTCCTGATCGATCACGCCTCCATTGACTTCGATCGTCCGGTCCACGTTGATCTCTACTACATCCAGCAAATCAGTTCCGAATGGTGTCCGGTGGAGCAATTCAACAGTGTGAATGCCTTCCTCCGTGAAATAGCGGTCCATGCTCCTGACGGTCAGATTCCGGCTCTGGGGGATCGAGTCCTCCATGATCACAAAACTCGAGTTGATGGTCTTGGTTCCGTCCGGTCTCTCTTTCCGGGGACCAGGGTATATCCGCATATAGGTGGTGCTGTCCGGATACAAGTTGACCAGGCTCACCGAAACCGGAGGCACCTGCTCGTAGTATCTGGAGGAATCCACCCCACTGATTGTCCCAGTGGCGATAGGCCAGATCTGGACTTTCTCCGAATCGAGAATGGTTGCCGATACCCCAAAGTCCGCCTGGGCGGTGATTGTGAAGACTTCTTCTCCCTTCACCTGAGTCAGGTCGGGTCCGGTCAGGTTGGTCGCGGAGAAAGTGATCGTCGTATTTGCCGTTTCCTCCATGTAACCCTCCGTCACCACCGTCCCGACCGGATTTTTCACATCCTCGAAGCTGTATGCCCCATCGGGATATGCGAAGGTGTAATTGGTGTAATCCACCCACTTGGCAGCGTCTGGCGCAGTGGCATAGCTGGGATGGTTCTCGTCAAGCAACCCCGCTACCGAGATCTGCACCTGAAAGGGTTGGTCCACCCGTGTCCTGGGGATCGCGAGATAAGGATCGCCGGTTACAATGGTGATGGTCGCGTTGGGCGTATAAGCGGTCACATACTGCTCATCGAGCCGGTATTCTGACACACTGCGATTGTGAATCGCCCAGAGTTCGAAGAAGGAGCCAGCCGCGCTCACCCCCGTTGGTGAAATCTTCATTCCGTTCGGAGCAACGCTCATGTCCCATTCGACACCGCTGTCCTGCTGGATCTGCCGGACAAAGTTGACGTAATCGGCCGGATCCGCCGACACCACGCACGGCGCCGCTGCGGCCAGCAATAGTAATTGTTTCTTCATGATGAAATGTATGGATGCAGATTTCAGGAGGATCATCAGGATTATGCCCAGGCGACTGCTACCGCTCTTTCCGTCCCCGTATGATTTTTCCGTTGTCGTCCACAGTCGCGGAGGACGAACTTGTTTGAGTGCTCAAATCCATGCTGGACAGGAGAGCACCATCCCCATTGTTACGTTGAGTCTGACTGAGCGTTGTGGTGCAGACGATGTCCTGCATGTCAAACCACCAGTCTCCCGGGTTGCTGGACCCCAGCTCAAAGGTATGAATGATATCGTGGGGCCCCAGGACCACTTGGTTCTCTTCATCGAGAAACTGGGTCATGAAGCTCTCAATCCTGCCCTGTTCGTAGGCCGGGGCATAGTCCGGCACGCTATCCCCGTCGATCATTCCGATAACAGACAAGTCCGATCCTGCCGTCGAGTGGGTGTCGAACCAACTTCCGCTCCCGGATTGACCCCGGGCAGAGAAATCGATTTGTGTACCGGGCTGGACGTTCTTCTTCTCATAGACAATCACATCCGGATTCACATCATTCTCCCGGCCGTAAAAAGCCAGCTCCCAAGGAGCGGAGGCTCCCACCCGAACCCATAGAGCGGCAGGAAGCAACGTGTGACCGGACTGGAGAGCGACCCCCATCACCCGGATCTTCAGGTCAATTTCCTGCGTCGGAGTAATCGTTCCATTCGGATCAACCTCGCTCAGATCCACAACAGCCACTGGATAATCGATATTCCACACCATCCTGGGCCGGACCCCCGGTTGAACCACGGTGGGGGTCACCGAAATAGCACCAACCGGGATGTAGGGATCCTTATGGCCGGAACCACGCGGGATGGATTCGCTGGTTTGGCCGGGAAGAGAGCTTCCCAAGGCCAACAGCCCGAGAAGGGCCAGTTGAGAGGCGTTTATTTTCATGAGATCAGAGAGGGGAGGAGTTGTGCAATTCTTTCGAATTTCCAATAAAATTACAGAGCCTGACCTTTTGATCAATAGAAATATTAAAATATCTTGATATTATTGTATTTTTGTTGAGATGCGGCGGGGCTCCATCCCTAGAAAGGTGGCAAAACCCCACCTTGGGATCGGCTTAGCAAAATCCGGGGAAATCCGCATTACAGCCTTCAAGCTCTCCAAACCCCCCTATTTTCCGGGCAAAAGAGCTGGCAGACTAAATGGCCCGGAACAGCCATGATAAATGGAGTTCGCCTAGAAAAAAGCCGGCCAGATAACCCGTCGAGGGCCGGAGTGCGGATGAGTCGGAGGGACGACCGCCGTGACAGCCGGCTGTTCATTCTTACGCCGTAACCAGTTTTTTCTGCTAGGCACTCCATATGATTGACTTTATTAAAAAACTTTCTAATACTAATTATTAGTTTCCCCTTACAAGATGCGCCTCGCTGGAATCCATTGTGATGTGATTTCCGGCTCCCGCTGTGGAGCCGTGATTCTCGGAGCGGTCCTGGCCGTAACGGTCCTGCCGGTCGCGGCCGCCGTGCTCACCACCACCGAGCGCACCGCGCTTGCACACGAGAAGTTTCTTGAGGACCGCCGCGCCAGTATCACCAACCGGGTGAATCCCTATCTCGGACCGGGAGTAGCACAAGTTGTCGAAGAGCTCCCCCGGCCCTGGAAGGTCAGACGCAATCCCTGGCACCACCAGATTGGGGCTACCGTCTTCTGGGTAGGGGAGCAGCCCTCCGCCCGGAACCCTGTTTCAAACATCTCAAGTTCCTGGGACGCCAATTGGGAAAACAGCTTTGGCGGCTACGACCATCCCTTCAAACGACAAGGCTACTTTCCCCTCGGCTTCGAGCCGAAGCTGAACCCCTTCTACGTGGCGCTTCCCTACAACGACCTCCTGCACGGCAGAGAGCATCGCCCCGAAGCCTCCGAGGTCATCCCCTGGTTCTGGCGGGCTTACCGCGGACCGGGGGTCTCCGTCTGCCACAATAGATGGGTAGCCATCCACCACCAGGGACGTATCGTCTACGCCCAATGGAAAGATGTCGGGCCCTTCACAACCGACGATTGGCCCTATGTGTTTCAGGGCAGGCGCCCCCGTTCAAACGCCAACCAGAATGCCGGAATCGATATCAGTCCGGCCGTCCGTGACTTCCTCGGAATGCGTGGAAACGCGGACGTCGACTGGCGGTTTGTTGAAGAATCCGAAGTCCCCGGGGGCCCCTGGTCAAAGTGGCTTCCACCACAACTGGGACTCCCCGCCGGATCCTCGGACCAACCGCTTCCGTAAGTACCATCAGCCTCTCTCCATGAGCTCATCCACAACAACTCAGACCCTTTCAAGACGGGACGACCACTGAACGCTACGGCTTACCCGAAGGGACATCCACCCCATCTCTCCGGATAATCACTCGAGGACCCTCTTGCTGCAAGACACCACCATTATGATAGACCACCGAGAATCTGGCCGATTTGTCACCACGCTTGGCGTCAGTCACCTCGGTCATGACCAGCATAAGGTTGCTGCCCGGTGCAGGTTCGATCTGGTAGGCTGTCGACCGGCTAATCACTCCCTCCAGGGGTTCCTCACGCGTCTTCGCTCCCATCTGAAGCGGGCCGTGCCGGTGCGAGAGGATCTTCCTCAACTCCGCGAACTGGGCGCGGACGAACGCGCTGTTTCTTCCGGGATAAGTGTAGTGAAGAGCAACCTCGAAGAGTTTCCCGTCCATAAACCGTGCCTCCAGCGTGGTGGCATCATGACCGGGAAGAGTCCCTCTGACCGGGGATACCAGCAACACCTTCAACCGGGGCTGATCAGCCGGAGCCTTCACGGTCTGGTCCAGTTTCGTCCTCATGGCCCAGTCAACCAGACGAGTGGGCGAATCCCCCCAACTCAACCCAAAGGGCGGCTGCAAAGGCTCTGCCGCCCACAGAACTGACACGCCGTGAAACACCAGAAATCCGCAGATCAGGAAAGCTCTCACCCTTGCGTTGATTCTATCTCAAATCGCGGTCAATTCAAGATCCGTTCCGAACGACACGGCCTCCACCAGACACAACGAGGCAGTGTTCTCATCGAGGCAATCGTAGCCCTCACCCTTCTCTCGGTGGTCAGTCTGGTAGTCCTGAAAGGGACAATGGACATCCTCGCACCTCGTCAATGGACCATGGTTCAAAATGTATCCGACGCCTACCTCACCTACGAAAAGGCCCTTGCACAGCGCATCCCCTTTGATGCCCTTACCGACGCGTCGTCTCCTTGGCCCGTCTATCCTGCCAGATCACATACCCCGGTGACGATCGGCACCCTTCCCGGGGGAAGGGCCCTCACCGGCAATGTGATCCGGACCAGGATCCCGGACCAAGACAATTTCCCGGCTCATGGTGGGAACGGAACGATCTCCACAAACCCCGCCGAAATGCAGACCTGGAAACTGCAGAGCCACATCACCTACACCATCAGTGGCCGCGAATACGTCAAATCTCGAACCATCGTACGGACCCAATGATCATTTCCACAGAAAACAGCAGGCAATCCCCGACACGCCGTCGTGGATTTACCCTCCCGGAGCTTGCCACCGCAATAGGCCTCGCCCTCGCAATCGCGGCCATAATGATGACCCTGCTCCAACAGCAGGTCACCTTCCACCGGATCCTCAAAACCCAGGGATTCCTGGTGGATGACGCTCCCCAGATCAACAACACAGTCACTCAGATTCTCTCCCGCGCGGATGCCTATCGCATTCATTCGAATCTCAGTGATGCAGTCGCCGGAACCAACGCTGTAACAGCCGACGGGAAAGTGCTCGTCCTCGGTTTCCTTAATCCGGATGGATCGGAGGATTTTGGGATCATCTCCTTTGAATCCGACAACGGAGAGGACGCACTCGCCTACTATACCATGGATCCGGCCACTCCATTCACCAAGATCGGAAACCCTGATTGGCTTATTTCCCGTCAGGTGGATAACGCGGAATTTTTCATCCAAAACGGCGTCTTCCGCATGCAACTCACCGGCCCCGCCGGGGAGATGATCACCTACTCCGGAACACCCAGGCTCTAACCTTCGCTCAACACCCCCATCTCATGAAAAAGAACCTCAGATCCGGCTATGTCTCAATTTTGGCCGTCGTCACCCTTTCCTCGATCATGCTGTTGATGCTCACCGCATCCTTCCGTTACACCCTCCAGAATCAGGAGACCCAGAAGAAGACCCAGATCCGGATCGACTACACAAACCGCGAACAAGCACTGCTTCGCGCAGTTCTTACCGAGACTCCCAACAGCGCCATCAAGAACATGATGGCCAATTCAAGACGAGGGGAAATCCCGTCCCGCTGGCGCTGGATCTTCAAACGCGCCCATGACAAGGCGAACGGTGAAACTGCACTCGAAAATAATATTGCGGAAGTCCTCGGAATCAACAGCCAATCCATTTCCGGCAACACGGGTGACGGCCCTCAGGACGACATCAGCGACTGCATAAACAGTATCGCAAACCAGCAAGCCATGCACCGGTTCTACATAAATGCCGGCACGAACAACACCGACAACCTCCTTGGATCCGAGTATCCGGAAACCCTGGAACTCGTTAACGGCAGCTTGGAGGTGCTGGACCGGGACCGTCCTGTCATCACGATGGACAAGACGTATGCCGGCGGCAAGCAGTTCAAGGTGATCCCCTACCCCGACGTGCACTTCGGCTATGTCTCTCAAAATGAGAATTTCGTGGCCAAACGAAACTGGTGGGCATTCTCCCTGACCTATGGAGCTGCTTCCAAATCCTCGACCGGCGTGGCCACCACGAAGAAAAACTTCGTTCTCTCAATCTACGAGGTGCCCTCGCAACTTGCACTTGGCAGCACCACCACCACCGCGCTCGGCAAACATGCGGACGGCACCGAATGGGGCAATGTAAGCATCTCAGGTAGCGTCTTCGCGACCCGGGCCTCCACTGAAGGCAATCTCAGACTTGACCGCCTTGCCGCCCGCCGGGGCATCTCCCTTACCGACAATTCCTCGGTCGGGGGCGTCGCGCTCGACAACTTCACAGGCGATCTTCCTTCCCGCGAACAGTACGAGGCGGATAATGCCAGCTTCTTCCCTCTCTCCAATTCCTCGGACTCAGGTCTTGTGGCCTTCCTCCCGATCGCGCGCGGTCTGGAGATCTTTGACGATCTGGAGGATGTCACCGACTACAACTCCGCCTCTTCGACAGGATGGAACTACTACAGCCGGCCCGCTCTGCAGACCGTCATGAAACTGCGGGTGGAAGACGTGATATCTCCCGAGGATCAAACCCCAACCTCGATTTCCTTCACTTATCTCTCTTATGGAATCGAAAAAACCGCCCTCTTCACACGGGGTAACAACTGGCCAACTCAGGACTCCCCTGAGGGCTCGACCTTCCCCTTCCACCTCGAGACCACCCGGCTTGAACGACGAACCCTCGCGGTCTACATCGGCAGGCTGGCCACCTACCTCCAGTCCCTTGGAGCCGATCCCCTGGCAGTGAACAATTCCCTCATGATCAACGCGAACTACCGGGACAACATCAGGATCAGCAAGCCGAACATCCCCAGCCTGTCCACCGACATCTCCCTCATCCTGCGGGACACAAGGGATTTCACCGCCTTCCCGAAGGGTTTCTCCCTGGTTACTCCCTTCCGGATGTATCTCGTCAATGATGTCAACATCACGGCCAGCCGCGTCGATGACAATGGAAAGAGCATCTTCCCCCCAATCTCGCTCTTCACTCCTGAAAAGCGTTTCGGAATTCGAGACAAGGCCATGAACATCGCCCTGAAGGGGCAGATCAATCACACTGGGAAAAACAGAAGCAATGCCGTCCGACCTCTTGATCTCCGGTCCGGCGCCGATGACCAAGTATCCACCAACAAGATCGACGCCGATCTTTATTCCATTACCGACCCCGATCAGTTGCCTCCCATCACGCAGATGAACTGGCTTGTGACCATCGAGCAGGTTGACTGAGACCAGGAGACCTCAAGACCCTGCCCCCCTGGCGGAACCCATCAGCTTGCCCATCCCTCACCCCGTGATCTCAGACGATCAACGGACCCGGTCAGCTTCCAGCACGAGTGTGTGCTCACACAGGAGAGTGGTTGCACAAACCCTCCTGGCGGGCCATCGGGCCCATGGCTTAACCCGTCGAGGAAATGATCCACTTCTGAAGGATCACCGGTAGAGTGACAGACAGGAGGCTGGATGTGTCACCCCCTGGCCGGGACTCACCAGGGACCGGCTTCTTTCATTCTCTCCCCACGTTCACCGGAAAACAGTGGGAGTCATTCCCGAGCAAGAGGAATTGACTACTCCTTTGGAGGCAGGAGGGGATGAAGCGTGTTACCGGGACTGCTCGAATTTCGAAGGATCGAACCGATCCCGGAAGGTGCCCTCAACGGTCGGAAAGACTCGCTGTGCGTATCCACGCGAAACTGAAGTTCACTCAAATCCAGGTTGGTCTCCTCCAACTGCTCCTGGAGTTCCCTGTTGGCACCCTGCAACTCCGTATTCTCGGTCTTCAGTTCCTGCAGCCGTGCCACGATTTCCTGCAAGGCCTGGAGGGTGGCCGTATCCTCATCGCGGGAACCAGAGAACGGCAACCTGTTCTTCCCCTCGCTGCCAGAAGCAGGAAAACTCTCCGTTCCCTCAACGGAATCGAGACCGGAACCAACTCCCGCAAGCCATTGGCCGTTCCCGGTCAATTTCCTTGCGCCCATCACATGAACCGCATGGATCGTGACAGCTCCACACATGAGGCCAAGCGCCACCCCACTGGTCACCAGTTGAAAGAGAGGACTTTTCATGGTTTGAGATCCGGGTGGTTGTCACCCCGCTGTTGCGGGGGCGAAAATTCGGCCATGAAGGATGCGTGAACGCGAAACTCCTCAGAGCTGCTATTCTGACCTCCATCTCCATCGGCCACCAGGATCACAACGTCTTCTCCCGGAATCTGATCCTCATCCTGTCCGCTACCTGCTTCCGCTGCATCCCCCACCTCAGGGGCCTCCACCGCAATCTCCCTCCTCCCAGGCATCTCGCCAGGTGGAATCGCCCGGAAGAGGGAAGGACCCTGTCGCTTCACGATCAGCGGTTTCAGTTCTTCTCCCGGAATCTCTTCTCCTGCAGATGAATCGCCTGTCGGCGCCGGATCTCCCGGAAGTCTGGCAATGGCCGGATCCAGATTCCCTCCTCCCGCAGTATGGCGAGTGGGTTCATCCTCCCGGACGGGTCGCTTTTCCTGAATTGCAGGCGGGGTGTTCAATGGTTGATGCGCAGGCGCCGACAGAAAGACCGGCTTGGTAATGTACATCCAGCAGAACACTGCTGCCAAGGCAGTGGTCATTAGCATCAAGGGCGGATACCAGCGATACAGCCCACAACGCTGACAGGCGCATGGATCCGGCCTTTCAAGGGATTCCGTTCCCGCCTTCACATTTGCCGGGATCCTCTCACTCTCGATCGGATTTAACCTGGAAATGCTTTCGCTCATACTGAATCCGAGAGGGCCAATTTACTTGTTGTGGCTAACCGTGATACGTCGGTTTGCGTAGGTGATCTCCACGACATCCGAGAGAGCGGGAAACTTCGTCAGGACCAACCGTTCCTCAGTGAGCGTAAGCTGCCGGAGAATGTTTCCGACCAGGGAGTATGCCTGTAACCCCGGAACAGTCTCCATCTTGTTTGTTCCAGCACCAGTCAAAATGCCATCATTGCGATGAATCGTGAAAGAGGTGTAGGCCTCTGTCGAACTTTCCCCATAAACGCGAACCGCGATCCCATCAGTGTAGACGCGGCAGAAGAAGGCCTTGCTCCTTACGTTGAAGGATGCGCCATCACGGATCTTCATCCGTTTGTCGAATCTGTAGTTCCCCACAAAACGAAACCCCGGAGGAAGGGAATCCTCCTGGGCCATACTCGTCTCCGACGTCAGGCAGAGAAAGGACGCCAGAGCCAGCAATAGAGATGGACCCGTCCTTATCATTCGCCCACGTCCCAGAGGGAATCCGTAGAGGATCCAGAAGGATCATACACTCTACCACCCGCTTCCGTCAGAATCGGTGGCGACTTTGTTACATCATAGGTGAGGCTGTTACCGTTGAGATCCTCCACCCCGGGAAGAGCTGCGCCACCACTCGGAAGGTATTGGATCAAGTCATTGGTCGTTATCGAATCAACCGCCTTCCTCGGGTGGTCCGCGAGGTAGGAGCGTTGCGCCACGTATACTTCCCGCAGAGCCGCAGAGGCCTTCTTGCCTTTGTTCCACTCGCCGATATTGCCGGCGAAGTACATCGTCGCTCCCATGATGCTGAGGATGATGAAGATGACAACCGTCAGCTCGATGAGAGTGACCCCCGCCCGAGGTGGTGTTTGATGACGATGTCTGTTCATGGCTGATATGGTTTTGCGTTGATGATGTGAACTACCTGTCCCTCAAGAGATCCAGGGACTCAATGATCTCGGTCTTGAGTCCCTCATTGGTGATGACCGCGTAGCCCAGGATAAGGACCGTGAATGCGACCACTATGACCACCGCCCACCAGAAGAGCCGGAAGAAAAAGCTCTTTCCCTCGGGTGCAATGATCGGTCTGTACCAAGGATTCCCCTCCACTATCCTGGTGGCAAACATCTGGTTTCCTTTCCGAAGAACGGCCAGCAGGATCTCCAGGTCCCTCCTCGCATTAACGATCAACCGATAGCGGTAGCGCCGGGTGGGTGATTCTTCCAGTTCCTCGATTAATACCTGCGAAGGCACTCCCGATTCCGGGAGTCTCATCGTATAAATATGAGTCCGGTAAATGAACTTCTCCCGGAGCCAGCGGTCGAATTGGGTCAGTTGCATCGTTTTCCAGTGTTAGATTCCACTCTGCATCATCTTCGGTCCCATCAGGAAGATCGGCAGAAAGGTGCCGATGAAGACTGCGGCAATCAAGGAGACCGCCATCAGGAGAACGAGGAAGTTGAGAACCTGGGTGAAGTCATTCATGTAATTCTCGGCTTCTTCCTCGTACATGTCGGCGAGCATCTTCAACTGGTTGTCAATCGAGGCTGATCGCTCACCAATGGACATCATGTGAACCACCTGCTCGTCCACGGAAGTGAACTTGCTGAAGGCAAGCGAAAGAGGAACCCCGGAGTGCTCATACTGATCCGCCGCATGCCGGATTTCCGGATAGAGAGGCGTTGCCTTGACGGACTTGGCCGCCACCCGCATGGATTTAGAAAGGTTGATCCCGTTCGAATAGAGAAGCTCCATGGTGGAGAGAAAGGTCATCTGGCGCAGGCTCATGACCAGCTGGCTGAGGAGACGCCACTTCGACATCGCAATCGAGGTAATGGTATTTCGAACCCCCTCCGATCGCCAGATGAGCACTCCCATGACCATCACGCCCAGGACCACGAAAGGCCACAAGACCCGGGTGGCGTGACTCACCTTGAAGGCGATGGCAGTGAGCCCGTCAGGCTTCTGGCGGACCTGTTCCAGCATGCCCTCCACCTGAGGCACGATCTTCACCTGAGAAACGATGAAGGCCCCGATGAGCACCGCAATCACGATACCCGGAAGAAGAACCGCCTTGCGAATCTGCTTCCTGAAGTAGAGATCGGCCTTCAGGCGATCGGCGAGCTCTCGAAAGGCGCGGTTAAGCTGGCCGGAATCTCCCCCGGCCTGGATCAGACCAATGGTCATGTCATCAAAACGGTCGGTCCTGCGGAAAGCCTCGTGAATCGACATCCCGGATTCGGTATCAAAACGGATCTGCTCCAGAGTGGAGGCCATCGCCTTGTTGGGAAGACCCTGTCCGTAGTACTTGAGCGCGTCAGAGGTGTTGATCTGCGCCTTGAGCATGGAGGCCAGGCCCCGGAACAGGTGGATCAGATCTTTCTTCTTGAAACGCTGTATCTTCACCTTTTTCCTGGTCACCGCGGCATGCTGAGCGGACGCGTGAGACAGGGAGACAGGGGTTGTAGTGGTGCTGCCGTTACTCATCGGAATATGTCATGTCGATTGTTTTGCTGACTGCCTTCAGGTCGGTCTGACCTTCCGCCAGGAGGCGTAATCCGCTTCGCCGAAGATTCGGGAGCGTTCCGTCATTAAGAACCATGATTTCGAGATCGTAGGGACTGATCTCCCCCTTGGAGAGTTGATCGGAGACCCGCGGAGTGATCGGAATGATCTCGAGAATTGCGGTTCGACCGCTGTAACCAGTCTGCCGGCACTCCGAACATCCCTCCGGTCGCGCGACAAAGAGAGGCCGTTCCGCCCATTCGTCACCAAGGTTGAACAATCGACGCTCGGTCTCCTCCACTCCATCTACCTGGACCTTGCAGTCAGGACAGAGCACCTTGATCAGACGCTGTGCACAGGCAGCCTTGAGGGTCTGTGCAATTTTCCAGCGCTCGATCTTCAGTTGCTCAAAACGCTCAATGATCTGGGATGCCCTGGGAGTGTGGATGGTGGTCAGGACCTTGTGTCCCGTCACCGCAGCCTCAATGGCCAGTTCGGCCGACTCGGTATCCCGCACCTCCCCCATCAGAATGATGTCGGGATCACTCCGCATGAAACTGGTGATCATCGGCTTGAACTCCGAGGCGCTCTTAAGATCACAGTGAGTCACTCCTGGAATTTCATCCTCCACCGGATTCTCCAGAGTAAGAATATTAACCTCGGGACGGTTGAGTTCCCGCAACATCGCGTTCAGGGTCGTCGATTTTCCAGACCCTGTCGGTCCGCTCATCACGATGATCCCCGCCGGGATCTTCATCACACGATTGAGCTCGAAAAGGGTTTCATCATCGAAGGCCAGCGAACCCTTTCCGAGCTTCACGTTGATGTGACTTTTATCAAGAAGCCGCATCGTGACATGGTAGCCCCGGTAGGTGCGATGGCGTTCATAGCGGATGTCAATGGGCCGGTGGTAATAGGCGATGGTAAAACGACCCGAGATTCCCGGCTTTGTATTGCGGGTCTCGGCGGGCAGTTTCATCAGATTGAGGAAGAACGCATCAATGCGATCCTTGAGCTTCATCGGCATCTCCACCTTGTCACCGAGGTCTCCATCGATCCGAAAGCAATAGTAAAACGATTCCTTTTCCACCTTGAAGTGGACATCGGAAGCACGAAGCTTGGTAGCGGTGGCAAGGATGGTGGCGGCGAGCTGGGTGATCGGCTCGTCGTATTCCGCGGTCACATCGAAATCCTGCAGTCCCTCATCGAGATCCTCTACATCGATGGACTCCAGCTGGGAATGATTGGGGCCCTGGGTGGTTGTTACGCGCTCGATTGCACGGCTTATCTCACTGCTCAGCGTAACGACCTTGTCCAGTTGAAGATCAGGAAAGCGAGGGGGAAGATACTCGTCCGGCAGGGAACTCCAGGGATTGGATACTGCGACGAGAAGCCGTTCCCCGTAGCTGCAGAGGGGGGTAAATCCTCCCCGCGTGAGCAAGGCCGGATCACAGGCATCCAGAAGAGAAGAGTCACAGAATTCTGCTATCTTTGGCAGGAACGGCAGCCCGTTCACCTGCGCGATGGCGGACATGAACAGGGGGCGGGAAACCCTGTTGGGAACCTGGTCATGGCCCAGCTCGGCCAGGGAGGAGTCATGTTTAGCGAGCGCATCCATGACCCGACCGCTGATCAAGTCGTTGAACTGAATGCCGTCAAACTCAATCATATCCCAAACTGTTGCTGACAGAGTGACATCCATCCATCATGGTGGAGTAGTATCCGCGATACAATTGGAGTGGTTCCGGTTTTCTCCCCGATAGTGTGCATGATGATCTCGGCGGCAATACCGAGCGCGACGGGATTGATCGAAGCGACTCCGATCGCCTCCGATTCCTCGGCGTAGAGAATGGGAGTCATCAGCCTTCTGCATTCCGTCAGGAGATTCTCATGGAGATCATAGAAAGCGGAGGGCGTGGACATCCTGCTTGCGAAGGGCACCAACGCCAGCTGCTGGCCCATTGCCTGCGAAAGAGCCCGTCCCAGTTGTTCGACTTCCAGGGGACGGGCATCAGGATCGTCTACACGCAGGGCCGTGAGAAACTCAAGAGGATCCCACGGCCTTGGTCCCTGCAGCGGCGCCAAGCCGTGTTCCCGGAGCTGGTGCAGTTCAGCCGGAGTCGCCAGTCCCTGCTCCTGAAGGAGCTTGGTAGTCTGATCGAGGCAGGTCGGGTCGGTGGCAGTGGGTGCACCTCCGGGAAGAGATGCACTCTCCAGCACAGCCGTATTTCCAGCCTGGGTTTGCATGTTGGACTAGCGCTTTCGGATGAACTTCAGGCGGCCATGACGAAGCACACTCTTGGCCCGGCCTTCACGGGATTCCCCTAGATCTACCTTCAACTCTTCCACCGTGGGCCGGTGATCCCGCTGACTGGGCCGCAGATCCTCAAGGGCCCGATTCAGGTCCGGTTCGTGGGCCGGTCCCGGAAGTGCTGGCTCAATCCAGTCGTGGCCGGGCTTGAGGCTCACATCATCACGGATCGCTCTGCTGGTCGCACCGTTCTCGGCAACACTCCCCGGATTGTAGGAGGTCGGAGTCACTACAAAAACGAGGCTTGAGGTTTCCTTGACGGCCTCCTTGCTCTTGAAGAAGAAGTTGATGCCGGGGATGTCTCCTAGAAGGGGCACCTTGTTCTTGTCCTTCGTCTTCACCTGCCCGTAGAAGCCACCCACCACGAGGGAGTGCCCATCAGGAATGCGGGTGACAGTCTCGATCATGGACTCGGATACACGGGGATACCTGTTTCCACTCTGCCCGATGATCTCCTCCACAACCTGAGCCGAACGGGGACGCATCTTCATCCGGATCGTGCCGTCAGGAAGGAGAGTCGGGGTGACCGCCACCGTCACTCCAATCTCACGGGTATCAGAGGGATCCCCCACCGGATCCTTTGCGTCCACCGAATAGCGCACCTCTTCCGTGACCTGGTTACTCACCTCGGTCTCGTTGATAGTCGTGGTAATGATCGGAACACGATCAATGAGGGCGATCGTAGCTTTTTCATTATCCTCCGTGATCAGCGTCGGATTGGAGGTCTGGGTTACAAGTCCTCCCTTCTGCAACGCATGGAGAACTCCACCCATTTGAACCGGGGAAAGAACAATCGTGTTGTTGCTGGGAGTATCGCTCCCACGGAGAACAGATCCTGTTCCGAGGGTTCCGGTGGCGGCGAGGGTATTATCGATGCCGAAGAGGGAATTCAGGCTCGCGATAGTCTCAAGCGGGATTCCGGTGCTCCCAAGATTGGAGGACCAATCGACTCCCTTGCGCTCGCCGGCACTACTGTTCACGCTGAGGATCTTGATTTCGATGACGACCTGACCCTTGGCCTTGTCTACCATGGTAAGCAGATTCTTGGCACGCTCCACCTGATGGGCTGCATCAACGATAATGATGGTGTTGGTCTTCGGTTCATAATTGGCGACCCCGGTAGGTGACAGCATGGGCTGGATTAATCCCTTGATCTGCTCGATGTCCGTGGGACGTAAATAGCGTAGCTGATAATGCCACTCCGACGCGGGCAACCGGTTGAGTTGCTCGGCATTCAGCGCATAAACGGTATTCCCCTTGGTGTAGAGTGTCAGGCCATACTGGAATGCCAGTTCCTCCATCTGCTGCAGGGGATCACCACCATTGAGGTGGCCGCTGACATTGAAATCGGCACCGGTAATACTGGTGTTGTGGAAATACTGCTTGTTCGCACGCTTGGCCAGCATCTGGAAGATATCGTTGATTGCGGCATCCCTGATCAGGTATTCACCATTGCTCTCCTCGATCTGCCCGAGATCATCGCCCGGAGCACCGGGTCCTCCATTCTCTCCACTCGGAGGTGGAGGCGGGGGTGGCAATTCGGAAAGATCACGCCCCGCGGGAAGGGCCGGAGCTCCGATGGGCACAGTCTCACCGGGCGGATTGGCTGGTGGTGGAGGCGGATCCGCCACACCTGGTGCCGAAGGATCAAACTCGGGAGGGCTTACCAGCGGCGGTGACTCATCCGGTTCTTCCGGAAGAACTGGGACTGGAACCTGCTGCCCATGAACGAGTGCAACGCTCAGCAGCAGCAGAGAAAACAGTAACTTTTTCGGTTTCATAAGGGTATTCTTGTTAGGGGGTGGATTCCTTACGGGGCGGGAGGGGAGGTATTGGTATCAAGCCGGAGGGGCTCCGCTTCGCCTCGGCTCCTGGAGGTAACGCCCTGCACCCGGACCCGGCCTGCGGCGGCGGTCACGCCCTCGGGAAGGACATCGAGGCGGCGAAGAGCGATTTCTCCGGTCCGCAGATTTCTGAAGGTCACCCGGGAGGATCGGACCGCCTCGACCCGGACGGAGAGGCGCTCACCACCGCGAACGATGGGAAAAACCTGGCCCACCCGGAAGATGCGGGCGCCGACCAGAAACTCCTTCTCCCTCGAATTGATCACGGAAATCTGGATGCCGTTAATGAATTCGATGAAAGGTGTCTTGCTAATCTTCTTGGCGACATGGTTGTCCACCGGAGTCTTCGCCGGATTCTGATAGAGACCAAATGGCCCGCGCTCACGGCTGATGATGGAGAGTCGTTTTCTCATTCTTGCGATCCGGTCATCCAGATCTGCAGAAAGAAACCTCGCGGGGGTGCCCCCGGGCACAGCCGAGGAAACAACTGGAACAGGCTCCCCGGCAGCCAGCAGGGAGGTGGCGAGAGGGAGAATAAGGAGAATCACTTTCATTGCTTCTGCCATGTGGTGTAAACGACGTTCGCGTTTAGGACATTCTGGTTGGAGGCCCTGGAGAGTTTGATGCTATCGAGTTGTAGTTGCGGCATTCTTGTCTCCAGTTCGAGGAAGGCCGTCTGGAGAGCCCGGAAAGTTCCGCGGAAGGAGAAGTGCAGCTGACTGGACGGCTGCTTGCTTGCGCCACCAATGCCCCCTGCCGTGGAGGTCGGGCGGAAGGCCGTCTGCTGAAAATGAGTGGCATCGAATTCATTCTGAAACTCACGGAAGAAGGTATTGACAGTGGTCGCGGCAGGTTGCTCGAAAAGAGCCATCCAGCGATGCATGTGCGGAGCCTGCGACTGAACGTTCTGCTCCAGCGCTTCCCGTTCCCTTTCCAGGATCTTGAAGGTCTGGTGGTGATTGCGCCGGGCTTCGTACGTGTTCTCCATCTTTCCCTGAAAGTGAACTCCCAAGCCCAGGCCAATCACGACAAGCAGCACCGGAGCTACCAGGCCGAAGACGATGACGGACTCTTTGTAATGCGGGTTCATGGGATGGAAACAATGGGAATGGCAATGGGATCTTCAGCAGTAATACGCTGAGTGATGGTCAGCCTGAAATTTTGGGAAAATCGTTCTTCGGGTTTCATTCCACCATCCGGTTTGAAGCGTTTGTTCTCCGAAGTCAGGAGGTTCACCAGAAGAGTGCGGGAGGACAGGTCCGTCCGAAGGGAATCGTTGCCAGTATGCTTCCGGACAATCCCAAAGACTTTCCCCATTCCCTCGGTGGTACTGATCACAGTGAGGTGATTCAGGGCCTCCGAGTTAGCGAGCCCGGTGATGGTCCACTCCTTAATCACGCCCGCCTTCTTGTCCTTTTCGTTAACTACTTCCGGTCGCACCCGGTGAGTGGTTTCAGAGAGAATGACGCTCTCCGGATCCGGAAAGAGATGGTTTACGAGCTCCATGGATACCCAGGCCTTGGAACGGTCGGCGAGCAGGGAGCTCCATTGCTCATATCGGCGGATTTCCGAAGCGAGAACCTTGTTGCCTTCGCGGGAGACCTCGCCGGTCTGATTCCAGGCTTCGTCATTGATGATCCTCACGGTTCGAATCCCGGTCCAGGACAGGAAAAGGACCAGCGCCACGGCCCCAATCCGCAGGGCCACTGACCCGTAGCGGAGGATCTTCATCTCGGTTTGAGAGGGACAGAGTTCCACCTCTTCCACGGTGGCCGGGAGAAAATCCTGGGTCGCCCACTTCTGCTCAGCCATCCCCCGGAAGGTCTCGGAAGCAGCCAATCCTTCCGCCTGCTCAGCGATCCGGAGACTGGCAGGGCCTTGGAACTCAAGCGGCACCTCGGGATCAAACCAGGCGCTCTCACGCCAGTTGAGGGTCACGGCCCCAGGCAGTTCGGGGAGATCAGAATCCGTCTCCTCGTGGGACAGGGGAAGGATGTAGACCAGTGGCTCGGGCAGTTCGAGTGCAGCGGCCATGGTCTGCATGATCCGCCCCACGTGTGGAGGAGCCCCCCCCGCATGATGCCGAACGGACCGGAGCATGACGAGATCCCCCTCTGCGGTGAAAAAGGCGATTACGGAGAAGGACGAATAAGAAAACAGGATACTGAACGGCTCGGAAGGCAACTGGGAAGCCAATTGCGGCAGGGCGGCCAAGGCCACCAGGGGAGCGCTCAGGGCACAGGTGCGGATGGGAAAGTTAAGGGTTTCGCCAATCGTCCGGATCTGGCGAAGGTAGTCATGACACTTGCGGGAAATCGTAATGGCCGAGCCGAATAGTTGGCCTGGCCCGGCACCAGGATAAGGAAAGAGCCGGAAAGAAAGCTCCTCCGTTGAGATCCTGTGATCCTCCAGGACCTCCTGGGGAGCACTGGTGACCTGATCGCTCAGAGCTCTCAGGTCCTCGGGACGCTCGTTGGCGCGAGCGAGCTCCGAGATGGCGAATTCGTCCGCCAGATGGAGGATCACGGCAAGGGAACGCGGCTTCCCGTTGAATTCTCCGCGAATCTCCGAGAGATACTCCCTCAGCTCCTCCTCACTTGCCTGCAGGGAAGGCGCGCTCACCCGGACCCAGTTCTTTCTGTCCTCCTTTCCAGAACAAATGCAGGCCTCCGAAACTTCCTCGCCTTCGAGGAACAAGTGGAGTTGACACTCCAGCTCAAGAGCATTGCTGTACCAGTCAGGGTTCTTCGAGCGGGTGGTCTCACGGTGGAGACCACGGGCCTGAAGGAACCGTTGCCAGGCAGAGAGCTGAGCTGGGTGGATCAGGGTTTCCATGGCGGGGAAGATTTCCAGCAATCCTGACGAGTCAGAGGGATCGGACCTCGAATGACTCGGTCTGAGAGTCTGGGCACATCACCGGAACCGGCGCCGGGTTTCTCCAGCGCCGATCTCCGGAGATTGACTTCTTACCAGTCGCCGTAATCGGATGGGACGTGCTTCTCCGATCCGGACAGCGAGCAGCTCGCGTAGAGAGCGCCTGATAGCGGGAGCGAGTCGTCCATAAACGCGTATTGGCCAGTACCGGGGCACTGGGGAACACTTTCCACGAACTTGCCGGGACCGATGATCTCGCTCTTGGCATTGGCAACGATGTCACCAGCACTGTGGCCGTTCATGTTCTGGAAGGAACGCATTCCTTGTTGGACGTTACGGATGTTCATGATGCATCCGGCACGGTCAGAACCCCTTTTCCAGGCGCGTGCGCCGACGAAAAGGATACTGATCAGTGAAAGAAGCACAAGGATCACGACCGTCAACTCAATGAGGGTCATCCCGGACTTCCTGGCTTTTTGGGTGTATGTCAGTGTCATTGTTTCTTGTTTGTTTCGGTTGATGATGCGCACAAGGCGCATGTTAGCGAGGCTCCCGAAAACACCGGTCAGATTTCATCTTCATCGTTCCGGTTCATTCGAGCGCTCTCATAAGTCTGTTCATCGATGTCACCGCGTCCGAGCAGGTTGCGCAGACTGTCGTCCCACGAGATGTTGCCGGCGCGGCGAATCACATCTTCCAGCGAATTCGCTCCGGAGGTGTAATTCGCAATCGCACTGGCCACCGCATCATTGTTGTTTTGAAGAAATTCGTAGGTCAGAACCCTCTTCCCGTTCAGGCCCTTCAGAAGACCCTGGGAGTGAATGAAGATCAGCATCTCGCTCAGGCGGCTGAGAACGGAATGAAACTTCTCATGGGGATACATTTCCAGGATTCGGCCCATGGTCTTCACTGCCCCGGTGGTGTGGAGAGTGGAGAGAACCAAGTGACCGGTCTGGGCAGCTTCCAGACAGGTGTCCATGGCATCGCGATCCCGAATTTCCCCAAGAAGAATGATGTGGGGGGCCTTCCGCAGGACATCCTTGAGGCCCTGGCGGTAGCTGGCCACGTCACGGCCCACTTCCTGTTGAGTGATGATAGTCGGTGACATGGCCCGATGACCGGGATAGTTGGGATGCTCCATGTCCGCCTGATAGCGATATTCGACCGGATCCTCGATCGTGACAATGTGCTTGGGCGACGACTGGCGGAGCCAGTCCATGAGAGAGGCCAACGTGGTCGACTTCCCGGAACCGGTCGGCCCGGTGACCAGGCAAAGGCCGGCCCGCCGAGAGACCGCCTGCCGCAACGAAGCCGCGGTATCAGGATCGATTCCCAGCACGTCGAGGGGTGGTATCTTATCGCTCAGTATCCGGCAGGTTATGCCCAGCCCCGAAGCAGAAAGGTGTGCCTGAATCCGCAGCCGCCCTGAAACCCTGCTACCATTGGCAAACTGCACCCCATCGGCCGAAAAATCGTCTACCCGGGTTTCCTGGAAGCGCTGGAGCGCGCGTGCAATCTTATCATCCGAACGACTGGCGCGATCATTCCCACCAAACCCATGACCGGATTCTTCCTGCCGGCGAACCAGTTCCTTGTAGATCTCCAGGAGATCGCGATCGGAAAGGAATCCCAGGAAATCAAGGCATTCCATCCCATGGTTGGTTTCAACGTAGATAGGGCGCTTGGCGCGGAACTGAATATCGGAAACACCGCGTCCCTCGCAGGCCTCCAGCGAGACCGCGAGAAGTTCCTCCCCGGACATGCCTGGCTGGAAGACCCGCAATTGCGGAGCCTCCGGCAGGACCGGCGGTTGCTGGATCGCACTCATGGGGAGTTAAAGAGCGACCTGCAACGAGCGGAAACGATCTCCCGGGGATTCCTCGGGATCTGCGCTCCGCCGTCTGGGTAAGGGTGAGACCAGAGGGACTGCATCAGCTAGTTGTCAGTTCTGTTGAGTATCGCTATATTACTTGCCGTAGGGCCCTCTCCTGCTGGTAGATGGCCCCCATGTGATGGGGTGGGCGCCAACCATCTCCAGTCGGTTAAATATGTGGAAATCCTGAGTGGATTTGGTGGTGGTAGTAGTACGAACCCGGTTGAACTGATCTGGGACAACCCAAATCACCAGACTGTGGCCCACCCGCATCCCAAAGGAGGCTGATTCCTGCAGTTCCAGATAGTTTGGAGTCACAAATACTCATCCGTCACCAATTACTAATTGAAATTAACTAAATATTCAATCTTTTTTATCTTTACCGTGTTAATTACTTTCGGATGCTCCCAATTTTCGATCCCTGCCTCCACCAGAAAGAGACGTAAGAAATTCATTATAAGAGCATTACGTGATTTCACGGCCCCAAGTCTGAGTTGCCCACACTCTCTAATTTTCTGTGAATTTCAGACCCCTCCCTGCCTAATCCGGGCACAAGAACAAAAAAAACCGGCTCTCGCCGAAGGCTAGAGCCGGAAATAGAGTGTTTTCGACCAACTGGGGCTAGGAGATCTCACCACGGGCCAGTCCCCGCTCCTCAAGCACGGCTTGGGCCGCTGCCAGCTTGGCAATCGGGATGCGGAACGGACTGCAACTCACATAGTTAAGCCCGGTTCGATGGAAGAATTTCACCGAGGCGGGGTCCCCTCCGTGCTCTCCACAGATACCGATCTTGAGCTTCTCCTTGGTCTGACGGCCACCCTTAACCCCCATTTCAACGAGTTGCCCAACCCCCGTCTGGTCCAGACTCGCAAAAGGATTGGTGCTCACCACCTCGGCATCCTGGTAATCAGGCAGGAAGGAGCTGGAATCATCCCGGCTGAGACCGAGACAGGTCTGGGTCAGGTCGTTCGTTCCAAAGCTGAAGAAGGCAGCATGCTTCGCCACATCGGCGGCGGTAAGCGCAGCGCGGGGAATTTCGATCATGGTCCCCACCTGGTATTTCAGCTGACTGGCCTTGAGGCCGCGTTTCTTGCGTACCTCGGCGGCGGCCTCGTCGATCACCGCCTTCTGAAGTTCGAGTTCCTTCTCGTAACTCACCAGCGGAACCATGATTTCGGGCAGAACCTTGATTCCCCTGGACTGCACCTCGGCGGCTGCTTCAAGAATCGCAGTGGCCTGCATTCTCGTAATCTCCGGGTAGACAATCCCGAGACGGCAACCACGGTGCCCGAGCATCGGGTTCTCCTCATGGAGAGCCTTGATGCGACTCTTGATCGCTGCGGGGGTGACCTTGATCTTCTTGGCAAGAGCCTTGATCTGGGTCGGCGTCATGGTGCCGATGAACTCATGAAGCGGCGGATCAAGGAGGCGAATGGTAGCGGGACGTCCCTGGAGAGCACTGAAGATTCCCACGAAGTCCTTTTTCTGGTAGGGGAGGAGTTTCCTGAGGGCCTTGGCACGACCTGCATCATCTTCTGCCAGAATCATCTGGCGCACCGCATCGATGCGATTGCCCTCGAAAAACATGTGTTCGGTCCGGGTGAGGCCAATCCCTTCCGCCCCAAACTTGACCGCGTTCTTAACCTGGCCCGGGGTATCGGAATTCGTACGCACACCCAGTTTTCGGAGTCTGTCGGCCCAGCCCATGAGCTGCTCGAATTTCTTGTAAGTCGCACTGCGCTTGGCCGCGGCCTTGTTCTCCAGAAGCCCCTGAATGACCTGCGACGGCGAGGTTTTCAGCTCTCCGGCATAAACATTACCCACAAATCCATTGAGCGAGAGGTAGTCACCCTCCTTCAGGGTCACCCCGTGTCCGCTGAGTGTCTTTCTGGCATAGTCAATATCCATGTCATGGGCACCACAGACGCAGACCTTGCCCATCTGGCGGGCCACCAGAGCGGCGTGTGAGGACGCTCCTCCACGGGTCGTCAGGATTCCCTCCGCTGCAATCATTCCACGCAAATCCTCGGGAGATGTCTCCTGTCGGGTAAGGATCACCTTCTGCCCCTTGGCGGCAGCTGCCACCGCGGCATCCGCGGTGAAGTAAATATGTCCACTTGCTGCGCCGGGTCCGGCAGGAAGCCCCCTGCCGATCTTGGACGCCTGGCGCTCAGCAGCCGAGTCAAAGATGGGAGCAAGGAGATGGCTGAGATCTTCAGCAGGGATGCGCAGGATCGCCTCTTCCTTTGAGATGAGACGCTCTTTCACCATGTCCAGGGCGATATTCACCGCCGCAAAGCCGGTGCGTTTGCCGTTGCGGGTCTGCAACATCCAGAGACGCCCCTCCTCGATAGTGAATTCGACATCCTGAACATCGCGGAAATGCTTCTCAAGAATCTTGCGGATCTTGAGGAGTTCCTTGAAGGAGCCTGGCAGGTCCTTGGCCATCCGGGCCACCTGCTTGGGAGTGCGGACTCCGGCAACCACATCCTCACCCTGAGCATCGATCAGGTACTCACCGTAAAAAACATTCTCGCCCGTGGCCGGATCGCGCGTGAAGGCCACTCCCGTCCCGGAGTTCCTGCCCGTATTCCCGAAAACCATGGCCTGCACGTTCACGGCAGTCCCCCACTCCGCCGGGATCCCGTATTTCTGGCGATAGACCTTGGCCCGGTCATTGTTCCAGGAATTAAAGACCGCGTTAACCGAGCCATGCAGCTGCTCCATGGGATCCTCAGGAAAAGCCCGGCCGGCCCGCTTTCGGATCAGCTTTTTGAACTCTGCAATGACCCAGCGGAGGTCCGCCTCCTGCAGTCCAGAATCGTCTTGAACCCCTGCCTTGGCCTTGGCCTTGTCGAGGATAACCTCATAGGGATCGTGATGCTCGTGGGCGTGTGCCTCTACTCCCATCACCACACTGCCGTACATCTGCAGGAAGCGTCGATAGCTGTCCCAGGCAAACTTTGCGTTGCCTGTCCTGGCCGCGAGAACCTCCGCCACCTCGTCGTTGATCCCGAGATTCAGCACCGTATCCATCATCCCAGGCATTGACTCACGCGCTCCGGAACGCACAGAGAGAAGGAGCGGGTCGTTGAGATCCCCGAACTTCTTGCCCATTACCTTCTCGATCTTGGCAATGTTGGAGCGGATCTCCGCTTCAAGGGTGGCGGGCCAGTTCTTCTTATGATCGTAGTAATAAGTGCAGACCTCGGTCGTCAGGGTGAATCCTGCTGGAACGGGAATCCCGATCCGGCTCATTTCGGCGAGATTTGCGCCCTTTCCCCCGAGAAGGGCTTTCTGGGAACCATCTCCATCGGCCTTGCTTCCACCAAAAAAGTAGATGTACTTCTTGGATTTGCCGGCCTTTGATTTGCGGGCGATCTTGCGTTTGGTTGCCATCGTTAGAAGGGAGTAAATCTGGTTGCAAAGGGGGTTGCGCGTTGGGGGGAATCAAAGTGCCCGGCCCGAACGGGCGCGCACCTTAGCAACCGTTTGAAGACTGTCAATCAGCCAGTTGCGCCCTGAATAATAGTGGTTCGACCCCCTCAGCTTTCTCCCCCATACGCCCATCTTCCACCGCCAGAAGGCCCTGTCGGGCGGCGGAACAATATACAACCTCCGTCACCCGTTCTCCCCCCCACCGTCGCTCCCACCGCCGGCAAGTTAGTTCAACAGCTTTAGAATTCAGCCTCTGATCTCTGGAAATTTCGCCCTTCTGTTCGGATTGCTATTGCCAAGAAACCTCACCCGACGCTATCGGTACACCTGTTCAACGCTAAACCTAGATCATGAGCATTATTCCAACCATCAGTTCAGGCACCGCAGGTCCTCTCGGTGTGCAGCATCTCCCGCGCCTCTGGCAGAAAGCTTCGCTCGACGCAGCTGGCAAACTTCATCCCGACTACCCCGCCGCCGGCGCAGGCTTTGATCAGATGACCCTCGATGCACTGGGCATCGATCGTCAGACGTTCCTCGACTACATCGGAGCCGAGAAACCAAGCTACGTCGCTTGCGAGGCCTGGTGCCAGTCCAACGGAAACGCGGATGCCGGCGCAATCGCCGCTCACAACGCAGCGGTTGACGGTTATAACCACGACGACGACACCCGGAACGGCATTCTCAGTGCGGTCGGCCTCTCCGCCGATGCGGGTATCCTCGACGCAGTGAACCTCAACAACCTTGAGGACTGGAACGATTTCCACGGCGCTGAAATCGCCGGATAGTCCAGGTCCCAGACGTAAATATTCAAGTTAGAGAGCCCCGCCATTGCGGGGCTCTTTCTCTTGGGGGAAATCCCCTGGCCTGGAATCTGAAACCTGTGCCTCCGGCTCTCTCAGGATCCGTGCCGTCCCGGGAAGGTCAGTTCGGCGACCCCGGACTTGTCCAGGTCCCCAAGCCCTTCCGCGGTCATCCTGTCATACTGTGCCTTGGTCGCATCGTTGACAGGCAGGCTCAGGCCTGCCTCCTGTGCCAGGGCCTGCGCGATCCCGGAGTCCTTGGCAGCGTGCTCGGCTGAAAACCAGCACTCGTGATCGCGATCGATCATGTCCTCGGAATCCGTCTCCAGTACGCGCGAGTTGGCGCCGGTCTGGGAAAAGATTTCACAGATCAACCCGAGATCGAGCCCCAGGGCCGTGGCCAGGCCGAGACCTTCTGCCAGACCAGCCGTGTTGATGTTCATCACCATGTTCACCAGTGCCTTCACCTTGGCGGCCTGTCCAACCTCTCCGCAGTGGCGCAGGTTCAGGGAGAGGTCATCAAGAAGTGCCCGGTGACTGTTGAAGACTTCCTCCTCCCCTCCGATCATGAGGTAGAGGTTGCCTTCCCGTGCATGACTGATGCTTGAAGCCATGGCACCTTCCAGCACCGCGGCCCCGAGCTCCTTGCCCACATTGTATACTTCGCGGTGCGCGCCTGGAGAGAGCGTGGCGCAGTTGATGAAGGTCTTGCCCCCCGCATTCTGCAACAGATTGTCCCCCTCCGTAAAATAGATCGCACGCATGGCGTCGTCGTTCGTGACCACGGTGATGATGACGTCCGCGGCGGCGGTGACCTCGGCGAGGTTCCCACAGTTCGCGGCGCTCAGTTCTTCCGCAAGGGAGGCGGCGATCTCCTTGTTGATATCATAGACCGCGGTCACATCGTGGCCGCAATCGAGTTGCAGGTGGCGGGCCATGTTGGCGCCCATCCGTCCCACTCCGACAAATGCTACTTTCTGGCTCATGGTGTCTTATTCTTACTTTACTTGAATTCCGGGTAGAAGGGATTGTGGGCCTTTTCCTCACCCACCGTCGTCATCGGCCCGTGTCCCGGACAGATGATGGTGTCATCCTGAAGGGTGAATAGTTCAGCCCGGTTCGTCGTCAGGGCGTCCTGGTAGGAAACCATGCCTCCTCCCATCGACTGTGCGAAGAGAGCATCTCCCACAATCGCCACAGGCCGCGCCAGGCCGTTAATCACGTAGGTCGTGCCACCCGGGGAATGACCCTTGGTGAGCCGCGTGGAGACCCGCAACGTCCCCACCGAGAAAGCATCCCCCGGTTGAAACCGGGTTGCCTCCGCCACCGGTTCAAGGGCGCCCACGAAGGTCTTCACCTCTGGATTGTACGACTCCACCACAGCCCGGTCCATGATGTGGTCGAGATGGGTGTGGGTGAGGAAGAGTTGCGTGAGTTTCAGGTCAAGTTCCTTAACAAGCCCGATTGCCCCGCCTGCATCCGTTCCGGTATCGAACAGTGCGGCCTCCCGGGAAGTGGGATCCCACACCAGATAGTTATTCACCGTCATGTCATCATAGACGGTGTTGTACTGGCACAGGCCCTCCAGTTCGACCGGCTCCGGCGTCCATGCTTCCTTGGCACGCTCCACCAGAGTATCCGCATCCAGCCCGAGGGGCGAGGCGACCTTGCGCAGAGCATCCTCCTCGAACTCGCCGTCTTTCAGTTTCACGATGGTCTCCTCGGGCACGCCCGTCAGGAACTCCAGAACCCCGTCTGCGATTCCGGTGCCCCGCAGCGCTTTCCCGAGAACATCCTCGAAATTATCTTCCAGGGAGATGCTGGTCATTGCTTCGACGATTTCACTTTAAGGAGTTTGGCAATGCGGCCGAACCGGTTCCAGTCCTGCACATAGAGATTCCCTGACGGGTCGTAAGCCAATCCGTGGGGGGCAGTGAAGTGGGCGGGCTTCGCCTGGTCGGGCGCCACCCCGTTCTGCCCCCTCTGTTTCGGGTTGGGGTTTTCACCGAGGAGGGCAATCACCTTGCCAGCCTTGTCGAGGATCTTGACTCCACCCGCCAACTCGGTCACCGCCACCACCTCTCCCCGGAAGGCAAGATCAGTGGGCCGGCGCAGGCCGTCAGCAACCACTCCGATCCAGTTTCCATCCAGATCCCAGTGGGTCAGGCGACCGTTCTCGCGGTCCGCCACCATGATTCGCGGCGGATCAAAGCGGTAGTCAAGAGCCATGCCGTGCGCGACATTGCACTGGCCTTCTCCCCTGCCCCGTCCGCCGAAGGTCTTGATGAGTTTTCCCTCCGCGTCAAACTTGTGAATGAAGTTGGCGCCGTATCCAAGGGCAATGAAGATCGAGCCGTCGGGTGCAATATCGGCAGCGGTCACTCCTCCCCATCCGCCCTTGACCTCAACGGTCTTGTCGTTCGGGATCTGGAAGACTTCCTTGCCGTCCAGCGTCATCTTTACCAGGCGCTTTCCCGCCGTATGGGAGGCCCAGATGTACTCCGTTCCGCCCTCTTCCCGGATGAAGAGATCATGGACGTTGCTCGGTCCCGCTTTCCCCAGCTGCTTTCCCTTTGCATCGTAAATGAGGATCCCATTCGGCGTATCCGTGCTGAAGTAGATTCTTCCGGCCTTGTCGATGGCGACCCCGCCATTGGTACTGCCTACCCCCTTGTTTTCCGTCGTACCCCACCAGGGAACGTTCTTATAAGTATGATCACCGGAGCCGGTGGCAACCGCAACGGTGAGAATTTCGCCCTGTGGTGCGACACCCTTGTGGGGATGGGCCGACAGGACGCCCGGTAATGTGGAAGCCACGGCAAGCAGCAGGATGAGTTTCATGACGGGCCAGATATGGCTTCTTCCTGCGGACAGGAAAAGAACTTTTGAAGCCTGCCAAACCTTCGCACCGTTTTATTGCCGGGAATCGGCACACAACAACAAAAGGCCGCTGTCTCCAGCGGCCTTGATTAACTTAACGAAGCTGAGGAAAAGGAAGAGCGCTAGCTGGCAGCTCCATCCTTGGCCCCGGGCTTCTTCTTTTTGCCTTCGGCCCCGGGTTTGGGTTTCTTCCTGCCGCCCTTCACTTCGTCAGCAGTCAGGGCCCCGTCACCATTCTTGTCCCGCTTCTTGAAAAGCGCCTCGATTTTCTCGGCTGGAACAGGCTTAGACTTGGCCGCTCCCCAGGACTTCATTTCATCCAAGGTGATCTTGCCGTCCTTGTTCTTGTCGGCGGACATCAGTCCCTTCGCTTTCTTGGCTGGTTTGTCCTTGGGCTTGTCACCATCCTTGTCGTCGGCAACGACCAGTCCCACCCCGGCGATCGTGATCGCCGCTATCAGTTTCAATGTATTCTTCATCAGTAGTTTGTGTGCGTGGAAGCACGCTTGTTGCTTCCCTCATTAAACTGTCGCTCACCCCGATTCCTATCGCCCAAAGTGCAAAAAACGCGTGCCATCCCTCCGGAACCCCCAAGTTTACTCTCCCACCAGCAGGAAATCCACCAACTGGCGTTCCCTGTTGACCCTCGCCACCCGTACCGCCACGATCTGGCCCAGAGTCAACTCGGCGCCCTGCATCGTGGCATACCGCATCCTGTGAGATTCCAGACGCCAGTCTCCGGCCGGGAACTCATCCCGTTTGACGAGACCACGTTGCAGGATTTCAAGAGCCTCAACCATGAGACCGATCCTGCGCACGTCCGTGATAACCGCCTTGAAGACCGGAGGGTTGGCGTCATGCGCGCTGAGGTGCAACCACTCGAGCATCTTGAGGCGATGAGATTCCGTTTCCGCACTCGCACTCGTCCGCTCGGTGGTGGAGATGTGATTTGAAATCTCCGCACATTGCAACTGGACCGGCGCCCGCGGGGAATGGGTGGGCGGGTTCTCCAGGAGGGGCTCCAGCGCCCGATGCATGATGAGATCGGCATACCGGCGGATGGGACTGGTGAAATGGCAATAGTCTGTCTTGGAGAGGCCGTAATGCCCCAGAGGATCCTCGCGATAACTTGCCCGCTTCAGACTCTTGAGCAAGCCCACCTTGATGGCGTGCTCTTCCGGTTGTCCCCGGCATTCCCGCAAAAGACTCTGAATGTGCTTCCTGTTGACGAGATCCCCCGGCTTATAGCCGTGAGCACGCGCAAGTTCCGCGAATTCAAAGAGCTTGTCGTGATCCGGTTCCTCGTGCACGCGATAAATCCCGGGACGCCCGGCATTCTTCACCGCACGCGCCACCGCCTCATTGGCTGCCAGCATGAACTCCTCGATCAGCTGGTGACTTTCATTGTAATCCTCGCGCCGGTAACCGGCTGGGCGCCCGGACTCATCGAGCTCCACGCGAATCTCCGGAAACTCCAGATCCAGTGCTCCCTGAACAAACCGGCGCTGACGCAGGAGCTTGGCCAGCTTCCAGCACTCCCTGAGAGTGCCCGCGATTTCGCAGCGGGAGGGATCATCCACATCCCTCTTCCCCTCGAGCATGTTCTGCGCTTCCTCGTAAGTGAGCCGGAACTTGGAGCGGATGACCGCTTTTTCGAAACGCACCTGCGTCATCTTCCCCTTACCGTCGAAGCCCATCACCACGCAACAGGTAAGCCGGTCCTCCCCCGGCACCAGGGAGCAGATTCCGTTACTCAACGCTTCAGGGAGCATCGGGAGAACCCGGTCCACCAGATAGGTCGAGTTGCCGCGCTTCCGTCCTTCCCGATCCAGGGCGGTGCCCGGCTTCACATAGTGTGCGACATCCGCGATGTGCACCGCCAGCTCCCATCCCTGCTCATGCTTCCGGAGCCAGATCGCATCATCGAAATCACGCGCATCCGCCGGATCGATTGTGATGACCAATTCCTCCCGCCGGTCCGCCCGTCCCTCCAACGCCTCCGGCAGGACGGAGGAAGGAATCTCCCCGGCCTCTTCCTCCACCTCCCCGGGAAACTCCTCAGGCAACCCATGGCGCAGGATGATTCCACGGATATCCACTCCCGGTTCATCCGGCCAGCCCAGCACCTCGGCAATCTCCCCGCGAGGCGCCACCTGCCGGCTGTCCCACTCCAGCAGACGCACCGCCACCATCTGCCCCGACTTCCCTCCTGCCGCGTTCTCCAACTCGATTGTTGGAGGCAGGCTCTTGTCGGCGGGCTGCACGTAGACAAATCCCTTGCGTTCCATCAGGATGCCCACCACCACCCCGCTGCGGCGCTGCAGAATGCGTTCCACGCGACCAGTGGCCTGGTCCTCCGCGCCCGGGAGCTCCAAGGACGCGCGCTTGTGCTTGGCGTGCTTCCACCAGACCGGCGGACCAAGTCGCTCGACGCGAAGTGCCACCCGGTCACCATCGAGCGCCACCGAAGTCTTTCGCGCCCCGACGTAAATGCGGCTGAAGCGCTCTAGGTCAATTCCGCTCGCCAAGTTGGCAGGGTCACGGGGGTCGGGATAAAACCAGGCGGCACCCTTCGGCTGAAAGCGAAGAATCCCGGAGAGCAGGTTCCCCTCCTGTTCGCGAAGCCGGTAGCGGGCCTTTTTCCCACGGACAATCACCCCCTCCCTCTCAAGGGCCGCCAACTCGGCTCGTAAATCAACCCGCAGGTCGGGGAGGAGCTCCAGATCACGAGCCAATTCGCCCTTGTTGCTCGGACGATATCCGGGGCGGCGCATGAGCTCCAAAACCTTCTCCCGCAATCCCCCGCCCTCTCCCATGACCGGACTCTGGATAGTTGATGCCCGGTCATCAATGCGGAAGGCCTGCAAAAATTGAGTTGCATCAAACCCGGGACGAGACCAGCTTGGTATTGACATTGTAATTCCCGAAACCGGAAGATTGCCAAATCCCGGCCATCCCGCCACCTTTCCCGCAGAAAACTCCCCAATTCCAGATCAGCTATGAAAATAACTTCCCCTCCTTCCAGGAACCGCGGCTTTACCCTCATCGAACTACTCGTCGTAATCGCCATCATCGCGATCCTCGCGGCCCTCGGCTTCAGCGGTGGCGCCGCCGTGATGAACACCGCCAAGAAAACCGTCGCCAAGAACGACTGCACCAACCTCGTCCAAGCCATCCAAGCCTACTACGACGACTACAACTACCTGCCCGAAGCCCCGGAAGCTGGCACAGCTCCGGGCGCGCCTACCACCAACGAACTGATGGACCAGCTGGTGGGCTTTGACAAGGAAAGCAACCCCAAGGAAGAGCGCTACTACTCAGGCAAGGATGCCAAGGGCAAGACCCAGAATGGTGCCTACGGAGGACTCTTCTACACCAATCGCTCAGTGGAGCTTTTTGACGCCTGGAAGAAGAGCGGCACTGCTGCTACCAACCGCCACTATTTCGTCCTCATGGATATTGATCTGGACGATGAGCTCACCGATCCCTTTGACGCCACGAAACCCCTCTTCGGACGCAGGGCCATCGCGTGGACCTCGGGACGTGATGGACAGTACACCACCGGTCAGGCCACCGCGACAAAGAACCGCGACAACGTTTACTCCTGGAGGGGCAAGCAATGAGTCCGGCATCATAACCTGACCTGCATGGTAAAAAGCTGGCTTCGGCCAGCTTTTTTGTTGTCACCCCCCCCTTCCTGATTGCTCTGATCCTCTTGCCTTCATCCGTGAACAGCCTGCCATCGGCAACGGTAATGAACAAGGGATGATCATACGGTCTCCTGCTTCTGAGTGCCAATCCCCGATCCGTGAGGGCTGACCGGAAATCGACGAGTGCCCGTTTCCCTCGCAATAAAAAGCCGGGCGGTTCCCCGCCCGGCTTTGTTCGTTGATCAATCTGGAAACCTGGATCTTCTCGTCTTCTCCTAGAATCCCATGCCGCCGCCACCGTGATCGTGTCCGTGCGGCTCCGGGGCTTCCTCCTCGGGAAGATCGGTGACGACACACTCGGTGGTCAGAAGCAGTCCCGCGATGGAAGCTGCATTCTGTAGCGCACTCCGGGCCACCTTGGTGGGATCCACCACCCCCTGGGCGATGAGGTCGACGTAATCGTCCTTGGCCACATCGTAACCAATGCTGCCCTCCGAGTTCTTGACGTGCTCGACGATGAGCGCTCCTTCCCGGCCTGCGTTGGCGGCCAACTGACGGAGGGGAGCCTCCACCGCGCTGCGCACCAGCTCCACACCAGTAGCTTCGTCACCCTCCAGCTCCACGCTATCGAGGGCGCACTGAGTCCGGATGAAGGCCGTGCCGCCTCCAGGAACGATCCCTTCCTCCACCGCTGCACGGGTAGCGTGCAGGGCGTCTTCCACGCGGGCCTTCTTCTCCTTCATCTCGGTCTCGGTAGCCGCACCCACATTGATGACAGCCACCCCGCCGGCGAGCTTGGCGAGACGCTCCTGGAGCTTCTCCCGGTCGTAGTCGGAGGTGGTTTCGTCGATCTGCTTGCGGATCTGGGTCACGCGACCGCTAATGGCCTCGCTACCGCCGCCACCTTCCACCATGGTGGTATCTTCCTTGCCGATCTTGACGGTCTTCGCTTCCCCAAGGTCGGTGAGCTCGATGTTCTCGAGCTTGATTCCGAGGTCCTCGGTAATGCAACGACCACCAGTGAGGATAGCAATGTCCTCCAGCATGGCCTTGCGACGATCACCAAAGCCGGGAGCTTTCACGGCCGCGATGTTGAGCGTGCCGCGGAGCTTGTTCACCACAAGGGTGGCGAGAGCTTCCCCTTCGACATCCTCCGCGATGATCAGGAGAGGGCGGCTGGTCTTGGCCACTTTCTCGAGAAGCGGAAGCATGTCCTTGAGATTCGAGATCTTCTTCTCATGAATGAGGATGTAGGCACTGTCGAGATTGGCCTCCATGCTCTCCATATCCGTTACGAAGTAGGGAGACAGATAGCCCTTATCGAACTGCATGCCCTCCACCACGTCGAGAGTGGTCTCGATGCCCTTGGCTTCTTCCACCGTGATGGTGCCATCTTTGCCGACCTTGTCCATGGACTCCGCGATGATATCGCCGATTTCCTGGTCCCAGTTGGCCGAAACGGTAGCGACCTGCGCGATCTCCTTGCTGTCGGAAACCTCTTTCGAGATCTCTGCCAGCTTGTTCACGATGGCTTCGGAGGCCTTCATGATTCCACGCTGGAGGCTGATCGGATTGGCACCAGCAGTCACGTTGCGGAGACCTTCCTTGTAAATGGCCTCGGCCAGCACGGTGGCGGTGGTGGTTCCGTCCCCGGCTACGTCGGAGGTCTTGCTGGAGACCTCGCGGATGAGCTGGGCTCCCATGTTTTCGTAGGGATCCTCAAGCTCGATCTCCTTGGCCACCGAGACACCGTCCTTGGTGATGGTGGGGGAGCCGAACTTTTTGTCGAGGATCACGTTGCGTCCGGCCGGTCCCAGGGTGGCTTTCACCGCGGCGGCCAGTTTCTCCACCCCGCGCAGGAGCGCGTGCCGGGCGGATTCGTCAAACTTCAGTTGCTTGGCAGACATTGTGTTTTCTTTAGGTTGTCAGTTAATAATTGTCGGTTGTCGGCTGGGAGTCCCGATAGCGGATTACTCCCGACCACGGATGCTAGTCCGCAATCACGCCGAGAATGTCGCCCTCATTGATGATGAGGAGATCTTCGCCATTCACTTTGACATCAGTGCCGCCGTACTTCGAGATGAGGACCTTGTTGCCCTCCTCGACGGAGAATTGGATGTCGTTTCCGTTTTCGTCTTTCCCGCCGGTGCCGAGTGCGACGACTTCAGCTTCCTGCGGCTTCTCTTGGGCAGTGTCGGGAAGCACAATGCCGCCGGCGCTGACTTCTTCAGCATCGAGGCGCTTTACAAGCACGCGCTGACCGAGTGGTTTGATACTAGCCATTGTTCCGTAGTGGTTGGTTCTGGTTGGTTTTGGTTGGTTTTGGTTGGGGAGCCGCCCCCCGTCTTCCGGAGAAGAGCGGGGCGGGAAACTGACAGATTACTTCTCGGCGTCAACGACTTCCGCATCAACGACCTTGCCCTTGGCCTCGCGGGGCTCTTCCGGAGTGTCCTCGGGAGCTACTGATCCCGCTCCAGCTCCCCCGGCTGCGGCTGCGGCTGGGTCCATTCCCGCTGCCCCGGCAGCCTGCTGGGCGGCAGCCATGAGTTCGCCCATGGTTTTCTCGAGCTCTTCGACAGTCGTCCGCACCGCTTCCATATCGGCGGCCTTGAGGGCCTCGCGCACCGCTTCTGTTTTCGTTTCCAGATTGCTCTTCAGCTCGGCAGGTGCCTGGTCACCCAGTTCCTCAAGCTGTTTCTCGACCTGGTAGACGAGATGCTCGGCCTTGTTCTTTTCGTCGATCTCCTCGGCGCGTTTTTTATCTTCCTCCGAGTGGGCCTCCGCCTCCCGTTTGGCCTTCTCGATCTCGTCATCACTCAGGCCGCTGGACCCTTCAATGGAGATCTTCTTTTCATTGCCGTTCTTCTTGTCGCTGGCGGTCACATGCAGGATCCCGTTGGAGTCGATGTCGAAGGTGACTTCGATCTGGGGCATGCCGCGCGGCGCGGATTCAATGCCCTTCAGATTAAAGGTTCCGAGAACCTTGTTGTTGGCGAATATGGGTCGTTCGCCCTGGCAGACCCGGATTGTCACCTCGGGCTGGTTATCCGCCGCAGTGGAGAAGATCTGGGATTTTTTTACCGGGATGGTGGTATTGCGCTCGATCATCGGGGTGGATCGGCTGCCCTCCGTTTCGATCGCAAGCGTGAGCGGAGTGACATCAAGCAGAACCACATCCTTGACGTCGCCTTGCAGGACGCCCCCCTGAATCCCGGCTCCGATAGCAACCACCTCGTCCGGATTCACCCCTTTGTGGGGCTCCTTGCCCGCAAGCTCCCTGGCCACTTCATGGACCTTGGGCATCCGGGTCATCCCGCCCACCAGCACGAGTTCATCGATCTCGCTGGCACTGACGCCCGCCTCCTGCAGGCAATCGCGTACCGGCTGCTTGGTTCGATCCAGCAAGTGCTCGGTAAGCTGCTCCAGCTTGGAACGGGAGATCTCCATCTGGATATGTTTGGGACCGGTCTGGTCTGCCGTCACGAAGGGCAGGTTGATTTCGTAGGTATTGGAGGAACTCAGCGCAATCTTGGCCTTCTCTGCCTCCTCCTTGATGCGCTGCAGGGCATCCGGCTGCCCCCCCAGATCAATGTCCTCCTTCGCTTTGAATTCGGAGACCACCCAGTCGATGATGGCGTTGTCCCAGTCGTCACCACCAAGCTGCGTGTCTCCGTCGGTGGCCATCACTTCGAAGACTCCGTCCCCGATATCGAGAACCGAAATATCGAAGGTCCCGCCTCCGAGGTCGTAAACGGCGATCTTCTCATCGCTCTCCTTGTCGAGCCCGTAGGCCAGCGAGGCGGCTGTGGGCTCGTTGATGATGCGGCGGACCTTCAATCCCGCGATCTCCCCCGAAGCCTTGGTGGCGTTACGCTGTGAATCGTTGAAATAAGCCGGCACCGTGATGACAGCCTCTTCGATGGTCTCTCCCAGCTTGGCCTCTGCATCGGACTTCATCTTGGCAAGGACCATGGCGGAAATCTCCTGCGGGGAGTACGTCTTTTTCTCACCATCCACTTCCACCTCGATGTGGGCGTCGCCATTCGGTGATTCCACGATGGTGTATGGAAGTTTCTTGTCCTCTTTGGTAAGTTCAGCGAATTTGCGCCCGATCAGGCGCTTGGCAGAGAAAATCGTGTTCCTGGGATTAGTCACCGCCTGGCGCTTGGCAGCCTGTCCTACCAGACGCTCTCCACCCTTCGCAAAGGCCACCACCGAGGGAGTCGTCCGGGCCCCTTCCGAATTCTCAAGGACAACCGGTTCGCCGGCCTCCATCACGGCCATGCAGGAGTTCGTGGTCCCAAGGTCAATTCCGAGTATTTTTGCCATGTGCTTAAATCCTTTCAGTTGAGGTAGCCCGGTAGAGATCCGGATTTCCCTTCAGGTCTGTTAAAAGTGAACTATCAGGGCAGGCCCCGACGGGGTTCTCTATGGCAGATCCTGTGCCAGCCAGGATTGAAAATCACTTAACTGACTGATCATAAGTGCTTGATGGATTTATAAGGCCCTTCCCGCAAACGTTTCACTCGCGTCATTTTGACTCAATTTCCCCTTCCTGATCGGCCCAATTGTCGCAGTGACACAGTCTGGCACACCCTCAGCTAAAGCCTCTATCCCGCATCACCGCCCAAACTGACAGAAGGTAGCGCTTTTCACCTCCGGCTGGAAATCGTTGCGGGCCTCACTCAGCAGGATACACGCTGTTGCCCGAAGCAGTTCAAAGCAAGCGCACCGGTTCTCTCTTGCCTCTCCCTGCACCTTCTGCGCCGCCATCGCCCTGACTCAACCGATCTGCAGGAAGGTGATGTGACACATCGAACGCGGGATCGACAAGCGCCCCCCCAATGCCCAAGAATCCCTCCAAGAAGTTCCTCATGACCGATCAACAGAATCACGAAAACGCAGACGGCACAGCACCGGAAGAGCAGGTTCCCAAGAAAAAGGCCGCCACGAAGGCTCCCAAATTTATTTTCCCTGGCGCCGAGGAAGATCCGCCCTCCCCTTCCACTTCTGCCTTGGACTCCCCAACCGACCAAGCCTCCGCCGAACCACCTCCCACTCCCCCGGCCGAGCCTGCCCCGGCAGCAGCCGAACCACCTCCCTCTCCCCCGGCCGAGCCTGCCCCGGCAGCAGCCGAACCACCGCCCACTCCCCCGGTCGAGCCTGCCCCGGCAGCGGCCGAACCACCTCC
>Ga0315338_1000709_pt1 | contig 61428 bp, 51 predicted proteins | sample ASW8metaG_FD_204518 | JGI IMG/M metagenome (GOLD analysis project Ga0315338, IMG submission 204518) | Ammonia-oxidizing marine archaeal communities from Monterey Bay, California, United States - ASW #8 | ecosystem: Environmental > Aquatic > Marine > Coastal | place: USA: California | collected...
GGCCGAGGACGGCGAGGTGCTCCTCTCGCCCGAGCAGGATGGTCTTCAGGACCTGACCGTGCCCCTCGACCTCTTCCGAAATGAATTCGTGAACACCGATCGCTTCCGCGCACCGGGAGGTCGCCGTGGCGGTCGTGGCCGCAAGCGAACGCCGGCAGCCGGTGGTGGGCCGACGGCTGCACCGAGCGGGCCGAAGTGCCGCGGCAAGATCAAGAAGATGGTCCGCGATCGGGGCTTCGGCTTCATTCGCGGAGACGACGGCAAGGAAGTCTTCTTCCATCGCTCTGGCCTCAACGCCAGCGACTACGATGGTCTGAACGAGGGCGATCTCGTCGAATACGTGGTCCAGGAGGGGCCGCGCGGTGCACGCGCCGAACACGTCCGGCACGCGCCCTCCGAAGCCGCCGCGAGCTGACTCTCTTCGCGGAGCTTCACGAAGCTCCGCGGAGTCCCACGGAGCCCCGCGAACCCTACGCGTACGAGCCTGCGCTCGACCGCATTGCCAACGGCGACTTGATCACGCTGACGCGCGGCCGCACTCTCTGGTGCATGGCCTCAACATCCTCCTCGGCGCCCGCGCCTTCGATCATCACCGACCCAGCCGACCTCTCTCGCGAATGGCTGACCGACGTCCTGCGGGCGAGTGGTCTGGACGTCGGCGTTCGTTCCTTTCGTAGCGAGCCCGTCGGTACCGGGCAGATGGCTCACAACGAGCGCATCTTTCTCGAGTACGAAGGCGACTCGAACGAGGGTCCCGCGACGCTCGTCGGCAAGTTCCCGTCTCCAAGTGAAGAGAGCCGCGCCGCGGGTGCCGCGGGCGGCTATCGCGCCGAGACGCTCTTCTATACGGAGTTGGCCGAGGGCCTCTCGATCAGGACGCCCGAATGTCTCTACGGAGCGATCTCAGAGGACCTGACGACGTTCACTCTGCTCCTGGAGGATCTCGCGCCGGCGGAACAGGGCGATCAGATTCGAGGGGGGAGCGACGCCGAGATCGAGGCTGCGGTTCGGAATCTCGCAGGACTTCATGCCCCTCGCTGGGCCGACGCTTCGCTCGGTGACATCGAATGGCTCTCCCAGGGTACGAGCGACGCGTACGTGCTCTTCATCGAGATGGGCACCCCGGTCTTCCTCGAGCGCTACAAGGACCGGCTCTCGACGGAAGACGCCGAAACCTTGCAGAGCTTTGCGAGTCGCGTGCGGCGTTGGGTCGAACTGTGCCCGCCCGCGCGCACGCTCGTGCATGGGGACTATCGCCTCGACAACCTGATGTTCGAGCCGGCAGCGGATGGAGTCCGAGTCTCGACGGTCGATTGGCAGACGCTCTCGGTCGGATGTGGCGGACAAGACCTCGCGTACCTACTCGGTAACAGCAGTGCTCCCGAGCAGCGTCGTTCCCATGAGGCGCACATGCTCGACGTGTACCGGGAATCGATGGCCGCACTCGGCGTCGAGCGAACACGCGAAGAGGTTCAGGCCGACTACGTCTACGGCAGCTTCCAGGGCCCTTCGATCACGATGCTCGGTTCGCTCGCGGTCGGGCAGACCGATCGCGGAGACGAAATGTTCATGGCGATGGCGCATCGCTCCGCGAGCCAGATTCGCGACCTGGACGCACTCGCTCTGATCGCCTGACGTGGCTTCGCGGATTTATCCCCGATAGCGATGGACGATCGGAAGTCGTCTTCCTGCGCCGAACGCCTTCTCCGAGGTGCGGAGGACCAGAGGCGTCTGGCGGCGTTTGTACTCGTTCCTGTCGAGTCGATTGACGATGCCGAGCGCCACTTCCTCCGAAACGCCCTCGGGCGGCACGATCGACGCGCGGCTGCGGCCACCCTCGATGGCTTGCCGGAGCACGTTGTCGAGGACGTCGTAGTCGGGCAGATCGTCCTGGTCGAGCTGGTCTTCCGCCAGCTCGGCAGAGGGTGGCTTCGCGATCGTGTTGACGGGGATGCGCTCTTTGTTCCGGTTCGCGTGCGAGGCGAGTGCGTAGACGTCGCCTTTGTAGACATCGCCTAACACGGCAAGACCGCCGACGGTGTCGCCGTACAAGGTGCAGTAGCCGACCGACAATTCGCTCTTGTTGCCGGTCGCGAGGACCAATCGGTTCTCCTCGTTCGAGCAGGCCATCAGGATCGCGCCGCGAACACGCGACTGGATGTTCTGCTGCGTGAGGCCGTAGTCGTCGCGTTTCCCGAAGAGCTGGTGAAAGATCTGGAGATAGGCGTCATAGATTGGGCCGATGTCCGCGCGTCGAACTTCGATCCCGAGCTTCTCGCCGAGCGAAAAGGCATCTTCGATGCTGTGTTCCGACGAGAAGGGTCCGGGCATCGCGATGCCCAGCACGCGGTCCGCCCCGAGTGCCTGGACGGCGAGATGCGCCGTGACCGCGGAATCGATTCCGCCCGACAGGCCGATCACGGCACCCGGCGGCAGATCCTGTTTCAAGAAATAGTCGCGAATGCCCAGTACGAGTCCGCGCTCGAGCTGCTCGACGCGATCGGGATCGTCGACCTCTTCCAGGGGTGTGCCGGGACCGAGGGGCAGCTCGCAGATCGCGATGCCCGTTTCGAAGAGCGGCATGGCCGCATGCACTTCGCCCTTGGCGTCGAGGATGCAGGAGCCGCCGTCGAAGATCAGTTCGTCATTTCCCCCGACCTGGTTCACGAAGACCACCGGCCTTTCATTCCGGGTGGCGACTTCGGCGAGCATCGCCCGTCGTTCGCTGGCCTTGCCTGCATGCCATGGCGAAGCCGAGGGGTTCAGGATGATGCCGGCACCGTTCGCGGTGAGCTCCGCCACCGGATCGATCGGGTAGGGCTTGGTCCGGAACCACGTGTCCTCGCAGACTGCGAGGCCGAGTGACGTGTCGAGTCCGGGGACGTCGACGGGGTTCCAGTCCTCGGTCCTTGCGAAATAGCGTTGCTCGTCGAACACGTCGTAGGTCGGAAGGAGCGTCTTGCTGCGAACGGCGTGACGGCGTCCTTCCGCGAGCACGACTGCGGAATTCTGGATCGCCTTGGGTCGAGCGTCGTCGGTCCTCGTGACCGCGCCCACGACGATCGCGATCCGGCGCGACACCTTCGCGAGTTCGTCGAGCTCGGCGAGCTGGTCGTCGACGAAGCGGTCACGCTCGAGCAAGTCCATCGGCGGGTAGCCCGTGAGGGCCAGCTCGGGCAACACCACACAATCGGCGCCGGCCGCCGCGGCCTGTTCTGCGGATTCCTGCGCGAGGCGGCGATTGCCTGCCAGGTCGCCGACCGTGGGATTGATCTGGGCAAGGGCGATCTTCATGAGGGCGAGCATACCCCGCGCATCCCCGGATGTGCTTCGCGCCGGCTGACGCCAGCCGACGCTTCTGCGGCGCGTCGGACCCGTGGGAAAGGGAAGCTCCGGCGATAGCCCCTCGCGAGAACGCTGGAGGCGTTCGTCATGTCACTCGGCGTCGCCGGGGCTCGCATGGAGGCGTTCAGGGGAAGTAGACGAAGACGAGTTCGCCGGTGCAGACCGGTCGCCTGGCGCCTTCCACTTCGAAGCGCATCGAAAGGCCGAGGCGCATCGCGCCGCCCGGCACACGGCGTACGCCCTTGATGCTCGCGCCGAGCCGAATACGGCTCCCGGACGGAACCGGTTCGCGCAAGCGCAGCTTCTCGATCCCGTAGTTGACGATCTGGGAGCATTTCTCGACCTGCACGAGATCCGGTAGCAGCGCCGGAGCGAGGGCGATCGTCAGGTACCCATGGGCGATCGTGCCGCCGAAGGGGGATTCCCGCGCCGCGCGTTCGCGATCCACATGGATCCACTGGTGGTCGCCGGTGGCATTCGCGAAGGCGTCGATCTGGTCCTGGCCCAGATCGTGCCAATCCGTCGAACCCAGGTCGCGGCCCTCGTACTCGGGAAGGGAGGCTACGTCGGGAATGATGAGTGGGCTCGCCATCCGCGTCCTTTCGGGTGGAGACGTTCGCACCCTATACTTGCCCAGTCCCGGCGTCTCGCGCAACGTGCTGATTGCGAAGCGGACGAGCTCGCGACCCGGCCGTACACCCCGCAGCAGGAGGGCGAATCGATGGCATTCGAAAAGGGCAGCACGAGTCGACGGGTTGGAATCATCGCCCTCATATCACTCGTCGCGGGCTACGCGACCAGCGGGAACTATCTCTATCACATGGTCATCGGTCTGGACGCTTCGGCCTTCCCGGCCGGCGAATGGCTCCAGCGCACCCTCGCTCCCGACGCATCGAACGCGATCGGCGGTCTGTTCTGGACGGTCCTCACGCTCGTCCTGATTTCGTTCGTCGGCTTCGGCGTGATGTTCACCCGGTCGCGCAGCGAGACCGACGAGCCGAACTCCGGACGACGTCGCTTCCTGACGAGTTCAGCCGCGGGTGCCAGCGCGCTCGCGGCAGGCGTCGTCGGTGGCCTCGGACATGCGCTCTTCGGCATCGGTAAGCGCGGCGATGGTTGGTACCAGATCAACGGCAACATCGGTTCCGACGCCGGCGTCGTGAAGACGCATCCGACGTGGGACGAGGGTTGGAAGGCGTCGCGCGTCGAGTCCTACGGACGCCTTGGTCGCACCGATTGGAACGTGTCCGACACGGTCCTCGGCGCAGGACGACTGCGCGGCGACGAAGCCTGGAAGATCGTGAAGGAAGCGCTCGAGCGCGGCGTCAATTACATCGACACCGCGCCGGACTATTCGACCGCGGGCAGCGAACTCGTCGTCGGTCGCGCCATGCAGGAGTTTCCGCGCGATCAGGTCTTCCTCGCGACCAAGTTCTGCACGCCGATCGGGCATCTACCCGCCGGAACATCGGTCGAGAAGTACAAAGACGTCGTGCACGAGAGTCTTCGACGACTCGGCACGGACTACGTCGATCTCGTTCACATCCATTCGTGCGACGAAACCGATCGGCTGATGGACGAGAACGTGCACGAGGCATTCGATCAGCTGAAGGCCGAGGGCAAAGCCCGCTTCCTGGGCGTCTCGACGCATACGCCAAGGCTGGTCGATGTCGCGAACGCGGCGATCGATTCGGGGCGCTTCGACGTGATGATGCTCGCCTATCATCATGGCATCTGGCCGGAACTGAACGGCATCATCGATCGTGCGCACGACGAACAGGACATGGGCGTCGTGGCGATGAAGACGCTCAAGGGCGCCAAACATCGCAACCTCGAGGATTTCCACGATTCGAACACCTACGCGCAGGCCGCGCTCAAGTGGGTGCATGCCAATCCCAAGGTGTCGTGCGCGGTCATCTCGTTCTTCGAGATGCAGCACGTGGACGAGTACCTATCCGCTTCGGGCGGTCGGCTCGCGGGCGACGACGTGGCGATTCTCGAACGATACGACCGGGCGATTCTCGGATCGTATTGCGCACCGCATTGTGGAGTCTGTCTCGGAAGCTGCCCCGAGGAAGTACCGATCCACGACGTACTGCGGCATCGCATGTACTTCGAGGACTATCGCTCGGAGAAGGAAGCGATGGAGCTCTATTCGAAGCTCGAGGTGAACGCCTCGGCTTGTGCCGGCTGCTCGGCGCCCTGCCTGGGAAGTTGCCCGCTCGGCATCCCGATTCCGGAGCGCACGCGAGGGGCGCACGAACTGCTCTCGTTCTCCTGAGCCAGGCGTCGTCGGCGCCGGGGCGGCTTCGAGGGCGTGGGGGCGTCTGGGGTGTAGGGGATGTAGGGGGCTTCGGCTCCCCGATCCGTCGGCTCAGCCCGCGTTGGCCGAGAGGCGATCCATGTGATCGGCGAGTTCGAAATCGAGTTCGGTGACGCCGCCCGCGTCATGTGTCGTGAGACGGACGTCGACGCGGTTGTACACGTTCGACCACTCGGGATGATGGTCCAGCTTCTCGGCGAGGATGGCGATCTGGCTCATGAAGCCGAAGGCCTCGACGAAATCGTGGAAGGCAAATAGGCGATGCAGCTTCCCGTTGTCGAGTTTCCAATCCGGACGCTGCGTGAGTCGTTTGGCGACGTCTTCTTCCGCGAGAGCCTTCGGGCGTGTCATGGAACTCAGTCGTCTTCGCGATGGATGGCGCGGATGAAGGCATCGAAGAGTGCGCTGCGAATCTGTGCCCGATCGGCGCGCCCATAGACCTCGCGGAACGCCTTCAAGGGAATGATGCCCTTGGCCATCGAACGATGTCCGCCTCCGACTCCGAGGCCTTCCACAACGGCCTTCACGACTTCTCCCGCGGCGCGCACGTATCCGACGTTGCGCACGGAGAAGACCAGATTTCGACCGACCGTTCCGACCGCGACGGCCCATTCCGCGCCCTCGGCCTGGAGCGCCATGTCGGCGACCTGCGGGATCACGTCTTCGCGAACGCGGCCCAACACCAGGATGTGGATTCCGTCGCGGACCTCGGCCTTGGCGAGCGCGCGACCGAGCGCCTGGAGACCCGGGATCGGAAGCGCCGGGCGTTCGATTCGGCGCAGTAGCGCCGGGCTATGCGACTGATGGAGGTAGGCGAAGGAGAGCATGTCTCGATCGCTGGTCTCACGGCCGAGATACTGCGTGTCGCTCTTGATGCCGTAGAGGAGTGCGGTCGCGAGCTTGGGATTGATCTCGGTGTTGGTCGCGCGCAGGTACTCCGTGAAGATCGTCGATGTCGCGCCGTAGCTCGTTCGGATGTCGCGGATCGTGGCGGAGTATCCCGTTCGTTCGGGGTGGTGATCGACGACGACGTCGATGTCTTTGAGTCGGTCCGGCGGGTTGTCGCCGAAGACGTTCGGTTGGACGTCGACGAGGACGAGCCCGTCGAACTCGTTGATCTCCTCGGGCGTGATCACGCGGACCTCGATCCCGATCGCGTCGCAGAGGGCCTGGTTCTCGGGTCGCTGGACGTCGCCGAAAGAGATCAGCGGGGCGGTCGTGCGTTTTCGGCCGAGGAGTGCGCGGAGCGCGTAGGCGCTGGCGATGCCGTCGGGATCGGGATCGGGCTGGACCAGGATGCCGACGCGTTCGCGTGGTGCCAGGAGGTCGCGGATCTTGACCACGCGCTTCAGGTTCGCGAGGTGATCGAACTCGTCGCTGATGTCGTCGCGGATCAGCGTCTTCCACCCGGTACAGCGCAGCGACGGGTGATCCGGAAGATCGTCTTCCGTCAGGCTGTCGGATAGGACCAGGATCGAGGCTTCGGCGTCGACCTTGCGGATCTTGCGGACGGCGAGTCGTGTCCAGGGGCCGTCGTCGCTGACCAGGGCGAACTCGTCCTCGTCGTTCGGCTCGAGCTTGCCGATCGCGTCTTCGTCGAGACCACCCTGGAGGATCTTGAATCCGGCCGGGCGCGCACGAGTCTCCTTCTCACGGGGAATCCACGTGAGTTCTTCGAGCTCATGGGTGCCGATGCGACTCCACAGTCGCGCGCTCTCGGCTCCATCGCAGATGATGATTCGACGTCCCACCCGACCCCCGGCGGCATTCTACGAGGTCCCGAAGCGCGGCAATCGCTCGACGATTCGGTCCAGCCCTTGAATCGGAGGACCCAAGCTCGGGTCGCAGAGCGCTCGCTTCGAAGGCCGGAAGTTACACCAAGGCTGCCGCCCAGCGAGCGTGTCCTGCCGCCTGGAGATGTCGTTGCGGGGTTCGAAACCCGTGGGGGTGGATCGGTGCGAGGCGCGCCGGTCCCATCTCGTTCCGAAGTCTGTAGGATGGGCGCCTCGCAGGAGGATGAAAGTGCGACTGGTGAATCTCGGTGGACGAATGGGGATCGATATCGACGGGCGCTTCGTCGATGTCTCCGCCCGGAGCGGCGGACGTTTCCCCTCCGATTCGATGGCGGCGTTCGGCGTCTGGGACGAGCTTCGCGATTGGGCGACGGATCTGGTCGCGAGTGACTCGGATCCTGCGATCGACCCGGATCACCTCGGGCCGCCGGTTCCCCGATCCGAGCAGGTCTTCGCGATCGGACTGAACTACAAGGATCACGCCGAGGAAGCCGGTTTGCCGATGCCGAGCTCGCCGATGGTCTTCACGAAATTTCCGAGCTGCATCGTCGGTCCGAACGCCGAAGTGCCCCTCACCTCGGACCGCGTCGACTGGGAGGTCGAGCAGGTCGTGGTGATCGGGCGCGAAGCCGAGGGCGTCGAAGCCTCGCGGGCCTGGGACTACGTGGCGGGCTTCTGCGTCGGTCAGGACGTGTCGGACCGGAAGCTGCAGTTCTCGGACAAGCCGCCGCAATTCAGCCTCGGCAAGTCCGCCAAGGCGTTTGGCCCGATCGGGCCGGCGCTCGTTAGCCTGGACGAATTCGCGGATCCGGACGCGCTCGTGCTGCGATGCTGGGTCGCGGGTGAAAAGATGCAGGAATCAACGACGAAGAATCTCATCTTCTCGGTTCCGGAGCTGATCGAGTACATCTCCAACTACTGCGTGCTGCGGCCGGGGGATCTGATCTTCACGGGAACACCCGGCGGTGTCGGAAGCGTTCGCGACCCCCGACGCTATCTCGCGCCTGGCGAGACGATCGAGAGCGAGATCGAGGGAATCGGTCGTCTCTCGAATCGCTGCGTACCACGGACCTAGAGGGCGCGGGCGGTTCGATGCAGCGGATTTTCGTCGGTGACGTACAGGGTTGTAGCGACGAACTCCACGAGCTCGTCGAGCGCGCGACCGAAACCTTCGGTGACGAGTTCAGTCTCTTCGTGGCGGGCGATCTCATCAATCGCGGTCCCGACAACCTCGGTCCCCTCGAACTCGTTCGCGGTCTCGTCGAGGCGGGGCGCGCGGAGTACGTGCTCGGGAATCACGAGATCAATCTACTCGCGGTGCAGTTCGGTCTGCGTGATCTCAGTCCCAACGACAGCATCAGCGACATTCTCGATGCGCCGGATGCGTCGGACTGGGTCGATTGGATTCGCGGACGGCCGCTCGCCGTGTCTGGCGAGATCGCCGATCAGCACTTCGCGATGCTGCATGCCGCGGCTGATCCGGATTGGTCCCTCGACGACCTGCTCGATCGTGCGGCGCGCGTCGAAGCGCGTCTGTCGGGACCAATCAAGAAAGCCCGGGCGTTCCTCGCCGCCGACCCCGAGGCCGATCCAGATCGGGACGCCCTGGGTCGGTTGACGCGATGTCGTAGCGTTCCGGCCGAAGGAACATGGTCGAGTCGCGACCCCGAAACGCCCGACCAGGCCTGGCATCGTGTCTGGGCGAGCCGCCAACACGATTACGGAATCGTCTACGGACATTGGGCCAGGCAGGGACTCCATGTCGACATCGGGCTGCGCGGTCTCGATACCGGTTGTGTCCATCACGGCCGCGGGCGCGATGGTTTCCTCACGGCGTGGCTACCGGATTCGAACTCGAGTCGGGGCGCCCAACGGCCCTTCGACACTCCCGACGATCGCTTCTGGCAGATTCCGGCCGCCCGGCGCTACTACGATCCCGTCTGAAATCCGAGATCGAGGATCCGGGCCCGGCAGAGGCGGTCTCCCGGGCATCCCATCCGCTCCCCCTCCCGCTTGAAATTCCGCGCGAGGACCTCGAAACTCCCTGGTCTCGAACAAGAAGCCTGGAGAAGTCATGGCCACCGTCCACATTCCCGTCATCTTCCGCGGGCCTACCCAAGGGGAGTCCTCGATCGAGACGCCCGTCGATACGATCGGCGCCTGTTTCGACGCTATCGAGGAGAAGTATCCCGGCCTGCGCGAGATGGTGATCGACGCGCAGACGGGTGGGATCCATCGCTTCGTCAAGGTGACCCTGAACGGAGTCCTCCTCGATCGCAACCCGGAGACGCTCGAAACGCCGGTCTCCGGCGCCGACGAGATCGAGGTGATCGCCGCCGTCGCGGGCGGATAGCCCGCGAGTGCGACAGCCGGAATACGTTGCGACGGCGGCGCGATTGATGGACCCTATCGATTCGCCCGCTTCTGACCCGAACCCAAGACCCTGAGGAATATCGACATGCCCGGACCCGAGGGAGATCGCCTTCTCCATGTGAACATGACGGACCAGACTACGTCTTTCGAAGACTTTCCCGAAGAATGGAAGCTCCTCGGAGGCCGCGGTCTCTCCGCGAAGATCCTGACGCGAGACTGTGATCCGACCTGCGATCCGCTCGGCCCCGACAACGTACTCGTCATGGCGCCGGGCGTTCTGTCCGGAACGACCGCGCCGACCTCCGGTCGAATCTCAATCGGCGGAAAGAGCCCGCTCACGAACGGGATCAAGGAAGCGAACGCCGGAGGCAATCCCGGTCAGCATCTGATGAAGCTCGGCATCCGCGCGGTCGTGGTGAAGGGGCAGCCCGCGGACGCGGACAAGCGATACGGCCTCCGAATCGACCAGGGCGAAGTGTCCGTCGTCGCGGCGGACGAATACAAAGGCATGTGGAACTACGCGATGTGCGAGAAGCTCCTCGCGAACGAGTCCAAGGGCGCGAGCGTGATCTCGATCGGGCCGGCTGGCGAGCTTCGCCTCGCGGGATCCTCGGTCGCCTGCACCGATCAGGACGCCGAGCGTCGCCCGGCACGCCACGCCGCTCGCGGTGGTCTCGGCGCCGTGATGGGCTCCAAGGGGCTGAAGTGGGTGCTCGTCGATCCGGGCAAGGCTCGCGCGCGACAGGCTGCGACCGCGAAGGAATGGAATGGGCTGAACAAGGGTTATTCGAAGGACTATCTCGACGGTCCGCAGATGATGAAGAACGGGACGTCTTCGGTCGTGCCCGTCGCGAACATGCTGCACACCTTCCCCTACAAGAATCGAACCGAAGGTCAGTCGCCCGATGCGCCGACTCTCGACGGGGCGATGATCAACGCGAGCTTCGAGGAGCGCGGTGGCGGCATGCACAACTGCATGACCGGCTGCATCGTGAAGTGCTCGAACATCGTTCACGACAAGGACGGCAACTACAAGACGTCCGCCCTCGAGTTCGAGACGCTCACGCTTCTCGGCGCGAGCTGTGCCATCAAGACCTTCGACGAGGTCGCGGAACTGGATCGCCTGTGTGACGAACTCGGTCTGGATACGATCGAGACCGGAGCGGCGGTTGCGGTCCTGATGGATTCGGGCGGCATGGAATGGGGCGACTCGGATGCGGCCATCGCGCTGCTGAAGGAGATCGCAGACGGCACCGATCGCGGCAAGATGATCGGAAACGGCGCGGTCGCGACCGGCAAGGCGCTTGGTCACAAGCGCGTTCCGCATGGTCGGGGCCAGGCCATTCCGGCCTGGGATCCGCGACCCCTGAAGGCCACCGGCGTGGTCTACGCGGCCGGCCCGATGGGTGCAGACCATACGGCGGGACTGATCGTGAATCCCGGTATGCCGCCGGAACAGTTCGCGCAGGCGGCCCAGGAGATCCAGCTGATCAACATGGTTTGCGACTCCTCCGGCTTCTGTCAGTTCCTCGGGCCGAATCTGGACGACATCCGCAACTACTACGGTCAGCTCTATGGCATCGAGATCTCGCGAGAAGAGATCGCCAACCAGGGCTGGGAAGGTCTGCAGGACGAGTGGAACTTCAACGCCGCCGCCGGCTGGAAGGACGAGGACAACGGTCTATCCGACAGTCTCGTCGAAGAGGGCATCGGCCCGGACCACTCGATGAAGTTCGACGTGCCGCTCGATGTGATCAACCAGTCGAAGGTTCGCTTTCCGGTTCGCGACGAACTCTTCGGGACCAAGGCGAGCGGATGATGCGCTAGACCGGGATTCGGGCGGGCCGGGGGCGAGAGCCAAGGCCTTCCGATCCTCGTGCTGATCTGGGACGGGCAGGGGATCGATCCTCTGCCCGTCCTGGTTTGCGGACTCGATCGAAGGGGACAGGCTTGAAGGACGACGTGCGCATGCGCGGATTCGCCGAACGCGTCGACGTCGAGGTCGTCGACGCGTTCCTGGCTTTGCATTCGCGCCCGCTCGAAAGCGAAGTCGTTCCGCTCCTCGAATCTCTCGGACGCGTGCTCGCCGCCGAGGTCGTGTCCGAGGTCGACGTGCCGGGCTTCGCGCGTTCTGCGATGGACGGCTACGCGCTGCGCGGCGAGGAGAGCTTTGGCGCTTCCAACTACGACGCGATCCCGCTGAAGATCGTAGGCCTCTCGCTGCCCGGTGCGCCGTACGAAGCTGTGCTCCAGGCGGGCGAAGCCGTGCGCATCATGACCGGCGCCCCGATTCCCTCCGGAGCGGATGCCGTCGTAAAGGCCGAGGTCTGTGAGGAGCACGACGACGTCGTCTCGATCAGCGAAGCCGTCGCGCCACACAAGAACGTCGGGGCGATCGGCGAGGACATCCGACGCGGCGAGCGCGTTCTCTCCGCCGGCCGGCGACTTCGTCCCCAGGATGTCGGCCTGCTCTCCTCGATCGGCATCGCCCAGGTCGCCTGTATTCGACGACCGCGCGTGCGCCTCGTCGTGACCGGGGACGAACTCCTGCCGGCCGGTTCGATGCCCAGCGGTGCGCGGATCGTCGACAGCAATTCGGTTGTGCTTCGCGGCCTGATCGAACGCGATGGCGGGGTCTCCCTGCCCTTCGAAATCCTGCCCGACGTGCCGGAGAAGATCCGCGACGCGATGGCGGACGAGCAGGCGGACGTCGTGCTCGTGTCGGGTGGAACATCCGTCGGTCAGGAGGATCATGCACCGCGGCTGCTCGACGAACTCGGCGAGCTCTCGTTCCATGGCATCTCGATGCGTCCCTCGAGCCCAACCGGGATCGGACACATAGGCCCCCGCCTCGTGTTTCTGCTTCCGGGCAACCCAGTGAGCTGTCTCGCCGCCTACGAATTCTTCGCGGGTCCGACGATTCGAGCGCTCGGCGGGCGCGCCAGGCGCTGGCCACATCGTCGCGCTTCCGTTCCCCTGGCCCGCAAGATCGCATCCGAGATCGGCCGGACAGACTATGTGCGCGTCGCGATCGAAGAGGGTCGCGCGGTTCCCCTGGCGACCTCGGGTGCATCCATCCTGTCATCGACCGTTCGCGCCGCCGGCGCCGTCGTCGTTCCGCGCGAACTCGAGGGAATGCGTGAGGGCGAGCGCGTCGAGGTCCTGCTCTACGACGAGGAAGCGACTGACGGCGAAGCCACGCGGATCGGCTTGGCGGACGAGTCGCGGTCCGACGTCGGGGAGCGGAGTGCCTCGTGAAGCAGAATCAGTTCCTCGAAGTGATCGATCGGGACGAGGCCGAACGGCGCTGGCGTCGCGTCGTCGGTAGCGCGCCTCTGCCCGCCGAGACGGTCCCGCTCGAAGAGGCGCTCGGGCGAGTGCTCGCCGAGGACGTTCGGGCGACGGTGGACGTTCCCGGTTTCGATCGGTCGAACATGGACGGCTTCGCCGTTCGTGCCGTGGACACGTTCGGTGCCTCCGAAGAAGAGCCGGTTCGACTGCGCTTGAACGACGAGATCCTGGCGACGGGGATAGAGCCCCAGGTGGAAGTGGGATCCGGCACAGCGACGATCATCGCGACCGGCGGCATGCTGCCGCGCGGCGCCGATGCGGTCGCGCCGATCGAGGTGACGGACGCGGACCCGACCGACGACGCGTTCGTGTTGGTTCGGGCGGCCCGGGTGCCCGGCGCGGCTGTGAGTTTTGCCGGGACCGACATGGGGCGCGGGGAGACCGTGCTCTTCGCGGGGACGAAACTTACGTCTCGGGAGACGGGAGTTCTGGCGGCGATCGGGCGGGAGAGGCTCTCCGTCGTGCGGCGCCCGCGCGTGGCGATCCTCTCGACGGGCGACGAGATCGTGCAGCCGGGCGAATCGATGCGACCGGGTTTCGTCTACGACAGCAACGGCCGCATCCTCGCCGATGCGGTTCGAGAGCTCGGCGGCGACCCCGATTTCTACGGCGCGTTTCGGGACGACCTCGACGCGCTTCGCGAAGCGCTCGTGCGCGCGCGCAAAGACGCCGACCTGGTCCTCCTCTCGGGCGGTACGTCCAAGGGCGAGGGTGACCTGAATGCGATCGTCGTCGGCGAACTCACGCCCGGCATCATCGTGCATGGCGTCGCCCTCAAGCCGGGCAAACCCATCTGCCTGGCCGCGGATGGAACGAAGCCCGTCGTCATCCTCCCCGGCTTTCCGACCTCGGCGATCTTCACGTTCCATGAGTTCGTGGCCCCGCTCTTGCGCGACCTGGCCGGCCTTCGGAACGAAGCGCGCGAGACACGATCCGCTCGTCTCGCGATCAAGACGCAGAGTGAACGCGGTCGGCTCGAATACCTGCTCGTCGGACTCGTTGCGGGGAACGTCGAGGACTCGAACGATCCGATCGCCCTGTCCGCCTATCCGATGGGCAAGGGCAGTGGCAGCGTCACGAGCTTCAGTCGTGCCGATGGATTCGTGCGCATCGATCGCAATACGGAGATGATCGACGCCGACACGCCCGTCGAGGTCACGCTGATCGGCCGCGACGTTCCCGTGGCCGACCTCGTGGTCGTCGGGAGTCATTGCGCCGGACTCGATCTCATCGCCAGTGAACTCTCCCGCCACGGGCTGCGTATCAAGCTCCTCGCCGTCGGCAGTCAGGGCGGACTCGCTGCAGCCCGTCGCGGCGAATGCGATCTAGCACCGATCCATCTGCTCGATCCCGAGACGGATCGCTACAACGAACCCTTCCTGACGCCCGAGCTGAAACTCATCCCCGGCTATCGCCGCATGCAGGGTGTCGCTGTGCGAGTCGACGAGACGCGTGACATAGAGGCGCTGCTCGCCGACGAATCGCTGCGCATGGTCAACCGGAATCGGGGCGCCGGGACGCGCGTCCTGATCGACCGGCTACTCAATGACCGCCGGCCTCCGGGCTTCGCCTACGAGCCGCGTTCGCATTATGCGGTCGCTGCTGCGATCGCCCAGGGTCGGGCGGATTGGGGTGTCACGATCGAGACCATCGCCCAGGAGGCGGGCCTCGGCTTTCGCCCGATCCAGGCAGAGCACTACGACTTCGTCGTGCCCGCGTCGCGATGGGACCGGGAGCCCGTACGCCTATTACGTTCTCTTCTCGCGGACGCCGCCTCGCCGCTCCGCCGTGCGCTCGTGAAGAACGGATTTCCGGGCGCCTGATCGCGATCCCAGATCATCCTCGCCCTCGCCCTCGCCCTCGCCCTCGCCCTCGCCCTCGCCCTCGCTTCGTGGTCCTCTCGCGCTCACCTCGGGACGCTCTCCGTGTCGTGTTCGGATCATCGCGGGATCATATTGTGGCTTCAGTCGGCGGAGCTCCCGGACGATTTCAAGAAGTACGCAGGGGTGATGCAACACCCATGCGACGCGACGCCCACGTGAATCGTGCATGGGGATTCGACGTTGAGTCCCCGAAGGCGTCGGGATCGCCGTAGCATTGCTCGCCATCGGGGCGCGAGGTAGATTTTGTCGACCCACATGGACTCATCCAGCCCACCTACCCCCCCTCCAGCTGCCCTTGATCCGACCTCGACGGACTCGACCCGGACCGCCGTCCGGAGTCGCTCCGCGCGCGCGCTGAACGTTCGATTCGCGAACTCGGAGGTGTGCTGATGTCGATTCTCGGTGCGGTCCTGATCATCGTCGCTTGCCTGGCCGCCTCAGCCTTCTTTTCGAGCAGCGAAACGGCGCTGTTCCGTCTGCGATCCCACGACCTCGAAGGGGAGGACAAGGAGGGCGTCGGCCCCGCCGATGCCGCGGTTCGCGACCTGACGTCATCTTCGTCGCGATTGCTCGTGACGATTCTGCTCGGCAACAACATCGTGAACATCCTCGGCGCCTCCGTGGCGTCCGGGCTCGCGATCCATTTCCTCGGTGTCGAGATGGGCATCCCCATCGCGACCATCGCGATGACGATCCTGGTTCTCGTCCTCTGCGAAATCCTGCCGAAGGCCGTCGCGGCGCGTCATCCTCGCGGCGTGTCCCGCTTCGTCGGCTTGCCCCTCTACCTCTTCCACCAGATGCTGCGGCCCGTGCATGGACTCTTCGATCGCGTGATCGAACCTCTGGTTCGACGCGTGACCGGTGGTGTCGACAGCGGTGGATCGCTGGGTTCCGAGGAGGTTCTGCGCCTGGCGCGAGAAGCGCTTCGCGACGTCGAAGACGCCGGATCCCCCCTCGCCATCATCGGTGCGACTTCGAACGCTGCCGAGATGGACGTCTCGGAGATCATGGTGCCGCGCACCGAGATCGACGCCTATCCCATGGACACGCCCGTCTCCGACCTGATCGAGGCGATGCTCGAAGGGCGATACACGCGCGTTCCGATCTACGAGGACAACATCGACCATGTTCTCGGCGTGATCCATTTGAAGGATTTGATCAAGCTCGCGCGCGTCGACGGGAAGGAGATCTTCGGAATCCTGAAGCCCGTGCTGCGCGTACCCGAGCGCAAGCCGATCCTTCGACTATTGACGGAGATGCAGCGTGCCTTCTGCCATGTCGCGCTCGTGAAGGACGAGTTCGGCGTGACCCTCGGCCTCGTCACGCAGGAAGACATCCTCGAAGAGATCGTCGGTGAGATACGCGACGAGTTCGACTCGGAAGAGCTGCTCACGATCCGCAAGCTCCGAGACGGAAGCTACGAAGTCCTCGGTCGAGTCAAGGTCCTCGATTTCAATCGCGAGACCGGCTGGCAGGTGCCTGCGGAAAAGGGCGACACGATCGGTGGGCTGATCTTCAACACGCTCGAACGTGCGCCGCGCAACGGCGAAACGGTCCAACTCCCCGGTTATCGCCTCGAATGCACCGACGTCTCCGGAAGTCGTATCACACGCGTGCGCGTGATCGAAGAGTTCGGCTCCCTGGAAGAGACGGAGCGCTCGTCCTCGTAGTCCGACGGTTCGTCCCGGACGTGGAGAGCCGACGAATCCGCCCGCCTTCGGAACGCCAGCGGCGAATCCGATCTCAGCGAATCCGGCGCAGTGCCTGGGATTTGATGATCAGGTACACATCCGAGCCCGCCTCGAGCGCGAGCTCGTCGACCGCTCGAGCGGTCAGCTTCGCGGCGAATCGATCTTCGCCGACGTCGACGTGGACGACGCGATGGTCCGGCTGGGCATCGATCCGCGCGACGCGTCCCGCGAAGACATTGCGCGCGGAGATCCGGCTCGGGCGATCGAGTGAGACGAGGATGTCTTCGGCGCGGATTCCGATGCTCCAGTCCTGTCCCGCGACCGCGGGCCAGGGCGTCTCGAGTTCGAGTCCTGCTCGCGTGCGAACCCGCGTTGGGTCCGCGGGCGACTCGGAGCAGGACACTTCGAAGATGTTCTCGACATCCAACTGAGTCGAGAGGGAATGCACCGCCTGGCTCCATAGGGTTTCGCGTGGCGGACCCTGCGCGATCAGACTGCCACGATCCAGCACGGCGATTTCGTCACCGAGCAGGATCGCTTCGTCGGGATCATGCGTGATGTAGATCATCGGTAGATCGAGGTCGTCGCGGATGCGCAAGAGGTAGGGCAGCACCCGAGCCCGCAGCGCGACGTCGAGGGAAGCCATCGGTTCGTCCAGCAGGAGCGCGCGGGGTCGAGTCGCGATCGCTCGCGCAAGCGCGACGCGCTGGCGTTCGCCGCCGGAGAGTTCGGTGACGGGACGAGCCAGGAGCGGTTCGAGTTCGAGGACGCCGAGCGAGCGTCGAATCCACGGCGCATCCATTCCGCTATCGGCACCGAAGCGGATGTTCGCCTCGACACTGCGATCGGGGAAGAGTGTCGGGGACTGGGGGACCCAGCCGAGGTTTCGCCGATGGACCGGCTCGCATTGCCCCGCGTCGGCATCCTCGAGCCACTTCCCAGCCAGGCGTACCCGCGCGCGGGCATTTCGTTCGAGGCCGAGGAGAACTCGCAGGAGTGTCGTCTTGCCCGAACCACTCGCACCGAAAAGGACCAGGGTCTGCACATTCCATTCGAGGCGAACCCCGAGCCGGAAGTCGGGGCGATCGAGCTGGATCTCGACGAGTGAATTCGAATCGATCGTCATCGCCTGCCCGGTCCGAGGAAACGTTCGGCTGCGATCATGCTCGCTAGCGCGATCGCGAAGGAAAAGGCGACGAGCAGCGCCGCGCCGGTGTCGTCTCCGAGTTGAATGCGCGACCAGATGCCGAGGGAGAGCGTCTCGGTTCGCCCGGGAATGATCCCCGCGATGACGGCCGTCGCGCCGAATTCACCCAGCGCACGTGTAAAGCAGAGCAGCGATCCGTAGAGCAGCCCGCGTTTCGCGAGTGGAAGGCTCACGCGCATGAACGTCGCGAAACGGGAGGCGCCGAGGGTTCGTGCGATCTCCTCGTATCGTGGATCGATCTCCGAGAAGCTCTGTTCGGCGCTCCGGGCGAGCAGCGGAAAGCCGACGACCGCCGCGGCGATGACGGCCGCGGCCGGCGTGAACGCGACTTCGATCCCGAGCGCGCGCCACACACCGGCGAAGGGACTCGTCGTACCGAAGATCCAAAGCAGCGATAGTCCCACCGCCACGGGTGGCATCACCATGGGCAGCGACACGACGGCGCGCAGCAAGCTCGGCAGGGGAAGCATGCGACGCGCTAGCGCATATCCGACGGCGATCGCGGGCGGCAGGCACAAGAGCGTCGATAGGAGTCCGACGCGCAGCGTGAGTGCGAGGATCTCCCCCCCGTCTTCCGTCATGGCGTCGCCCCCAACTGGTCACTGCCTGCCCTGTCCTTCGTCTCCGGCGGAAGAAATCCGAGTTCCGCGAAGCGTTCTTGCGTTCGCGGAGCGGACCAGGAGGCCAGCGCTTCGTCGACGGACGGACAATCGGTCGCATCGGCGACGCGCGCCCCCACATAGCGAATGGGCGGATGCTCGTCGGGTTCGATCTGCGCGACCACAACCGTCGTCTTCGCCAGGCGCGCATCGCTGGAGTAGACGATCGCCAGGTCGACGAGGCCTGCATCGGCGACGGAGAGCGTTGCGCGCGCGTGCTCGGTCGAGACGATCCGGCCGGCGAGACCCTCGAGCAGATCGTTTCCTTCGAGCCATGCCCGCGCATAACGTCCGAGCGGAACCGAGGACGGGGGAATCGCGATGCGTTCGAGGTCGGCGGACGCCAAGACCTCGCGTACGGCCGCGGTCGGGTCCGATTCGATGCGCGAACTCGCGGAGGCGGGAATCGGCCAATCAGGGCGAGCGACGAGACTCAGCCGGCCGCGTGCGATCTCGATGTCGGACCCACGCGCGAGAAGGCGACTCTCGACCAGACCGTCGACGATCTCGGCGTCTGCCGAGATCAACAGGTCGAGAGGTGCACCCAATCGGAGCTGTCGCGCATGCACGCTCGAGGATCCGAAGATCGTCTCGACTTCGAGTGGTTGCTCGCGACTCGCGAGTTCATCCCGCAGATCGAGGGCGATCTCGCGCAGACTCGAAGCGACGCCCATCCTCACCGGGCGATCGTCGCAGCGCTCCGGGGCTCCGCTCCGCGGCTCCTGGCAGGCGAGAGCCGCCGAAGCGAAGAGCGCGAGCAATACATGCAGCACGGTCATGGGCGATACGACCCGGCGTCGAAGGGCATCGCCCGAGCCTAGCGCGATCCGGATTTTCGCTGGCTTGCCGGGAGCTGAAGTCATACGCTCCTCTTTTCCGTCAGACCGGCGAAGCGTCGACTTCCTCGTGCCAAAACGAAATCGATGATTCGATGGGTCCCGGACGATCCCGAAGAACACGAAGGTTGTGAGGACCCATCTTGGACGACGACTCCCAGAATCACTCCGATTCCGTCGCTACGGAATCGATCGGTCCCGTCCGCGTGACGGGGTTGTCGTCGGACGGTGCTGGCGTCGGGCGGCTCCCGGACGGGCGCGTCGTCTTCGTCGAAGGTGGCGTTCCGGGTGACCTCGTGGAGCTCGTCGATCTCGAGATTCACAAGAAACTCGGACGAGCGCGGATCGGACGTGTTCTCGAGGCGAGTCGCGATCGCGTAGAGGCGCGCTGTGCCCATTTCGGATCCTGCGGTGGCTGCCTCTGGCAGCACGTCCGCTACGAGGCACAGCTCGAAGCGAAGCGGACACGTGTCCGCGATGCGCTCGTTCGGATCGGCGGGTTCGATCTCGACGACGATCTCGAGATCATCGGTTCGCCCGATCCCTATGCATATCGTTCGCGAGCGAGACTGATCGAAGACGGAGGACATCTCGGCTATCGACAGCGTGGATCCCACTCGGTCGAAGCCGTGCGCGAATGCCCGATCCTCGTGCCCGCCGCGCAGGAGGCGATGACGGAGCTCGCGCGCTCGCTCGAACAGGATGTTGGGTCTGGCGACGCGGCGCGGCACGACGAATCTCCAGCCGGCGCATCTTCGGAGTCGAGGGGTGGGCGACGACGCGGGAAGCGAACGAAAGAGTGGATCGTGACGGCGGGCTCGTCGGGTCCGGGAATCGTCGAGCAAGCTGACGGCCGGCCGCAGTCTCGACAGTCGGCGAGCGTCTCGCTCGACTTCCTGGGCGAGTCGATCCGCGCGGGCGGGGCGAGCTTCATCCAGGGCAACGCCCTGCTCTGGGAAACGCTCGCGACGATCGTGCGCGATGAATGCAGCCAGGACGACGGCGCTGGGCCCCCGACACGATTCGTCGAACTGTATGCCGGGATCGGATTCCTGACGCTTCCCCTGGTACGTCAGGGTCTCTCGGGCGTTGCGATCGAGAGTGATCGTTCGGCCTACGCGGACCTGGTCGCGAACCTGCGCGCGGCCGGCTTCGGCTCTCGGGTCGAGGCGCTTCGGTCGCGGGCGGAGGCGCGTCGAGATCTTCCCGCGCGACTAGCGAAGGCCGACCTGCTGTTGGCCGATCCGCCGCGCGCGGGTCTGGCCAAAGCGGTTCGGGATTCGATTGTGTCCCACGGTCCAAAGCGTCTCGTCTACGTTTCCTGTGATCCGGCGACCCTCGCGAGAGACCTCCGCGGGTTTCGGGAGGCGGGCTATCGGCTGGCTTCGGCCCGGGCGCTCGACCTCTTTCCCCAGACACCGCATGTCGAGGTCGTCGCCCGCCTCGAACGTCTCGAGGGCTGATTCGCCGGTCGACATGACAGGGGCGCGAGGGGTGTTACGTTTCCTTTCGTGTTCGCCAAGGGTCGCCACCGACGCAAGACTCGATCCGGTTCGCGAAACCGTGCGCCCGATCCCCGCTCTCCCGCTTCGCATTCATCGACGTCGCTGAACGCCTCACGGCGCGCGTCCGATCGCCCGTTCCTCCTCTATGTAGAAGGGGCTCGCGACCGGGAGATTCTCGGCTGTTGGGCGCGTCGGGTCGATTCCGGTCTGGCGCGATGTATCGAGGAAAGCAGCGTGATTCTCGGTGGCCGTCAGCCGGCGCGCGCGATCACGGATTTCCAGAAGCGCGGCGGTGTTTCGGCGGGCTATTCGGGACTGATCGTACTCGACCGCGATCACCATCAGCATGGGCATACGCAAGCGCACGAGGATGCGGGCGAGGTGGCCCAGGGTCTCGCCGACGCTGGACTCGAAGTGTTCGTCTGGAGCCTCCGGCATATCGAGAGCTATCTGCTCGTACCTGCCGCGATTCGGCGAATGCTCCGACTCGCGCCCGACGATCGAACGATCGAGCGTTTCATCGAGGTGGAGGCGCCGAATGGTCGAGAGACGCCCCATGAAGGGTCGCTTCACGCCAAGCGCATCCTCGGGGCGGGCGGTCTGCTTTCCGAAGCGCTCGGTGCGGAACTCCGGGCGGGAGACATCGCGCGGGCGATGCGCGCGGAGGAGCTGCACAGCGACGTGCACATCCTTCTCGATCGGATCGGGACACTCGCGGGTCGACCGACCAAGGGGCCCGAGGTCGTGATCCGCGCGTCGCCGCCTTCTTCGGGGTCGACGACTTCCTGACGTTCGCGATTCGTGACCGCTTCTGAATCAGGGATCGAGCGCATCGCGCAAGATCGGCTGCCTGACCCCCTCGACGTCGATCGGTGTGTGACGCAGATCCGTCAGGAGCGCGAGCGCGCGATTCAGAAAGAGGACGCCGATTCCGACGTGCATGATCAGGAAGACCAGGTTCGTCCAGAGCGCGAACGCGTAGAGGGTGGTGGCGTCTCCGTAGCCCTGGAAGACGTTGGCCCAGACGATCTCTCGCGTTCCGAAGTTGGCGAAAGAGGGAAGTAGCATCGCCAGGTACAGGACCGGAATGCCAGCGGTGAGCGAGATCCAGTCGATCGCATTTCCGAAGGCACGAGTCGCCATGCCCTGGATCGCGATGTCGGCGACCCCGAACGCCGCGAAGACCCAGAAATAGGGAACGAGATCACGCAGGGTGACTCGATCCTTCAAGCCTTCGAGGCGAAGCATCGTGTAGAGCCGCTCGACCGCGCCCGTTCGACGCGCGATCGCGAAGGCGGCAACCACCGACCAACCGAACGCGACGGCTCCGGCCATCGCCGGAAACTGCACCAGGTCGCGTGGCACGAAGGGCAGGGCCATCGATGCCTGGAGTAGCAGCACGAGAAAATGCGCCGCGAAGGGAAGCGTCGTAACAGCGACGACGGTCTGGAGCGGTACGCGACAGAGTTGCCAGATGCCGAGAAAGAAGGCCGCGTCCGACACCGAGTTGTTGAGCGCGCGCGCGAGTTCGGCGCCTCCCTTGACCGCGATGATCTGTCTGCGGGGGACGGGCGCGAGGAAACGCCGGATCATCGAAGCCTGAACGAGGCACCACACGAGAAAGAAGACGATCTTGTCGAGCACCGTGATCGCGATGAAGAGCGGCATGTTGGCCCGATCGGTCGCCTCGGGGATGGATTGCCAGTCGATCGCAAAACCGAAGACGTAGACGAGTGCCGCGCCGGAGATCACGAGCGGAAGGACGTGACGAACGAGGATGTGATTCAGGCGAGACACGGCCGTCGAGCATAGCCGTTTGCAGAGACGGAGCGGCATGCCGTGTTGCACGAGGAGCCGCCAAAGGCCCCCCCGATTCCGATTCTTGGCCAAGCCGAAGCGGCCGTTCTACTCTGTCCTGCTCGAACCAGCGCTGCTCGAAGCCTTCGCACGAATGCCCGAGCCAGGAGTGGACATGGACCTGGGCTTTCGAATGCACGCCGAGAGAACTCCGAATCCGAACAGCATCAAGTGGGTTCTCGGTCAGACGGTGGCGGATATCGTGCCGTCCGCATCGTTCGCCGAGCCCGTTTCGGCGGAGATCTCCCCCCTCGCCTCCGCCATCCTCGCACTCGACGGCGTCGAGGGTGTCTTCCTCGGCCCGAGCTTCATCACGGTGACCAAGGCCGAAAGCCTGGAATGGACCGATCTCGCGGCGCCGATCGTCGCGGAGATCAAGGCCTGGGCGGCGACGGGCGAATCGGCGTTCGGGCCGGGCTTCGAGCCGCCCGAGCGCGGCGACGACGACGAGATCACGGCGAAGATCCGCGAGATCCTCGAACGCGACGTCCGTCCCTACGTAGAGCAGGATGGCGGCGAGATCGTCTTCGCCGGATATCACGACGGGGTCGTCGAGGTCGTGCTCCAGGGTGCCTGCGCAGGATGTCCGAGCTCTGCCATCACGCTCAAGATGGGCATCGAGGCGCGTCTCAAGGAAGAGATCGCCGAGGTCGAATCCGTCATTGCGCTCTGACTCCCGTTTCAGTCTTCGACGCCGCAGGGGAAATCGCCGCCGACGTCATCGCGTCCGCCTGACGGCCGCCGGTCGAATCGGCCTGGTCTTGCTGGCGTTGGTCGTGCTCGGTGTCGGTTGGACCGGCCGCATCGCATTGCGTGCCTGGCACGAGGCAGCGCCATCCGCCCTGCCCGCCGTGTCGACTCCGCCTCCCCTCGCCGGGATCGCCAAAGCCTGGATCGATGATCCACCCCGTTCGCGCCAGCGCTTCGATCTGGCTCGCGAGCAGGCCGAAGAGATCGATCCCTCTTCCGCGGCGAGGCTCGTCGAATGGCTCGAGCCGTCGGGCGGCTCGGCGTTCTATCGATTCGGGGCTCCGACGGCGCCCTCTCCCCACGACGATCGCAGCGGCGCGCCCTTTCGTATCGAATACAGCCTCGACGAGAAGCTCACGGGCATCGTCTTCGAGATCCTTCGTCGGGGTCGGGTCTCGCGGGGAGAGGTGATCGTGCTCGACCCCCGCAGCGGGCGCCTTCTCACCTACGTTTCGACGGATCCCGAGGCTCTTCCGCCGGAGCGAGCCTATCCAGCGGCCTCGATCGTGAAGATCCTGACGGCGGCGACGTTGATGGAAGAGGCGCCGCGTGAAGCCGAGTCGTCCTGCATCTACAGGGGCAACAAGTATCGACTGAACTATCGGCGACTCGCGCGTCCGAAGAGCGGCCGAGAGACGACGCTCGAGCGCGCGCTGGCGACGTCCAACAACCAGTGCTTCTCGCAGTGGGCCGTGAACGTGCTCGGAACGGAGAAGCTGAATCACACCTTCGAGCGCTTCGGGTGGCTGTCCTCGCCGGCGCCGGGTCATGAACCCGGCCGAGTCGAGGAAGTGACGACCAAACTCGAACTCGGGCGCCTGGGTAGCGGGCTCGACGGCATCTTCGTCAATCCGCTCCACGTCGCGACACTCGCTTCGATCCTCACGGACGGACGCTGGATCGAGCCGTGGTGGGTCGATCGCATCGTCGACGTGCACGGTCGTTCGCTCGAAGGGCCGCAGCGCCGTCCTCCGCGTCGAGTGATCTCACAGGACGTCGCGGATCGTCTACGCGGGATGCTGGTGGCTACCACGAAGATGGGGACGGCCAAGAGTGCATTTCGTTCACGTCGCGGCCGCCCTCTGATTCCCGGCATCGAAGTGGCCGGAAAGACGGGGAACCTGACGGCTGGAGAGCCGTTCGGACGTTATGAGTGGTTTCTCGGTCTGGCGCCCGCCGACGATCCGACGATTGCCGTCGTCGTCCTCCAGGTGCAGAGCAACCTCTGGTGGTCGCGCTCGACCGAACTGGCGGCGAAGATCATGCGTGACGTCTTCTGTGATGCAGGGCGCTGCGACGAATCCCTGGCCAATCGTTGGACTGGGGATCTCGGAGAATGGGTCTCCCCGATCTTGATCTCCGAGCTCGAAGAACGCGCACTCCTTTCGCGCGCGGACGCGCGTGCGGACGCAGGGGCGAGTTCATCGTCTGAGCGGGTGTCTTCGAACGCGACTCGCCCGAACCCGCTATAGTCTGAGCTTCCTGCCCGATCGCGGAGCCGTTCGATCTCGAGTCGAACAACCCTTCGCCTCGAATTCGAATCGGGCAGCTGCGCGGCGACGCGAAACGGGAGCCGGGCGATTGGGTCAGCGAGGACAAAATAGCGATCGCCAGAGCGCCGCTCGCGCGAGCGGCGGCGCGGCGGGGTCTGCCGGTTCGAAGAACGACGCCGCTGATAGGCCGGGCGCTTCGGGCCATCGCTTCGGACCCGAACTCGCGTGTTCCGAATGCGGAATCCTCTGGGACGTCCATCAGCGAGAGCCGAAGCCCTGCCGTACCGAGACTGTTCCCGACGCCTTCAGTCGTCGGCCCTCCGGAGAGTTCGCTTCTGACGCCGTCCAGGCGCCGAAGGTGGCGAAGACGGACGAGAATCCAGACGAGAACGACGCGGACTAGACCTCCGCACCCCTTCCTTACAAATCGTGTTTCGCGAACGACGCCGCGGGTCGGCCAGGGGTCGTGCTGATCGCGCTCGCTCGCTCCTGCGTCGTTGCCTGTCGCTTGCCGGTCTTGCCGTGTGGAGAACGTGTCAGGTGACGGGAATCGTCACTCGATCTGACGGAGGACGGCACTTCCGGCGCCGAGCGACGCGATTCGGCATTGGCGAAAGCACCCGTTCGACGACGCGATCAAAAAGTTTCAGCTGCGAAATCGAGTGACCGACAAATCACCTGGCGCGTGGACTTGCCGATGTGCGGCGCGGTCCACGACGGATTTCTCGGAAACTGGCACAACTGTTGCTCTTAGAACTGACCGGCGGAACCGGCCCCCCCTGGATGGGAACTCGGGCAGACCGCAGCCAAACACTCTGCATGGTGCAGGGACTCGATCACTCGAGTGACAACCATTCCAAAGGATAGACACACAAGATGAGTAAACTCATTCGCAAGTCCAACAAGGGCTTTACTCTCATTGAGCTCATGATCGTGGTCGCCATCATCGGTATTCTGGCCGCGATTGCGATCCCCAACTTCCTCCGCTTCCAGCTGAAGAGCAAGAGCTCTGAAGGCAAGGTCAACCTTGCCGCGATCCGCACGGCTGAGGAATCCTACCTTGCCGAGTTCGGCGTCTACGTCGGCGCCGTCCTGTCGCCCGCCACCGTTGGTAGCAATGGCGGTAGCTCGAAGACTCCGTTCGTGAACGTCGCTGGTGCGAACGCCGGCTTCGATCAGCTCGGTTGGTCTCCCGAAGGCCAGGTCTTCTTCCAGTACGGCGTGAACATCAATGCCGCTGCGGCGGGTGCATCGTTCACGGCGTCGGCTACGGGCAACATCGACGCCGCGGGCGCGAACCAGGCCTGGGGCTACGTGAAGCAGATTGGCACCACGGGCGCCGGTCTCGTTGGACTCGACGCGACGTGTGCCACGACGGGTACCTGGAATGCTTCGGTCACCCCGCCGGCGGCCAACATGGTCGACACGGTCGGTCCGTGTGACGGTGTCTCGGGTCAGTCGATCTTCTAGGACCTAGTCCAAGACAAGCTGTGTTTGAACGAGAGAAGGGGTCCGGCGAATCGCCGGGCCCCTTCTTGCTTTTCGTGCGTCTGTTTCGCGTGGATCGCTTCGTCCGGCCGACTTCCTCGAGTCGGTTCGGGCGTTCTCACGTTCAGCTGATGATGCGCCCGCCGCCACCGGGTCCGGGCGGTGCCTGTCCGGGGACGACGATTCGACTGGCTTCCTGGCGCTGCATCTCGCGCGCTTCTTCCATCAGTCGTTCGATCGCGGCCTGCACGGCCTCGGGGAACGCGTCGAGCGCCTCTTCGAGGGTCGTGGCTTCGATCGGGCAGTTGATCGGAAGTGGGCCGCGCTGGGACATCAAGGTCGTTTCGCCGACGAACAGGACCGGTCGATTCGAATCGTCGCTGCCGTCGACTTTGATCGGCGTCAGGCGGCGGATGGATGCGACCTTCAGGTCGGTGAAGGTCTCTTCGCGGTAGAGGTTGTCCTGGTCGACGCTGATTTCGCCGAGGGGGTTCGATTCTTCGCTCACTGGGGCTTCTCCTAGGTTGGCCCCATGGTCGCACAAGTGGCTCGTTGTGGGCAGGGCGCGCGAGCGGTAGACGCTGCAGATCGGTGCGAGACGCGCGATCTCGCGAGCTGCTAATCCCGGATGATCTCGGACAGGATCGCGCCGAGACCGCCGACCTCGCCCTCGTCGAGGGATTCGACATCGGGCAGACACGCGACGAGCTTCTCGAGTTCGCGCTCCGTTTCAGGATCGACGGAATCGAAGACGAGAGCGAAGCCGTCGTCGCCATCGTCGCGCACGACTTCGGCGTCGAGAATGAAGGGCTCGGTAGCGAGGGGGCCGTGAAGGGCGATGCGAAAGCGATCCCCAATGGAGAGCTCGCCGATGCGCTCGACGCGGATTCCCTCCGCGGAGAGGTCGCGTCCGATCAGGACGATCGAACCCTGCGGTCCCTCCGCGACGAGTGAGGATTCGTAGCGGCCGCGAGTCCGCGAACGTCGCTCCGATGCGGTCGAGTCGGCTTCGCTCTCTCGAGGGCTCTCGGAAACGTGCACTCGAATTTCGCTGTGGGCCGCGATCGGCGGATCGGTCTCATCATCGAGCATCAAATCGGGCAGCTCGGCCATCCGGCAGGGCGGAATCGCGGGCATCGCCCGGCGACTCGAATGCTGAATCGAACCTGGCCCTGATGCCCAGCGATTGATGAGGGCCGTCAGGCGCGTTCGATCCATTTCAGGCATCTCGGCGTCGAAGGCGACGGCGAGGGTGCGCAGGTCCGAGCCTGATTCGAAGACGATGCGTCGGACCGTCCCGTTCAGAGTCAGGCCGGGATCGAGTTGATCGGCTTCGTGACCTGCGGGGAGCGTAAACGAGATGGGATCGCCCTCGGAGAGCGGCATCTCGGTCTGGAGGCGGCAGCCGCGATTCGACAGGTCGACCAGGATCGTCGTCGCCTCGGTGCTCGCCAGGGCGACCGGCGATCCGACCGCAACGCGTTCGTCCCCGCGTCGTTCACTTCCCCTATACAGCGCGCGCTCGATCAGAAGACGCCAGATCTCGGCGTCTGCGGGGAGCCGAACGAGGAGATGAAGGCCGGCCCTGCGCAGACGACGGCGCATTGCCGGAGAGTCCTCCTGAACGGCGATGATGCGCAGCGGGCGGCCGGGCGCGGCGGCGGCGGGGCTTCCCCGTCGCACGCGCTCCACATGCCGCGGGGTGACGATCAGGAGATCGAGCGGCGGGGCGATGCGCTCGGGGATGCGGCCTCCTCGAAGCCGTTCGTAGGCGAGTCCGCGTGCGTCGAGCACCCCTGCGACTCCGTCGAGCTCGCCGTCGTCGACCAGCAGAATCCGTGTATCCGGTGGCGTCGTGGTCATCGCGCTCTCCAGTTCTCGCTGCGCGGATTCGCGAGAATCGGCAGCCTCGCTCCGCTGGTTCGTCCAATCGAGGCGTCCCCTGAAGCTCCATATCAGGACGCTCGACCGGCGCCTCGTTCGGTGGCTCGCCTGTTCCGGCTGCTACCGTCTGGGGCGTGTCACGCTCCGAACTCTGTTCATCGCTTCTGGTGGCGATGCCCCAGTTGGCCGACCCGAATTTTCGTCGTGCCGTGATCCTTCTCATCCATCACGACGAGTCTTCGAGCTTCGGTCTCGTATTGAATCGCGATGTCGAGCTCACGATTCGGGATCTCTGCGAGAGCCTCGAATTCCCTTGGAAGGGAAACAGCACCGCGGAGGTGGCCTGGGGTGGCCCGGTCGAATCGAATACGGGTTGGCTCCTCTTCCAGGACGATCTCGAGACGGAGATCGAGAACGAACAGATCTCGCGACTCTCGGGTCAGCTCTGCTTTGCCGGGTCGATGGACGTGCTGCAACAACTGGCCGCGCGACCGCCCGAGGACCTGCGCATCTTTCTCGGATACGCGGGCTGGGGCGAGGGTCAGCTCGAAACCGAGCTCGCCCAGGGCGCCTGGGTCGTGGCGCCACTTTCTGCCGATGTGGTGTTCGACGTGGCGGCCGACGACATGTGGGAGCACGTGCTTCGCGAAATGAAGATCGATCCGGCGACACTGATCTCGACGGCGGGAGTTCACTAGATGAAGTCTGCGGCCGATCCCTTCGAAGTCCGCTGCCATCGCTGCGACGTCTCGTTTCCAGTCGAGACACGAGTCTGCATGCATTGCGGTGGTCGGATCGATTCAAGCGACCGGTCGAGCCTCCTCGAGTCGATCGTCGAAGTCGATCCGGACATGGCGGGGCGCGACCCGACGCCGATCGACGTGATGTCGGACCCGGTCGACCCCGACGTGGACGAGTCGCAGGAGCCGACTTCCGTCGGACGATCTCTGCTGCGCTCGCTCGGGGGATTCGTCTGGGTCATCGTGCTGATCGGCTTTACCCTCGTGCGAAGCTGCGGCGGGGAGTGAGACGTGTCGAATAACGAATCGCGTGGGGTCCTGCATGGCGTTTCGCTCTCGCCCTTCGTTCGGAAGGTGCGTGCGATCCTCGCGTGCAAGTCGATCGACTACGAACTCGTGAACGTCATGCCTGGCGCGATGGACCAGGCGTTCCTCGCCAAGTCCCCGCTTTCGAAGATCCCGGTCTGGGAGGAAGACGGTTGGACGCTTCCCGACTCGTCGGTGATCGCCGCCTACCTCGAACGAATAGAACCGAAACCGGCGATCTATCCCTCGGATCCGCGCGAGTTCGCGACCGCCCTCTTCTGGGAGGAATACGCAGATACGCGACTGGTCGATTCTTCGACGCCGATCTTTTTCCAGAGAGTCGTGCAGCAGAGGTTCTTCAAGCAGCCGGCCGACGAGGACATCGTTCGGCGCCAGCTCGACGAGGTGTTGCCGCCCGTCTTCGATCAGCTCGAAGAGCTCTTCATCGCGGATCCCGTCGCGTCATCGACCGAGGAACTCACGATCGCGCCCCTCTCGATCTGGGCCCCTTTCGTGAATCTCGAACATGCGGGCTTCGAGCTCGATGCGAAGGCCTGGCCCGGATTGGCCGCCTTCCTCGACCGCATGGGTGCGCATCCGATACTGCATGCCATCGTGAAAGAGGAGCGGGCCGCGATGCCCGCGGACTGAGGAGACAGGAGTCATGAAGGTCGAAGCTGCCATCGCCGTCGAAGCGGGCAAGCCGCTCGAGATCGACGAGATCGAGCTCGAGGGACCGAAGGAAGGGGAATGCCTCGTACGCCTCGCGGCGACGGGCGTCTGCCATACCGACGCGTTCACGTTGAGCGGCGAGGACCCGGAAGGGCTCTTCCCTGCCGTCCTCGGTCACGAGGGCGCGGGCGTCGTCGAGGAGGTCGGCCCGGGCGTTCGATCACTCTCGGTCGGTGACCACGTGATCCCGCTCTACACGCCGGAATGTCGGGAATGCAAGTTCTGTCTCTCCGGCAAGACCAACCTCTGCCAGGCGATTCGCGAGACGCAGGGGCAAGGTCTGATGCCCGATGGAACGAGTCGCATCACCTGGCGCGGCAAGAAGATCCACCACTACATGGGCACCTCGACCTTCGCGCGCGCGACGGTCGTGCCGGAGATCGCGCTGGCGAAGGTTCGAAAGGACGCGCCGCTCGACAAGGTGTGTCTGCTCGGCTGTGGCGTCACGACGGGCATCGGCGCGGTCTTGAATACCGCCAAGGTCGAACCCGGATCGACCGTCGCGGTGATCGGACTCGGCGGAATCGGGCTCGCGGTCGTGCAGGGCGCGGTCATGGCCGGTGCCGACCGCATCATCTGCATCGACACGAATCCCAAGAAGTTCGAACTCGCGATGCAGTTCGGAGCCACCGACTGCGTCAATCCGAAAGATGTCGGGGACACCGAGGCCCACGTGATCGACATGACCGACGGCGGCGTCGACTATTCCTTCGAATGCATCGGTAACGTCGAGACTATGGGGACGGCGCTTCGCATCGCGCACAAGGGCTGGGGCGAGTCGATCATCATCGGCGTGGCCGGCGCCGGGCAGGAGATCCATGCGCGTCCCTTCCTCCTCGTGACGGGGCGCGTCTGGCGAGGGACCGCCTTCGGCGGCACGAAGGGTCGCACGCAGGTCCCCGGGCTCGTCGATCGCTACATGAACGGTCGAGTGAAGCTCGACGAGATGGTCTCGCGGACGATGCCCCTGGCCGAGATCAATCAGGCCTTCGACCTCATGCACGAGGGCGAGGTGATCCGGAGCGTGATTCGCTTCGACGACTAGCGTCCGCGACCGGGTCGAGCGTCCGCGACCGAGCCGAGCGATGCGGCCGTCACGCAACCGGTCCGCCTAGGCGAGCGCGCCGATCCCGCTGTAGATGAGGCGAAGCGCAACGAGCGTGAGCGTGAGCTTGTAGAGCTGTGTGAAGCGATCGTCGTCGAGGCGCGAGAGCAGTCGCGTGCCGAGCCAGGTACCGACGATCACACTCGCCGCCATGCCCGCCATCAGGCCCGCGTATTCGAGGAACGCGAATCCCGCGAGTCCGAAGAGCAGCATCTTCGCCAGATGGCCCGCGGCCTGGCAGGCCGCCTTCGTGCCGATCAATTCGAAACGGTTGAGTCCGATCCCGAGGAAGAAGGGCGCGATGAAAGGGCCGGTCGCGCCAACGACGGGACCGACTGCACCCGCGACTGCGCCGACCAGGGCGAAGCGCGGTCGCACGGGCAGGCGCTCGGGGTCCACACCCAGCAGGAGCCAATCCTTTCGCCAGGTGGCGACGAGCACGAAGCCCCCGATGCCCAGCCGGAGCAGATCGGCGGGCGCGACCTGCACGAGGGGCAGCGTCAGCGCGCCGGCCGGGATCAGGAAGAGTGCGAATGGAAGGAAGAGATCCCTCCGGACGGCCCGCGCGTGGATGACCGTCCGGCTGGAGTTCGAGGTCAGCTGGACCAGCGAATGGATCGGGATCGCCACGGCCGGCTCTAGGAAGAGAAGCAGTACGGCGAGGAGCATGATGCCCCCCGCCATGCCGAGGACGGCGGACACGACGGCCGTGAGCAGGCTCGCGACGCAGAGGATGACAACGGTACTCGGATCCACGGTTTCAGATTGACAATGTTCTGGACATTGATCAAGTATGATTGCTATAATCAACATCATATTTCTTGATCTGCAGGATGCATTCATGATGTCCAACACCGATTCCGAGTCCCGATCACAGACCCCAGACGCTCCCCTCCAGGCGCAGGACGAGTTCCTCAGCGCGCGTGAGGCGGCGGAGCTGCTCGGGGTGAAGCTCCCGACGGTCTATGCCTATACGAGTCGCGGACTCGTACAGAGCGTGCCTGGCGGAAAGGGGCGCTCCCGCCGCTACCGGCGCAGCGACCTCGAGCGCCTTTGCGCGCGCCGCGATGCTCGCGCTGGGCATGGGCCTGTCGCGGCGGCGGCGCTTCGTCAGGGCGAGCCCGTCATGGACTCCGCCATCACCATGATCTCCCTCGAGCACGGCCCCGTTTACCGCGGGCGCGCCGCGATCGACCTCGCGCGCGAGGGCCACAGCTTCGAAGCCGTCGCCGAGGGACTCTGGTACGGCGACTGGAGCGTGCGCCCCGAGGCCGCGAACTGGCAGCCCGACGGTCTCGGATTCGAACTCGATGGACTGCTCAAGGTCCTGGCACATCGAGTGGGCCCACTCGCCGTCATGAGCATCGTGATCTCGCTCCTCGCCGCCAGGGATCCGGGTCGTTTCAGCTGGCACCGGGACGCCGTCCTACCGCGAGCGAGGGGTCTGATCCGCCGCTCGGCCGCGGTGCTCGCGCTCGGGCGAGCGGACGATGATCCGACCGAAGCCGTCGAGGCGTCGCTCGCCGCGCCCAACCTCGCGCGGGCGATCGGCGCGGCCTTCTCCAAGGACCTGGCGACGCAGGAAGAGTCCGCCCTGAATCGCGCGCTCGTGCTCGCCGCCGACCACGAGCTGAACGCGTCGACTTTCGCCGCGCGCGTCGTCGCCTCGACCGGCGCCGACGTCTATGGCTGCCTCTCGGCTGCCCTCGCCGCGTTGTCGGGCCCGCGACATGGGGGCGCGGCCGATCGCGTCGAAGCGCTGCTCCTCGAGGCCGGGCCGGCGGAACGCGTCGAGCAGGTCGTTCACGACCGGCAGCGACGCGGCGAAGTGATCGAGGGCTTCGCGCATCCGATCTACGCGCCGAAGTCGGACCCGCGCGGCACGCTTTTGATCGAGATCGCGCGTGAGCTGCGTGGTACGAGTCCCGAAGTCCAGTCGGTCTTGGCGCTGGTGGATGCCATGCAGCAGGGCGGTTTCGGTGGGCCCTCGATCGACGTGGGGCTCGTCGCGGTCGCGCGCGCCCTGGCGCTCCCCGTCGGCAGCGCAACCGCGCTCTTCGCCGTGGGCCGCACGGTCGGATGGGTGGCCCATTCGCTCGAGCAGTACGAGGCGGGCTACCTGCTTCGTCCCCGCGCCCGCTATCGGGAAGACCTCGAGGCGCCTCGTCGCGACGCGATGTAGCTTTCCCCGCGCGCGTTCGGCGAAGAGCGGTCGCGCGCTCGCGAGGAGATCCGATTGAGCGAGGGAAGCTGGGACGGCGCGCCGAGACTCGCGGCGATGCTTCGTCGGCCCTTCGTCTGGGCGTGTGCACTCGCGCTCGGCCTCGGCCTTCGAGCGTTCTATCCGGTTCTGGCGTCCGACCGCGCTCGGTCGCTCTCGGTCGAGAGCGAAGAGTTCTTCTTCCAGCCGAACGAAGCCGCAGGCCTCCCCGTACTCGTCCTCTCGATCTGGCTCTTCTATCGACGCAGCCACTATCGCGACCTGCTCGGCGGTGGAGGCGCGACGCTTCGAGCGATCGCGGTGTTCGCCGTCTCCGCTGCGATCTTCGGCTGGGGTGCGCATACTGGCGCCGATGATCTCCAGATTCTCAGCCTGATCGGCGTGCTCGCTGCGACGGTATCGCTGTTGGGCGGCATGCCGGGGCTTCGCGCGTACTGGCTTCCGATCCTCTTTGTCGGCTTCGCCCTACCGATCTCGCCGGTGTTGATCGGCGCGACGATGTTTCCGATCCAGCTCGTCACGGCGCAGATCTCCGGCGCGATCCTGAACGGGATCGGGTTCGAAGCCGTGGTCCAGGGCGACCAGATCCTGCGGCCGGCGAACACCTTCGTCGTCATCGAGACCTGCAGTGGCATGCGCACGATGGTGACGCTCAGCATGCTGACCGTCCTGTTGATCGACCTCTTCGAGCGTCGCGGCTGGCATGCCGCGATCCTCTTCGCGCTCGCACCGATCGTCGGCTTCGGCGTGAACGCCCTGCGCGTCGTCACCCTGGTGCTGAATCCGCATTCCTCGATCCATTCCGTTCACAATCTCCAGGGCATCGTGATGCTGCTCGTCGGTTTGATCGCGCTCTACCTGATCGACGGACGACTCGAGCGCATCCTCGATAGCCGCGATCCGAACCTCGATCCCGGCGACTACGGCGAGGCCGCCGGCGCGCGCGCGAGCGAGAGGCGGCGAACCATCGAAGTGCTGGGCGTTGTGGGCGTGCTGACGGCGATGCTGACGATCGGGGCCAGCGTGCCGAAATGGAATGGAGCGCATGGGCTCGCGGAAAAGCCCGGTGCGCTTCTCGAGCGTGTCTTCGGTGAAGATCCCCTTCCGCCCTTGCAGGTCGACTACAACTTCCGCGGCAGCGTGGCCTATCTCGCGAGTGCGCGTCATCGCGTTCTGGTGGACGGCGAACTCGTCGAAATCTTTCTTGGCGTGGCAAACGAACAGAGAAGAGACCTCTCGGTCCTGACGAGACGGCTGGCGTGGCCGGCCAGTGGCTTCGCACCGGTCGATGAGTCCTTCGTCGCTTTCGGTCCCGATCGCTCTCGCGGTTCAGTGGGTCCGGACGATGTCGGTCGAATGGGACGACCTCCCGTGCGCCGCATGGTCCTGCGCCGCGGACGGGAGTCCGTGCTCTCGTATTCGTGGATCGAGCGGCGGCGGAGTCTTCCCGAGGAATGGTTTCGACAGTCGACCGCACTCGATCGAAGTTCTGCCATGCGTCCGTATCGCATGCTCGCAATTCGTCTCGTGACTGGACTCGGCTCCGAAGGGGACGCGACGAACGAGTCGGAAGATCGTCTGCGTCGTGTCTGGGAGCGTCTCGAACCCGAGCTCGTGGGTTACGCGCCATCGCGGCTGGGGGGCGGGGAGTGACGTCGTTCTCCCCATCGATCAGGCGGATCGTCGTCGCGGCCGCGTTGCTCGCGAGTGTTCTCGCTTGTGAGGCAGATTCCGGGCGCGAGGGTCATGAGGAGGTCTCGCCGTCGATCGAGCCGTCGCCCGATGCCATGGCTCGTGGGTCCGATCCTCGACCCTCGGTCGTGCTCATCGTCTTCGACACGCTTCGAGCGGATGCGGTCTCGAGTTACGGCGCGATCGAGGGGACGACGCCTTTCCTGGACGGTCTGGCACGCGAGGGCGTTCGTTATTCGCGCGCCTATGCCCCCGCGCCTTGGACGATCTCGAGTCATGTCTCGCTCTTCACGGGGTTGCGTGTGGATCAGCATGGCATCGGACTCGATGGCGCATCGGTGGTTCCCGACTCGCTCCAGATGCTGGCCGAGGACTTCCAGGAAGCGGGCTACGTGACCGCGGCCTTCGCCGAGAACGCACTCGTCAGCCAGCATTTCGGCTTCGAGCAGGGCTTCGATCACTTCGAGTCGAAGGACATCGTGAAGATCATGCGCGCCGCTCACCTCGGCGAAGCGACTCCCGCCGAGTTCGACATCCTCCGGCGGGTCGAAGCCTGGAACCGGACGCGAGATCGTTCTCGACCCTATTTCCTCTTCATCAATCTTTTCGACCCGCACGACCCCTACCTGCCGCGGGACGTGAATCCCTGGATCCCGGAGAAAATGACCCGTGTCGAGGCGGAGTTCATCCACTCTCGGCATCCAATCCCCGACGCCCTATGTGGACGTGTTCCGGGAAAGGAGGACCTCGAGGTCCTGCGCGGTCTCTATCTCGGGGAAGTCGCCGAGAGCGATCGAAAATTCGAGGCATTGATGCGACTCCTCGACGGCGATGATGCGATGGAAGGCGAGCCGCGATTCGTTGTCGCCACCTCCGACCATGGCGAACACTTCGGTGAAAATCGGCTCATGGGACATCAGTTTTCCGTTCGTCGTCCGGCGCTGCATATTCCACTGATCATCGCGGGGCTGCCCGGCCTGGCGTCGGGCGTGATCGACGATCCGGTCGAGCTGCGGGAGGTCGGCCCTGCAATTCGCTGTTGGGCGCTCGACATCGATTGTCCAGTGACACTTCCGACGGCGGACTCGCCCGGAGTCTCGACGCCGCCCGACCCCGCTCCGATCTTCAGCATCTACAGCGATAGCGTCTCGCGGCTGCCAGACTGGCTGATGTCACAGTTCGGGAACGACGAACTCGTCGACGGCGTCGACCCTGCGCGACTCGAATGCACGCCCGAGGATCGGGTCTTCGGCGAGATGGTTTCGATGCTTCGCTACCCGATGAAGATGATCTGGTACTCCGAGAACGAGGTGGTCTTGCATGATCTCAGCTGGGATCCCGATGAACGTTTCGACCAGAGCGAACTCCAGCCCGAACTCGCGGCGAAGCTGCGCAGCGAAATCGAAGCGTTCGTCCAGAAGAATATTACGGAGCGCGAGCGGCAGGCGACTCCCGAGCTCACCGAAGAGGGCATTCGAGCGCTGAAGAGTCTCGGCTACATCGAGTAAGGTCGAGCCCGAGAATCTGGGTCGGACCGAATCGCCCATCCTGCCAGACGACGCGATCCCCATCGATCCGCGGTGCACTCGCCGGCGCATGTGCCCCGGCGAGCCGGCGTCGCGGACAATTTCCAGTGACCGCGTCGACCTCGCAAGCATGGACCGATGACGGTTCGCCCTCGATGTACTCGGTCCAGACGATTCGCCTCCCCGATACATCGGGGTCACGGCCGTCGACTACGCCGTCGATGAAGCGAGGGTTGTCACAGCGCCCGCTCCTGACGTCGAGGTTGCAATGCCCGAGAACCGAACGGTCACTTCGGATGAATTCGAAGGCGAGCAGTCCGCCGTCGAGCGCCGCTCGGTCGGCGCTGATCGGCGCGTCTCCTATGAGAACCGAACGCGCCTCGCACGGCTCGTGTCCGAGGGCTGGCGAGCAGATCTCGAGGTTCCGCGTTCCTTCGTTGCGGAAGAAGAGGAGCGTCCGGCCATCGAAGTCCATCATCCGTCGACCGGCCGAGCCCGGATCGGCTTCGATCTCCTTCGCTTCGCAGGCGCGTGCGCCGCGGCGCCAGCGACAACCTTCGATCTGGAATTCGATTCCGTCGAGCGGCCTCCAGACGATGCGTCCGAGCGCCATGCGGATCGGACTGAGATTCGTGTCGGACTGAATGAGCGAACCATCGATACACCCATCCTTCGTCCGCTGTCCGAGATCGCATCCGCGAAGATCGTCGCCCTCTCCCGTCCCGTCCGACTCGAGCCAGACGACGCGGTTGTCCGAAACGACGGGCAGGCGTTGTGTGAGATCGGTCGCCTTCAGGATGAAGGGCTTCTTGACGGTCCGATCCGAAACGAATCCTCCGACGCGGATCTCACCCGAGGCAGGCAGTCCGTCGGGCAGCGCCTGCCAGACGACGCGGCGTTCGTCGATCGACGGCGTGTGTTCATCGACCTGCGACTGGGAAACGCGAATCGGCCGGGTGCGCTCGAGGGAGACGATCGAGAATTCGTCGATGAGTCGACCGTCGCGCAACTCCGCTCGGACCCGCAGGACCCGGGGTCCATCGGGCAGTTCATGCGTGCCCCAGTCGACGGGTGCGATGGCTTCGAACGACTCCGCGCTCGCGATCTCTTCGAATTCGTTCGTTTCGACGCCCCTCGATTGCGCGATCGAAACGGAGGCCAGGTCCGGACCCGTCGCCTGCACACGAATCGAAACGGGTCCGTCTTCTGGATCGACGATCGCTCCGGGCCGGGGTTCGATGATCGCGAGATCGAGATCGGGAAGGGGCGTTTCCAGCAGTCGAGGGAGGTCGAGGACGCCGGCTCCAGTCAATGGGTCGTGGCCGTCGGCTCCGAGATCGCGACTCGTGGTTCGAAGCAGTCGTCGGATGTCCCGCGGCATGAGGTCGGGACGCAGGGAGCGTAGGAGCGCGACTGCTCCGGCGACATGCGGCGCCGCCATCGAGGTTCCCGCCAGCCGGTAGTAGTCGTCGCCGACGATGAAGGCCGATTCGAGGGGGCCGAGGCTCGATGCTGCCAGGGACAGGATGTTGCGTCGCGCGACGAAGGGAACGGAATCGTTCGGGCCGCCGCCCGGTGCGAGCAGGTCGAGGAGCCAACCTCGGTTGCTGAAGCTCGAGAGCGCATCGTCGAAGCCGAGCGAGCCCACGGTGATCGCCAGCGACGTGCGTTCGGGTGAATTCAGGACGACGTCGGCGCTGCGGTTTCCCGCGGAGGTCACGAAGACGGTTCCCGTGGCTTCGGCCAGGCCGAGGATCGATTCCGCGAGTGGGTTGTCGGGACAGGCGGGGTGACACGACCAGCTCGCATTGATGACGGTCGCCCCATTCTCGATTGCATAGAGCACCGCACGCCATAGATCCGAGTCTCGTCCGTGGCCTTCGGCGTCGAATCCCTTGAGAGCCATGATGCGCGCCTCGGGAGCGACACCCGCGATTCCAATGCCGTTGTCGGCGACTGCTGCGATCGTGCCGGCCACGTGCGTTCCATGCCCGAGCTCGTCGAAGGGATCCGGGTCACCTCTTCGAATCGTTTCGTCTTCTCGCTCGTCACCCTCTCCCGACGAACCGGCGAAATCGAAGCCGCGAAGATCGTCGACGAATCCGTTGCCGTCGTCGTCGATCCCGTTCACGTCGGATGCATCGACGATGCCATTCGAATCGAGGTCTTCGCCCGGGTTGACCCAGATATTCGACGCGATGTCCGGATGGAGATAGTCGACGCCCGTATCGACGACAGCGACGAGCTGTCCCGCGCCGCGCGTCGATTGCCAAGCCTCGCGCGTTCCGATTCGATCGAGTCCCCAGAGATCCGAGAAGGACTGACCCCAGGAGCCCGCGCTCGAGAGGTACGGATCGTTCGGCTCGAAGTCGAGAGCGTAGAGATGGTCGAACTGGGCGAATGCGACGTGGGGATCGTCGCGGAGTTCGGCCACCGCGGCCCGGAGTCGTCCGGGATCCGCGATTTCCACGCGATACACATGCGCGAGCTTCGATGCCGTCGTCTTCGAGTCGATCGCTCGCGCCCTGCGGCGTCGAATCCCGCTGAGCTTCGATTCGAGACGCTCGACCTGATCCTCGAGTCGGCTGCCGTCCGCACGACGAAAGACCGCTTCGACCCGCTCTGCTCCGTATTTCTCGTGCCAGCGATCGAGGGACGGCGACGCATCGTGCGTCGCATCCGCGAAGGGTTTCCCTGTCGTCCAGAGCGCTTCTGCGCAGTCGTCCAGGCTCGCGGGTCCCTGCGCGTGGTAGCCGACGACGACTGCTGGAGGCGAGGCTGCAGCGTCTCTTGGCGTGCCTCCAAAGCCGACTAGCAGAAGCGACGCGAGGAGGAACACGAATCTGGAGCGACCCTTCCGCGAGCGACTGGGGTGCGCGTGATCTGGATTCAGCCGACACGAACCTGGACGCTTGGGATCCCGCAGGGACGCGAGCCCTCTCCGATGGAACGCCGAATGCTGCACGGCGACTCGCAGCGAGTCTTCGGATCGAGGGGCCTGTGTGTCGACGTCCTGCACATGTTCAGACTACCAACGCGGAGGGCGCTTTGACCGAATTGTTGACTGCTAGATCCCTCTGGATCGCTGATTGGTCGCTCGAACGGGCTCGGATATAGTGCTCGCAGCGATGTCCTCCAGCGTCGAAACAGGGTCCCATTGAAGCATCTGCGATGTCGGCATTCGCTCCGGTTGGTCGGGGTTCTCTTCGCCCTCGGGGTCCTATCTGCATGTTCGGGTGGGGCGGACTCGGAGACGCCGACCGAGCCGAGCGAGATCGATCCGCAGTCCGCGTCGGGTTCGGGATCGCCGGCCGTGTCCCAGGCGATCGAGCGCGCCATCCGCTACTTCGATCGGCCGAGCGTTCCCGACGAACACTTCATCTTCTACATGAATCACTTCCTCGAGCGGCGCTACGAGCTCGGCGTCTGGCAGTCGCTTCCCGCCCGACACGAGGCGTTCCTGGCTTCGCTCGAAGAGCCCCAGCCCCAGAAAGAGTTCTTCAGGCGGCTGATCGAACCCGACCATCGCGTCACGCTCGAAGAGCTGGCGACCGTCGAGGACGTCGCGGACAAGGTCACGTCGAAGGCTCTCTATTGTCGTTACCTCGGACTTCCGGACGACTACGCCAGAGAGCTCCGGAAGCTCGCGATGGGCGGTCGCTATCACGTGACGCATGCGGCGCTGTCGATCCAATGGATGCGCGAGAGTGGCTGCGGGCCGATACCTCGCCAGATAGAGTCCTTCGTCGTCGACATGATGGCCGCGGGTATTCGCGTCGGCGACACGACGAGTGATCTCGAGATCGAACGCGCAACCTTCCTGACCTATCTGGGCCACGCCGATCGAGTGCCGGATGGATTCGTGCGGGATCTTCTGCGTCTGCAGAATTCGGATGGCGGATGGCCCGTCGAGGCGGGCGGGGCGTCGAACTGGCATCCGACCTTCCTCGCGCTCTGGTTTCTGCTCGAGAGTGAGGGGCGGGGAAACGGGGGTCCATGGATCGTGGCGGACGTCGCGGCATCGCAATGATCGCGCGCAGGGGCCGACCCGCATTGCTGGCACTGCCACGCGGCGAGCGACATCGGCATGTGCACGTTCTGCACTAGAGTCGGGACGATGAGCGAACGGAAGTCCAGGCGTCGACGGCAACGCGCGAAACGCGCGGCGACCGTCGCCAGTGTCGTCTTCGCGGTCGCGTGTTCGCCGGACTCGTCGGAAGAAGCCGGGGGCGCTCCGGGAATGGAGGCCCCGCCTCTCGCCGAACGCTCCGAATCCGAGATCGCCCGTTCGCAGGATCCCCGACCGTCGGTCGTCCTGGTCGTATTCGACACTCTTCGGGCCGACGCCGTCTCGGCATATGGCCAGGTCGCGGGTACGACACCGAATCTCGACCGACTCGCGCGAGAGGGACTGAGATACGAGAACGCCTTCGCTCCTGCGCCCTGGACGGTTTCGAGCCACGCGACGCTCTTCAGCGGACTTCGTGTCGACGAACATGGGGTCGGACTGGACGGGCGGGCGGTCGTTCCGGATGCGCTGCCGATGTTGGCCGAGGATTTCCAGACGGCGGGTTATGCGACTGCAAGCTTCTCCGAGAACGGACTCGTCGGTCGCGAGTTCGGATTCGACCAGGGATTCGATCGTTTCGAGACGCCGGACATCGCCGGCAACCTCGAGAAGATCATCCGGGGCGAGGCCGTCACGGAATTCCCGCTGCTTGCGGGGGTGCGGGACTGGAATCGAACACGCGATCCGAGCCAGCCCTACTTCCTTTTCGTCAACCTCTTCGACGCCCATGATCCGTATGAAGTGCGGGAATCGAATCCCTGGGTGCCCGACGGCGTCCCGCGCGAGGAACTCGACTACATCGCCTCGACCTACGTCGTTCCCCAATCGTTATGCGATGCACTGCCGACGAGGACCCATCTCGATGCCCTGCGCGGCCTGTATCTCGGAGACGTCGCCAGGGCGGACGCCAAGTTCGGCGAGCTCCTCGAAATTCTCGAGGAACGCGATCCGGAAACCCCGCGAATCATTCTCGCGACTTCCGACCACGGCGAGCATCTCGGTGAGAATCGCTTGATGGGGCACCAGTTCAGCGTGCGAATGGCCGCGCTTCACATCCCGATGGTCGTGAGCGGGATCCCGGAAAGCGAGCCGGCCGTCATCGAAGAAGCGGTCGAGCTGCGCAGTGTTTCCGGATCCCTGCGCTGTTGGGCGCTGGGAGAGGGGTGCCAGGCAACATTGCCTATCGACGCGCTTGCCGAACCCCGATCCATCGCGGAGTCGGAACCGATCATCGGTGTCTACAGCGACTCCGTTGCGCGCATGCCGAAGTGGATGCTCGAGCGTTTTGAACTGACGCGGGAGCAGGAGCGCGCGGCGCCGTCGGTCGCGCGGGCACGCTGCGGGCCGGACGATCGGGTCTTCGGCGAGATGGTCTCGATGATTCGGTATCCGATGAAGCTGACATGGTTCTCGCGCAACGAGATGGTGCTGCACGACTTGAGCTGGGATCCTGGGGAGAGGTCGGATCAGATCGGGCGGGACTCCGAGGAAACGCGCGCCTTCCGCAGGGAACTCGAGGCGTTCGTTCGGCGTCGCGTGACGGAGCGGGACGAGCCGGAGGTCCCTGAGCTCAGCCAGGAAGCGGCCAGGGCGCTCGAGAGCCTGGGGTACATCCGGTAGCAGAGAGTGAGCCGAGTGATTCGAGGAGTTCCCTCGCGTCCTGGGACGGACAGCCTCGTAGGGCGTGAGCCTGGATAGGACGTAGACGAGACCAGACAAAAAGAGAAACGCCCTGGCTGCCGAAGCAACCAGGGCGTTTCTACATCAGCTCGGTCGAAGTCTAGAAGACTTCGATTCGATGCTTACTTGCGGCGACCCGCAGCACCGAGACCCATCAGGCCGAGACCCATCAGCAACGCCGTTCCGGGCTCCGGAATCGGGTTGACGACAGCGCCAGCGAGGTTGATCGGTCCGAGGAACGCGCCACCGCCCGCACCAGCGACCGTGTCACTGTTCGGCTCGATGATCATTCCGAAGGCAACCTCACCCGTGCCAGCACCGCCAGCAAGGACCTGGAAGCCCATCGTCACAGTCACCTGATCCGGACCGGCACCACTGGTACCACCGGGGTTCGTGTGCGCGAGGACCTGGAGCCAATCCGTGTCACCCGTGGCCTGCCCGAAGGGGCTGAGGGGCTTGAGGGTCGGAGCACCAATGCCCGGGCCGAGGGACGGAGCCACGCAGCTGAATCCGGCACAGGTACCCGTCAGGATGGAGCCCGTGAAACCACCACCCAGGAATGCGACCTGAGTGCCGTCCCACGTGAGGGTCGAGAAGATCGCCGTGACAATGTCCGCCGTCGGGTTGTCAACAAAGATCTCGATACCGATAACATCGCCAGCCGTGAGGACACCGGTTGCCGTCTGGCCACCGTCACCCGACACGATCGGTGCGCTACCGGCACCCGTGTTGATTCGGGCGTCGAGCGTAAGGGCGCTCGCCGCACCGCTGACCATGAGCGCCATGCCCGCAATCAGACTGATAAGAACATTCTTCCGCATCCGAGTTTTCTCCTTGATTGGAATTTCCAATCCAACATTTTGTCCTGATCCAACGTCAACCCAGCCAAACAGGCCAACCAACCTCAAACTCAGGACTCTGCTCAAATCAAATTTGGTTCAGCTCAACGGTTTCCTGAGAATCCTAGAACTGTTCCTACCTACCAAAACTCAATCAAATCAGCTCTGCACTATGCAGCGATGATTCGAACCCGAAGACCGAAAAACGCCGGCATCCGAGTTCCCAGGAAGTCGATTCTCAGCCGGGAGGCGTGAGGAATCGGCCAAAGCAGTTGACCACGTCCAGACCGTTGACGTCGTCGTTCCCATCCATGTCGTGGAGCGGGGAGTCCGTCAGGAAGACGCCGAACATCGCGGTGATGTCCAGACCGTTCTGGTCGTTGTTCTGGTCGAAGTCGCAGTCGCACATGTTGCCAAAGCCGTCGGCGTCCACGTCCTGCTGGGGCTTCGCAACGGCCGGGCCGTTCGCGTCGCTGACGCAGTTGTCCAGCACGTCCGGCACGAGGTCGACATCGCCATCTGCGATGGTTCCGGCAGTCGCCGGGAGCGAAAGACCAAGCGCAAGCAGCATTGCTCCCGCGATGGTCAGAAACTTGATTTTCATCTCAGTTCTCTCCTTGTTGTTTCCCATGCTGACTGTTGGATGAGCCCCGTTCACGGACCTTTTTCACTTGGGAAGTCGAGCCGTATGGGTTCTCGTCTCACAATCGTGGGGCGATTCTATCAGAATCCCCTAGGGGCATATAGCAATTTCAACCACTTTTTTTTGAGAATCACTGCCCGTAGAGAAGTGTCATCCACGACCGACAAGTGTCATTCAAAGATGCGCAGATTCTCGACCTGCAGGCGCGGATCCACCTCGGAGCGCGCGCGCCTTCTAATCTGCAATCCCGATACCAAATGGCGTCGGATTCGTAAGTTGCTGATTTTGTGAGGTTCTCATCTCCGCCCGTCAGTCGGGAGTGGAACACCCTTTCTCTTTTTGGGAAAACGCTTCGAACTAGGCCGCCTGATCGGTTCCCGTAGGACTCCGGTCGATCCGGATTCGTCGGGGCTTGCGAGCACGACGAGATCGAGGACAGCCGCCAGGCAGAGGGAGCGGCGGGTCCCGCGTCCCATTCTGGCTACACCGTGGATGGTCGGCCTGGCCGGGCTGATGCGTCGCAGTCCGTCCAAACTCGGCGCGTGTTCTTCTGGCCGGATCACAGTCGTCAGCGCGAGAGAGGAGAACTTCGGGAACGCGATCGCCACTGGACCACGAGACCGCGGCTCGACACACGCCAAGCTCGAAGGCTTCGAGATCTCGAAGCACACGGGTTCGCTGTTCAACGTTGTAGAGGTTGATTCCACTCAGGTCGTTTCGCTCGCCGCCGGGTGCGAAAGCGAATCGCGAAATATGACGAACCAATAGATAGAAGGAAGTGGGTAGTCTTGGTCATCGAGCCTTCGAGCGATCATGCGCTGCGGTCCCTGCTTCCGTTCTGCTACGTTGCTGCCGGATACATTTTGGGGGAACCGCTGTATCGGTGCGATGCAGGCAGCCGCGAAGTTGTTGGCCCGGTTCGAAATTTGATCGAGGTCCCAGGTGGTCGTATGGCGACCAGGAGAGGGACGACAGATTGAGATTGGGATTCCAATCAGGGAGAAGAAGCGAATGCGAATGCGAATGAATGGAGTCATCGGGCTTCTCGCGACCGGGCTGCTCGTCTTCGGCGCGAGCGCAGCGAGCGCCATGACACTCGAGGCTCGAATCAACGCGGCCGCGAGTAACCCGATGTTGACCCAGATCGATGCGAATACGGCAACGGGTACGCTCACTGCCGGCGATACCATCGGTGTCGAAATCTTCGTCGACAACCTGACAGCAGATGTCGTTACCGCGATCTTTGCGACCCTGACCTGGGACGGCACGAAGGTGGCGTTCCTGGGTGGTGGCTTCACCGGCGCAATCCTGGCGGGAACCTGTACGGGATTCAGCTGCGTGGCTCCGTCGCTCGGCCCGGGCATCGGTGCTCCGATCCTCAAGCCCCTCAGCCCCTTCGGGCAGATGACGGGCCTCACGGACTGGCTGCAGGTCTTCGCGCATACGAACCCCGCTGGTACCAATGGTGCCGGCCCGGATCAGGTCACGGTGACGATGGGCTTCCAGGTCCTCGCTGGCGGAGCGGGCGACACCGAGATCCTCTTCCCCATGATCATCGAGCCGAACAGCGACACGGTCGCTGGCGCAGGCGGGGGCACGTTCCTCGGCCCGCTGACTCTCGTCGGTGCTGGCGTCAACGTTCCCGAGCCCGGTTCGCTGGCGCTGGGACTCGCGAGCCTTCTGAGCGTAGGCGTGATCGCAAGGCGCCGAGGCCGCGCGCACGCATAGTCGCTAGGCGCATCGAATGGCGGGCGTGCCCCTGGCACGTTCGAATCGAGCCCGATCTCCTCCGACCCTTGGGACGTAGGAGATCGGGCTCGAATCGTTTCAGCTCTCGCGAACGACTCGGGGGTCGCTACTGGGCGCCTCTCGCGCGTCGCGGCTGCCACTGCGCCACTCGCTCGTCACGCGCGGCCACGATGAACTCGTGATCCGGCGATAGCGCACAGGCGGGGTCGGTCGCGTCCGCATCGCCCAACAGTCGAAACGCCTGACAGCGGCAGCCGCCGAAGTCCCGCTCTCGCTCGGGGCAGCTCCGGCAGGGCTCGCGCATCCATTCCGTCCCTCGATAGGCATTCATGCCCGGCGCTTCCGACCAGCACTGCTCGACGGATTTCTCTCGCACGTTCCAGAATTCGAGACCGGGTAGCCCGCCCGCCTCGTGACAAGGCAGGACCATTCCCGTCGGATCGACGACAAGCGCGAGCCGCCCCCATCCGCCCATACAGGGCTTCGGGCGGTCGGAGAAATAGTCCGGCAACACGAAGAGCACCGTCGGGCCACTTCCCGCCGCCGCTGCCTCCGCCTCTCTGACGACACGACTTGCCTCGAGGAGCTGTTCTCGTGTGGGCATCAGAGCGGCCCGATTCCGCAGCGCCCAACCGTGGTACTGCGTGTTGGCGAGCTCGAGGCGATCGGCACCGAGCCGCGAAGCCAGTTCGAGGAGAGCGGGCACCGAGGCGAGGTTGTGCCGATGCAGCACGCAATTGATCGTCAACGCGAGCCCGAGTTCCCGGGTCTTTTCGCAGATCGCGATCTTCTCCTCGAAGCTCCGGGTTCCCGCGACGCGATCGGATGTCGACGGTTCGGAATCCTGGATCGAGACCTGAACGCTGCGCAGCCCGAGCCTTGCTAGTTCCGCGAGACGAGTCGAATCGAGCGGCATGCCCGCCGTCACGAGATGAGGGTAGAGATCCGCAGCCACCGCCCGCGCGAGAATTTCTTCCAGGTCGCGACGCGTGCTGGGCTCCCCGCCCGTCAGTCCGACATGAACCACGCCGAGCGCGGCCGACTCGTCGAAGACCCTTCCCCAGTCTTCGGCGGAGAGCGATTCGGGATAGGCGGAGAGATCGAGCGGATTCGAGCAGTAGGGACACTGTAGAGGACAGCGGTAGGTCAGTTCCGCGATCAGGTTGAGCGGCGCCGGCGCCTTCACGATTTTGCGCCCATCGGGGTCGTCCGGTCCGCTCCAGCCGCTCCATTCGAATCCGACCCGACCGGCGCCGGCGAAGATCCGTTCGTCGCTTCCGCAGGGTCTATCGGGACGATACCCCCCAGTTTCAGCATTTCGTCCAGGAAGCCGAGGACCTCGCTCTCGATGTCGGGGGTGTCCGCATAGCGCTCCCTCATCGTCTGGAGAATGGCACCGATCGTTCGCTCCTCCGAAATGACGCGGAGAATTTCCGCGCCGCTGCCGCCGAGCCGAAGTGCGCGTTCGGGAAGCACGAGGACGAAATCGCCGTCGCGCGACTTGAGATCCGCGTGTCGCGAAAGACCGAGTCTGCGAGCGGGGTCGAGCGACACCTAACGCGACTCCGGAATGGTCTCGGCATCGACGACGCCGAGGGCCGTTTCGAGGTCGAAGCCCTGCCTGGCGAGGATTCCGAGGTGGCGTTCGCGATCCTTCGCGCGCCTGGATTCATCCTTGCAATGCGGACCGAGACCACGGCGTTGCGCGAGCTTCCATGCCGCCGTGATCTCCGCGTTCGGTTCGACTTCGGCGAGGACCTCTTGCAGGATCTCTTCCCCGACGCCTTTGCCGAGCATTGTCGCCCGGATGCGCGCCATCGATGTGCCGTGTCGACGAAGGCGCTCGAAGAGTCCGTCGGCGTAACGCCGATCATCGACGTAGCCGCGTTCGACCAGGGCGTCGACGACCGAGGGAATGGTTGCGAGAACCCGTTCTGCTGATTCGTCCGTGCGCTCGCAGCGTTCTCTCACCTTGCGTTCGAGAAGGCTCGCGACGCCCGCTGCCGAGGATTCCCAGCGAGCGACGTATCGCAGAGCGTGCTGCTCGAGCCAGGCGACGTCCATCGCCTCCGCGTCACGTCCGCGGCCCTGTCCGGAACGCGTCCGTTTCGAACGTGTATCGGTAGGGCTCGTTGGCCGGTGCGGCAACATGGGCTGCACGCTACCAAATCGATCTCGCACTTGACGCGGCCATCCGTACCACCGGTCTAGGGAGACGACTCCACCGCCATGCCCGAACTCCCGGAAGTCGAGACGACCCGCCGTCTCATCGCCCCCCTCGTCCTCGGTCGACGAATCGAGCGCGTCGAGACCACGGGTGACAGCTATTTCTTCCTGACGCCGCCGAAGCAGCTCGTCCGAGCGCTCGAGGGCCGACGCGTCGAGCGCCTCGACCGCGCGGGGAAATACCTCGTTGCGGGCTTCGACTGTGGATCGCGACTCCTGCTCCATCTCGGCATGACCGGTCAGCTCTTCTCGAGCGAAGCGACGAGCGTCCGCCTTCTCTCGGCGACGGCGCGCGCGTCCCTTCCGCCGGAAGCACAGATCCGCTTCGAACCCGATCAACATACGCATCTGCGCATCCGCTTCGTCGAGGGCGGCGAGCAGGTCTTCTTCCGGGACGTCCGCAAGTTCGGGAAGGTGCAGTGGCTCGCTCCCGGTGAAGCAAACGCCCGACTCGATCGACTCGGGGTCGATGCACTGGGAGTGACGGGGGATCTTCTCTTCCGTGCGAACCGTGGGCGAAGAGTCGCGATCAAGTCGATGCTCCTCGATCAGTCGATTTGTGCTGGCGTCGGCAACATCTACGCCGATGAGGCGCTCTTTCACGCCGGCGTCCGCCCGGGGCGCGCGGCGCGACGGGTCACACGGACCGAGTGCGAGGCGATCGCGGAGGCCTTGCGGCGTGTCCTCGAGCGATCGATCGAGACCGGCGGCTCGAGCATCAGCGATTACGTATCGCCCGATGGCGCGGACGGGGGCTATCAGGACGAGCGGCGGGTGTATGCGCGAACAGGCGAACCCTGTCTCAGTTGTGGATCGCCAATCAAGCGCAAGGTGATCGGCCAGCGATCGAGTCACTACTGCGCCCGCTGTCAGGAATGAACGAACCCATCGCACGCTAACCTGCGCGGACCGGAGAGCATCGGGCGGAGAGTATCGAGTGGAGTCGACATGCTGAGTTGGATCGAACTCGAGAGAATCGCGCGGGTCCTGTCGGATGGACTCGTCGGGGGTCGGGTCGAACGCTGGCTCGAACCCGAATCCGGCCGCATCGCGTTCTCGATCTATCGCCGGGACGAAGACGAGAAACGGAAATGCTTCGTCGATCTCGACGCGCGCCCCGACGTCGCCCATGTCGGTCTCCTCGGCCGACTGCCGAAGGCGCCCGACCGCCTGCCCGCCTTCAGCGCCTATCTGCGTGCCCATCTTGCTCGGGCGAAGCTCGCTTCGGTGTCGCTGCGCGGAGACGATCGGCAGCTCGCGCTTCGTTTCGAGGCGGAAGAGGGTGACTTCGTCCTGCTGCTCTCCTTGTTCGGGCGCCGGAGCAACCTCTACCTGCTGGACGGCGATGACAAGGTCATCCTCGCGCTTCGGCCGCTCGCCGAGACGCGTCCCGAGCTCGCCTTGAATGCACCTTATGTCGATCCGAGTGGCGCTGCGCCGACGCGGGGAGAAGATCGCTTCGCCGATGTCGACGGCCTGCCTCTTTTGGAAGTCGTCGCCGCACACTACGCGTCGATCGTCGACGAGGGGATGGCGGCCAGCGATCGTCGGCGCTTGATGGCGATGCTGAAGAAGGAAACGAAGTCGGCGCGGCGGCGTGTCGAGCGTATCGAGGCCGAACTCGCGGAAGCGGAGGAGGCCAACACGCTGCAGAGGCACGGCGAACTCCTGAAGGCGAATCTCGGTCGGATCTCGCCCGGGCAGGATTCGATCGTCGTAGAGGATTTCGAGACCGGTGAGCCTGTCTCGATCCGCCTCGATCCGAAACGCTCGCCGAAGGAGAATCTCGATGCGACCTTCAAGCGCTACCAGAAGCTGATTCGTCGACTGGCGAAGGCGGGCGGACAGATCGATCAGGCCCGCAAACATCTCGGCCAGCTCGAAGCCGTGGGTGACGAGGCACGCGAGGCCGAAGAGGTCGACGAGATCCTGGCGCGGGATTTCGTGCGTCGGTTGATGTCGAGGGAGGCGCCGAAAGCGGCCGCGAATGCGAGCGAGGCGATCGCTGAAAAGCCGCCGCTACCGGCCGCCTATCGAAATCTGCCGAGAAAACTGCACCCGCGTCGTTATCGCAGCGAGGACGGACTCGAGATCTGGGTCGGCCGCAGCGACGAGGGGAACGATCTCCTCACGACGCGCTTCGCCCGCGGCAACGACCTCTTCTTCCATCTCGACGGGGCGCCCGGAAGTCACGTCATCCTGCGCACGGAGGGGCGCGGCGACCCGCCACCGGAGTCCGTGCTCGATGCGTGCGAACTCGCCGTGCAGTTCTCGAAGCAGAAGAACGCGGGTCACGCCGACGTGCATGTCGTCCCGATCAAGAACGTGAAGAAACCGAAGGGGGCGAAACGCGGACTGGTGTATGTCACGGGTGGGAAGTCGATTCGACTGCGCCGAGAGTCCGCGCGGCTCGAACGTCTGCAGAGATCGCGAATCGAGGACTGACCCGCGCTCGGGTACGAGCCGACCGATGCTCCCACAACCCCGCGCCCGCCCACGCCCGTTCTCGTGCGAGCCCCGCATGCACCCGGGTTCGCACCTGCCCTCGCGCGCGCGCCGAAACGTCGGCGCCGAATTCCCCGCGCCGAAACGCTCGCGTCGCGAGCGATGGTAGACTCGCGTCATGATCGACAACACCTTCCGCGCGATGATGCCGCGCGTGTCCGGTCCGCTGCTTCGGATCTACGGCCGGCTCGGCTGGACACCGAATCATGTGACGCTCCTCGGATGCGCGATCGCGATCCTGGCGAGTGTGGCGGTGGCGCTGGGGTTTTGGTGGGCGGCCTGCGCGCTCTGGTGGTTGTCGCGCGTGGCCGACGGGACCGATGGTGTCTATGCGCGCGAGTCGGGACAGGAGAGCGATTTCGGCGCCTACTTCGACATCGTCCTCGACATGGCGGCGTATGGCGCGATGGTCCTCGGCTTCGCGATCGCCGTGCCGGAGCTCTATGGACGATGGCTGGCGATGCTCTTTCTATATGTGCTCTGCATCTCGACCGCGTTGGCGCTGGGCATGCAGGAAGCCAAGCGCTCGATTCCGCCCCGTGACAATCGCGGACTGCGCCTTGGCGCAGGGCTCGCCGAGGGTGGAGAGACGGGAATCGCCTACACCATCTTTCTTCTATTCCCGACTTATCTCGCCCTTTCGACCGCAGTCTGGATCGGCATCCTGATCATCACGGTCGTGGCCCGAACCTTCCTCGCCTACCACACCCTCGGTTCGCCGGACGCCGCCCCGTCGGACCCGATTCCGGCGAGCGTCGGGTCGACAACCACACGGGAGCCCGATTCGCCCAAAGTGTGACATCCGTCATCAAGCCGACCCCTGTCTTCGTCCGATACGTCTCAGAGCTTCGTATGCATCGAGCCGGGACGGGCTCGACGAGGGGGGACCGTGGCGCGCTGCAGACGATTCGGATGCCTACTTTTCGCGAGCGGCCTGCTCTGGCTCGGGCTCGCGAGCCCGGCGGCGGCGGACTGGAAGGTCTACGTCGCGCCCGGCCTGGGAATCTCCGCGGCTTCGGTCGATACGGACGGACAGGCGAGCGTCGCGCCGGTCACCCAGCTCTTCGGGAAGGATAATGACGCATCGCCGGAGCTCGACCTGGCGGTCGGTCTGGAAGTGCCGATGGACGAGCTGGTGCCGCGCGAGTGGCTACTCGACGTGCGGTTGCCCAACTGGCCCGTTCGCTTCGAACTCGAAGCGGCGGGGCTGCGCGAGTACGAGTTTCGAACCGTGGCAGGCGGCGAGGATTTCTTCACCGACTTCGAGGCGACCACGCTCTTCACGAACTTCTGGCTCGACATCCCGCTCGTCGACGCCTATCGGCCCGTGCAATACACCTTTGGCCTCGGCCGACAGCCTCGGGTCCGTCGCTGGCTCGAACCCGCGAGCCTGTATCTCGGCGGCGGAATCGGATTCGCTGCCCTCGACATCGATGGGACGTCCAACGTCCTGTCAGGCGACGACGACCCGATCGATTTTGCCGCGAATGTCGGAATCGGACTGAACTACGCGCTCACCAGGAACATCGCAATCAGCGCGGGCTATCGATTCGTCTGGCTCGGCGAGCCGGAGATCGATCTCCGCGGAGGCGTGCCCGGTCCGAACGACGAGGTCAAGTTCGAACCCGAGGTGCACGAATTCCGCGTCGCGCTTCGGATCCGGGTGTTCGAGTTCCTCAGCCCGTGGCGCTGAGTGCCATCCAATCCCATCCAAGAGGAGCGTCGAGGGCCGTTTCGTAGCGACGTCCGGAGCCCTCGGATAGCCTAGCCGCGTGATGCCAAGCCTTTCTCGAGGCGCGAGTGCGATCGTCCCCGCCATCCTCCTGACCCTCGTGGTCGGACTCGGCCTGCCCTCGCCCGGCTCCGCCGCCGAACGCACCTTCACGCTCAACTTCAAGCGTGTTCCCATCTCGACCGTGATCGACCGCGTCGCGAAGGAAACGCGACGCCCGATCATCTTCGACGAGCAGGTTCGCGGAAACGTCTCGATCGTGACCCGGCGACCGGTCACGGAGAGCGAAGCGTGGTCGATTCTCGATGCGTCGCTCTCGATGCTCGGCTTCTCGCTGCTGCCTTCGACCGTCGAAAACTGGCGCATCTCCCGTGTCGCCGACGCCGTCGGCGAATCGCCCTTCGTGACAGGCGAACGGAGCGAGACCGACACGTTCGTCACGACCATGTTCTCCCTGTCGGCGCCCGACATGCGCGCAGCGATGAACGTGCTCGAACCGCTGGCGGGCGCGCGGGTCACGCTCGTGCCCTTCGAGCCGAGCCATAGCGTGATCGCCAGCGGACCCGAGCGCGAGATCGGTCGCCTGATCACGATCGCCGACGAGCTGAACAGGGTGGACGAGTACGAGCTTCGCGCGCGCGTGTTGCGCTACCGCAACGTCGCCGACGTCGCGGACATCCTCGAGGCGCGGATCGAATCGGGCGGGATCTCGAATCGCGTGTTGCAGATCTGGAGTGACGAACGCACGAACAGCATCCTGTATCGCGGTACGGACGAAGAGAGCCAGCATCTCCGCACATTCCTCGACAAGCTCGATCGCCCGGTCGAGGGCACGGGCCGCGTTCGCATCCTACGCGTTCTGAATCGGGATCCAGACGAGATGGGCGAACTCCTTCGCGAGCTCGCTCGACCGAGACAGACTTCGGAGCGCGTTGAACTGGCTTTCGGAGCGGAAGAACTTGCAGGCGCGAAATTCACACTGGTGGTCGACAAGCCGAGTCGATCCATCGTCGTGAGCGCCGACGAGACGACGCACGAGAAGGTTCGCCGGGTGCTCGAGATCCTCGACGTGCAGCCGCAGCTGATCGGTGTCGATGTCACGGTCTCCGAACTGAACACACCACGAAGCTTCAATCTCGGTTTCGGCTTCAGCCTGCCTTTCTCTTCCGGCAGCGACGCGAACGACTTCAGCGCGATCATCGCGAGCGCCCCGCCAGGAGGGCTGCTCGCCCTACCCAACGAGCAGACCACACTCTTCGGGCGTGTGACGCACGACAATGGTGTGCCCTTCACGATCCCGGGTGACGACGGCGTCGAGATCCCGATCCTTCAGACCGGCGTGATCCGGGGTGGCGAGTTCACGGTTCGGACCGAAGTGCTGCTGCAGCCGAACTTGATCGTGACCGCGGGAGAACGGCACGAAATCTTCGTTGGGAGCAACATTCCCGTTCCGGTGAGTTCGGAGCCCGAAAGTCGGATCGTGAACGGCGTCGACCTGAGCGCGCTCCAGCGTACGATCACGGTCGAACGCACGGACATCGGTATCAAGCTTGGCATCGAGGCAACGGCGGGTCGCGAGGGAAAGATCCAACTCGATCTCGAGCTCGACATCTCGAACGTGACCGAGTCCGCTGCCGGCCCGGTCGAAGACGTCGGTCCGACATTCACGCATCAGACCTTGAATGCGAGGGCCCGTCTGGAAGACGGTGAGACCGCCATCATCGCCGTCAGTCGCCAGGGCATCGAGGCCCGCGCTCGTTCGGGCGTGCCCTGGCTCTCGGAGATTCCGTTCATCGGGTGGTTCTTCTCGACCGACGGCGAACAAGACAGGGACGTCCGGTTGGTGATCTCCGCGCGTGCCCGACGCATCTCGAGTCCGGAGATGCTCGTCGCGGACACCATCCGTCGTCGGCTCGCCCTGCAAAGACGCAACGCACGGGGCAAAGCCTTCCCGACGTCCGAAGGTCCGCCCTACGCGGTACGCGTGACGACGCGCCAGCGAGAAGACGACGCCCAAGCCATCCACGACGGCCTCGGCCTGGAGGGCTATCGCACGCTGGTGCACAAGTGGAGTTACCAGGGCTCGGACTACTTCGACGTCTACATCATCGCGCTCGACTCGATGGCGACGGCTGCGGAGATCGCGAACGTGCTCTTGCAGGCTGGGTGGCAGGCAGACCTCGTCGTGCTGCCTACAAAATCCTGAGGCGGCTACGCGGCCCCGGGGACCGACGCCGTGCGCGCCGCGGGGGCGACCCATTCTTCCGGCACTTCGGCAATCCGTGACCCTGCCGGATCGATCGCGCGCGCGGACCCGGACACCTCCCCCGCCTGCGACACCGTGAGGTGACAGAGTCCGACGTCCTGGAGGAAATCTCTCGCGCTGGATTCCGTATGCAGCATGGCGATCGTCGACGTGATACCCGCGACGAGACAATGTGGCGCGACGACCGAAATGCAGGCCGGTCCCTCGCGATGGCTCTCGCCGGTGCGTGGATCGAGCAGATGCGAGTATCGCTCGCCGTCGACGATCATGAAGCGTTCGTAGTCGCCGCTCGTCGCGAGCCCGCCGCCGTCGAGCATGATCCTCGCGATCGCTCGGCTCGGCTGGCGTGGGTCCCGAATGCCGACGCGCCAGTTCTCGCCGTTTGGATGCGGGCCGACGACGGCGAGGTCGCCTCCGAGCGAGATGAGTCCAGACGCTATGCCCTCGGCGCGGCACAACTCTGCCGTCCGATCCGCGGCATATTCCTTCACGAAGCCACCGAAATCGAGTTCCATACCCGCAATTGGCAGGACCAGCCGCGGCCTCTTCCAGTGCAGCTTCGACCAACCGACGAGTTCCCGCGCCTCGGCGAGCGCTTTCGCGCTCGGCAGACGGCCCGACTTGAAATCCCAGACGCGCCGCAGCACGCCCGACGTCGGGTCGAAGCGGCCCGCACTCTCGCGATGCGCCGTCGCCGCAAAGTCGAGCAGGCTTGCGGTCTCGGCATCTACCTCGATGCCATTCGGGTCGCCGGCGCTCTGATTGATGCGCGTCGCGAGGCTGTCCTCGCGATAGCGCGAATACTTCTGTTCGAGTCGTTCGATCTCATCGCCACAGGCGCGTGCGACGGATTCGGCGCGACTTCTGGACTCACACCAGAGCTGGAGGTCGCAGGGACTGCCCATGGCGCGAAACTGGAAGCGCTCGAGACGCATGGTCAGAAGCGTCCGCTGACACTCACGGCGAAGACGCGGAAGCGAACCAGGCCAGGTGCTTCGTCGGACTCACTCACGGAGACGGCCGAATAATCGCCGTCGGAGAAGTATCGCTCGTAGGAGAGCGAGGCGATCAGATCGAGTCCGTCCGAGACGCCGACGGTCTGCAGCCAATCGGGCGCGTCGTAGTTCCAGACGTCGGCGAACTCGACCTCGGCCTTGATCCGATAGGAGAGCGCGCCGTAGGGCGAGAGTCGGTAGTCGCTCGATCGATCGCCCGGGAAACTGCCCGCCTGCAGGACCGTGTCATAGAAGTCGGCCTTGCCCTGGCTGTACCAGCGTACGCTCGGCGTGATGGTCAGCCAACCGAAGAAATTCTGGTACCAGGCCAGGTCGACCGTATGCGAAATGATGCCCCAATCGTCCGTGTAGAAACGATAGTCACCATGCAGCGAGCCCGAGACCGCTTCGAAATGGTGTCGATAGCGCGCGAGCAGGCTGACCTGATCTTTGCCGCTGGGACGTCGGTCGGCGATGACCTGCCCGGCCGGGCCGATCTGCCGGATCGCCTTGTAGGGGTCGGCGAGGTAGCCGTCTGAATGCTTGTAGTTCACCGTGAATGACGCCGTCGACGCACGACTCAGGATCTGGGAGAACCCGGCGAAGAGATCGATGCTCCACTTCTCTTTCGAGCTGGGCCGAGTCGAGAAGTCGTCGGCGTCTGTGGGATCGATCCAGTCGTAGGAGAAGGATCCAGCGGCAGAGAGCGTCGTGTTCTTATCGTTGTAGTTGCGTTCGGTGCCGATCCCGTAGTTCATCGAGAAGTAGTCCTTCTCCTTCGAGACGCCGGCTGAGATCGTGTCCTTGCCCCGGTCCAGGTAGAAATCCATGTCGGCGAGGAAGTCGAAGCGCTCGTCCTCGATCGTCGCACCGCTCATCACCTGGAGAGGTTCGCCGGATTCCGCTTCGACGAACCAGGGAGACGCCCCGCTCATCTCTTCGTAGAGGATCTCGATCCCGACGTCGGTACGCGCCGTCGCCGGGAGGTCGAAGCGGAGCTGTCCGGTGTAGACCTCGTAGCGCTCTCGCGAGCCAACACCGCCCGAGGTCGAGAACTTGCCGGGCGAGAGGTTGTCTTCCTTGTAGTAGCTGAACGCCGCGTCGGCGGTTGCCCTCTCGATCGGCGCGTCCGCGCGAGCCGAGCCTGCTATGCCGGGGAGGGCGAGCGCGCTCGTCGTGAGCGCCGTCAGCGCGCGGCTCGGGCGAGGCAGGCTGAACGCGGCTTCGTCGAGAAGTTCGACGGGCCGTACGTCGTCATCCTCGGTGGCCTCCACGACGACGTCATGCGTCGCGCTGTCCTTGATCACGCGTTTCACCCTGTCGAATCCCCCCGCCTTCGATCCATCGCGTTAGTTACAGCCACAACCGCCGCCGCCGCCGCTGCCGCCGGGCATCGACGCTTCTTTGCTGAAGTAGATATGCGCTTCGCGTTTGGCTTCGAGGGTGTCCGGCTCCCAACCCATGTCACGCCGCGCGAGGAGGTCGCGCTCCCAGGGTTTCACCTGCACGCAACCCGAGCTGATGGCGCCGATCACGAGAATCAGGACCAGGGCGTTGATTCGCTTCATCGATTCCCCTTCTTCTTTCGATTTGCGCCAGGCGCTTTCGCGGCAGGCGACCCATTCAGCAGGGCTCGGATCTCGTGGCGGAGCTTCGATCCGTCACCGCGCTTGAAGCCGCGATGCACGTATCGGATCACGCCGTCGCGATCGATGAGATAGGAGGTTGGCATCGTGTCGACGCCGAACTGTCCGGGCAGCGAACCTTTCGGGTCGCTCGCGCTCGGATAGCCGATCGGGTTCTTGTCGAGGAAGCGAAGGGCCTTCTTCGTCTTCTGGTCGAGGTTCACGGCGATCACCTGGAAGTCGTCTTCAGGAAATTCGCTCCGCATCTCCTCGACTTCAGGAATCGCCGTCAGACAGGGTGCACACCAGGACGCCCAGAAATCGAGGTACACGACCTTTCCTCGATAGCGACTGAGTTCGACCGTTCCCTTTCCGTCGAGGGCGGGTGCGGCGAAGGCCGGTGCGCGATCGCCGGGTTCGAGGGCGATCGCCACATTCGCGCAAAACAGGCTCAGGACGAGGACCGCCGAGAAGGCGAGGCGGGTCGGCGATTTCGAGGGGCTGGATGCATGCATGGGATGGGGTCCTCCGAGGGCTCTTCCGATCCTCGATGCATCGTCTCGTCGGCGCGCACGACTGAGAAAAATGTGACGTAGGTACCAGAATGCAGTCGGTGGCGTGCGGCAAGTCACGCTCGGCGGCGGTGGGTTAGTCACGCTGCGCGAGCCGGGCGACTTCGAGGGAGGCGAGGACTTCGCTCTGCCGTAGGAGCTCCGACAGAACGAGAGGACGATCGGGGGACCCCGGCGTGTAGACGAGGTAGAGCGGAACGCCGGCGCGACCGAATTCGGCGAGCTTGCGCCGGATTCCCTCGTCCCTTCGCGTCCAGTCGGCTTTGAAGAGCGCGAAGTCGTTGTCCTTGAAAGCCTGGCGGACGTTCTCGCGCTCGAGCACGGTCTCTTCGTTGACCTGGCATGTGATGCACCAGTCGGCCGTGAAGACGACGAAGGCGGGTTGGCCGGATGCAAGCGCCTCGCGAACGCCCGCCTCGGAATAGGCCTGCCATTCCGAGTCGATGTCCGTGGTGATGGCTGCGTCCTTCGCCGCGTCGCCGCGATCGAACTCGATCAGGTTCAGTCCTGCGACCGCGAGGACCAGGATCGTCGCGGCGCTTCCCCGGGCGACCCAGACGTTTCGCGTCGGCTGGAGCTGTCCGAATCCCCAGAGCAGGAACGCCAGGAAGAGGAGGTTGCCCGTCATCGCGATGACGGCGTCGGCCCCGCCAGTTCGTCCGAGCACCCAGAGGAGCCACACGACGGTCGCGAGGAGACTGAAGCCGAGCGCGCCGCGAAGCTTGATCATCCAGGGTCCCGAGCGGGGAATGAAGCGCGCCAGTCGCGGTTCGAAACTCACCAGGAGAAAGGGGGAGGCCAGGCCGAATCCGATCGCGAGAAAGATGCCGAGGATGCCGAGGCCCGACGTCGCGAAGGCGAAGCCGACGGCGGTTCCCAGGAAGGGCGCCGTGCACGGTGTCGCGAGGACGACAGCGAGCAGTCCCTCGAAGGCCGAGCGCTGGAAGCCGGTCGCGTCGTGGCCGACGTCGGCGAGGCGTCCCTGCCCGAGTTCGATTTCGAAGACACCGAAGAGATTCAGAGCGAAGGCGACGAGAAGTGCGCAGATTCCCGCGACGAAGAGGGGTTCCTGAAATTGGAATCCCCACCCGACGGAATGTCCCGCCGATCGCATGCCTAACACGACGAGTGCGAGGAGCGCCATCGAGCCGAGAACGCCAGCGGTGTAGGCGAGACCGTGCATACGCACCTCGCCCGGATGCTTGTCCGCCATGTCGGCGACAGACACGACCTTGATCGCGAGAACGGGGAGGACGCAGGGCATCCCATTCAGGATCAGGCCGCCGAGCATCGCCAGGAGAAAGATCTGGACCCAGCGCTCGATCGGGATCGATGCCATGGCAGGCGGAATCGCGGCTTCGCCAGCGTTTACGTCGATCGGCAGATCGATTTCGACGTATCGCGTTTCCGCTCCGATGCTTCGGATCCCGATGAGGCCACGCAGCCGGTCGTCTCCGCTCTCGAGCCGGGTCACCTGGATCGCGATCGTGAAGCCGAGGTCGTCGTTCCTCCCGCCTTCCCCATCGATCGTCGCGATTCGGGCGTCGCCGAACTCGAAGGTCTCGCCTTCGAGGGGGAGAAAGACGGATGCGTGTGCGTCGGACTCGTTCGGTCGACACGCGGTCGCATCGCCTCCGCACGAATGTACGACGAGTTCGACGAGGCCGGTCTCGTCACCAGCGGGACTGTCGCCAGCCCAATGTGCGCTGGCGTCGATCTCGAACTGGGCCGCATGGGCGGGCGTCGCCGCCTCCGCCTCGCGGAAGAGCTCGTCGACGAGGCTCCGGTCTGCTTCCGAAAGCGCGACATCGATCGGCGTCGAGAGGGAGAATGATGCGGGGACGCATTGGGTCCGACACACCAGGACCTGCGTCTCCGCATGGACGAGCGTGTCCGAATCCGAAGCGTTCTTCGCCTCGATCGGTGCGGAGAGAAGAACGCGCCCTTCGTAGCCGTAGGTCGTGAAGAGGCCGTCCGCCTCGCGGAACGTCTGGGGCGTAGGCCAGCCGATTTCGCCGACGTCATGCCCCGGGACGTCGAGACCGAGCTTTGGTGCGATGCCCGTTTCTCCGGGGTTCCGCCAATAGAGGTGCCAGCCCTCTGCGAGGTCGAAGAGAACGCCGACCTTCGTGGGCGTTCGGCTCGAGACGAGCAATCGCGCTTCGAGCTGCGGGCCGTCCTCTTCGACGACGCTCTCGGCTCGCGCGCTCTCCGGCAGCGACGGCATGGCCGGCGTCGGACCGATCGAGCCCGCGCTCGCGGCGTCCATCGACAGGCAGAAGAGAGAAGCGATGAACGCGAGGTGGGCGGCGAGGCGCGAGGCGCGTTTCATCGGGGGGAGTCGCATCGAGAATCCTTCACACGGGGCGGTCCGCCGATCGGCCGCGGCGCCTGCGCTATCGGCCGCTCGGCCCTTCGAACTTTGGTCATTCCGCACAGCCCGAGCGCCCGGTCCGACCGAATGCGCTGCCGGGTCGATGCGCCGTCCGCGCGCCGAATTGAGTGGCATCGCGTACGCAATTGATCGGCATCCGAGGGGACCGTTTGGGCAGCGTTCGAGCAACGTTCCACCCCAGCCGGACAATCGCAGCGGAAAGCACACAGTTTAGTGATCCAGATCACCGAGAAGACTCAATGTGAGCCGAATGGGAGATGAGGCCGGGGGGGAATTCCCGGTCTTTCTGTCTTCTTGTGTGGAGATTGGATCTGGGGCGGGCAGTCGGGCGAAGACGAGGTCGAATTCGGATGACCAGAATGATCAGAACACGACAAGGTAATGAGAGCGGTCGAGGCCAGTCGCCTCGGCTGCTGTTGGGGAGTCTCCTGCGTACGGCACTGGGTCTGGCCGTCCTCGCGACGAGCTTCGCCGCGGCGCCGGCGAGCGCACAGATGGACGACATCGACCGCGCCCGTCGCATGCACGACCGGTTGGCCGGTGTTCCGCCGGACCCGGGCACGCTCGCGACCATGGCCGGGCACATCGGCAACAGCCGCCCCGATCTGGCCGCGGATCTCGCCATGCAGAACCCGGCCTTCTACAACGTCTCCCTCAAGAACTTCGTGACGCCGTGGACGAACGAAGCGCAGACGGTCTTCGAACCGCTCAACGACTACACGGCGACCGTGATCGGCATGATCCGGGACGACGTTCCCTTCAATCTCATCCTCTCCGAGGACATCATCTATACAGGCACGAATGGACTCGTCACGCCGAACCACGAGCACACGAGCAACGACCATTACCAGGCGCTCGAGGACGACGGGATCGACCTGAGCGACGACACGCTCCTCATCCGGCGGACGCAGTCGGGCCTTCCGGGCTCACAGGTTTCGAGCGGTGAGGCGGCGGGTGTCATGACGTCGCGCGCCGCGGCCGAGGCGTTCTTCTCGGCGGGCACGAATCGCGCGATGTGGCGTTTCACGGCGATCAACCATCTGTGTCGCGACATGGAAGAGCTGAACGACATCACGCGCCCGGGCGACCGCATTCGTCAGGACGTGACGCGCAGTCCCGGTGGCGACAGCGAGATCTTCCTGAATACCTGCTTCGGCTGTCACGCCGGCATGGACGGCCTCGCTGGCGCGTACGCCTACTTCGAATGGGACGAAGCCCAGAGCCGGCTCGTCCAGACGCCCGGTGTCGTACAGGACAAGTACCTGATCAACGGCAACGCCTTTCCCTTCGGATACATCACGACCGACAACAGCTGGATCAACTACTGGCGAGAAGGCCAGAACTCGCTGCTCGATTGGCGGGGCGCGAGTGA
>Ga0315338_1000710_pt1 | contig 61323 bp, 58 predicted proteins | sample ASW8metaG_FD_204518 | JGI IMG/M metagenome (GOLD analysis project Ga0315338, IMG submission 204518) | Ammonia-oxidizing marine archaeal communities from Monterey Bay, California, United States - ASW #8 | ecosystem: Environmental > Aquatic > Marine > Coastal | place: USA: California | collected...
GTCTGCTCGCTCGTTTACGAGCGAGCTCCGGAGTGGGGGGTGCGGGGGGCGTAGCCCACCGCTGAGGATTCGGATGGGTGGGCGGGATCTAAACAACCCTGCAAACAGCGCCGAAGGCGACGCCTCCGGTCACGACGCCGTCCGATTGACTGACGACATCACGCAGTGAGTAGCTAGCTCTTCGCCGCTGCAGCCTTCTTCTTTCTTGGCTTCCGCTTGCGCTTCGCCTTCGGCTTGACCTTCGGCACCGTGATGTCGATCGGCTCCCGCTCACGGTTCGCCAGCCGTCCGCGCCCCGCATCGAGACGTGACATCAGGGCAAGCGCCTTCTTCGTGTCGGACGCGACCCGTGCTGGTTCGCTCGTGCGCAGCCGGTACTTCGAGCACCAGTACGTGAACGCCTGCAGCTCCGTCTGCCGCATCCGCGCTGCCAGGCGGGTCTCAGTCTCCGTCGCGTAGAGCAGCTGCAGCTCCTCCAACGACTTGCCGTACACCCGGGCATAAGCCTGAACATCGGGTTGCGGTTGCCCCGCGCCCGCCAGTCGCCCCGCCTTCTGTAGCTCCAGCTCGGCGGCGAGCAGCAACAGCTCCTCGACCGTCACCCCGTACTGGAAGTTGAGGTGGGCACGATGCTTCGGCCCGCCGATCGCACGCGCGAAGTCCTCCTCCGAACTGCCATCCGGGGGGATACCGAAGATCAGCAGCCGTTCCACCTCGCCGTCGGGGAGATGTTCCTCCACCTCCGCCAGCAGCCGCTGTGCGAGCAGCAGCCAGTCGAACGCCTCGCCGCCGATCAGGTAGCGCTGCCGCACTCCGTTGAGTTCTTCGTCCGCCGCCGACCAGCGGGCGACCACTTCGAGCAGTGCCGGGTACCACGGCTGCCCCCGCTCCACCTCGCGGCGGAGGGCCTCGATCGCCTGCTCCGGATTCAGCGGACCCTCGCGGGGAACGCGTACCCGCCGCCGTTTCGGCGTCGGGTCGTCGTCCATCAACACGGCGTCTGGCGCGAGCGTGCTCATAACCACCCAGTCTACCGGTCCCGCGAACACCGTTCGTCGACTGGACTGAACGCCGCGCTATCTGACCCACCCACCAGACCTGGCGAGATCAAGAGATCGAGGCGTCGCGCTCTGCCTCGAGGATTGCGGCTGCATCACGACGGGCTGCCCAGACCCCGAGCCCGGCCAGCTCCTCCCGGATCAACGCGGCCGGCTCCGAGCTGTCGTCGTCCGCCAACGCCACCACGAGCCGGATCTGGCCGCCCGCAAGGTAGTGCCGGTAGGCGTCGAGCTGGCTGCGGGTCAGCACCGCGTATTCGATCACCGCGCTGAAGCCGGCCTCGACATATGAGCGAGCAAGCAGGCACTGATTCCGCATCGACAGCTCGACCTGCCGTTCGGACTCTTCTTGCGGTTCATCGCCCGGCAGCACAAGCCCGCCGGCAATCCCCGCGGCCAGCGCGTCGCCATCGATGTGGGCCGCACGTTCGAGGTCGCCAAGTAGTCCGGCGACGACCGCGGACCGGCGTTCGCCGGGCAGGCCCGTGACGATCCAGATCGCCGGAGGGCGCAGAGACAGACGCCCGATCGCGCTCGCCGCGACGTGGTGTGTTTCAGTCATCGAGGGCTATCGGCGTGCGCGCTTGCGCGACTTCTTTTGCGCGCGTTCGGCGCGTCGGCGGTCTGCTCGGGAAGCGTTGGGATCGACCTCGGCGACAACCGTTGCGGCCGGAGCACTCCCGTTCGAACGAGCCGCGGCAACGCCGTCCGACTCCGTGCCAGGCTCCGTCGGGCCGGACGTCCGGATCTGCTGCGGCGTCTGCTCGCCCAGGAAATGCTTCGCATGCGCGGCCTGGACTCTGGTGTGGAAAATGTTGCGCGCGACCGTCTGACGAATGCGCTCGGACAGCTGCTCGTACATGTCATGCGCTTCGTGCTTGTAGGCGACCAGCGGATCGGACTGACCGTAGGCCCGCAGGCCAATGCCCTGCCGCATCTCGTCCATCGCCGTCAGGTGACTCACCCACAGCGAGTCGATCGTCTTCAACAGGACCAGGCGCTCGCCGAGCCGCTGCAGCTCCGCGCCGTTCGACTGCTCCAGCTCGTCGTAACGCCGCTCGACGATGTCGAGTACCTCTTCGAGGACCGCATCGGCCGGCCCGGCCTGGACCCGATCGAGTGTCAGTTCGCCCTGTAGCGGGATCGTCGCTTCCAGCGTCTGGAAGAACGTCTCCGGCTCCTGCGGCGCCGATGTGAGGTGGGAATCGCTCAGCGATTCGACCTCATCCTCCACCATCGTCAGTACGGTCTCTCGCAGGTCTTCGCCCTCGAGCACACGGTCGCGCTCGGAGTAGATGACGTCGCGGTGCGTATTCATCACGTCGTCGTACTCGACCACGTGCTTCCGGGTGTCGAAGTTGTAGCCCTCGACGCGGGTCTGGGCCTGCTCGATCGCTTTCGTGACCATCTTCGACTCGAGCGGCGTGTCTTCGTCCAGCCCGAGCTTCGACATCATCCCCGGCAGCCAGTCGGGGGCGAAGCGCTTCATCAGGTCGTCTTCGAACGAGACGAGGAAGCGTGTCGTACCCGGGTCCCCCTGGCGCCCCGAGCGGCCGCGAAGCTGGTTGTCGATCCGACGCGACTCGTGCCGCTCGGTCCCGAGGACGTGCAGGCCGCCGCGATCGGCGACGCCGTCGCCGAGTTTGATGTCGGTCCCGCGGCCGGCCATGTTCGTCGCGATCGTGACCGCGCCCTCCAGGCCTGCACGCGAAATGATCGCCGCCTCACGCTGGTGCTGTTTGGCGTTGAGCACCTCATGCTCGATCCCGCGCCGCGTCAGCAGCGTCGACAGGTCTTCCGAGGACTCAATCGCGACGGTGCCAACGAGCACCGGGCGCCCTTGCTCGTGCTTCTCGGCAATGTCCTCGATGACTGCGGCCCACTTGGCCGACTGCGATCGGAAGACCAGGTCGGGCATGTCGTCGCGGGCGATGTCGCGATGCGTCGGAATCACCATCACCTCGAGGCTGTAGATCTCGGACAGCTCCTCGGCCTCGGTCACGGCCGTTCCGGTCATGCCGGAGAGCTTGTCGTAGAGGCGGAAGAAGTTCTGAATCGTGATCGTCGCGTAGGTCACGGACTCTTGATTGACCTTCACGCCCTCCTTCGCCTCGACCGCCTGGTGGAGGCCGTCGGACCAGCGGCGGCCTTCCATCAGCCGCCCGGTGAAGGCATCGACGATGATGATCTCGTTGTCCTTGACCACGTAGTCGCGGTCGCGCTGATAGATGATCTCCGCCTTCAGCGCCGCTTCCATGTAGCGCGTCAGTGCGAAGTTCTCGAGCGAGTACAGGTTCTCGATGCCGAGCGCCCCCTCGAGTTTCTCCACGCCCGGCTCCGTCAGCGCGACGCTGCGCGTCTTCTCGTCGACCGTGAAGTCGACGTCCCGCACGAGCGACGGCACGATCCGCGCGAACCGCGGATAGAGACGGACGTCGTCCTGGGCCGGCCCGGAGATGATCAGCGGCGTCCGCGCCTCGTCGATCAGCACGCTGTCGGCCTCGTCGATGATCGCGAAGTGACGCTGCTTCTGTACGCGCCCTTCGAGGCTCGTCGCCATGTTGTCGCGCAGATAGTCGAAGCCGAACTCGTTGTTCGTCCCGTACACCACGTCGCAGGCATAGGCCTCACGGCGAGACGTCGCCTCGAGGTACTCCATCGATCCCTGCTCGGAGACCTCCTCCTCGGTCACCAGGTAGGCACCCTGGTTCTGAAGCACGCCGATCGTCAGCCCCAGCCGCATCAGCGACGTCCGGCCGTACCACTGCGCGTCACGCCGGGCCAGGTAGTCGTTGACCGTGACGAGGTGCGCGCCCTCGCCCTCCAGCGCGTTCAGGTACAGCGCCAGTGTCGCCACCAGCGTCTTGCCCTCGCCCGTCCGCATCTCGGCGATCGATCCACGGTTCAGCGCGATCGCACCCAGCACCTGCACGTCATACGCCCGCTCGCCCGTCGCCCGAGCGACCGCCTCACGGGCGACCGCGAGGCCCTCGGCCCGGATGTCATCCAGCGTTTCGCCCGCCTGCAGGCGCTCGCGAAACTCGTCGGTCTTCGCGCGCAACGCATCGTCGGACAGCGCCTCAATCGGCGCTGCGTACTCGTTGACGGCGTCGACCAGCGGCTGCAGCTCCTTGAGCGCGCGCTCGTTCGAATCGCTACCGAAAATCTTCTTGACGGCACCAAACACGGCCGTGCCTCCTCAACGTGGGGCTTCCAGTGTAAAGGTGGTCCCGCGGGATCGCTTCGGGTACATACCGACAACGGGGGAGCCAAAGCGCGCTAGCGGAACAGCGCTCCGACCGACCCGCCGGTGTGGATGCGGTGAATCGCATCTCCAAGGATCGCCGCCGTCGACAGCACGCTCGTCTCCACGTGTTGGAACTCGCCGTGAACCAGCGGCAACGAATCCGTGAACACGATCTGATCGAGGTCCTTCGTGTCCAGCTCGGTAAACGCCTTCGGCGCGAACACCGGGTGTACGCACGCCACATGCACCGACCGCGCCCCGTGTTCGCGCATCAGCCGCACCGTCGACGCGATCGTCCCGCCGGTCAGGATCTCGTCGTCGACGATCACGCAGTCGTGGCCGTCAACCTCACCGATCAGCGTCATCGCCTCGGCTTGCTCGTTGTTCCCGACGCGCCGCTTGTCGACGATCGCCAGCCCGGCGCCCAGTCGTTCCGCCACATTGCGCGCTGGCTTGGCGCCGCCGACGTCCGGTGAGACCACAACCGGCGACGCGAGATTCTCGCTTCGGAAGTAGTCAGCGATCATCGGGAACGCCGTCAGTTCGTCCACCGGGATGTTGAAGAAGCCCTGAATCTGTCCGGCGTGCAGGTCCAGCGTCAGCACACGATCCGCACCTGCGACCTCGAGGAAGTTCGCGAGTAGCCGGGCCGTCACTGGGACCCGCGGTTGGTCCTTCTTATCCGACCGGCCGTATGCGTAGTACGGGATCACCGCCGTGATCCGGCCCGCTGACGCCCGCTTCGCGGCGTCGATCATGATCAGCAGCTCCATCAACGTGGTGTTGACCGGTGACACGATCGGTTGAATCAGGAACACATCACGTTCGCGGACGTTGTCCATGAACCGGACGAAGACCTCTTCGTTGGAGAACTCGAACACCTCGACCTCGCCCAACGGCATTTCGAGGTGGCGGCAGACAGCTTCTGCCAGCGCGCGGTGTCCGTTGCCGCTGAACACGGCCAACTCGCGAAACGGTTGCATGGGGTGCGCCTCCCGCGACCGGCGTTCGCCGCTCGCAGCCGCCGACTCGAAGGCACCTCGATACTATCATTCGCCCGGGCCGGCTCGCGGAAGCCGAGATCTGCTGCACTTGCGGCCCGTCGCCCCCCAGAACCAACCTCCGGTAGACTTTGGAGTCGCGCGGCGCCCACAGCGGGGCGACCGATCGAGCCCTGCGCGGGGCTCGGCGCCACCGATGGGCCTGCATGGGCCGGGGGGATCGACTATGGACTTCAAATTCAACGACTCTGAGCAGCAGTTCCGCGACGAGATTCGCGCGTTCCTGGCCGCGCAACTCCCCGGCGACTGGGCTGACCGCGCCTTCCTCGGCGATGTCCCCGCCGAGGAGCAAGAAGAGCTCGCGAAGAAGCTGACCGCCGCCCTCGCCGACAAGAAGTGGCTGGCCATGGCCTGGCCCGAGGAAAGCGGCGGGATCGACGCTGGCCACGTCCAGCAGATGCTCTACAAGGAAGAGACCGCCTACGCCGAGATGCCGAGCGGCAGCACGATGGGCGTCGACTGGGTCGGCCCCGCCGTCATGCTCTTCGGCAACGACGAGCAGAAGGAGAAGTACCTCCCCAACATCGTCAACGGCATCGACCAGTGGTGCACGCTTTACTCAGAGCCCGGCGCCGGCTCCGACCTCGCATCGCTTCAGACCCGCGCCGTCCGCGATGGTGACGAGTACATCATCAACGGCAGCAAGATCTGGACCAGCGGCGGCCACTTCTCGAACATGGGCTGGCTTGCCGCCCGCACCGACCCCGACGCGCCCAAGCACCGAGGGATCAGCACCTTCGTCCTCGAAATGGACATGCCCGGCATCGAGGTCCGCCCGCTCGTCAACATGGCCGACGAGCACGTCTTCAACGAAGTCTTCTTCGAGGACGTCCGCATCCCGGCCACCAACCTCGTCGGCGTCGAGAACCGCGGCTGGTACCAGGTCGCGACCGCCCTCGACTACGAACGCTCCGGCGTCGCCGCCTACGCCGGTGGCAAGCGCAACCTCGAGCGCCTCGTCGGCGCTGCTAAGCAGGACGAGAGCCTGATGAAGCAGAACCCCAACGCCCGCTACGAGCTGGCCGACCGCTTCGTCGAGCTCCAGGTCGGCTACAACGTCGCCTACCGGATCCCGTTCCTCCAGGCGCAGGGCCAGATCCCGAACCACGAGGCCTCGGTCTCCAAGCTCTACGGCTCGGAGCTCACTCAGCGCATCGCCCGCACCGGCATCCAGATGCTCGGCATGGGTGGCCAGGTCCTCCCCGGCTCGCCGCACTCCAAGCTCGGTGGCGCCATCGCCAAGACCTACCTCACGTCGGTCAGCTCCACCGTCGCGGCCGGTACCTCCGAGGTCCAGCGCAACATCATCGCCCAACGTGGCCTCGGCCTCCCGAGGGGCTAGCCACTCCCCGAGGACCAACGAACAGAGGGCCGGCTCAGCCGGCCCTCTTGCTGTGCCGCGGTGGGCCGAGCCGTCCGCTGCTCGTCATTGGCTGCCAGCCTCCCTACCCCGCTCCTGAGCAGAGCAGACCGGGCCCGGAGGAGAGCGAAGCGAATCCGATCCCGAAGCGGGGGAAGCGGGGGCGGCAGCCCCCGCAGACATACAGGGTGGGTGGGCGGGATCTACCTACTACCGCAGACACGGCCGAAGGCGATCGTCATGTGGAACCGTCCCTTCGGATGATCTCCGGCCGAGTACGCGCAGCGCTCGAGGGCACCACTCCTTGGCGGCGCGAGGCGCTGCCTCGGCGGTGGGCGACTAGCGCCCCACCCCACAATCCCCGATAAAGACCACGGCCTCCTCGAGGCTACCGACCTCCCCGAGGTCACCCGCCCTCGCGCCGCGAGCGAAGGACCGACGTGGACGCATCCCTCCTCTGGCTCCAACTCGCCGGCGCCGCCGGCATCATCCTCTTCGCCGCCACCTTCATGGCCAGCAGCGCCGACGTCATCGCGCTCCGCACCGGTCTCGGCCGCACCTTCATCGGCGTCGTCATGCTCGCCACCGCCACCTCGCTCCCCGAGCTCGGTACCGGCGTCAGCTCCATCGTCTGGCTTGACGAACCAGACCTCGCTGCGGGCGACGCCTTCGGCAGCAACGTCTTCAACCTGCTGATCATCGGGCTCTTGGACTTCTTCTGGCGCAACGGGCCGCTCCTCAACCGCGTCAGCGCGGGCGCCGTCCTGATCGCCGCGCTCGGCGTCCTGGTGATCGGCATCGCCGGCGCCTCGATCTTCCTCCACCAGGAACTCGACATCGCCAGCGGCAGCTTCCTCAGCCCCCTCTCGGTCGTCATCCTCGCCGCGTTCGTCGCCTCGATGTGGATCCTTTACAAGTCGGAGCAGGGCAACGACGACGCCGACGACGAGGAAGAGCCGGCGATGTCGATGCAACGCGCCTTCACGATCTACGGTATCTCCGCGACCACCGTCGTCGTCGCCGCGATCTGGCTCGCGAACGTTGGCGATGGCCTCGCCGAGGAACTCGACCTCGAGCGCAGCTTCATCGGCACCCAGTTCCTCGCCCTTAGCACATCGCTCCCGGAACTCGCCGCCTCAATCGCCGCCATTCGCCTCGGCGCCCCCGAGCTGGCAATCAGCAATGTCCTCGGCAGCAACCTCTTCAACATGGGCTTCATCCTCTTCATGGATGACCTCGTCTACACCGACGGCCCCGTCTGGGAAGTCGTGGACCCCGTCCACATCTTCACCGCAATCCTCGCGATGCTCATGACGGCGATCGTCATCATTGCCCTGGTCACCCAGGAACGAGGCCGACCCGGTCGCTTCTTCACCTTCGAGGCGGTGATGCTGCTCGGCCTGTACATCGGCGGCAGCACGCTGATCTTCCAGATGAGCTAACCCGACCGGACGCTCCGGCTGGGTTCGATGACTACGACTCAACCGAGCCGCACGACCTGACCACTCCGCGCCGACTCGTACACCGCGTGCGCAACCTCGAGGACGTGCCGCGCCGTCTCGAGGTCCTGCCGCGGCTGCCGCCCCTCGAGCAGCCCGTCGACGAAGTCCGCCGCCGCCCCATCGAAGCTGACCGCATAGTCCGAGGCCACATCGAACTCCTCGAGGCCGTCGCTCGTCCGCAGCAGCACCGGTGCCAGATCGTTCGTCTCCGCCTGCCCCTGCGTTACCCAGATCGTTCCCAGCGGCCCGTGGATCTCGAACAGCTCATCGACCGCGGTGTACTTCCCGCGGATCGTCAGGCCCGGCTGATGCGCGTAGTCGATGATCCCGAGGGCGCCCCGCTCGAACCGCAGCGTCGCCACCGCCGGCGTCTCGTGCACGAAGTCGTCCGTCGCGGTCACCATCGCCGAAACCTCGGCGACGTCGCCGGCCCACAGCATCGCCGTCGCGTACTTGTGGCACGCGTCGTCGAACATCACCCCGCCGAGATTCCGCTCCGGCTCCCGCCGCCACGCCGCCGCATCGTCGTACCGCGTGATCGACGGATCCGTGATCCCCGCCGCCCGCGTCGTGTGAATCCGCACCAGCGAGGCCTCGCCGATCGCCCCCGCCTCGAGGAGTTCGGCGGCCTTCAGGATCGGCGGGTACGTGTAGAAGTTCTCCGTCACCCGGAACGTCACACCGGCGCGGTCGACGGCGGCCTCAATCGCATCGACTTCTTCGAGGCTCACCGCAATCGGCTTCTGGCACGACACGTGCTTCCCCGCATCCAGGGCGGCCACGATCTGCTCCGCGTGCAAAAACGTCGGCGTCAGCAGCTCAACCGCGTCCACCTCGACATCTGCGATCAGCTCCGCGAAGTCCGTCGTGATCCGAGGCGAGATCCCAAACTCCGAGGCACGCGCCTCCGCCCGCTCGCGACGCGTGTCGCAGAGCGCCACCACTTCAGCTCCAGGATGTTGGACGTACCCGCGGATGTTCTGCTGCGAGATGTTCCCGCAGCCAACGACGCCGATCCGGACGCGGTCCACGGGGGAGGGCGACTCAGTCCGCCGTGACGATCCCGACTGGGCAGCTCACACCGGTTCCACCGATGCCGCAGTACCCGTTCGGGTTCCAGTGCAGGAACTGCTGGTGGGGCGGCTCCGCATAATAGAACTCGGGCGCTTCGCGGATTTCTGTCGTGATCCCGCCGAGCCCGGCGTCGCTGAGGGCCATCGCGTACATCTCGCGCGACGCCTCAAGGGCGACTCGCTGCGCCTCAGAATTCCAGTAGGCGGCGGACCGATATTGCGTCCCGTAGTCGTTTCCCTGGCGCATCCCCTGGGTGGGGTCGTGCCCCTCCCAGAACGCCTTGAGGATCTCGTCGTAGCCGATCTTCGAAGGGTCCCACGCCACGAGGACCGCCTCCATGTGCCCCGTCTTCGCGGAGCAGGCCTCCTCGTACGTCGGGTTTGGCGTGTACCCGCCCGAGTACCCGACGGCCGTCGTCCACACCCCGTCGAGCTGCCAGTAGATCCGCTCCGCGCCCCAGAAGCAGCCCATCCCAAAGATCGCCGTCTCGAACCCATCTGGAAACGGCGGCGTCATCGGGTTGCCCAGGACGAGGTGCTTCTCTGGCACCTGCATCGTCTCGCTGCGTCCGGGCAACGCGTCCTGCGGAGCGATCATCTCGCCCTTGCTGCCAGCCATCGCCTCGAAGAATCGCATCATCCGCAGTACCCGCCCGTCGCTCGTGTGTTCCGTCACTAGCCTACGAGAACTTCATCCCATCCGTGGTCATCGTTCAGTAAGAACCACCCGATGACGGGCCGCCGATACGGTTACGAGTTGAAGAATCTTCGAAACTCCGTCGCGCGCCAGGATCGTGCAGAAGCGCCGCGTTCTTCCGAGCGATCGCGGGTAGGCCGCGTCGCCTACAGCCGTTGATACGACACCTCGATGCCCCGTCCTACCCCTCCCGTGGTCGGCGGAGACACGAGGCGAACCGTGCCCCGATCCCCGGTCAGGTCCCAATCCCAGCTGGACTCGCGATCTGTGGACCGCGGATCTCTCGCCACGATGTGCCGTTGCGTGAAAGCGTCACCCTTGAACGAATACGACCCGGCGAGCGAGTTTCCGCGGGTTCTCCAGCGTTCCGCGATCTCCTGATCGCTGAGTTCACTCAGCGGGACGGACCGCGCGGGTGCCTGGGTCAGATGGAACAGTGCAACAAAGTGGCCCGCCGTATAGAGCGCCATGCCTTCGGTTCCCGAACCGCCCGTCATCTTCCAGGCCCCGACTAGGGGACCCTCGCCGAGCGGCTCCAGTCTCCGAAACGCCAGATCGAAACGGCCTCCGTCGGGTCGCTCACCACCCCACTTCAGCTGGTCGCCGTCGATCGAGTACTCGGTCGGAGTCTCGACCCCGTTCAGGTGGTCGATGGTCGAGATCGATCTAGTTACGGAGAGAACGCCGTCGGCGGCGCGGTAGCTTCCGGTGTGAGCGGTGAAGGCGTTGAACAACCCAACCGCTTCCGAGGTCGTAGGCTCAGCTGAGTCCTTCGGAAGATCGCGCTTCGAATGCGCCATTGCCCACCCGTAGTGCGACTCGGTGAACAACAGCAATCCAACACGGCCCTCCGCGACCGACTCCCAGGCCCCGACTAGTCCATCGGCCATCTCGATCGCCTTCCGCCTCACCATGAATGTGATAGCGAGTCTATCGGGTGACTGGTCGCGTCGCGTTCAGGTGCGATCCCGAGACTAAGACCCCCCGAGCCTTCAAGACTCGGCCGAAGGCCGTACCATCGCGGCGTCATTCCGTGTGCGATCAGTCCGAGGCATCACATGAAGTTCGGCATCTTCTACGAACACCAGCTCCCGAAGCCCTGGACCGATGGCGCCGAGCAGCGCCTGTTCGATGACGCGCTCGAGCAGGTCGAGCTCGCTGACCAGCTCGGCATCGACTACGCCTGGGAGGTCGAACACCACTTCCTCGAGGAGTACTCGCACTCCTCGGCACCCGAGGTCTTCCTCGCCGCCGCCAGCCAACGCACCGAACAGATCCGCCTCGGTCACGGCATCATGTTGATGCCCGACGCCTACAACCATCCCGCCCGCGCCGCCGAACGCATCGCCACCCTCGACCTCGTCTCGCACGGCCGCGTCGACTTCGGCACCGGCGAGTCCGCCTCGCGTTCAGAGCTCGAGGGCTTCGGCATCGACCCCGCCCTTCGTCGCGAGCAGTGGCGCGAGAACGTCGAGCAGATCGCCAACATGCTCGCGATGGATCCCTACCCCGGCTACGAGGGCGAACACTGGTCGATGCCCGCCCGCAACATCGTGCCAAAGCCCGTCCAGCAACCCCATCCGCCGTTGTGGGTCGCTTGCTCCAACCGCGAGACGATCCACCTCGCGGCCCAGCTCGGCATTGGCGCGCTCACGTTCACCTTCGTCGACTACGGCGAGGCGAAGCACTGGGTCGACGACTACTACGACACCTTCAAGAACGAGTGCGTTCCGATCGGCCACGCCGTCAACCCGAACATCGCCCTCGTCACCGGCTTCTCGGTCCACCCCGACGAGCAAGTAGCGCTCGACCGTGGCATCGACGGCCTCCGCTTCTTCCAGTTCGCGCTCGGCCACTTCTACCGCTCGGGCGCCCACAAGCCAGGCCGCACCGACATTTGGCAGCAGTACCTCGCGCATCGCGACCAGATCATCGCCAACGACGTCACCGGCAACATCACCGCCAGTCGCGGCGCGATCGGCACCCCCGATCAGGTGCGCAACCACCTCCGCCGCTTCGCCGATATTGGCGTCGACCAGACCGTCTTCATCCAGCAGGGCGGCAACAACCGCCACGAGGACATCTCTGACTCCCTCCGCCTCTTCGCCGACGAAGTCATGCCCGAGTTCCACGCCGAGGAAGCGGAGCGCCAGCGCGCCAAGTCTGAGGAACTCGCCCCCTACATCGAGGCCGCCTTCGCCCGGAAGCGCTACATGCAGCCGCTCACCGACGACGAGATCGTCCCGTTCGAGGCCTACGGCAACACTGTCGCCAAGGAGTCGCCGGCCCCCGCCGCCTCGGGCGGCGACTAGTCCGTGCGGTTGGCGGGTTCGATCGGACTTCGGGCGAACGGATAGCGTTCGTGCAGCCGACCGTGCGCCGCGAAGTGTCAAGAGATGGTCGAAGACCCGGGGGAAACCCGGAGGGCGTGCTGCCGCCAGGTCACTAACCTCGTAACTGCCGGGCGTCGGCTCGCTCGCCGATCGGCGCGACGAGGCGCCGGCGGAGCACAACGTGACGGAGCTCGCTCCCCCGCCCCCGCACAACAACGACCTCATCGAGGTCGTCTTCGACGTCCGCACGGTCTCGCTGCTGATCCGTCCGCCGCAAGGCAACGAACCGGCTGCCAGTACCGAGGACGCTGTCGAGGCCTTGCGCCGCAGTCCGTTCGCCGCCATCGCCCATCAGCAGGTCGCCCAGATCGTCGCGGCCCAGAGCACCAAACCGGTACCCGTTGGCAGCGTGCCCGTGCCGGCAGGCGTCACCGGCTGGTTCCTGGTGACCTCGCCCGACGCACTTGCCGCCTATCTCGTCCCCGCGCCACCACCGAAGATCGAGGCTCTACCCGTCGAGGATGACGCCTCGCCCGCGGAGAGCGGTCCGCCGCCGGTCGAGGGCGCCCCACCGTCAGTCGAGGACCAGCCGTCTCCTGCGGTCAGCGATGACCACGAGCTCGAGCCGTCAGTTCCTCTGCTCTCGAGCACCAAGATCGTGAAGCTGCTCAAGGAGCACGACGTCAAACGCGGCGTGCTTAGCTCAGTCGTCGATTCGTTCGATCCGGCGCGCCCCCTCGAGACGATCGAATGTGTCGCCCTCGCCCAGCCCCCGGTCCAGGGGCGCGACGCCATCGTCGAAGTACTCGTCACCGATCAGGAAGACCACCACCCGGTCACCCGCGCCGACGGCTCCGTCGATCACCACGCCAACGTCGCGTCCCGATTCGTCGAGGCTGGCACGGTCCTCGCCACCCGCATCCCGCCCGACCCTGGGGCACCGGGGGTCGACGTCTCCGGCCAACCCATCGAGCCACGAGCCGTCGTCGATCATCAGCTCGAACGCCTCGCTGGTCAGAACACCGCGATCGAGGGCGATCAACTCCTCGCCGTCGAGCCCGGACGCCCGATGCTGAACGGCGAACGCATCGATCTCCTGCATTCGTACGAAGTCCCTGGCGACCTCAACTACGCCGTTGGCAACATCGTGTTTGACGGCGATGTGACCGTTCGAGGAGACGTGAAGCCCGGCTTCTCCATCGTCGCCACCGGCTCAGTCACCATCGGTGGCGTCCTCGAACATGCCTCGATCGAGGCCGGTCACGACATCAGCGTGCAGGGCGTGATCGGCGAATATCACGCCGATGGCTGGATGGAAGAGGCCGAGCACACAACGACGCTGCAGGCGGGCGGCGACGTGCACGCTCAGTACCTGCGTGCTGTCACCGTGCGCGCCGGTGGCGAAGTCCGAGTCAATCGCGAGATCGTGAACTCAAACGTGCAGGCCGCCCGCGTCGAGATGGGGGCCGGCGGCCGAATCGTCCAGAGCGATCTCGTCGTGGAAAGCGACATCGAGGCCGGCGCCCTCGGTTCCCATAACGGGGCACACACCCATCTCCATGTCACCACCCATCGCAGCGAAGAGCCGTTGGTCATCCGCGCCTGGGATACCGCCCACGCCGGCGTGCATCTGAACATCAGCGGCGCCGTCCTCAAGCTCGAGGACGACGTGGCCAGCCCGTCGTTCTGGCAGCTCGAGGGCGAGATCGCACACCTCGACGCTCGCGCCACCCTCCGCGACATCGTCGCCTTCGCCGAGGAAACCGGTCGCCGCCCACCGAACGCCCCGCCCGGGGATGGTGACGCCGTCGACGCCGACGCCGAGGCGCGCACCGCCGCCTAGACCTTCCGAATCAGATTGCGGATCGACGTCAGCTCGCGCGAAGCGTCAAGAAGCAGTCGAAGACTGCCAGCTGAGGACCTCGCCTACCTGTCCGCCGGTGAGCAGCACGCTCCCCGGGAACACCCGTAGCCGCCACGGAACGAGGCGCAAGACGCCGAACGCGTCGACATCCGGCCCCGTCCAGTTGGGAATGATCCTCGGGTCGTAGCCGAGCGGCTCCGGTGTGCTCGTGAAGAAGTCCCACACCCGCTGCCGAGTCTCCAGGTCGTTTTGCCAGCTCGCCTCGCACTCCGCGACGCACGTGTTCTGGTCTGGCGCCCAGTAATTCACGGACACGTTGGGCTGCCGCTCGAGGTGCGCCCGCTTGATCGGCGTCGGCCCCGTCGCGATCCACCCGACGAGGGCGGTTCCGTTCCATTCCCAGTACGGGTGCAAGATCCGCGACCGCGGCCGTCCTTCGTCGTCCACCGTCGCGACCGAGGCCCACACGATCTGATGTGCCATCTCGACAAACGCCGGTGCCGTGGTTGCCAGCTCTGCCATCGGTCGCTCCTTCGGGTTAGCTCGTGGCTTGGATCTCCGCGATCGCTCGCTGTACGTGCGTGTCTTCGACGAACTGGTCGCCGGCTTCCTCGCGGAACTGCGCGGCGCGGCGCAGCACCCGCGTGCGATCCATCCCGGCCGGCGGCTCTGTCGCCCAGGCCACCAGCAGCACCAGCACGCCGTTCGGATCCTCGAGGAACACGAGCCGCTCGTAGCCGCGCCGGATCTCCTCGGAACCCTGCAACCCCGCGCTCGAGAGCGCGAAGAACACCTGGTCCATGAACGAGCCGCTGACGCGTAGCGTCACGTATTGCATCGAGCCAACGCCCAGCGTCGCCTCGGCCAGCTTCAGATTCGGATCGGTCGGCCCGATCAGCATCAGGTAGTTGTCGCCGCCGACGTCGAGCAGCGCCTGCACCGATTCCGGGTCGTCTCGGTTCGGCTCCATGTAGAGTCGCGTCGCGCCGAGTTTCGCGTAGAACTCGAGCGACTCCTCCACGTTCTTCACGATGATCGCCGGGTACCCGACACCGCTCAGTTCCATCTCGGTCCTCACTGTGCCATTCGCCGCCTCCCGCCCGGGAGTGCGGAGACACGGTAACCACTGGGCGCCACACGTGCCCGCCACCCAATCCACCTCCGACCTGACGCGTTATGGGCCGAGGGGTGAAGTCGCGATCCCCGCTCGTCGATGATTCGTCTAGGCGTCTGGAATCCCGGACGTCGGCGGGCATCGAGGAACCCCTGCGGAGCTAGCCGCGAGGTGGGGTCGTTCCTCACAACCAGCGAAGCCGCGCGGGACTGCGGCCGACAGGACCGCGGCGACTCGGTCGCCGCGACTGGCTAAGGATGCCGCCCATGCTCGCACCTCGCGTCTTCGTCCCCGCGCGCCCCAATCGAGGCGCCCGCGTCCGCCGCGGATTGATGGCCGTCTCCGCCGGCGCACTGTTGCTCCTCGGAGCCGCCTGCACCGCCGGTACCTCCGCCGACCCCATTGCTGCCGAGGGCACCACCGAGACGGCCGCCAACATCGAAGCCAGCACGCCCGATCGCCCCGTGCTCGTCGCTGCCGCGGTCTCCCAGGCCCCCGCCGTCGACAGCGCGCCCGCGCTGCCCGACTGGGTGACCACCCGTCTCGAGGCTGACCCGCCGCAGCTGGCGCTCACCTACCCCGCCGAAGGTTCGACCGTCACCGAGTCCTACATCCTCTTCTCGGGAAAGGCTGAGCCCGGCTCAATCGTCGCCGCCGGCCCCTACGAGGCGAAGGCAGATGCGCACGGTCAGTGGAACATCGGCCTCGTCCTCACCTCGGGCCAGAACGTCGCCACCTTCTCGACGACCTCTGAAGACGGTGTCGAAACCAGGGAGTCGGTGACGGTCCACCTCAAGTCGCAGGACGGCTTCGCCGGCCATGACGACAAGCCGCACCAGAAGCCGAACGGCTCGGCTGGCGCCTTCGAGGCTTCGCAGAAGTACGGGAGCTGCGGCGAAGCCGTCCCCTACGACGTCTTCAAAGGCAAGGCCGCGCCGGGCACCTCGATCAGCGTGACCTCCCCCTATGGCGGCGGTACCGCGACCGCCGGCGCCGACGGCTACTGGAAGGTCAAAGTCACCTTCGAGGCCGCCCCCGTTGGCGAGGTGTTCACCGTCACCGTCTCCGACGGATCCGATGTGAAGACCTTCACCTTCACTCGGAAGCAGTAGACGTTCCGGTCAGCGTCGTCACCGACGCGGCCCATTCGATCCAGCAGGGTCGGCGACTCGTTCCAGCTCGAGTCGCCGGCCCGCATTGATCAGGCACTGCTGACATGGCACTGCTGACAAGCACTGCCGGCGCAGGAGAGGACCTTCGGCACTGCTCCACCCTCGGTCTGGCGAATTAGCCTCGTACCGAGGTGCTTCCGATGATCGAGTCATTTCGCACTCCTCTCGGTCGACTCGCGATCGCGCTGGGCGCGTCCGCGCTCCTCGTAGCGCTGATGCTCGCCGTCGAGCGGGATTCGCTCGCGATGCTGCCGATCCTCTTGGTCCCGATCTGGCTGGGGACGTTTGCCGGTGACCGCCGCGACGTGAACCCGCGCGTAATGCGGTGGCTTCTGGCCGCAGGCGTCGCCGCGCTACTCGCCGGCGTCGGAGCGTTTGTCCTCGCGAGCTGACGCTCCGTCCGGGCGCCCCGCATTGACCCCGCTCTCGCGTGGCTCCTACCATCGAGGCCTGATGACGCGACCTATCCCAACTCGAGGCGTAGTACCCAGCCACGACAGGTAATCGACGGCCGAGAGGCCGCCGCCACCCTGTCGTGAAGCCCCGCAACGCGGGGTTTCTTCATGTTTGAGCCCAGACCGAGGCAACGACGGAGCTCCCGATGACCACCGACAACGCACCGACCGAGGAAATGGCTACCGCGTACGAACCCGGCTCAGTCGAGGCGGGTATCTACGAGGCCTGGGAACAGTCCGGCGCCTTCCGCCCCAACCGCCCCGGCGCCGACCCCTTCACCATCATCCAGCCCCCACCGAACCTCACCGGCGAGCTCCACGTCGGCCACGCCCTCACAACCGCCGTCGAGGACGCTCTGATCCGCTGGCACCGCATGAAGGGCGACGACGCCCTCTGGCTCCCGGGCGTCGACCACGCCGCCATCGCCGTGAACGCCATCATCGAGCGCCAGCTCCGCGAAGAGAACATCTCGCGCCACGACATCGGCCGCGAGGAATTCCTGAAGCGCGTCTGGGAGTTCGTGAACACGTCCCGCTCGAGGATCGCCGAGCAGCACCGTCGCCTCGGCGCCTCCGCCGACTGGGAGCGCGAGGCGTTCACCATGGACGGCGATCGCGAGCAGGCGGTCCGTCACACCTTCAAGAAGCTCTACGACGACGGCCTCATCTACCGCGCCGAGCGCCTGATCAATTGGGACCCGGTCAGCCAGACTGCCGTCTCAGACATTGAGGTCGAGTACGAGGACGTCGAGTCCGCCTTCTGGCACGTCCGCTATCCAATCCTCGACGACGACGGCAAGCCCACCGACCGCTACGTCGTGATCGCCACCACCCGTCCCGAGACGATCCCGGCCGACACCGCCGTCGCCGTGAATCCTGAGGACGATCGCTACCGCGACCTCGTCGGCCGCCAGGTGCTGGTGCCCACGGTCGACCGCCCGGTCACCGTGATCGCCGACGAGGCCGTCGAGATCGAGGGTGGCTCCGGGGCGCTCAAGGTCACCCCCGGCCACGACCCGGTCGACTTCGAAATCGGCGAGCGCCACGGCCTCGAGATCATCAACATCCTCAACCTCGACGGCACCCTCAACGAGAACGCTGGCAGCTACGCCGGCATGGACCGCGACGAGGCCCGTCAGCGGATCGTCGCCGACATCGAGGAAGCCGGCCTGCTCGAGAAGACCGAGCCCTACTCCCACGCCGTCGGCCACAGCGAGCGCTCCGGCGCCGTCGTCGAGCCGCTCATCTCGATGCAGTGGTGGGTCAACGTCCAGCCGCTCGCCGAGCCGGCCATCGAGGTCGTCAAGGACGGCCGCATCCAGTTCGTCCCGGAGCGCTTCGAGCGCACCTACCTCCACTGGATGGAGAACATCCGCGACTGGTGCATCAGCCGCCAGATCTGGTGGGGCCACCGCATCCCGGTCTGGTACTGCGACGACTGCGATCACATGACCGTTGCGATCAACGATCCGACGTTCTGCGAGTCCTGTGAGGGCGGAAACCTGACCCAGGACGAGGACACCCTCGACACTTGGTTCTCGTCCGGCCTCTGGCCGCACTCAACGCTCGGCTGGCCCAACGAAGACGCCGAGGACCTCAGCCGCTTCTACCCGACCCAGGTCATGGAGACTGGCTACGACATCATCTTCTTCTGGGTCGCGCGGATGATAATGCTCTCCCTCTACAACATGGACGGCGTCGTCCCCTTCGAGCACGTCTACTTGCACGGTCTTGTCCGTGCCGCCGATGGCTCCAAGATGTCGAAGTCCAAGGGCACGGCCGTCGACCCGCTCGAGGCCGTCGACCAGTACGGCTCCGACGCCCTGCGCTTCGCCGTCTTGTCCGGCACCTCCCCCGGCAACGATCAGCGCATGAGCGACGAACGCCTCGAGGCCGGCCGCAACTTCGCCAACAAGCTCTGGAACGCCTCGCGTTTCGCGCTCGGCATGGTCGAGGACGGCGACAACCTCGCGCTGCCCGACCCGGCTGGGATGCCCGTCGAGGATCGTTGGGTCCTCTCGCGCCTCAACACGGTGAACCAGAACGTCGACCGCCTCATCGGTCGCTTCGAGCTCGCCGAGGCCCTGCGTCAGACCCGCGACTTCTTCTGGGACGAATTCGCCGACTGGTACATCGAGGTCGCCAAGGTCCGCGTGCGCGCGGACGACCGTTCTCCCGTCCCGGTCTTGGTCCACGTCATGGACCGCACGCTCCGGTTGCTCCACCCGTTCATGCCCTTCGTCACCGAGGCGATCTGGCAGCGTCTCGCCACGGTCGTCCCCGACCCGGAGGGGGCCGAGCAGCTCATCGTCGCCCGCTTCCCCGAGGCCAACACGGCGCTCATCGACGAGTCAGCGGAAGCCAGTTTCGAGGCCGTCCAGGAGTTCGTGCGCGCGATCCGCAACATCCGCGCCGAGAAGCGCGTCGACGCCGGCCGTTGGGTCGAGGCCTACGTCGTCGGCGCCACCGCCGCCGACACCGCGACCGCCCTCAGCCCGGCCATCGAACAGCTTGCCCGCGTCCGCCCACTCCACGTCGTCGCGACGCCGAGCGACGCCCCCACCGAGGGCGTCGTCACCTCGGTACTCGCCGTCGGGCAGGTTGCCCTCCCCATGGCCGGCCTCTTCGACGCCGAGGCGGAGCGCGCCCGGATCGGCAAACAGATCACCGAGGCCGAAGGCGAAGTCGCGGGCCTGGAGAAGAAGCTCTCAAACGAGCAGTTCACCGCCCGCGCCCCCGCCGAGGTCGTCCAGCGCGAACGCGACCGCCTCGAAACAACCCAGTCCCGCCTCGCCGGCCTCCGCGAGAGCCTCGCCGAACTCGCCTAAGGAGCTGTCTGCCAATGCCTGAGCGATGGCAAGTCGAGGCCGTGAAGGACACGGCTCGTCATTCGCGGGCCGAGTGCCTCATCGGGCTGTCCGAGGCGGTCGACGAGATCGTGTCGCCCGATTCAGCGTGACCGCGAAGCGCGTCACGGCCGGGGGGCTGCGGGGGCTTGCCCCCGAAAAAACTACTGGGCGGGTGGGTGGGATCTCCCAGAGAAGCGAAGCCGAGGCCGCTCGTGCATCGAGCCTCGAGCCGCCACGCCCGCGCCCGCGCACACCGAGGCCCGAAGGGTCAATCGAGGGTCATTAACCTTCGTCGTCGTCGGAGTCGTCGAGCCCGTGACGCGCAGCGCGTCGTGCATCGCGCGCCGCCCGCCGCATCTCGCGCCGCCCCTGCCGCGTCCGCCGCTCGAGGTGACGCGCCAGCGCTGAGCTGATCCAATTGTTCAGCGAGCGCCCTTCCTCGGCAGCCGCTTCCGCGGCAGCCTTCTTGAGCGGCTCGATGATCCGGAGCGTCAGCTTCTCGACGTCACCTGGTGACAGCGAGAAATCCTGCTCCAGGCTCGAAGGCGTCTCCGCCTCCTCGGCGATCTCGACGTCGATCCCGTCTTCGACGAGGCGGAGGTCGACTCGCGCCCCGTCCAGACCGTCGTTGACCGGCGCCAGTGCCTCGGAGAAGACCCGGTAGACCGCGTTCTCGACCGCCGGCCGGCTCGCTTCGAGGACTCGCTTGATCCGCTCGCGCTCCCGGTCGTCATCGACCAGCAGCAGCGGCCCATCAAATGCGTCGAAGATGGCGTCGATCGATACCCGCATCCCACCCACTTCCCAGGCTCCCGGCGAGGTGCATCCGCCGCAGATCCTGTTGAGTCTCGTCGTACGTGGGGCGGCTCTCCCGCCCGTCGCCGATAAGTGCACTGTAATACTTCTTGAACATGACAGCCTCTAGACCTCACGACTAATGCCTTGATGGTGGCATCATGCCACCAATAGATGGTCATGTCAACACTATCGGTTGCAAACGCTGTTTTCTCCAGTAGGCACGGGGTTTCCCAAGGGTCGTTTCTAGCCCGGATTTCGTTGACACTGTTTCGGGCCGTTGATACCGTCCCGGCGGCGCTGCGGGGTCGGCCCAGAGAGCGCTACCGAGGCCACGATCGGACGACACGTGCTGCCGACCGACCAGCTCTTCTCGAACTACATCCCGGTACTGATCGCCAGCATCGCTGGCTTCTTCCTCGTCTTCTCGGCGTTAATCGGCTCGCGCCTGCTCGCGCCATTCTCCGAGGAACGCGAGAAGGGCACCACCTACGAGTGCGGCATGCTCCCGCTGCGGCGCGCCTCGACCAACGTCGGTAACCGCTTCTACCTCTACGCCATCCTCTTCATCATCTTTGACGTCGAGGCGGTCTTCATCTTCCCGTGGGCCCTCGCCTTCGTCGGGATCGGACCGCTCGCCTACTGGACCATGGTCACGTTCATCGCGATTCTGGGCCTCGGCTTGGCCTATGCGTGGAAGAAGGGGGCGCTCCAATGGCGATGACTCCTGGTACGGCGACCACGACCACCGAGCCCGCGGCTCCCGAGGTCGCACCGGCAACTCCAGCGGCGCCCGACGCGCCGCTCGCTCCGGACACAAACTTCCCGGGCGAGCATCCCAACGAAATACCGGCCCTCGCACCGATCACGCCGCAGCCTGGCAAAGCGCTCTACCGCCAGGCGCTGCCTGGCGTCATGCAGGTCCCCGCGGACCTCGTACTCGCCGCCGCGCGTAAGTCCTCGCTATGGCCGATGACCTTCGGTCTCGCCTGCTGCGCGATCGAGATGATCGGGACCTATATGTCCCACTACGACCTCGATCGCTTCGGCATCGTCCCCTGGCCGTCGCCGCGCCAGTCCGACGTCATGATCGTCGCCGGCACTGTCACGAAGAAGATGGCCCCCGCCGTCAAGCTGCTCTACGAACAGATGCCCAACCCGAAGTGGGTCATCTCGATGGGCGCCTGCGCCACCAACGGCGGCCCATACACCCGCTACGATCGCGTGCTCCAGGGCGTCGACAAGATCATCCCCGTTGACGTCTACGTTCCTGGCTGCCCCCCGCGCCCCGAGGCCCTCATCGACTCCTTCCTCGCGCTCCAGGACATGATTATGGAAGAGCGCTCGGCAGAAGGTCGGGGCGCATGAGCGCGCCGACTGATGGGGCCCCTCGCGCGGTAGCGCGATCAAGCGCCGGAGCGCGTCAGTGCGATCGAACGAGGTACGGCGCGTGACGACTGACGACAGCGGATCCGACGCCGTCGAGGAAGCCCCTGAGCCTCCCGATACGTTCGAGGACACCATCTGGCCCGACGTGAACCGCAGCTTGACTGCCGTCGACGTACGCCCGGAGCGCAGCACCCTCGACCTGATCGTCCACATCCCGCGTGCAGACGTGGTCCGTGGCCTGGGCATGCTGAAGAACGCCGAGGCGCTGAAGTTCGACTACCTCCGCTCGCTGACCGCCGTCGACAACGAGGCGGACGGGGTCGACGTCGTCTATCACCTCTACTCGGTGCCGAACAACATCAACCTCACGGTGAAGACCACGCTCGCCAACGACGACAAGGTCGTCGAAACCGCCTCCAACGTCTGGCAGGCTGCCAACTGGCTCGAGCGCGAAACGGCCGAGATGTTTGGTGTCACCTTCACCAACCACCCGGACCCCCGCCCGCTGCTGATGCCCGAGGACGTCGACATGTCTGACACGTTCCCCTTGTTGAAGTCTCATCCGTTCGCGGAGATCGACATCCTCCAGGGCGAGCAGCTCGGCTATGACCGCGATGCGGACGAGGGGGACTAACGATGGTTGTCGAAGCTTCGACCCCGTTCGAGGCGAGCGAGTTTGAGACCCAGGATCTGCTGATCAACGTCGGTCCGCAGCACCCGTCCACCCACGGCGTGTTCCGGATGGTTCTGGAGATCGACGGCGAGGTCGTGAAGGACCTCGTCCCCTACATCGGTTACCTCCACCGCGGCGCCGAGAAGCTCTGCGAGAACAACGACTTCCGCCAGGGCATCGGCTACATGGACCGCACCGAGTACCTCGCGGCCCACAACGCCGAACTCTCCTACGTCATGGCAGTCGAGGCGCTCGCCGAAATCGAGGTCCCCGAGCGCGCCCAGTGGATCCGCATGATCCTCTGCGAGCTCAACCGCATCAGCAGCCACTTCATGTTCCTCGGCGCCTTCGGCGTCGACGTTGGCGTCTTCGGCACCCCGTTCATCTACGCCTGGCGCGAACGCGAGACCGTGATCGATCTCTTCGAGGAGATCAGCGGCGACCGCATGATGTACGCCTACTTCCGCGCTGGCGGCCTCGCCTGGGAAGTGCCCACCAACTTCGTCGAGCGCGTCCAGCAGGTGCTGAAGTCCGCGCGCCAGGGCGTCAAGGACTTCGACGGCCTGCTCACCGAGAACGAGATCTTCATCGCCCGCACCAAAGGCGTCGGCGTCATCTCTGCTGAGGACGCGATCGAGATTGGCATGAGCGGTCCGTCGCTCCGCGCCTCAGGCGTGCCGCTCGATCTGCGCAAGACCGAGCCCTACCTCTACTACGACCAGCTCGACTTCGAGCCGATCACCGCCGAGGGCGGCGATGTCTTCGACCGCTACCTGGTTCGCCTCCAGGAGATCAGCCAGTCGATCGACCTGATCGAACAGTGTCTCGATCGTCTCCAGGACGGTCCGATCGTCCCGGAGAAAATGCCGCGCATGCTCCGCCTGCCGGAGGGCGAGGTCTACATGCGGACCGAGGCCCCGCGTGGCGAGTACGGCGTCTACATGGTCAGTAAGGGCGGAAACAAGCCGCACCGCCTGAAGGTGCGGAGCGCCTGCCTGTCGAATCTGCAGGCTCTCAAGCAGATGTCCGTTGGACAGTACGTCGCAGATGCAATCATCATCCTCGGGTCCATCGACATCGTCTTGTCTGAGGTTGATCGTTGAGCACTGAAATCTTCGGGATCGAGGACGTCAACGTATGGGTTGACGCTCTGATCCGCGTTCTGCTGGTCGTGGGCTTCATGACGGTCGTCGTCATGGGCCTGATCTGGATCGAGCGAAAAGTGCTCGCGCGCTTCCAGCAGCGCCTCGGTCCGACCCGCACCGGCCCGATCGGTCTGCTCCAGTCCGTCGCGGACGCGCTCAAGCTGGTCGGCAAGGAAGACCTCCGCCCGAGGAACGCGGACCCCTGGACGTTCGAGCTGGCTCCCTACCTCGTCTTCATCCCGGTCTTCCTCGGCTTCGTGATCGTGCCGTTCGTGCTCGACTGGCAGATTCGCATCCTCGAACTCGGCCTGCTGTACTTCGTCGCCGTCAGCGGCGTGAACATCGTCGGCTGGATCATGGCCGGTTGGGGTTCCGACAACCGCTACGCCATGATTGGTGGCATGCGCGCCGCCGCGCAGGGCATCTCCTACGAGCTACCCCTCGTCCTCTCCCTCCTCGCCGTCGCCATGGTCGTCGAGGTACCCGGCACGGACGCCAGCGCCGAGGCCGCCCGCGGCTCGCTGAACCTGAACGAAATCGTCGCCTCCCAGCATGAGGTGCCGAACATCGTCTGGCAGCCGCTGGTGACCGTGGTCTTCTTCATCGCCGCACTCGCCGAGCTGAACCGCACGCCCTTCGACATCCCGGTCGGTGAGTCCGAGGTCGTCGGTGGCCCCTTCGTCGAGTACTCCGGGATCCGCTGGTCGATGTTCTTCCTCGCCGAATACGCCGCGCTGCTCATCATGGCGCTCGTCTTCGCCGCCGTATTCCTCGGCGGCTGGGCCTGGCCGTTCGGCATCTGGATGGACGACGCCCCGCCGCGCTGGGCGCAGGCGCTGGTCGTCGCCGGCAAGGCGAGCCTCTTTATCTTCCTGGTCATCTGGGTGCGCGCGAGCGTCCCACGCCTCCGCATCGACCAGCTGATGGGCTTTAGTTGGAAGATCCTGCTCCCGTTGATGCTGGTCCAGGTGCTGGTCAACGGACTCGTACTCGTCTACGACTGGCCCGAGATCATCCTCACGGTCGTCGGCCTGTTCGGCATCGTGGCGCTGTTTGCCATGGTCGAGCGCGCCGTGCGGCACCCACGTCCGCGGCCGATGACAGCTGCTCAGCTTCAGGGAGAGGCCGCGTCATGAGAGGCATCCTGAAGAGCCTGATGGTCACCGCTTCCACCTTCGCGCGGAAGCCCGTCACCCGTCAGTACCCCGAGGGCCATCGCGAGCTCCCAGAGCGTGATCGCGCCTTCCCGCTACTGCTCTGGGACGAGGACATCGATGAGCCGTTCTGCACCGGCTGCCATGCCTGCGAGCGGGCCTGCCCGGTCGAGTGCATGACCGTCATCATGAAGGACAATCCGAACCACACGTCGAATGATGGCCCCTCCAAGCGCCGCAAGATCATCGACAAGTTCTACATCGACTACGGGCGCTGCATGCGCTGCAACATCTGCGTCGAAGTCTGCAACTTCGAGGCCATCGCGATGAACAACACGTGGCAGGGACACGAGACGTCGGTCTATGACCGCTCGGACCTCGTTCAGGACCTGCCGCAGTTGCTGGTACAGAGCAAAGCGAAGCAGCTACAGGAGTGGGTCGCCGAATAACTTTCGAGGACCGGCATGACTCGGATCGACGCATGAGGACACCCGCGTGATCGAACGCCTTCCGCTCCCGGCGCAATTTGACCGCATCATCATGGTCGGGGGCACCGCCGCGGCCCTCGTCATGACGCCGATTCTGGTCGTGCTCTTAGCGCTGTTGATCGGCGACGAGATCTCTGCCGCTGAGCTGGTCTTCTGGCTGGCGTTCACCGTCATCGTCGCGGGCGCCCTCGGCACCGTGCTGCTCAGCAACATCGTTCACGCTGCGCTGGCGCTGATCGCAACGCTCCTCGGGGTCGCGGCGATCTACCTGCTGCTCGCTACCGAGTTCATCGCCCTCGTCCAGATCCTCGTCTACGGCGGGGGCGTCGTGATTCTGATCATCTTTGGTCTGATGATGACGAACGCCCAGGCCGATCCCGTCGTGACCGATGGCTCCCAGAAGCCGTTCGCCGCGATCGTTGGTGTGCTGCTCGGCAGCATCTTCATCGCCGCCGCGATCGATGCAGAGTGGGGCGCGCAGACCGCGGCCGTCGTCCCGTTCCGTGACTTCGGCGCGCGGCTATTCCGCGACTTCATCGTGCCCGTCATCATCGTCGGCGTGCTGCTCGACATCGCGCTCTCCGGTGCCCTCGTCAACGCGCGTCCGCCGCGCGATGACGCCGACGAGCCGGCCGCGGAAGGCGAGGCCACCTCGTGATCCCGCTCGAGAACTTCCTGATCCTCTCCGGGATCCTCTTCGCCACCGGCCTCTACGGCGTGCTCGCGCGCCGCAGCGCGATCTTGATCCTGATGTCCGTCGAGCTGATGCTCGCCGCGGTCTCGATCAACTTCGTCGCGTTCGCGGCCTATCTCGACGGCGAGGCCTTTAGTGGACTGGTCTTCGCACTCTTCGTCATCACCGTCGCCGCGGCGGAAGTCGGGCTCGCGCTCGGCATCGTCTTGCGGCTGTTCCGTGAACGCCGAACGTCCTACGTCGATGCTGCGGACTCGCTGAAATGGTGACCACCAGCTGCGTGATGCACGTCTCGATGCCGGAAGGGCAGGCCCGCTAGTGGGCATGGAAGAGGTCTGGGTCCTGCCGGCGATCCCGTTCGCGGTCTTCGTCGTGCTCGGCCTCGTCAACCGGCTCATCCCCCGGAACGGGGACTTCCTCGCCGTGCTCGGCATGGCCGCGGTGGTCGTCCTCGTCGGCTTCGTCCTCGCAGATTTCCAGGGCGCCTTCGACGGCGAGTTCTTCCACCCCGCCGCTGGCGCCAACACCTATGCCTTCGACTGGATCGATATCGGGGACGGCTTCTTCCTGATCGAGTTCAGCACCTACGTTGACGCGATCACGATGGTGATGCTCCCCGTCGTCTCGTTCGTCGCGCTGATGGTCCTCGTTTACTCCGTGGGCTACATGCACGGTGAGCAGCGCTACGGCTGGTACTTCGCCGCGCTCTCGCTCTTCGTCGCGGCGATGCTCCTGTTGGTCATCTCCGGCAACCTGCTCCAGCTCTACCTCGCCTGGGAGGGCGTCGGTCTCGCGTCCTACCTGCTGATCGGCTTCTACTGGGAGCGACAGTCAGCCGCCGAGGCCGCCAAGAAGGCCTTCATCACCACCCGCATCGGCGACGTCGGCCTGCTGATCGGCATCATCCTGCTCTGGCGGGTCACCGGCAGCTTCGACATCCAGGAGATCATCCACGCCGCCGAGGCAGGCGTCTTCAGCGAGACCTACCTCACGATCGCGATGCTCTTCCTCTTCGCCGGCGCAGCCGGTAAGTCGGCTCAGTTCCCCCTCCACGTCTGGCTGCCTGACGCGATGGAGGGCCCCACGCCCGTCAGCGCGCTCATCCACGCCGCCACCATGGTCGTCGCCGGCGTCTACCTCGTCGCGAGGATGCTCCCCGTCTACGACGAAGTGCTGATCGCCCGCGACGTCGTTCTCTACACCGGCCTCCTCACCGCGTTCATGGCCGCGACCATGGGTCTCGTTGCCACCGACATCAAGCGCGTACTCGCCTTCTCGACGATCTCGCAGCTCGGCTTCATGTTCGTCGCGCTCGGCGTCGGTGCCGTCACCGCCGCCATGTTCCACCTCTTCACGCACGCCTTCTTCAAGTCCTTGCTTTTCCTCGGTTCCGGATCCGTGATCCACGCGACCGAGGAGCAAGAAGTCAGCGAACTTGGTGGGCTCCGCAAGAAGATGCCGATCACGGCCTTCACCTTCACGATCGGCAGCCTCGCGCTGGCCGGCATTCCGATCTTCGCCGGCTTCTGGTCGAAGGATGAAATCCTCCACGACCTCCAGAAGGACGGTCCGCTCTGGGCCTACGCCCTCCTCGCCGCGACTGCGGGTCTCACGGCGATCTACACGACGCGCCTCGTCCTGCTGACCTTCTTCGGCAAGCCGAGGAACCAGCACGCCTACGACCACGCCCACGAATCGCCGCCGATCATGACCGTGCCGCTGCTCCTGCTCGCCAGCCTCGCCACCGTCGCCGGTCTCGTCGTTTACTCCGACGTCGGTCAACTCTTCGGCTTCGTCGGCGGCATTGGCGAGGTCGTCATCGCGCACGGCGAGCCACACGTGTTTGCGATCGACTGGGCCTTCGCGGGCGCCGCCACCGCCACCGCCATCGCGGGGATCGTGATCGGCTTCGCTTACTGGTGGGGCGACGCGAAGCGGGCCGTCCAGGCACAGAGTTGGGCGCCCGAGTTACATCAGCTGTTCGCGCGACGCTACTACCTCGACGAGCTCTACCAGGCGTTCATCAACTACGGCATCCTCGGGCTCTCCAGCGTCGTCGCCTGGTTCGACAAGCGCGTGGTCAATGAGACCGGCGTCGATGGCGGCACCCAGTTCATCGGCTTCCTGGGGCACCGCCTGAAGTTCCTCCAGACCGGCCGCATCCCGAACTACGCACTCGGTATGGCGCTTGGCGTCGCAGCGTTGGCGATCGTCGCCATCGGCACGACGTAGGAGGCCGGCCATGGTCGAGAACGACGCCTTCGCTCTGCTAGCGGTCTTCCTGATTCCGCTGGGGACCGCCGTGCTCCTGATGCTCGTGCCGTCGCGTGAGCGCTCGCTGATCATCGCGCTCACCGCCGCCTCGAGCCTCGCGATGTTCGCCGTCTCGCTCTACGTCTTCCTCCAGTACGACTTCAACGGCGACCAGTTCCAGGGCGTGAAGGCCTGGAACTACATGAGTGACATGGGCCTCCTCGGCGACGAGGGCATCCAGCTCAAGGTCGGCATCGACGGCATCGCCGCCGCGATGGTGCTGCTCACCGGTATCGTGATCGTTCCCGGGACCTGGGTGTCCTGGAAGATTCAGGACCGGATGAAGGACTTCTTCATCCTCCTCTACATCCTCACCGCGGGCGTGTTCGGCACCTTTGTGATGCTGGACATGTTCGTGTGGTTCTTGCTCTACGAAACCGCACTGTTGCCGATGTACCTGCTCATCGCCGTCTGGGGTTCGACCCGCAAGGAATACGGCGCGATGAAGCTGATGATGATGCTCCTCGCGGGCTCCATCCTGATCTTCACCGCCATCTTCGCTATCTACGCCGAGGCTGGCCTCGGATCCTTCGACATGGTCGACCTCTACGCCGTCGACTTCGACGAAGACTTCCAGAAGCTCTACTTCCCGCTCATCGCCGTCGGCTGCGGGATCCTCGCTGCGATGTTCCCGTTCCACTCCTGGTCGCCCGATGGTCACGCCTCGGCGCCCACCGCGGTCTCGATGCTCCACGCCGGCGTGCTGATGAAGCTTGGCGCGTTCGGCATCATTCGGCTCGGATTCCAGATGATGCCCGAGGGCGGCGCGTTCTGGGCCCCGGCCCTGATCGTCCTCGGCATCACCGCCGCGCTCTACGGTGCGGTCTCCGCCCTGCGCCAGGACGACATGAAGCTGATGACCGGCTTCTCATCCGTCTCGCACATGGGCTACGTGATGGTCGGCCTCGGCACGATGAACGTCATCGGCTGGACCGGCGCCGTCCTCCAAATGTTCGCCCACGGCATCATGACCGCCCTCTTCTTCCTCCTGATCGGCGCCATGTACGACCAGGCCCACAACCGCGACATTCCGAACTTCTCCGGCATGGCCAAACAGATGCCGATCTGGACCGTCTTCTTCGTGATCGCGGGTCTCGCCTCGCTCGGTCTCCCCGGCATGTCCGGCTTCGTCGCCGAGGTCCACATCTTCATCGGCGCCTTCCGCGCCTACCCGGTCGTCGGCGGCCTCGCCGTCCTGACCGCCGCGATCACCGCCACGTACCTCCTGCGGATGTTCAGCCAGGCCTTCTTCGGCGAGTTCAACCCGAGGTGGTCCGAGCTGAAGGAGATCACCTACGCGGAGCGGGCGGGCGCAACCGTGCTTGCCGGCACGATCCTCTTCCTCGGCCTCTGGCCCTCGCCGTGGGTCGACCGCATCGCGACCACCATCGAAACTACGATTCCGGGCGTGACCCTCTAATGCCGCGCCGACGACTGCAGAGGAATGCCCAGCAGCGCCTGGGGACCCCGGCGGCAACGCTCGGGCTGAGGATGCCGTCGTGACGACCGACCTGCTCGGGAACGAGCTCAATCTCCAGTATGAGCTGCTCGGCCCGGAGATCGCCGTCGCGGTCACCGCGATGCTCGTGCTCTTCGCTGACGCCTTCCGCCGCGAACTCAACCTCGGCCGCTTCGCGCTGCCCGCGCTCTCGGTCGCCGGGCTGGCCGTCGCCCTCGTGCTCAGCGCGCTCTGGATCGACGAGAACAAGGACTTCGCCCGCCTCGTTCAGATCGACAACTTCACGACGTTCTTCCGGTTCCTCTTCCTCGCCGTCACCCTGATCGTCATCGTCGGCTCGCACGAGTACATCGAAAAGCACGTCAGCCACGTCGGCGAGTTCTACTCGCTTCTGCTGTTTTCGACCGTCGGTGCCATGCTCATGGCCAGCGCCCGCGACCTGCTGACCGCGTACCTCGCCATCGAGGTGATGTCGTTCTCCCTCTACATCCTCGTCTCGCTCACCAAGAACGACTCGCGTTCCGGTGAAGCCTCACTGAAGTACGTGCTCCTCGGCGGCGTCGCCTCCGCGATGCTGCTCTACGGCCTGAGCTTCCTCTACGGCGTCGGCGGATCTACGCAGTACTCCGAGATCGCCGCCGCGCTCAGCGAGAACACCTCGGACGTCGAACTGCCGCTGCTGCTCGGCCTCGCCCTGATCGTCGCTGGCCTCGGGTTCAAGGCCTCCGCCGTCCCCTTCCACATGTGGACCCCCGACGCCTACGAGGGCGCCCCGATCCCGATCACCGCCTACCTCTCCGCCACCTCGAAGGCTGCCACCTTCGCGTTGCTCCTCCGCTGGTTCTCCGGCCCGCTCCTCCCGGCCATCGACGACTGGCAGTGGATGATCTCGGCGCTCGCTGTCGCCACGATGGTGGTCGGCAACCTCGTTGCGCTGCAGCAGACCAACATCAAGCGCCTGCTCGCTTACTCCTCCATTGGCCAGGTCGGCTTCATGCTGATGGCGATCACCGCCATCTCCGATACGACCGGCTCAGCCCTCTTGCTCCATCTCAGCGGCTACGTGATCACCAACCTCGCCCTGTTCATGGCGATCGTCGCCTTCTACAACCGCACCGGTACCGAGGAAATCTCCGGCTTCCGAGGCCTCGCGCAGACCAACCCCTATCTGGCGCTGGTCATGACCGCCGGCCTCTTCTCCCTGGCCGGCATGCCGCTGCTCGCCGGCTTCCTGACCAAGTTCATCCTCTTCCAGTCCGTCGTCAGCGAGGGCTACACCTGGCTCGTCGTCATCGCTCTGATCGCCAGCACCGTCTCGCTCTACTACTACCTGCAGGTCATCCGGCACATGTACCTCTACCAACCGGAAGGAGACGCCACCCGCTGGCGCCTCACCCCGACCGGCTACCTCGCAACCGGCGTCCTGCTCATCGGCGTCGTCTGGGTCGGCATCTACGCGACCCCCTTCTACACCGTCGCCGATCGCGCCATCGCCCCCCTCTTCGCCTGAGGCCTCGTCCATCGAAGATCCCCACGAGGCGCCTCGAACGCCTCCATCCGTGCGCGCGAGACGCGGCCGCTCGCCGGTCTGGCGCTGAGTTCTTCCCGTGCCGCGGAGTGCGGGCGACTCCGCCACGCCGAACTGTCGGCGACGCGGCCTGCAGCACCTCGGCCGCGCCAGGCGAACGCCTCCGACCCACAGGCGAGCGAATCCACTCCAATCTGCGAGCAAACGAACCCACCCGGCCGGCTCACGAGGTCCGCCCACACCTCGCAGTCCTCGAGCGACCATGCCCGGCGGCGCAGGCCGACGGTGCGCAGCCCCGAGGCAGAGCATCCGTACACCAGATAACGAGACGTCTCTCTGCCGCAGCAGAGCTACCGGCTAGTTCCGAGGAGCTTCACGGCTTGCCAGGGGTTCTGGGGACTGCCCGCGCGCGGAGCGCGATCGAGAAAATGGGTCCCCGGGCGAGGGGTGGCAGGGGGGCAGCGCCCCCCTGATCCCAACGACCCCCAATACTCCTCGCCCGGGACACACAGAGCCGTCCCACGCCGATCGCGTACGTGGCAGACCGCTCCGGAGGGCCGAGCGCCGAGCGCCGAGCGCCGAGCGCCGAGCGCCGAGCGGCCGAGCGGCCGGCGATGAGTGAGGCCTAGAGGTGGGCCTCCGGTGCCCCCAGCGGCAGCCGCACCACCATCGTCGTCCCCGCCCCCACCTCGCTCGACGCGCTCAACGTCCCCCCGTGCGCCTCAACCAACCCGCGCGCGATCGCCAGTCCGAGGCCAAACCCCGGCGACGCCGCGTCCTTCGCAAACCGCTCGAAGACTCGAGGCAGCACGTCCGGATCGATCCCCGCCCCCGAATCGACGACCGCGATCTCCAGCGACCCCGCCGTTTCCGAAGCGACAACGCGCACCGTCCCCGGCCGCCCGGCGTGCCGCACCGCGTTCGAAACCAGGTTCGTCAGCACCTCGCGGATCCTGAGCGGATCAACCTCGATCAGCGGCAGGCTGTCGGCTACCTCGGTCGTCAACTCGACCTCGTCGTTCGCCGCCAGCCCGGCGTAGCTCCCCGCCACGTCCTCGATCAGCACCCCCAGATCCGTCGGCTCCGGGTGCAACGCCAGCGTCCCCGCCTCCGCCAGCGTCACCGTCCGCAGGTCGTCGACCAGTCGGGACAGCACCTCGACCTCTCCGAGGAGCGTCGCGATTCGTGCCTCGTCCGGTGTATGCACCCCATCCTGGATCGCCTCCAGCTCACCCTGGATCACCGCCAGCGGATTCCGCAGCTCGTGTGAGACGTCCGCCAGCAACGTCCGCCGCGTCTCCTCGTCCTCTTCCAGCCGCTCCGCCATCGTGTTGAACGCCCGCACCAGCGAACGCAGCGGCCCGCTGGACCAGGACGGCTCCGGCACCCGAGCGCTGAAGTCGCTCTCCTCGAGGCGAGTCACTGCCCGGCTCACCCGATTCACCTCCATCACGATCCGCGCGATCAGGAACGCGCTGGCCGCGAGAATCACGAGTACCAGGAGGATCAGTAGCACCCAGACGCCGAACGTCGCCCCCTCCGCCAGCCCGCCATCCAGTGGCGTGACCCGCGTGACGACCAGCGAGACCAGCGCGATCGCACCGACCACCGCGAACAGCACGAAGAGCAGGAACCCGCACCCACACCCGATCGCCTGCTGCGGCCGCGGCCCGCGCCGCGAGCCACGTCGGCCAGATCGTCGCCGCCTCCGAGGCGGCCAGTTCTCACCCTCGGGCCACCAGTCTGGCTGCTCGCGCGGCCAGCGTTCGCGCCCCTCGCCGGTTCCGCGCCGACCGTCGCGCGACCGCGAGTCGTCCGACGACCACCAGTCCTCCCACCCGAGCCTCCCCTTGGCGCCCCGCCCCGGGCTCATGAGGCCGCGTCGTCTCGGTCGTCTGCGAACCGATACCCAACGCCGTACACCGTGAAGATGTATCGAGGCCGTCGCGCGTCCGGCTCGATCTTTCGCCGTAGGTTCTTGATGTGTGCGTCGATCGCCCGCTCGTACGACTCGAACGCCACCCCGTGGATCGCATCGAGGAGCTGACCGCGGGTGAAGATCCGACCTGGCTGCCGCGCGAGCGTCTCGAGGAGCTTGAACTCCGTCGGCGTCAGCTCAACGTCGTCACCGCCGACCTCGACACGCATCCGTTCGACCTGCAGGCGGATGTCGCCCGCCCGGATCTCGTCCCCGTCGGGCTCGGGCGGCCGCTCCGTCGTCCGTCGCAGAACTGCTTTGACGCGCGCCACCAGTTCCCGAGGGCTGAAGGGCTTGGTGATGTAGTCGTCGGCACCCAGCTCGAGGCCCAGCACGCGATCCAGCTCGTCGTCGCGCGCCGTCAGCATCACGATCGGGATCTCCGAATCGCGCCGCAGTTCCCGCGTCACGTCCAGCCCGTCGATGCCCGGCAGCCCGAGGTCCAGCACGACCAGGTCCGGGCGCCGGTCGCGCGCCGTCGAGAGTGCGTCTTCGCCGTCGTGGGCCGTGAGCACCTCGAACCCGGCGTGCTCGAGGTAGTCGCGAGCCAGGTCCACGATCAGCGGCTCGTCGTCGACGATCAGCACGGTCGGCATGCGCGTGATCCTAGCTGCTGATCACACTCCGGGCCTCGTATCAACGAGTCCCGGCCCCATGGGCTCATACCGAGATAACCACCTTGCCGCGCGCGTGCCCTTCCTCGAGGTACCGGATCCCCTCCGGTACCTCGGCGAGCGGGTAGCGGCGGTCGATCACCGGTCGCACCTCGCCGTCGGCCATCATCTCCGCGAGGATCGCCAGGTCGTCAGCATCCCGCTGAGCAGTGAACGACATCATCCGGCCGCGTCCTGCCAGCTTCAGCCACAGTCCCCGCGGGATTGATCCAGCCGCCGCGACGAGCCGTCCGTCCGGCGCGATCGCCCGCTTCAGTTCACCCAGCGAGCGATTCCCCACGGCGTCGAAAACCAGATCGTATTGCTGGTTCTGGGTAGTGAAATCCTCCTCGGTGTAGTCGATGACATGCTCCGCGCCGATCGATTCCACGAGCTCGAGGTTTCGCGTCGAGCAGACCCCGGTCACCTCCGCACCGAGCGATCGCGCGATCTGAACCGCGAACGTACCCACGCCACCCGAAGCGCCGTTGACCAGGACGCGCTCCCCCGCCTGGAGCCGCCCATGATCCCGAAGCCCTTGCAACGCCGTGAGCCCGGCCACCGGCGCGACCGCTGCATGCTCCGCCGGAACACCAGGTGGCCGCCCGGCAACATGCTCCTCGGATGCCCGCACGAACTCGCCGAACGCGCCAGGGCTGAGGCCAAACACCTCATCGCCCGGTCGGAACCGCGTGACCGTCGAGCTGACCGCCTCGACCGTGCCGGCGAAGTCGATCCCCAGCGTCCGCCGCCCCGGCTTCGGACGGCGCCATCCCGCGATCGCGCGCAGTGGGTACGGCGTTCCCCGCATGAAGTGGTAGTCGAACGGATTCACCGAGGCCGCGGCGACCCGCACCAGCACCTCGTCGTCGGCTGGGTCTGGTCGGTCGACCTCCTCGAGGTGGAGGACGTCGGGACCGCCGTAGCGCTCGTACCTGATGGCCTTCATATCGCTCTCCTGTCGCTCGACCCGCTAGAACGAGGCCAGGCGGTTCGCCTCGGGTTGCCCGAGGAGCGACGCGCCGGCGTATTCAAGGTTGCGGTGGTTCACGCCGGCGTTCTGCTTCAGCGTGTGAATGTCGCGGAAACACCGCTCGATCGGGCTCGTCGCATAGATCGCGCTCGCCCCGGTGAGCACCTGCATCTCCTCCACGACATCGACCGCCGTCTGCGTGACGTGGGCTCCAGCAAGCTGCGCGTTGAGTTGAAGGCCGGCCGGCACCGGCTCGCCCCAGGCGGTGAGCGCCCAGATATCCTCCGCCACCTCGTAGTGCCACGCCCGCGCCGCGCGCAGCGCCGCAACCGCGGTGCCGAACCGCGCCTGCACACTGCCACGCTCCGCCAGCGGCGTCTCGGTGAGCGCCGGGACCTTGGTCGCCGCCAACTCGACGAACGCGTCGACCGCGTGCTGCGCGATCCCGAGCGCGACCGATGCCATCGGCGTCGCGCCCATCGCAACCCGCGGCAGCTGGTACAGGGCGCCCTGGCAACTCGCGTTGCGCTCGGCGCTGAGCATCGGGAACGTCTCCCGCTCGGGGACAGCGAGGTCGCGGACCGCGATGTCCGTGCTCCCCGTCCCGCGCAGGCCCGTCACGTTCCAGGTGTCGAGGATCTCCACCCGTTCGCGAGGGAACGTCAGGATCCGGATCTCAGGGCGCCCGCTGACTGTCATCACGGGCTTGCCGCCCTCCGTCACGATCGCGCCACCGGCGAGGCGGGTCGCGTGGTGACTGCCGCTCGCGTACTGCCAGCGCGCGCTGATGTGATATCCGCCATCCACGCGCTCGGCTGGCTGGAACGGGAACGCCGCAAAGGCGACGATCCCCACCTCGGCGCCCGCGAACTCATCGAGGAACACATCGTTTGAGATGCCGGCGTAGCTCGTGATACCGCTGGCCGCGATCGAAACGATCCAGCCTGCGGACCCATCGATCCGCGCGATCGCTTCGAACGCTCGAAGCGCCTCGGGCAGCGGTGTCTCGCCGCCGCCGATGCCCTCGGGCAACCAGATGTGGAAGAGCCCGGCCGCCTTCATCGCCTCGATCACCTCATCGGAGAGACGGCGCTCGCGGTCAGCATCATCGGCGTGCGCTTCGATCACCGGTCGAATCTCCTCGATCCGGTCCAGCAGTGGCGAGATTGCGGCGGCTGGCTTCGCTGCGCTGGTCATGTCGGTGGTCCCTCTCGTGCGGCGACCCGGCTTGAGTGCCGGGCCGCGGCTGCAGTGATGCGTGACTGGTGTGCAGCGCGCTAGACGCCGTGGACCGAAAGGTCGGCCTGGATCCGGCGTCGTGTATCACGCCGGACCTCGTCGATGGACGGGGTCGCGGTCGGTCGGCCGCGGCCGACCAACGCGTTGTAGGCCTGCTCCGGGCGAATCGTGTGGTGGGTCATTGGTCTCTCTCCGTCATCGGACGGGTGCCCTCGCGAGAGGGCCCATCGTCCGTTGGGTTATGTGCTCGTACTCGGCCGCGGGTCGCTCGAGTCGCCGCGACTCTCGGTCGCGTGCCACTCATCGTGAATCTCGCGTGCGCGGCTCTCCCAGCGCTCTCGGCGGTCGTGCCGGCGGCTGCGCCAGCCGCCTGATCCGCCCGGCCCACCGCGGCCACGGCCGCGGCTCCAGAAGCCGAACATCACCGCCTTCAGCAGCCCGAAGGCCAGGAACCAGAAGAAGATCGCGCCGAAGAAAGCGAACGGCAGGAACAGATAGCCGGGCAGATCATGTCCGCCCTCGCGCACCGTCGTCGTCGTCCCGTCCGCGTTGGTCGTGACCGTCTCAACGACCTGAAGGTCGCCACCAACCTCCCGCGCCACCGCACCAACGCCAAGGAACAGCACCAGCAGGAACGCAAGCGCCATCAGCCGACCGAGCCAGCTCACAACGTCGCCCCGTCTAGCTCAGCGTGGTCGTGGCTCGCGGCCCGGTGACGCGCCGCCATGCGGCAGCTCTTCTTGATCACCGCCACCAGGATCAGCAGCGGAATGATGCGCGCTACGTACTTCATCGAATCGTCCCTTCGAGAACTCAATGCGAGTTCTTGCTTGTTGGGACGATCTTCGTGGCCAATTGTGAATCAATTGCGGAGGCCGCATGGACCTCCCCGGGATCTTCCATGGACGTCTGCCGGCGCCACTGATCTGCCCGCTACCCACCAAACTTCGCGCAGTTGTTCCGTGACCTACTACCCGCCGGTGCGTCTCAAGCGGTGCCAGAACGCTCGATTCCAAGCCTTCCATCGCAGTCTCATGCCACGCAACGGGACGAGGACATGACTTGATCGCCGCCACTGTTCCTTCGAGGCGGGCGTGATCACCCTCGGTCTGGGAGGGGTCGTAGGGGACGAGGCTGTCCCCTGCTGGGGGGTGCGGGGGGCGACGCCCCCCGATCCGAGGAACGACGAGGGTCGTCTCGCGGAGCACTTCTGGAGCCGCCACTCGCAGACCTACGCGCCGGGCGGGTCCCGACTCCCAGGCTGAACAGAAGACCAAGACCTACGGACAGGAAGGGGTGAAGGCCTTCTCCCGCGGGCTTCACCGATCAAGAAAGCCGGGCCTCCCGGCCCGGCTTCCCTCGTGTAAACGCGGCCGACGAGGCCGCATCGCTACTTCTTCGGCAACGCCACCGTCGCCGTCCCCGGCGTCGTCTGCGTCCCATCAGGCTGCGCCACACCAACATCCAGGTCGATCAGCGCCTCGCCGCCCTCTTCATACTTCTTCGTCACCTTGCCCCAGACCGTGAGGTCCTGGCGGGCCGGGTCCATGCCGCGGTACGACACCCCCCAGTTCTTGATCGTCCCCTGCTCGCCCTTCCACTCATCAAGCAGACGGCCAACCAGCATCCCCTTCAGGGCGCCGTGGACAATGATGTCCGGCAGGTTGTTGTTCTGCGCGAAGTTGTCGTCGTAATGAATCTGGTAGAAGTCGCCCGAAGCGGCGGCCCACACCACGAGTCGCTGTGAGCTCATCGGCTCGTTCAGCGAGAACTCCTGGCCCTCTTCAACGTCGTCCCAGTGGATCTGATCTGCCATCGTCGTCTCTCCGTTATCTCGTTCGTTCGCAGCGGCTCAGTACGACAGGCCGGTGCCGCGCGTCTTGGCGACAACCTTGCCGTCGCCCTGGCGCGTGTACACGGTCTCTGAATTCTGAATCAGCATCTTGCCCAGGCGGCTCTGCGTCAGCTCGAGTGTCGTGATCCGCGACACCGCCTCAAGCACGTCGCCGCCGTACACCTGCTCGATCGGCTCCACCTCGGTGCCACCGTTCAGGCGTCGATCGAACGGGTTCTTGAACAGCTCCCGACGGGCGCCGCCCGCCGCGTCCGGGTTGAAGATCGGCATCCCCAGGAACCCGGGAGGTGACGGTAGGCCGTCGTAACCCAGCGCTTTCGCCGCCGCCTCGTCGTAGTACTTCTCGTCCTTGTACCCGACGGACCGGGCGAACGTCCGGATGCCCTGCGTCGTCACCTCGTAGGTTGAACGACCGGTTTCTTGGCCGACAGCGGCCTTCATCTCGTCAGTCAGGTCTTCAAGTTCTTCGGCCACACCATCTCCCTCGCCACATGAATCTTGGCTGCCGCGCGACCAGATGCTGCGGCGCCGATCGGGAATATAGCGGAATGACCGCGCCGTCGCGAAGCGAAAGACCGTGTGCGGTGCGAAGCGAAAGACCGTGCGCGGTGCGAAGCGAAACCGTCCGGTGGCGGGCGTGGCTACAGTCGCGGGAGGTAGCGGTCGATCTCGAACTGCGTCACCTGCGAGCGGTACTCCGACCACTCGATCTTCTTGTTGGCAACGATGCTGTCGAATACGTGGTCACCCAGGCTCTCGCGTAGGAACGTGGATCCCTCGAACAAATCGATCGCCTCACCAAGCGACCCGGGCAGCGCATGAAGCCCCCGCGCGTCGATCTCTTCCGAACTCAGCTGGTCGGTGGCCGCGCTGACCGGTTCTGGCAGCGGCAGCTCCTCCTCGATTCCGCGCAGCCCCGCTGCCAGCACCCCGGCGAACGCGAGATATGGGTTACACGCGGAGTCTGGAACCCGGTACTCGATCCGCGTCGACACCTCGAGTCCGGGCTTGTATTCGGGCACCCGCACCAGGTCGGAGTGACTCTTCGGAGACCAGGTGGCGTAGAGCGGCGCTTCCGTCCCCGGCACCAGCCGCTTGTAGGAATTGACCCACTGGTTCGTCAGCAGCATCAGCTCTGGCGCCTCACGCAGCAGCCCCGCGATGTAGCGTCGGGCCACCGTCGAGATCTTGAGATCGTCCGCACCGCTGTAGAACGCATTCTCCTCGCCCTGGAACAGCGAGAGCTGGAGGTGCATCCCCGACCCGTTCTCGTTCGCTAGCGGCTTCGGCATGAACGTCGCGTACACCCCATGGCGCATCGCCACCTCTTTGACCAGCAGGCGGTAGGTCATCACCGCATCAGCCATCGTCAGCGCGTCCGTGTAGCGCAGGTCCATCTCGTGCTGGCTCGGCGCCGCCTCGTGGTGACTGAGCGCCACCCCGATCCCCATCTGTTCGAGCGCGAGCACCGTCTCCCGGCGCAGATCCGATCCGCCGTCGAGCGGCGTGAGATCGAAGTATCCACCGCTATCTAGTGGCTCCGTGCCGCTTGAGTCCTTGAAGTAGAAGAACTCGATCTCCGGGGAAATGTAGAAGGTGTAACCGGCAGCAGCGGCTTTCGAGAGCACCCGCTTCAGCACCTGCCGAGGATCGCCGGCGAACGGCTCCCCACCCGGCACCTGCAGATCGCAGAACATCCGCGCCACGGCTTGTTCGCGAGGTCGCCACGGCAGGATCTGAAACGTCGACGTATCCGGCACTGCGATCATGTCAGTCTCGTCGTGCCGCGCGAACCCCTCGATCGCCGATCCGTCGAACGACACCCCGTCGCTGAGCGCGTGCTCCAGCTCCTCGATCGTGATCGCCACCGACTTCAACATCCCCAGGATGTCCGTAAACCACAGCCGGATGAACTTCACATCGTGGTCGCGGCAGGCCTGGATCACATGCTGCTGAGTGTCTTGATTCACCATGAACCCATCGTAGCCACCCCGGTGTTTCGCCCAGATTTCCAAGTACCGCCGACCGGTCGCCGCTGGGGCGTCAATCACCGCGCGCATTCCGCCTGGATCCAGGCCTGGATGGAGAGCGCTCCCCTGAGCCTGCTCCGCCGCCCCACGTCCACCGGACCGGTCAGGCCTCGGCCGCCCCCTATCGCCCGTCCGCGGGTTCGAGGCGAGAGCCCCCACTCGCAAGGATCGCCCTCAGGCGACGGGGCTCCTACAGAGTCCGCTGGGAGCGCGCACCCAGAGCGCGCTTCGAGTGGGCGCGGGACGACTTGTTCGCTGAGCTCCAGACAAGATCGGCCGCGTTGGCGCCGCTCCGTCCAAGCGGCCAGATCGCCGATTCGTCTGCGGGACGGTGAACTCGGCAGTGTGGGGCCGCGGGCCACGACCACGAGGACCGTTCCAAGGCGCACCCCACTGGCCCGTTTGCGAGGGGTTGTAGGGGACAGCCTTGTCCCCTGCTGGGGGCTTGGGGGCAAACGCCCCCAGATCCCCTCGTCCCCGAGGTGACGCGCGCACCGCGAACCGCAGCCGCCCACTCCACCCCAGGGTCGCTAATGGCCCGGTCTGGGTGTCGCTGTACTGCAGCGCCGGAGGCGCATCAACGCCTAGGTGTCGCAGTACTGCCAGCATCAACGCCTAGGCGTTGAAATACTGCCAGCGCCGGAGGCGCATCAACGCCTAGGCGTTGAAATACTGGATGTACTCGAACGGCGTCGGCCGAGTCCGCGACTCCGCGATCTCTTCCCGCTTCGCCGCAACCCAATGCTCAAGCACATCGATCGTGAACACATCGCCCTGGAGCAAGAACTCGTGATCCGCTTCCAGCGCATCCACGGCTTCCTCGAGGCTGCTCGGAACGCTCCGCAGCTGCGCGCTCTCTTGCGGGTCCAGATCGAACAGGTTGCGGTCGAGCGGATCGCCCGGATCGAGCTGCCGCTGGATCCCATCAAGGCCGGCCATCAGCATCGCAGCGAACGCCAGGTACGGGTTCGCCGTCCCATCGGGCGGTCGGAACTCGATCCGCTTCGTCGCCGGTGCCATCGAATAGACCGGCACCCGGATCGCCGCTGACCGATTCCGCATCGAATAGACGAGGTGAACCGGCGCCTCGTAGCCCGGGACGAGCCGGCGGTACGAGTTCGTCGTCGGACTCGTCAGCGCCAGTAGCGCCGGCGCATGGTGCAGTAGCCCGCCCATGTAGCTCCGCGCGAGCTGCGAGAGCCCGCCGTAGCCATTCGAATCGTAGAAGAGCGCCGTCTCACGACGCCACAGCGACTGGTGGGTGTGCATCCCGCTGCCGTTGTCGCCGTGCACCGGCTTCGGCATGAACGTCGCTACCCGGCCATGGGCCCGCGCCGCGTTCCGCACGAGGTACTTGTACCACTGCACTCGGTCCGCCATCGCCAGCAGCGGTGCGTGCCGGATCCCGATCTCGCCTTGCCCGCCCGAGGCCACCTCGTGGTGGTCGAACTCCACCTCGATCCCGACGGATCGAAGTTGCTCCGCGATGAACCAGCGGATGTCGGCCGTCTGATCGGCTGGTGCCGAGGCCGCGTACCCGGACTGCCGATCGAGCTTGTAGCCCTGATTCGGCCCCTCGTCGCGCCCGGCGTTCCAGTGCCCCTCGAGCGAGTCGACGAAGTAGAAGGCCGTGTTTCCGTCCTGCTGATAGCGAACGTCGTCAAAGATGAAAAACTCGAGCTCCGGCCCGAACCGCGCCTCGTCCGCGACACCCGAGGCGCGCAGATAGTCCTCGGCCTTCGCCGCCACGAACCGCGGATCTCGAGGCAGCCGCTCACGCGTCACCGGATCCACGACATCACACAGCAGGCTCAGCGTCGGAGTACCCGGCACAGGATCGACCGCCGCCGTCTCCAGATCCGGCATCAGCAACATGTCGGACTCGTGGATCGGCTGGAAACCACGCAGGCTCGACCCGTCGAACCCCAGCCCGTTCTCAATCAGCGATTCGTCCAGGTGATCCGGTGGGATCGCGAAGCTGTGCCAGGCACCGAACAAGTCGCTGACCTTCAAATCGACGCGGCGTAAACCGCGCGTCTCAATCAGCTGGCGGACATCCTGCAAGGTCGGCACGCCGCACTCCCTTCGTCGTCCCGAGTGTCCCCGAGCCGCGACTCAGGGGCGAACGCGCATCCTACCGCCTTCCCGATCCTCCGAAACATTCACGAAACGCCAGTGACACCCAACGTTCACGCTCGCGACGCAGCAGCGAAACAGCCCCCTCCTACGCTCCTGGCTGATGGAAGACGGAGGGGCCCACCACATGTTCAAGAAACGATTGATTGGAGCCGCGATCGGCGGCGGATTGGCTCTGGTCGCCGGAATCGGCGTTGCGAGTGCACAGGAAAGCGATCTCGAAGCGCAGATCGCCGACCTCGCCGGAGCGATCGACATCGCCTGGCTCCTGATCGCCGGGATCCTGGTGCTGTTCATGCAGGCGGGGTTCGGCCTCGTCGAGGCCGGGTTCATCCGCTCGAAGAACGTCACCAACATTCTCATGAAGAACGTGTTGGACCTGTCGTTCGGCGCGCTCGGTTACTGGGCCGTCGGCTGGGGCCTCGCGTACGGCACCACCGAGTTCATCGATATCAGGTTCTTCGGCGGCGGCAGCTTCTTCTTCTCGCCCGACTCAGGAGCTGACTACGCCGGCTTCTTCTTCCAGTTCGCGTTTGCCGCCACAGCGGCCACGATCGTGTCGGGCGCGGTGGCTGAACGAACGAAGTTCAGCGCCTACCTCATCTACACCTTCGCCATCACCGCGGTGATCTATCCGATCGTCACCCACTGGGCGTGGGGCGACGGCTTCCTCAGTGCCTACGCGGGCGACATCCAGTTCGGCGACAACGGATTCATCGACTTCGCCGGTTCCACCGTCGTCCACTCCGTGGGTGGCTGGGCCGCACTCGTCGCCGCCATCCTGCTGGGCCCCCGTCGAGGCAAGTTCAACGCTGACGGGACCGTCAACGCACTTCCCGGCCACTCGATGCCACTCGGCTTCCTCGGCGTCATGATCCTCTGGATTGGCTGGTACGGGTTCAATGCCGGCTCCACGCTCGGATTGAGCGGTGGATTCGCGGACCTCGCGGCGCGCGTTGCGGTCACCACCACACTCGCCGCCGGTGCCGGCGCCGCCAGTGCGATGGTGATCTCATGGGCACGTAGCGGGAAGTCCGACCTCAGCCTGACGCTGAACGGCGTCCTCGGCGGCCTCGTCGGCATCACCGCCGGCACAGCGACCGTCGAGCCTTGGGCTGCGGTCATCATCGGCCTCGTGGCGGGCGCCATCATCGTCTACGGCGTCGCCTTCCTGGAGTCGCTCCGCATCGACGACCCCGTCGGTGCGGTGCCCGTCCACCTGTTCAACGGCATCTGGGGCACGCTCGCCGTCGGCCTCTTCACCGCCAAGGACTTCCTGGGCCCCAACTATGGCGAATCGGACAGCTACGGCTTGCTCCTCGGCGGCGGCTTCGAGCAGCTCGGTTACCAGGTCATCGGCGTCGTCGCCGTCGGACTCTGGACCGTCGTCACCGCCGCGATTCTCTTCGGAGTGATTCGCGCGACGGTCGGCCTACGGGTCTCCGAGGCCGAAGAAGAGAGCGGCCTGGACGTCGGAGAGCACGGTATGGAGGCGTACCCCGAGTTCACCGGTGGTCGCGACCCATTCGGTATGCACATCGGCGAGGCGCTGCCCGCCACCACCGAGGGCAGCTAGCCCGACCTGGACAGCTAGCTCGTTCGACGCTGACAACGAAGAAGGAACAGACAAATGCAAAAGGTCGAAGCAATCATTCGTCCCGAGAAGCTCCAGATCGTGAAGACCGCGCTGGAGGACCTGGACCACTCCGGCATGACCCTGACCGAAGTCCGTGGTCACGGCGTGCAGCGCGGCGTCACCGAGCAATGGCGAGGTCGCAGCTTCGCCGTTGAATACCTCACTAAAATCAAGGTGGAGCTCGTCGTCGCCGACGGCGACGTCGACCCGGTAGTCGACCGCATCATCGAGGCCGCGCGAACCGGCGAGGTGGGTGACGGGAAGATCTTCGTCACGCCGGTCGCCCAGGCGGTCCGTATCCGCACCGGCGATCGAGACGAAGCAGCGATCTGATTCGGCCGCGCGGCACACGGTGTCTTCGCGGACGCCACCGCCGCGGACGCCAGGTTCATCACCTGGTTCCTACCGCGCCGCCTCGATCAGCAATCGGAGCAGGGGCTCTCGACCGCGCCGGCCGCCGCTACCGCGAGATTGTTCCGCGGCAACGGACTGCTCGCGGGTGACGGAGTCCCACGGGCCGTCCGCAATCACTGGCGCGAGGTGCTCGAGGAGCCGCTGATCCCCTGACGCTTAGGCGCCGGGCACCCGCGGTGCCATCAGCTTGCGGTCCCGGACCAGGTTCGGGAGGTACTCCCGGCCACATCCATGGCAGACGTACCCCAGCGCATTCGCATCATCGTCCATCACGTCGGGCCCACGCCAGCGAGGCATCAGCTCGCCGTCGCACCGGCACTCGGCGACGACGCTGTCGCTGTCGGCCATCGGAGTCTCCTCGCCTGATCTGCGGTTCCGGCAATCAGTGCGCTGATCTTACGCGTTGCTCGCCTCCCATCGAAGACCTGACCGCTGGGCCTTGACGAGACCGGCGTCTGGTGGCTTGATAGGCATCGCTCCGTGGCCGGTCTGCGCTTCGTCACCTCGCACTGGGTGTCGATCGCGGTATGAAACCCTGACCGTCCACAGGTTATGAACAGAGGGGACCGAGGGTCGCAAGGAAGCGGCGACTCGGACCGGTCTCCATGGCTCACTCCCCACGCCGCTCCCCGGCCTGTGGAGACTGAGGGGGACCCCGATGACCGTCCATGCCGTTACTCGCGCGACTGGCGTCGCATTCACGCTCGCCATCGCAGCACTCGTCGTGCTCTCAGCCGTGACCGACACCTCGCGCGCCCACGCGCAGGTCGCCGACGGCGGTGAAATCCGCTTCGAGGTATGTAGCCTAGTCACCCTCGAGGTGCAGGACTCCGATGCGCAGTTCACCAGCGTCTTCTGGCGCTTCGGCCCCGGGCCAGAGGCCGACCTCGGCTTCACGAACCAGCAAGTTGGCCAGCCGATCACGATTGGCGAGGTGCCAGCCGACACCGAGCTGATTCTGGGCATCTTCGTCCAGGAGACGACCAACTTCTTCAAGACCGGCCCCGCTGACCGCAATCCCGACACCGAGGTGCACGCGATCGTCGGCATCTTCGGCCCCGGCACCGTCGGCTTCGAGGACAAAGCCGCCGGCGAGCCGAACGCCGACTTCGACTACGACGACGCCGTGCTGGTGATCACCACGGAGCCGTGTCGGGAGCCTGAGCAGGTGACGCTTGCCGTCGAGATTGACCCGGCGAGCACCGGATCGGGCGGCGTCGCCGGTGGTGGCACGTACGACCTCGGTTCCACTGCAACTGCGAGCGCAAATCCGTCCGCTGGCTCGAGCTTCGGCGGTTGGAGCGGCGACTGCGCGGGCCTGGGCGTCTCTAACGACGTCGTCATGGACGCGAATAAGACCTGCATCGCGCTCTTCCTCGCCGATGCCACACCGGAGCCGACGCCGCCGCCGATCGCCGGCCCACCCCCCGTCATCGACATCAACAACACACGCACCTCGCCGAGCCCGGCCAACGTGGGTGACACCGTCGTCTTCCGGATCGACGTCGCGCTCGCGGACGTCCCGCTCACGAACGAGGCCGATGTGTTGATCACGTTCGACGACACCCACTTGGAGTACGTGGGTTCGATTACCAGTGCCTGCGTCTTGTTCCCGGTCGGCATCGTTTGCGACTTCGGCCCTGCAACTGCCGGGTTCTCGTTCGACCTCGACTTCACCGCACTTGAGGTGACCCCCTCCACTGCGACGGACGCTACGCTCGGCTCCGACTACGACGGCGCTGGTCCGGATCCCGCTGAGACGGCCGGACCTGCCACCGCCAGTGTTGCGATCGTGGATGTCGAAGGCATACAGCTTCCGCCGCTGGGCGACGGCACCGCGGCCGCCCTCGGGTCCACCGCGGGAAGCGGTCCGCTGGCGGGCGTCCTCGGCATCGTCCTGCTGGGAGCCGTCACCGGAGCGGGCTTCGGCGCGCGCCGCCGGCGGGTCTTCGAGCGGTAGTGAAATGACGGTCCGGTGACTTTCACCCGGATCCGATTGCCACGGCCTGCTCGCTGGCTGGCCGTGGCAATCTTGGGAGCGCTCGGCGGCGTCGCGCTCCAGCTCGCCGCCGGCGGGTCGAGCAGCGAATCCCCCGTGCGCGTCACCACGACCGATCACGAATCCGCTTCGGCCCAGGTTGCGGCACCAGTGTCCCGGGAGGCTTCCGGCACGGCGCCGGTGGCGCTCGCCGCTCCGGTGACCCGTGATCCGACTGGCGGCACGCCCGTCGAGACTGCGACGACCGATCTCGTCGCTCCGGCAGCACAGCCAGCGAACGCGCCGGTCGCAGCTCCGGCCGAACCGACCGGAATCCGCCTACGGATTCCAGCCCTGGGAATCGACGCAAGAGTCGTGACGCTCGGCTTCAATCCCGACGGTGAGTTGGATGTCCCCGGCGACGGCGCATCAGTGGGGTGGTACGAGATCTCCGCCCGTCCCGGCGAGCCCGGGAACGCGCTGCTCGGTGCTCACTTCGACTGGGACGGTTCACTCGCCGTCTTCTCGAGGTTGAATCAGCTGTCCGAGGGCGACCGCGTCTTCCTCGACAACGGTGCAGCGAACGAGCTGGTGTACGAGGTCAGCGTCGCAACCTCGGTGGGCTGGGATCACCCCGTCGCCGATGTCCTGGCGTCGACCGGCCTCGAGTCCAGCCTCACTCTTTTCACCTGCGGGGGAGCGTTCGACGGCGCGCGCAGCGAGTACGACGAGCGTCTGATCGTGCGAGCCGTCCAGGTCGAACCGTCCGCGCCGTTGACCGCTCACCGCTAGCCGTTCTTACGACGCACGGAAAACTGCGAGAAACCTCGCGACTCTCTGATACGCACCGCTGCTCTTGATGGATCGGGCGCTGACACCCTCCAGTTGGCTGGGTCAACGTGCGATCTCGGCCGGTTTGGCTGAACTTCTTACACCTTGCCTAGTCAGCATTAACGAGTCCTGCCGGAGGCTAGAGCCATCAAACGTTCATCCCTGTGCGCGCGGCGCGTGCACGGGTGGTGAAACGGGTGCTGGCCGGTGCGCAATCCAGGCCGTCCCACCCACGGTCACCCTGATGGGGGAGAGTGCATGATCAGATCTAGAAACAAGGGCTCAGCGGTAGGACCGTTGCTGTGGGCGTTCGCGCTCGCGGCGATGCTGTTGGCCGTGTCGCTCAGCGCGACCAGCGCCAACAGCGCGCACGCGCAGCAGGGGCCAATCGAGGACGGCGGCACGATCGTCTTCCGCGAATGTGTCATCGTCAGCATCACGGTGCTTGAATCGGACGCGAAGTTCACGAGCGTCTTCCACCGCTTCAACCCCAATCCAGCAGACCCCGGTGTTGACCTCGGCGTACACAGCCTGCAGGTCAATGAAACGGCCCTGATTGGTCAGGTGCCGGTTGGCCAGGAGCTGATCCTCGGCATCGTCGTCGACGAGACCGGGAACACCTTCAAGACCGGGCCCGGTAGCCGCAACGCCAGCACTGATGGTCTGGTGCACGCGATCGTCGGAGACATCCCGGCCGTGAACGGCACGCTCGTGGAGTTCGAAGACAAGGCACTCGGCGAGCCGAACGCTGACTTCGACTACGACGACGCTCGTCTCGAACTGTCCATCCTGCCGTGCCCGACTCCGGAGCCGGTCACCTTGACGGTTCAGGTCGACCCCGCAAGCACCGGTAACGGTGGCGTGGCCGGCAGCGGCTCCTACGACTTCGGGACGGTGGCCAACGCCTCCGCGTCGCCCGCCGCCGGTTCCACCTTCGGTGGCTGGAGCGGCGATTGCAACGGTCTCGCGAACAACTTCGCGGTCGACATGAACGCCGACAAGCTCTGCATCGCGCTGTTCTTGGCCGTGCCGGTCGAGCCCAGCCCGACGCCGAGCCCGACGCCTGAAGCGGCGGCGGTGGCGGTCGACATCGACAACACCCTCGTGTCGGTCAACCCGGCCCGAGTCGGTGAGACGGTGACCTTCCGCGTGGACGTGGATCTTGAGGTGCCGGCGGAGAACACCGCCGACGTCCAGTACACGTTCGACGACAGTGAGCTTGAGTACATCAGTGCTTCCTGGAACAACATCACGTTGAACCAGTGCTCGCTCAGTGGTGCGGGTGTCATCGACTGCGCCTTCGGCGTGGTTTCGACCGACTTCTCCTACGACCTCAACTTCGAGGCCCTGAAGAAGGCGGACGCTTCCACCACGAACGCGACGCTCAGCTCTGACCCTGACGGTGCCGGCGCTGAAGCGCCCATCGCCGCCGGACCGGCTGCTGCGGACGTTGACATCATCGCGATTACGGGCCCGGTCCCGCCGGCTGGCGACGGTAGCGTCGCTGGATCCGGCAGCACCATGCCCTTCCAATTGTTCGCCCTGCTCGGCGCGACCGTCCTCGCGACGGTCGGAGCAGTGCGACTGCGCACCGGCGCTCGGTCCTAGCACCGTGCAGACTGGCGTGGGGCTCTGAGCCCCACGCCAGTCCACCGGGCGCATTCCGCCCGACCCGAGGAGATGCCCATGTCCCTCGCCCGTTGGCTCACCCTGGGGTCGTTCTCCGTCGCGGTCATCGCCGCGATTTTGCTCACCCTGGGTGGATCGACAGACGTGCGGGCTCCATCTCCGGCCAGCGCTTCAGCGGACGCCGGCTCCCAGGCTGATACGCCTCGCGGTCCCGCGAGCCACACCAGCTCAGCTTCCACGACATCGGACGCCCCCGACTCCGGCGCGGCCGTTCCAGCGCCGTCCGCCACGAGCGAGTCAGGCGCGAACGACTCCGGGGACTCAACGGCTAGCCCGACTGTGACGCCGACGGTCTCCCACAGCTCAGCGACACCGACTGCCACAGATGCCGGATCGACATCCTCGCCACAGCCGGTTCCAGCTGGCGCCCAGTACCAGCTGCGGATTCCCGCGCTCGCGGTCGATGCAGCCGTCACGCCACTCGGCTTTGACGGAGCTGGTGGTGCCGCGGTACCAACCACCGCCGGTGGCGTCGGCTGGTACGAGTTCTCAGCTCAGCCCGGCGCCCCCGGCAACGCCGTCCTCGGCGGTCACCTCAACTGGCGCGGGTCCCGAGGCGTATTCGATCGGCTCGACGAACTCTCGCTGGGCGACATGATCTTCATCGACACGGCGGAGGGCGAGATCGCCTACCAGGTGGTTGGCTCATTCTCGGTCACGGCGCACACGCCGTTCATCGACATCCTCGGCGAGCGCAGCGGGCCCTCGACGCTCACCCTCTTCACCTGCGGCGGCACCTTCAGCAGCGCCGCCGGCGAGTACGACGAACGGCTCGTCGTCAACGCCGTCCGCGTCTAACTGACTGGTTCGAGGCCGGACCTCATCCGCTCGACGCCGCTACGAACCGATCGTGAATTCCCGCGGCGCTAGCCGATCGCGAACTCCCGCGGCGCTAGCCGATTGCGAACTCACCGTCCGCTTGCTCGTCGCTCCGGCGGACCGGAACCAGCATCGGCGGACCACCCGCCGGCGGGAGATCGGCCAGTCGGTAGCCCGTGCCCCACTGGCTCAGCAGGTACCGTGGCTCCGACACGTTGTCCTCGATCTTCTTGCGGAGATAACCCACGTAGATCCGCAGATAGTGCGTGTCGTCGACGTACTCGTCGCCCCAGACGGTGCTCAGCAGGAAGCGATGCGGTGCGACGTGGCCCACCCGATGGGCGAGCGCCGCCAGGAGCCCCCACTCGGTAGGCGTGAGCGGGATGACCTGTCCGCGCTTCCGCAGCGTTCGTTCGCCGAGATCGATCTCTAGCTCTCCGGTCCGCACCGTTGGCGCGCGCTCGGCCGCGACTTGGCGGGCGACGCGGCGCAGCGCAGCACGCAGCCGCCCCACCAGCTCGATTTCGCTCACCGGCTGTTCCAGGTAGTCGTCCGCGCCCCCATCTAGAACGCGCACGATCAGCTCCGGATCGCCGCCCGGTCCGATCGCCAGGATCGGGACGTCCGCGAGTGCGCGCACGATCCGCGTGAACTCCTCGCCGTCCATCTCTGGCATCGCCAGATTCACGATCACCGCGTCGGGGCGCTGTTCGTAGACCTCGCGCAGCCCCTCGAGCGCGTTACTCGCCTGGGACACCTCGAACTCGTTCGATTCCAGCTCGCGGGCGGCCGCGACGCGGGCCGGCCCGTCCGCTTCAACCAGCAGTACGTTGCGACTCATGCGGCCTCCAGCTCGGTGACGCAGAGGCGATAGCCGCGCCCCTTCTCGGTCAGAATCAGTTCGGGCATTCCCGGCTGCGCCTCCAGCTTTTCGCGGAGGTGACGTACGTGAACCCGGAGATGGCGTCGAGAGCTCATCCCCTCGGCTCCCCACACCGCCGCCGTCAGCCGGTGGTGCGACACCACCTGGTTGGGGTGCTGGGCGAGCGCGAGTAACAGCGAGAACTCCGTCGGGGTAAGTTCCACTGGGTCGTCGGCCAACCAAACCTCATGTCGCCCGGTCAGAATCGTCAGCTCGGTGAACCGGTAATCGTTCAGGGCCAGCGGGTCGTCAGCGCGCGGTGTGTCCGGCTCAAGCTCGTCTTCGAACACGCTGATCACCGGAGACGCATCGGCCGGCGGCGTCGCTCGGCGTGCGATTGACCGGATCCGCGCCGCAAGCTCGCTCGCTTCGATGGAAGCGCTCACGCAGTCGTCGGCCCCTGCTTCAAGGCAACGCAGGACTTCTTCTCCGTGATCCCACGGACCGATCGCAAGCACCGGACGTCCACGTCGCGCGTATTCACGAATCAGCCCGACCCGACTCGCCTCACGCAGATCGAGGAGCACCACGTCGGCGCCCTCGGATGGGTCGTGTCCGTTGCGCGACGGTTCAGCCACCAGTTCCGCTTGGAACTCGCGTAGCGAGCGAAGAATGGATTCGTCGGACGAAACGACGGCGATCCGCAGCACGGCTCTGTCCCGATTCCGGTTCGAAGCCCCCGCTGGCAATGCCACGAGACCGCGAACCGATTCTTATGAAGTCCCTACGACTGGTTTTCGGTTCGATCGGACATCCTCTGAACCCTGGGTCGGGACCGCGCCGCCGCGTTGCGAAGCCGTAGGAATGGGCGTCGTTGCACAGAATCGGCGTCAAACCGCCTGTTGACGGCGATCTCGAGGGACGAAGATCGGGATGTTGGCAGGTGAGCCGCACGGATCATTCCCGGCGGCGAATTTGACAGTCCAGGAGGCCGCCGATGTACGGACCAACCATTCTGATCTTGGGGACGCCGACCCAGACCGCCGCTCTCTCCGCTGCGTTTGGCGGGTACGCCGTCCAAACCTGGACCGATGAGCCAGAGCGAGCGTTCTCCGATAACGCCTCCCTCGGCTGGGCCGACGCCCTTGTGGTTGTCGACACCACCGACGACCTGTCCCACGGTCGCGCGGCAGAGCTCGAGGCCTTCGACGGCCCCCGCATCCTCGCCACGTCGGCTCCGCTCTCCTACCCACAGATCGAGGCGCTGATGAATGACGGCTATGACGCCGTCGTCACCTGGCCGTCCAATGCGGACGTCCTCGCGGCACGGGCCGCTCGTCTCGTCCGTGCGGGCCGTGCCACCGCCGTCGCGGCGCCGCGCACCGTCCGCCGCCTCTCCGCCTAGCGGAACCGGTCGCGGCACGAGTGAGCGTTCCGAGCCACGACACAGCCGCTGGCGCGCCTAAGGCCACCTGACGCACAGGCTCGTGGAGTAAACCGGCCCCACTGAGGGCCGGTTCGCTGCGTTCAAGGGCATTCCCCGATCCGGCGCGATCGCTCGCCACGGGACGATCGGTGGCATGCACCAGCGGCCGCACGAAACGCCCCCACCGCGTCACGACCATGTGTCGCCCTGGGACCCCGCACCGCGATCCCCGCTCGTCTGGCTGCTCCCCGTGTTGCCGTTGGTTGCTGCGGTCCTGCTCGCCGCCAGTTGGGTGATCCCCAGCGCCGCCACCGGCGCGACCGCGCCGAATCCGGCGAACGGCAGCCTCGGGGCCCCGACCGACTTCTTCCGAGCCGCCTTCCCCACGGCCAGCGTCACCGCCGAACCCGACTGGCGACCCGGCCGCGTCGCTCCCGCCGACGAGATGGCCGAGACTCACGACCTGCTCGTGAGGTCCTACGTGCTGTCACCGCGTCAGGCCGCCCCGGCTCCCGCCGTCTCCGAACCGATCGCTGGCCCGACACCCGCTCCGGCTCCTACGGTCGGCCCGAGGCCCACCCCCACTCCCGTGTCGACGCCGACTCCGGCCCCCACAGCGACGCCTGTCGCCGGACCGCCGCTCGCCGCCTCGACGGCAGGGCTCTCACCGCGCGAGTCGCTCCTGCTGGTCGCCATGAACGACGCTCGTGCCGCCGCTGGACTCCCCGCCGTCGTCCCACGCGCCGACCTCACCGAGGTCGCCCGCGCCCGCTCCGAGGAGATGATCCGCCTCGACTATTTTGCCCACTTCCATCCCGAGGGCCATTCCGCGTACGAGCTGTTGGCCAGCGCGGGGATCACCTTTGCCGCAGCCGGCGAGAACCTCGTGAAAACGTTCGGTGACGTCCAGCACTCGGTCGACATCGGTTTCCAGGCGCTCTGGGACAGCCCCACCCATCAGGCGAATATCCTGAAGGCCACCTACACCCGCGTCGGCGTGGGGTCTTACACCAGCGACGACGGCACCACGATCATCACCACCATCTTCACCGACCGTTGACCAGCCTTCGGCCGACCCATCGTTGACGCCGGCTCGAAGCAGCAAAGGCCCCGCCCTCAAGAAGGCAGGTCCAACCCTGCTCACCACCCCGAAGGGTCAAGAAGCCTCGAAGAGGCCCCGAAGAGGCCTAGAGCGGGATCTCGCGGCGCTCGAGGCGACCGTCCGAGGCGCGCCCGAGACTCCCGATCGACGTCACCTTGAACGCCAGTAAATACGCGCGCGCCCGTTCGAGGTCTGCCGCCACGTGATCGACGTGGTGACTGTCATCGCTGAACGTCAGCGCGATCCCCAGCTCGCGGGCGCGCTCCACCACCCAGGGCGCCGTATACGGCCCGCGCAGCCCCTTCCGGAACCCCGAGGTGTTCACCTCGAGGAGCGCCCCCGTCTCCGCCACCACCCGGAGCGCGGCGTCCGCCGCCGCCCGCGCCGCCTGCGACTCGTGCGCCGGATCCCCTTCCGACAGCAGCCGAGGCAGATCGAAGTGCCCGATCACCTCCGGCCGCAGCCCCTCGACCATCTCCGCGACGTGCTCGTAATAGCGCACCAACAACCCCTCGAGGTCACCACAGGTCGCAATCGCCTCATCGAACAGCTCCTGCGAGAAATCGATCGGGATCTCGTTGACCCAGTGCACCGACCCAACGACGTACTCGAACCCGAACCGCTCCCGCAGCCCCTGCATCTCCGCCACGTACGAGGCCGATGGCACGATCTCCGCCTCGAAGCCGCGCAACACCTCGAGGCGCCCCGCGAACGCCTCGACCGCCTCCGCGGACGCGGTCGCGTACGCCTCGAACTGTGCGAACCGACTCTCGAGGTCGAACCCCGCCTCCACCTCGTCCGGCAGCAGGAAGCGCGCCTCACTCGCCGGCACGTGGTTCGACACCCCGTACGTCACCATCCCGCGCTGGACGGCGGTCTCAAGGATCTCCGGCAACGTGCTCGACCCGTGGTTGGAGTACTCGCTGCTGTGCCCCCCGTGCATCGAGACGCGCCACGCCCGACCAGTCTCCGCGTGCGCCGCTTCGAGGTCCGCGATCTCCCGCTCAGCCACCCTCTTCGCTCCTCCCGATCCCGCTTCGCTGGCGTCCGAGGCCCTGACGCCCGCGCCGCGCATCCTCGCGCCGCGCCCGCCGTTCGACGCCGCAGCGTCCGTTTCATCCTCAGTGCGATCGGACGTCGCCACCTTCGCTGTCGACTCTGCCGATGTCGAGCGCACGGCCCGACCGTCGCGGTCGCCGTCGCCGCCGGCACCGGCATTCTGTGTTCGTCGGACCCCGACGACCTCGCCCGCTTCGCCTCACGCGTCCGCGAACGTTGTCACGACGACTGCCTCGGGAACCTTCTGGCCACACCCATCGTTAGTCTGACGTAGTGCTTACACGACCGCGCACCGGCTTCCTGCTCACCGCCCTGCTCGCCGTCCTCGTCCTTGCCACCGCCTGCGCCGAGGCCGATCGCACCGTTTCGAGGAAGTACCGCGTCTCCAGCGGTTCCGGCAGCAGCCAGCCCGCCCTCCTCTGGCAATCCAACCGCTACCCCGACTTCGAGGCTCGCGTCAGCGAAGACTGCTGGGCCGAGGCCGAGGTCGGTGCGACCGTCCCCGACGGCTGTGTCTCGCCTGCCAGCACCATCCTCGAAGGCAGTGCCTTCCGAACGAACCAGCGGCTCGCGTTCCTCGGTTCGCTGATCGCCATCGGCGCCATGCTCGCCTTCGCCCTCCGCCGCATCGCCTGGCAGCCCGACGTCGAACCGGAGCCGGTGAAGCCGCCTGCCGAGGCCGACACTCCGTCGGCTGCTCAGGTCCTCCAGCTCATGCGCGTCGTCAACACCGAGAAGGACGCCGAAACCGCCGCTGTCGCCGCCGGCCACGACATCCCGAGGCCCGGCCTCGTCGGCTCCGCGACCGCGCTCGTCGCCGTCGTCCTGCTGACCGCCCTCGTCGGCTACGGAGCCGCCCTCGGCTGGGCCGCCATCACCGCGATCTTCATCTTCGCCGGTCTCGGACTTCTCGAGCTGGCGGTCCTCCTGCCGACGCCGCTCCAGATCAGTGGGAAGGGCGCCGTCGTCTCACGCATGTACTTCGCGCTCGGCATCGCCGCCACGTTCATCGTCCTCGTCCTCGTCGGCGCCGCCATCCCCACCCCGCTCACCGACCTTCACGGCCTCGCCTGGCTCGGCTGAGCCGCTCGAACAGCCGCTGGCTCGGCCGCCTCCTCGTTGGGGTGGCTGCTCGCCGCCCCGCGGGTGGCTCAGCGTGTCGGTCCAACCTGGATCGATCAGCCGAGGGACGCGCCCCACGACCGCGAGTACCGATCCGCCAGCGGACAACAACTGGGCTGTTCTGCAGGGGGTTGTAGGGGGACGCACCCGGCGCGGAGCGCATCAAGATGCAGCCCCACCCGGGCGAAGCCCCCTGCTGGGGGGCGGCGGGGGGCCCCCTCGCCCGTAGGGCGATCAAGAGAAGGAAGCCGCCCGTAGGGCGATCAAGAGAAGGAAGCCGCCCGTAGGGCGATCAAGAGAAGGAAACCGCCCGTAAGGCGATCAAGAGAAGGAGGCACCCTGGTCTGGGAAACGACTCCAGAGGCGCGCGATGCACGGCGTCGGCCGCCTCGCGCCCAGCGTCGCTCATACGCCGCGGCGTCCCCCGCATCTCGCTCGTCCCTACTTTCGTGGCCTCACCCTCGGCGCCGCCGCCGTGGCCACCCCCTCACCGAGCTCCGCGGCCTACAGTGGATGAGGTGAAATCCCTCACCCGTCCCCTCCCCCTCGCCGTACTCGCCATCCTCCTCCTCGCCGCCTGTGCCGAGGTCGACCGCACCGTCACCGCCCGCGAGATCGTCGTCCCCGAGAACGATGACCCCTACCGCGCCGTCACCTGGGAATCCAACCGCTACCCGCTCTTCGAGTCGCGGCCCAGCGAGGACTGCTGGGACGAAGCCGTGATCGGCCAGCCACCCCCCGAGGTCTGCCTCTCCACAGAAGTGCTCGCCTCCGAAGCCGACCCCTACCGCTGGTCCCGAGGCTTCACCACCGCCGGTGCCCTCCTCGTCATTGGCGCTCTCTTCTGGTTCGCCACCCGCCGCGTCGGCTGGCAACCATCCGTCGAAAGCACCACGGCGTCCGACCCAGCCCGCCGCGCCTTCAGCTCCGCCGACGCCGTCACCCTCATGCGCGGCATCGAACAGGAGAAAGAGGCACAGGGCATCGCCATCCGCAGCCGCCGCGACCTCGGCCGCCCCGCCCTCGTCGGTCTCCTCATCGCCTTGGTCGCCGTGATCCCCCTGATCGGCCTCATCGGCTGGGGCGCCGGCTTCGGCTGGACCGTCGTCACCGGCGTCTTCCTCATCATCGGCGTCGGCGCCGCGTACGTCCTCTACCTCGTCCCGCTCCCCCCGATGCCCGCCGACAACGAGGCCTACATCGCCCGCCTGCTCTTCCTCACCGGCGCTGCCCTCGGCTTCATCATCCCCGCCGCCATCGGCCTCCTCCAACGCGCCCCACTCGAAGAACTCCATGGCATCGCCTGGCTCGGCTGAGTCGCCCCGGACGTGACGAACCGGACCGCCGGTGCCGCCGACGGGCGATTCTCAAGCTGCCCCGCCGCCTCGCGGGTGACTCGGCGTCTGGCCCGAAACTTGGAAGCGAGCAGCTTGGGGACGCGGCCCACGACCGCGAGTATCAGTGCGCCGGCTGTCAACAACTGGGCCGTTTTGGAGGGGGTTGTAGGGGGACACAGTTGTCCCCCTGCTGGGGGGTGGCAGGGGGGCGAAGCCACCCTGATCTGAGAAGCGACCTCGGAAGCTCGCGCGATGAACGGTCTCAGTCGCCCATCACCAACCCCGTTCGGGCGGCTCAGCGACTTGGCGTGATGCTGCTCCTTGACAAGAACACCCGTTCTACCACTACCATCATGCGCTACCAGAACATCCGTGCTGCCGAGGGAGGGGTGCCCCGCGCAGCATCCGAGGTGTGCGCCTCCTGCCGAGGACCGCGCACCGTCCGAGGAGTGCGCATCACATGTCCCTCGCCACCGCCATCGCCGAGTTCCGCACCGACCGCACCCTCGCCGACAACGTCGTCGAATGGCGCACCATCCCCGCCGAACCCCCACGCTTCGAGGCCTGGCCGCAGAACCTCGACCAGCGCGTCATCGGCGCACTCGGCAGGCGCGGCATCAACCGCCCCTACACCCACCAGGCCCAGGCCATCGACCACGCCCTCGACGGCAACGACACCGTCGTCGTCACCCCCACCGCCTCGGGCAAAACGCTCTGCTACAACGTCCCCGTCCTCGAATCGATCCTCCGCGACCCCGACGCCCGCGCCCTCTACCTCTTCCCCACCAAAGCCCTCGCCCAGGACCAGCTCAACGAGCTCCACGAGCTGATCACCGAGGCCGAGATCGACGTCAAGACCTTCACCTACGACGGCGACACCTCACCCGCCGAGCGTCGCCGCGTCCGCACCGCCGGCCACGTCGTCCTCACCAACCCTGACATGCTCCATACCGCGATCCTCCCCCACCACACCAAGTGGGTGAAGCTCTTCGAAAACCTCCGCTACATCGTGATCGACGAGCTACACACCTACCGAGGCGTCTTCGGCTCCCACGTCGGCAACGTCCTCCGCCGCCTCCAGCGCATCTGCCGCTTCTACGGCGCCGAACCCACCTTCATCTGCTGCTCCGCCACCATCCGCAACCCCGCCGAACTCGCCACCAACCTCACCGGCCACGACGTCCAGCTCGTCGACGACAGCGGCGCCCCCCGAGGCGAGCGCCACGTCGTCCTATACAACCCGCCCGTCGTCAACGCCGAACTCGGTATCCGCCGCGGCGTCATCCGATCCGCCACCGACATCGCCTCGCTCATCCAGGAACACGGCCCCCAGACCCTCGTCTTCGCCGGATCCCGCACCAACGTCGAACTCCTCACCACCTACCTCCGCCAGCTACCCGGCGGCCGCCCCCGCAACTCCGCCGCCGCCGAGCCCGTCCGCGGCTACCGCGCCGGCTACCTCCCGAAGGAGCGTCGAGCGATCGAAGCCGGCCTCCGCAACGGCGACATCCGCACCGTCGTCGGCACCAACGCCCTCGAACTCGGCATCGACATCGGCGGCCTCGACGCCACCGTCGTCGCCGGCTACCCCGGCACGCTCGCCAGCCTCTGGCAACAGGCCGGCCGCGCCGGCCGCCGCGCCGACAGCTCCCTCGCCGTCTACATCGCCGGCTCCGGCCCCCTCGACCAGTACGTCGTCAATCACCCCGACTACGTCTTCGGCGCCCCTGTCGAAGCTGGCCTCATCGACCCCGACAACCCCCTCATCGCCGCTGAACACCTCAAGTGCGCCGTCTTCGAACTCCCCGTCGAGGAAGACGAACACGCCGCCCTCGGCGAGCACACCCCCCAGCTCCTCAACGCCCTCGAGCAGGGCAGCCTCGTCCACCTCGCCGGCGACCGCGCCTACTGGATGAACGAGGCCTACCCCGCCGACGAAGTCTCCCTCCGCTCCGGCCCCGACCAGAACGTTGTCATCCTCGACCAGGGCGAACCCCCCGTCCGCCACGAAATCGAAAGCAGCCGCGAAACCAACGTCCTCGGCGAAATCGATCCCCCCGCCGCCCGCCTCCTCGTCCACGACCAGGCCATCTACATCCACGACGGCCGCCAATACCACGTCGACCGCCTCGACTGGGAAGAACTCAAGGCCTACGTCCACGCCGTCGACGTCGACTACTACACCGACGCCCACCTCGCCGTAGACCTCAAAGTCCTCGCCGAATGGGACGGAGCTGCCCGGCCGGCCACCCACGGCCACGGCGACGTCTCCATCACCTACCTCGCCACCCTCTTCAAAAAGATCCGCCTCCACACCCACGAAAACATCGGCTGGGGCAAAATCCGCCTCCCCCAGGACGACATGCACACCAGCGCCTTCTGGCTCTCCCTCCCCGACGACCTCGTGGAAGCCGCGCTAGCCAACACCCCTGCCGGAAGCTTGCCCGCTGGCAGCCCAATCGCCGCCGCCCAACTTCGCGACCTCACCCCGTACCCCGATCCCCCCTACGAGGAATCCGTCCCAGAACGCCAGGTCGCCGAAGACGCACCGCCACTCGACACGAACCTCAACTCAGCGACGCTCGAACCCATCGGCATCGAGCCGCCGCCTGCACCCGCCCAGCGATGGTCCGGCCCGAATGCTGACGACCACACCGCGCCCGACGCTTCGACGGCCGGTGGCCTGGCCACCGGCGCGGAAGCGCCGGGCGCATCGTCCGAGCGCGACCTCGCCGCCCCCCAACTCCCCGAGTCATCACGGGCAGCGCTGAATCTCGATCCAGCACAGCCCCTCGACCACAATCCGCGAAGCGTCCTAAAGGCCGGAACGGCCAGGGGCACGGCTGCGGTTGAAGGGGCGCTCTACGGCCTTGGCGAACTGCTCCTCAACGTCGCTCCGCTCCTACTCATGAGTGACCCGAGAGACCTCCAACTCGCCACCCAGATCAAATCCCCCCACACCGGCCGCCCCACCGTCTTCCTCTGGGAAAGCGTCCCCGGCGGCGTCGGCTTCGCCGAGCACCTCTACACCCGCATGGACGACCTCCTCAACGTCGCCGCCACCCTCCTCGCCGACTGCGACTGCACCGACGGCTGCCCCGCCTGCGTCGGCCCCCCAGCCGCCCCCGGCCTCACCGTCAAACCCCTCGTCACCGAAGCCCTCCGCCGCCTCACGGCCGCCCCAACCACCCCGACCGAATTCGCAGTCACCACCGCCACCGACCCAGCCCCCGCAATCGAAAGTGAGCTCTCCAACCACATCGCCCACGATCTCGAAATGCCGACACCAGTAGTCGTCAACTAGCCCCTCGTGATCAGCGAAGAAGCGGACGCCTCCGCCTACGAACCGATCTCGACTCGAACCGCCACTTCGATTCGGTCGATCCGCGCAGAACGCCAAGCCCTGCCGGCCCGGCGGCGCAGCCCGTTCCCCTCGTTCCGTCCGGGTCCCAGCGCTGACGAGCTGGTCACTGGTAGCCGGCTCAACTCCCTCCCACTAGCAAGCGGTCGTCGTCCAGCTGACATTCCTTGCCCGGGCGCGCAGGCGCACGGTGTGAAGCCACGAAGCAGTGCACACGTACAAGACCTCGGTGACCGCGCGTCCTGCCGCCAACGAGCCACAGAGAGTTCCGAGGAGCTAGCACGGCTTGGGAGGGGTCGTAGGGGACAAGGCTGTCCCCTACTGGGGGGGCCGGGGGGCGACGCCCTCCGGTCTGAGAGCGACCCGGATCGCCGCGCGCGGCACACGCATAGCCGCCCCACTCAAGACTCCGAACGTGTGACCCCGATCAGCCCCTCGCCGCCGATTGACGGCTCTCGAAGGCCATCGAGCGGAGCGCGACGATGATCAGGGCAGCGATCCTCCGCCTCTACACCTACACCGAAACCACAACCACCCACGTCCTCACCACCTGCGAACACCTCACCCCCAACGACTTCACCCGCCCAGTCATCGACCCCCACCCCTCACTGAGGGACACCCTCACCCACCTCATCTCAACCCAACGCGTCCACCTCGACTGGTGGAACGGCACCCTCTCCGGTGCCGACTCCTGCTCCCGCCACTTCCCACCCGACACCTACCCAGATCTCGAGGCCGTCCAAACCTTCTGGCGAAACGTCACCGCCGACACCCAAACATTCCTCGACACCCTCAGCTCCGACTCCGACCTAGAACGAACCCTCGTCCGCCAGTCCGGACCACACACCGTCGAACGCCCTCTCTGGGAATCAATGCTCCACGTCGCCAACCACGCCACCCAACACCGCAGCGAAGCCGCCCTCCTCTTCACCACCCTCGGCCACTCCCCCGGCGACCTGGACCTCCTCTGATGCTTCCAAATCCCCGAACGACGTCCCGCGTCCGAGCGAACTCACAAGAGCCCTACCTAACCCGGGCTAGAGGTCCGTCCGAACGCGGCAGAGCAGCAAGAGACCTGCCCCGGCGCGAAGGCGACGGTGAGAAGCCCCGACGCAGTGCACTCGTGCAAACCCGCGAGGCGGTTGCACCCCGCCGCCGCAAGATCAGCGCCATCTCCGAGGGAACGACACGGCTTGCCGGGGGGCTTGGGGGAGTGCCAGGTCCCCCGGCGGGGGGTGGCAGGGGGGTAGAGCCCCCCTGTTCCCAGACGACCCAGCTCTGCTCGCGCAGCACACCCGCAGCCGCCCCACGCCAATCTGCGCACGTCGATTCCGAGGCGGTTACTCGCGAGCCGCCCGGGCCGGCCGAGCGGACTCGCTCATGACCCTCGCCCCACCCAA